>JAALOO010000862.1_pt1 | contig 24674 bp, 21 predicted proteins | sample 7257641 | NCBI WGS metagenome assembly JAALOO01 (sample SAMN14085613, study PRJNA598686) | mite metagenome | biome: ENVO:01001000; feature: ENVO:01001002; material: ENVO:01001226; isolation source: single female mite from University of Michigan culture on fish food culture... ...
CAAGAAACGCCTGTTTGAAAAATTGACAGAATTTATCGTTAAAAGCGGATAGTTTTCGATGTTGTCCGCTAGGAACGCCACCAGCGTCGCCATCTTGAAAGTGGCGTAAAAAAATCGCCCGTGAATTTTATTTTTCTCGTGTTCAGAAAACCAGGAAAATAAAGTTTGTGGAACCCCTGTTGCCATCTAGCGGTTGTCGGATGAACATGGCAAAAGAATCCGACCAGCCTGCACCAAAGTACGGTAAATCAACCCGAGTTTATGTTCCAAAGTTCACCCGGAACTGTTCTTCGAGCAGGTGAGTAGACAAAGGTAAAGGTAAACAGACGGCTTTGTTTATTAAAGAAGCAGTTGTACCAAAGAAAGAACTGTGAGAAGGGGTGTGTAATGTCATCATCAGCGCCTCTTTCTCTTCTTCGGTGACATCATCATTCGCTCCCACTGAGAGATGGACCGCACCGAGCGGATGGACTTGAGGAACTTTCCGTAGAAGGTGCCGACGTTCAGCGGCTGCTCGGGCGTTCCCTTCTGCTGCCGCTGCTGCTGAGCCTGCCGTGGTGATTGCTTCAATTTCACTTGTTTCACTTGTTGATGATGTTGTGGATGATGTTGTGTTTGTGGATGATATCGTTGTTGTTGTTGTTGAGAGTGCTGTCTAGAGTCCATCACCACCACCTTGCGACTGCCACCACCACCATTGGAAACTCCTTTGCCTCCTCCACCACCGAGCGTCAGCTTCTTCGAACTACCTCCTCCTCTTTTGCTTCCTTTTCCGCGACTCTTCATCGAGGCCTTCCAGTTGTTCTTCCTTTGAGGCGGCCTCTTTCTCTTCTTTTGTTGATTCTTCAATGTTGGAGAGTTTGGTTGCTGTCTGTGACTGCCGCTGCGGACTTTGTCGTTTTTGCTGTTGTTGTTGTTTCGGCTGTTGTCCTTGCGATTATCTCCTGCTGCTGCTGCCGATGGCTCAACAGACGAAGCGACGGCCGAAGCTGAGCCTTCCTCAAATCGCTGGTACAGTGTGTAGGCGAGGAGGACACCTCCGAGGGTGGCGAAGAAGAGGAGGACGAGGAAGATGACCATCAGCGGAATGATCTCCGGATCGGCGGTCGTCGTGGCGTTGCTGATGATTGTCCTGGTGGTGGTCTCGCGGAAGGCCATCGAGAAGAACTGGCTCACCAGTGTGAGCGAGAAAACGCTTGCTGAGCGTGTAAAAGAGACGCCGGCGGCCATTGTTGAGGAGCTGATTTCGAAGCATTTTGAACTTTGCTTTGTTGACAAACACTGAGAGTCAGTGACAGACTGTGGACAGAGGAGCAGAGCTTCAGCAGTCTATTGAGCAACTTTCGGTTTCAGACTTTGTTTGGCGAGCACGTTGCCGTTGACAACTCACACACACAGCGAAGATAACAGACACCGCTGGAGAACGATATAGCTCGATTCGGCTGCTTTTGTACAGTTGAGTTGACGATGATGGTGATGAGGGCATATAAAAAGTGCAGTGCAGCCAGTCAGTCCGATAGTCATTATCTTCAATTGGCGGCAATTGAGAGAGAGAGGCCTGCAAGTGCACTCTGATAGCAGAGAAGCTCTGTTGCTGTTGTTGCTGTTGCTGCTCGGATGTTTTTTGCTGGTCGTCTCTTTCCTTCTTTTGTTGCCGACGAGTCTTTCTCCAGCTGAAAAAATCGAGCAGTGTCCGCTTTCTTCCACGATTGACTGAAGATGATCCTTCACCACCTCGCCTCGGCGCTCTTCGCCGTCCTCTTTGGGCCCTTCCTCCTCGATGTCCACAGTAGCTCCAAAGAAGAAGTTAAAGTATCCTCCTTGGACGCGGACCAGGACCTGGTGGCGGTCTTCGCGGTGCTCCGGCACGGCGACCGCGCTCCCACGGACTTCTACCCGCTGGATCCCTTCTCGAATGCCTCCTACTGGGCGCCAAATGGAGTTGGAGAGCTGAATCCGCTGGGCATCGAGCGGATGCGCGAAAGTGGCCGCCTCTATCGAGAAAGATATCGAGCGTTCTTGGATCGAGTCGGTGGGTGGCCCGTCTATGTTCGCAGCTCCACCCGAAATCGGACCATCGAGAGTGCCAAGTACTTTCTGGAGAGCTTTCTCGAGACGGGCCAGGAATCTTCAAGGGTAAACCTCTCTTCGATGATCACCCTCGACCAGCGCATGCTGACCACCTCCTATCCGTGCAACCGCTCCAACGCCGCCTGGCTCCAGTGGTTCCAGTCGGCGGAGGTGACCGGCTACATGAAGTCCAGGCACGGGGACATCGAGCACCTGGGCCGCCTGACCGGGGAGGACTACTTCGCGGCTGCGCCCTTCACCCTCCGCCAGCTGGAGTTTCTCGCCACGACGACCTCAATCGAGCGGGATGAGTACGGCCTGGATGGTAAGTGGTGGTCCTAGGAATAAAGAATCAGAATTACTAACATTTCAATGCATTCCAACAAAACCAGTACCTTCCTGGATCCGCAACCGCTCCAACATTGCCCTGATGGACGACTTCAAGCGGCACGCCTACCTCTTTGACTGGCGCCCCCCGGTGGTGCAAAAGTACCGCGTCGGCCCGCTGCTGGGCGACATTCGCGACAATGCTGAAGCTCTAATCTCCTCCTCCAAAAACTCCTCCACCTCCCAAAACAACTCCTCCCAAACCTTCTTCCTCTACTCGACGCACGACGTCAATCAGGTGCTGCTGCTGCAGGCTCTGGGACTTTACGAGCAGATCGGCTCCTGGCCTACCACCTACTCGGCGGCCATTGTTTTTGAAGTGTACAAAAAAGCGTCTGATGATAATAATGGCAGCAAGCCGCTGATTCGGACGCTCTACCGCCAGGTCAATCGAACCGCCGCCTCCTTCTGGGCCTCCACCTACGCTCTAGTGGACCAGCCGTTGAACTTAACCTCCTGTGCAAACTCTCTGGTGGAGGTGGAGATAATCGGCGGTGGTGGTGGGGATGGTAAGGATGGAAAAACTTCCTCCTCCGTAGAGCTGCTCTGTCCCTTTGAGGAGTTCAAGCGGCTGATCGCGGAGAAGGTGCCGCTGCACTACGAGGAGGAGTGCAGCAGCACATCGTCTGCTGGAGCTGTGGTGAACTCCACTTTCAAGGTTGCAGTAGTTGTTCTGTTTTCCTTCATTTTTTGCACTTTTGTATTACTGTAATCCTCTCTTACTTACCTACTACTTCTACTTCTACTTCTACTAAGAATCCTACTAACAAACGTGTATTTGACCGTGGTCGTCCAGTTCTCCGAGGGCGTCTGCCAAATAGAAAAATAGGAAAAAAGTTTTGAGTAATGAAATAGAACTTCCAAAATAGAACTCACCAAGGACACTCTGCCAGAAGGCGTCCAAGGTCTGCCGCGAGCTGACGCTGCTCTCCGCCGAGGTGGGACTGATTCGGGTGCTCAGGGCGGAAAAGGGCATTGAAAAGCCCGGTCGCTGAACTCCCCTCACCTCGACCTCGATTCGGTGGTGGTCGGCGAGGCCCGGGTCGGCCACCAGGACGCCCTCGGTGCGGTCGAGGCCGACGCCGAGCAGGGCGGCCGTGGCCATGGTGTTGACGTTGTTGGGCGCCAGCGGGCAGACCGCCCGCACCGGGCCAGAGTAGAGGATGACAGCTGGTAGTGGTGGTGGTGATTTCGAAGAGGATGATTCTTCAGAAGTCTTCAGCAGCTCATCAACGACCGCCTTCAGCGAACTGTCGGCAGGCAGCCGCAACGACCGAGGGTGAAAGTGCATCTTTACCTTCACCGTCTCCAGCAGACCTTGTCGGGCCATTCTTTGGATGTCGTTGGCCGCCCACAGCGCTCCTCGGCCGATGATCAGCCGATGGCCGAATGCCCGGGCCGTCTCCTGAAGACGCCCTCGAAGGTGATCATCCACCAGGGAGGTGGAGGAGCCCACCAGGAGGTCCGCTTGCTGGAGAAGGCGCTCTCCGCTGGAGGCGATCACCGCCGGGTGGCACACCTCCACGATCAGGTCCACTTGAAGGAGGTTTTGAAGGTGATGGTGGTCGAGGTCCTCGAGAATGGTGACGCCTTTTAGAAGGGCTCGCCTGTCTTCATCTTTGACCGGCGTTCTGTTCCAGAGAGCGGCCAGCTCTAGTCTTCCATCTTCTCGAATCTTCTCCACCAGAAACTGCCCTGAAAGAGAAATGTAAACAAGATGAGAAGCAGGCAGGCAAACAAAGCAAATGTAAACAAACCAACCCAGCTTTCCGTAGCCGAGCACGGCAATCCTCTTCCTCCTACTCTTGACCATCTTTTCTTTGAAGAGAGATGACTTTTTAGTTTGCTTCGTCTGTTGACAAAAGCAACAAAAGCAGGAGAGAAAAGTTAGCTTCACTTCTCCTCGAAAAGAGCCAAATCATCCTCACACATCACAGTCAGACGATACTTTTTCTGACATCATCACCACCACCACCACAGCAGAAACAGCATCAGTCAAAGAAAGTGCAAACAGAGATAACGTGTTGTTGGCAAAGATTGGGTAACATAGAAGAAACTGTAGTAGTTTGTTGTAATGGCTCAATATCTTATCAATAGCAGTCTTTGATAACTTGGAAACCTCAGTCTCTCTCTCTCTCCTTCTCATCCCTCCCTCACCACCACCTTCCGCAGCAGCCACTTGTCCGCCTCGGCCAACGCCTCCCGCTCCTCGGTGAGCTCCTTCAGCACGCGCTTATGCTCCGCCCGGCCACTCCTCACCGCCGCCGCCAGGTGCAGCTGATTGAAGACGTCCCGCTGGGCGTTGCTGCCGCCAATGGCCCAGTGCTCACGCCGTATCGAGTCCATCGTCTCCGCCGCCTTCTCGTACTGCTCCCGACTGTACTCCACCAGCGCCGAACAGAGCCTCTCCGTCAGCGTGGCCAGCTTCGGGTGCAGCTCGGCCAGTTTCGAGCCAGGCAGGCCCTCCACCACCTGGGCCGCTTCCGCCGGATGGCCACTGCCCAGCGCCGCCATCACCAGGTGGGCGTCGGTGTAGCCGAGGTCGTGGCCATCGAGGTGGTCCCGGGCCACCTCAAAGACCGTCTTGAAGCGCTTCTCGACGTCGCAAGTTTCAAAAGAGGAGCTTCGATTCTCCGGCAGGACAAAGAGCATCCGCTGGAGAAGCGAGCTGGCGTCGGCCAGCCCGTACAGGGCCCGGTTCGAGGTAAAGTTGGGCTCCAGGTGGCGGTCAAAGACGCCCAGCGCGCCCTCCCACTCGCCCTGGGCGAGGTGAAACAGTCCTCGGTGCCAGTGGTTGTGCGAGGCCAGGTGGTTCGCCCGGGCCCAGCCGCCCTCCTCCTCCTGGTCCAGAAAGCGGGCGCCCTCCTCGAAGCGGCCCGACATCTCGCAGATGTGCGCCATCGAGTGGGCGGCCCAGCCGTCCCGCCGGTCCGCCGCTAGGCCCTGCCTGACATACACTTCCGCCTCCTTGAAGCGGTCCGCCTCCTGGAGGACAAAGCCGTACTGGGCGTGCATCAGCGACCAGTGCACGCCCGCCCTGTACTTGTCCTCCCTCTCCTGGGCCTTGTACGCCCGCTCGACCATGGCGAAGAGCTCATCTCTTCGGCCCCCGTAGAAGTACGTAAAGAAGGCCATCTTCAGGGCGTGGACGTCGTTGGGGGCGTCGGCGAGGATCGCCTCCCACAGCCCGGTCGCCCGGCCCCAGTCCATCTTGGCGCTGGCCACGGTGGCCATCGCATGGCGATATTCCCTTTCGGTGATGCTGCCCCTCTGCTGCTCAGCGGTCGCCTCAAGGGCGTCGATCTGCGTGCGCAGCGGCGAGTCGCCGTCAAAGTAGTTGCCCGGCGACATGCTCAGCGCAAAGGAGTTGCCCAGGACTAGTAAAAAGGATAGAATGGAGTTTAAAAGGAGTTCAAGGACTTAAAAGATAGGACTTACTAAAGTCGGGATCTGCGGCTCGCATTCGCTTGACAGCGCCCATCAGCCCGCCCACCGCCGGATCGTCGTACCAGCCGATAAACTAGTGGAAAATGAAAATGGGGAAAAAGTTGTACAAAAAATTAGCAAAGTTTTTTTTGTAATAAAAAAAATCCCAATTTACTCACCTGACTCACCACCGCGTCGTACATCTTCACCGCCTCCACGGAAGTGGTGCTGCTAATGGCCAGCCCCGCGCCCTTCCACGCCTCAAAGTCGAACCAGTTGCTGCGGAACATCTTGCAGGAGTTTAGAAGTTTTTTTTTTGAAAATAAAATAAAAAGATTTGGAAGCTGATTTGCTGCTGCTGCGCTCTTGACAGTGGTCGGCCGGGGAATGAAGTGAGAAGTGAGAAGAGAGGAGAGAAGAGGATGACAAAAGTGGTGGCCAGCAAGTGAGTGTTTTCCATCACAGTCTGGGCTGTGCCACTACCACAACTTTACCACTACATCGTTGCCGTCGACGAGTGTTGCTAGGAGAGAAGTGTGGTGATAAAAGTGGTACAGATGTAATATTGCAGCACGGCCAATCAATCGAGTGGCTGTCTGGCAGTGCTCCAGCGATGATGGTGATTACGAAATCCATTATTTATTGTGTTGCACAGGGCTGTGTGGTGTCTTCCTCTCAGGTGCAGATGCGATTGTCGTCCTTTGTTCTATGTGGCAGTAGTAGTAATCTCTGTGTGGAGAGTGGTTGTGCACTGGAAAAGGAAATAATAAACAAAAACGAGAAGGGTGCGCAGGGTCAGGATGGAAATTGATCAAAAGTAGGTAATAATATGTATGTACAGTGGGGGAAATGAAAAGAAAAAGAATATTAAAAAGTTGTGAGTGGTAGAGGGGGGGGGGGAGGGAAAGAATAATAAAACGATAAAGTAGGTTTGCGGTGATGGGGAAAACACTGATATTGGTTGGTGGTGGTGGTGGTGGCGGCGGTGGTCATCCGCTACGGCTCAAGCAACTCCTGGTCAGAGAAGCCGTAGCGGTGGTGGTGGTGATCATGTTGACCGCCGTGGACGTCCAGGCGGAGCGCCTGCCCCGGGGCAATGTCCTCGGTGGCCACCGCCAGCACCAGGCCGCTCTGGAGGAGGTCCTCCTCGGTGGAGAGCGGTCGCAGGACGAGGTTCGGCGGCTCTTGATTGCTGCCTGTCTTGAGGACCATGCCGGTGAAGCGGCTGACGAGCAGCAGGTCCAGTCGGCGGTCACCGCTGGGCGCCTCCAGACCGAGGTCCGCCCGGGGCGTGATCACCTTCAGCTGCTTGCTCACGCGAATCGCTCCTCCAGCGCCGCCTTCCTCTTCAATGTTCTCCAGCGCCAGCAGGTGACGCATGGCCGCGGAGAAGAGCAGCGAGCGGTCGGCGTCGTCCTAAGATAAGAAAAAGGTTTGCTGTTGAAGAAGTTAAAGATATGAAAGGGAAGATCCTACCTCGTAAAAGTTGCACGCCTTGAGCAGCTGCACGAGCAGCGAGGCGGTGAACATCTTCGCCCACTCCTCGGTGAGGGTGCCACGAGCCGGGCCTGGTGGGCCGTTGAAACCTCCGCTGTCGCCGCTCGAGGTGACCAGCTTCTCGTACTCGAGGCGGTAGTTGAAGTCCTCTTCTTCGCCCTCTTCGGTTTCGCCCTCTTCAGCCGCCTCCAGCGTGGTGGCAATCTCCTTCAGCGCCTGCACATCTCCGGCGGCCAGCAGGAGGCGCAGCGCCAGACGCACCTCCGGCTCGGCCAGCTTCTCCGCCAGCTGGCCGCTGTGCAGGCGACACTCCCAGCGGTGGTAGGCGGCCCAGGCCTCGTCGCGACATCGCTCGCCGCAGTAGAGCGCCTGGCTGCAGACGGTGCAGGGCACCGGCGTGGGCATTCGCACCAGCAGCGGCGGCTTGGTGGAGGTCAGCAGTGGCCGCTTTCCATTCTGGTCCCTCTTTCCGCGACCGCGCAGCGTCTCCACGCTGACCGGCGAGAGGAAACAGGCGGACTGGCAGTGGTCGCAGCGGCGGGCGCCCAGCGAGCCATAGGAGTCCGTTCCGCCGAAGTGGGCCGCCTGGAGCGGGACCAGGGCGAGGGGCTTCACCACGGCGAGCACCTCGCCGGCGGCGATCGGCTCGAGGGCAATGAGGTACTTCCTGGACTGTTTTCCCCCTTCCTCCTCCTCCTCCTCCTTCTTGAACTGAAGCTTGCGGCTCAGCCAGCGAGGTAATCCTAGCGGAGGAAGAGGAGCTTTCGATTGTCCGCCTTCAAAGAGGCCCTTCGCCTGGAGCACGGCAATGGCGCCCGCCACCGTGGCCATCCGCCCGCCGTCTACGGTCGCCTCGGTGGGGTAGGTGCTGCTATGACCGTGCTCGGTCGCCGCCTTCAGGCGCTGCCACTGGAACTGCTGGAGGAGGGTGACGGCGGTGGCCGCCGGCGGCTCACCGTCGCCCTTTGCTTCGGCTGCCTTGGCACGCTGCGCCGCCTCGTAGGTCTCCTGTTCCCGTTCGTGCTCCCTAAAGAGCGCCTCCGCCTCGGTGATGCGATTGAGGTTGAGGAGGCACTCCATCTTGCGTTTCACCAGCAGCGAGCGCTTCTTAAGTGGCCCGTGACCGAGGGCAATGGCGCGGTCCACATCCGCAATCGTCGCCTCCCACTGTCGCAGGCGGTGGTACACGACGGAGCGGTTTCCGTAGGCGAGCGCCGACTTGTTCATCAGCGCCTCGGGCGGGGCGTCCGCCGGCAGCACCGGCTCGCAGGGCGTCCACAGCAGTCCGGCGGTGTAGTGCTCCAGGGCGCCCTGCATGAAGCGGTCGTTGAAGAGACTGTTGGCTGCCTCCAGCGCCGGACGGGCGGCGAGCAGCAGTTTGCCACTGCACAGGCACAACTGGTGGCCGCCGACTCGGGCCGGGTACCAGTCGACGGAGGCACCGGTAAGGAGGCCGCCGTTCATCAGCCCATGGAGACCGCTCAGGTCGGCCGAGTATGTGGCGAAGCGGGCGCTGGCGCTAGTTTGACGGGTCGCCGCGAAGAAGACCGCCGAGCTAGCCTCGATCAGCTCGCTCACCAACTGGGCAGCGGTGGGCAGGTTGCTGAGGCAGTTCTCGCATCTGGGAAGTGATCGGACTGTGGTCAGCTGCTTCGGCGCCAGCAGGTACTCATTGGCCACTCGGCCCACCTTCTCGCTCAACTCCGCCAGGTCCTTCGGGTTGGTGGGAAAGGGCTTTCGGCTGAGCAAGGGCGAGGGTGGCGTGACGAAGAGGCTCTGCAAGAAAAAAGAGTCAAAGTGAAGTTTTAGAAGAGAAAGACGTTGGGGCGGAGAAAAGGCATCGCCACCCCAATACACTTACCGCTTGCATATTGAAAAGTGGTCGCGAAAGCAACTTCTTTGGCGGAAACGAGAAGTCAGGAGACGAGAAGAGGTTCTCAGAAGACCTTCTAAAAGCGAGCGGTGTCGACGAGAGAGCGAGAGAGCGAGAGATGTTGCATCAACGAGCGACAAACGGCAAATGACCGTTGGAGAAAATGGTGAGCGCCAAAAATGCTGCCGCCGCTCGCTCGCTGTCTTGGCGCCGTTCACCGAGGACGGACGACCTGGATGCCGCCCGTAGAGGACGTGACCCGATTTGAGCACAACGACAGTCTTGAATCAATCTTGAAATGATTCAAGATTGATTGAGTACTTTTACAGTATTGTGATTTATTATTATTTGGATACATAGTTTGAATCAAGATCAGAGATCAGATAAAGAAGAGAGAGAGAAAGGGAAAAAGTCGCTAGTACAGTTTTTTGTCTATAAAAGAAATTGTCGTCAAAGAGTGAAGGGAGTGTGTTTACCTGACCAAAGTGTGTGTTCCCCAAAAGAAAGAAAGAGAAGGAAAGTCGTGTTCTAAAAGCGATAAATAAGTGGAGTTCCCAGAGAGAGAGGAATAAAAAGGATTTTGGCAAAAAGAGTTTTGGGTTTCAAGTATCGAAAAAGGAGGATTTAAAAGGCGATAATTTGATTGATCCACTTGGAGAAGGCGGTGATGCGAGTGTAGACGCCTAGGAAAGAAAACAAAGTTGTAACCAAGATTCATTTCGAAATTCTCAATTCCCAACTCTTACCCGGCTGATTGGGCAGCGCACAGCCGATGCCCCAGCTGATGACGCCCACCAGCGACCACCGGCCGCCATCCTCAATCACCAGCGGCCCGCCCGAGTCTCCCTAGAAAGGATGGGAAAAGTTATAGAAAAAACATTCAAAACAACCAAGAGCTCTTCAGTCGTTTCAATCCTTACCTCACAGGAGTCCTTGGTGCCCTTCGCCAGGCCGGCGCAGACAAAGATGTTGGGAATGTGCTCAATGTAGCCCGCCCGCTGGTACATCTCCTCACACTCCTTGTTGTTGATGATGGGCACCTCAACGTGCTGAATGACGTTCGGCAGCGGTCCATCTAGAACAAAGGGAAGGAAAACAAAGGATTAAAAAAAGATGACCGAAGTAAACAAACCCGATCCCCACACTTACCCTCATGCAGCCGGCCCCAGCCCATCACCGTGGCCCACTTGCCCACGTAGGAGGCGTTCTCTGCCTCCTGCGATCCTGCCGGCCCACCACCTCCCTCTGGCAAACAGATGGGAATAATGTTCCGCTGGTAGCGAATCGGCTCGTAGAGGCGCAGCAGCGCCAGGTCGTACTCAAAGGTGCGCGGGTCAAACTGCGGGTGCGGGGCGATGATCTGTATGCGGCGCTCCACGTGAGCGTACGGCTCCTTGTCGGTGCTGATGTCAAACTCGCCCAGGCGCAGCAGCAGGTCGGTCGGCTGGACGTTCTCGATGCAGTGGGCCGCCGTCACCACCCAGTACTCATTGAGGAGGGCGGCGCCGCACTTGTGGAGAAAGGCGTTCTTCTTCCACTGCCGCAGGCTGACCATCCACGGCCACTCGCCGTAGGCGGACTGGCTGCCGCCGACGATGCGCCCTCGGGGGGCGATCTGACGACGGCCGCAGACTGTTGGGAGGAGAAAAGGATGTTAGATTTTTGGGAAAAAAAGAAGGTCAAATCGTTAGCTTACTGAGGGGAAGGACCTCGCTGGGAGAGAGTGGCCGCTTCGAGGTGCTAGAAGTAGGTGGTCTTGAGGTGGAAGTGGTGGTCGTAGTTGTTGTTGAAGTCCACATCGAGGTCAGTTTGGTGATCGGAGAGGGAGGCGGTGCCAGTGTGCTTGAGAGTGTCACGTTCTCTATGGGCGACCCTGAGGAGGGAATGGGAAGAAGGGTGGGCATTGGTGGCAGGGAGGAGGAGGAGGATGAGGAGGAAGAGGGAGTTGTGGAAGTGGTGGTACTCGTCGACTGCGCAAACTTGGTCGTATTGCCCAGCAGCGTGGTGACGATGGGCACCAGGAGGGGCCGATTTGTGGTGGTGGAAGTGGTGGAAGTTGTTGAAGAGGAGGTGATTGTTGTGGTGATGGCTGCCTCTGAGGTGCTTGATGAAGCCAAAGATGAAGAAGAGGAAGTTTGTGGTGTGGTTGTTGAAGCTGTGGTGATCAAAGAGGCTTCAGATGAGGAGGAGAGAGCAGATGATGCCTGAGAGGTCAAAGGCTCAGCAGGAGTTGTTGTTGATGTTGTGGTCGAAGATGTTGAAGATGATGGCAGCTCAGAAGATGCTGAGGAAGATTGGCCAACGGTGGTAACGGGAGCACTGCTGCTACCGCCACTACTAAACTCATTGCCCAAGTCAGCGGCAATGGTCGTCGCCGGTGGCTGCTCAGAGCTGACGATAACTGGTGAGCTTGAAGCAGAGCTACTCGAAACCGTAGTTTCAGAAGGAGCAGTGGTTGTACTGGTGGTAGTAGTCGTGGCAATGCTGGAGTTGTCTGCAACAGCTGAAGAGCTGATGCTGCTTCCCACCACCTCCAAAGGTTTCAGAGTCGTTTCAGGAAGGGCAGCTGAAACTGGTGAGATGGTCGTGGTGACCACTACGACTGGCTCAGAGAGTGGAGTCTTTGAAGTGGTGACGACCTCTTTTCGAACTCCATTGTCTGACTCTGAAGCTGATGAAGGTGGTAGTGATGATGGACTGGTCGTTTCCGGCTTGACGGTAATCGCCTCCAGGTCGTACTCGAGGGTGGTCATCGCCGGTGAGGCAACATTGCTGCCACTTGTGGTGGTGGTGATAGGGGGCACTTCAGCTGGTGATGGCTCAGCAGCAGCAGCCGAGGTTCCAGGAACCTAGAAAAAACGAAGTTTTATTAGTGGTTTAATTTTTTGATAAAAAAAGTTACCTCAGTGCTCGTCGAGGTCGTTGAAGAGGAAGTTGGCGCCTCTGAAGACGACGCAAGTGAAGGCTGCTGCGTCAGAGCTGAAGCAGAGGCAGTCTCTTTGGGCTTCTCGGTTACGTTAGCAGATAGCTCCGGAGTTGTGGTCACCACTGATGATGATGTTGAAGTTGAAGAGGAAGAAAGTCCTGCCTGACTAGGTGGTGACGATGGTGGCAACGGGGGTGAAGCAGTGGTGGTCAGCGATGGCTGACCGGAAGAGACCACAGTCACCACCGAGGCGGCGGCAGCTGCTGCTTCAGTTGGTCGTTCACTGCTCGGGGGAGAAGATGAAGGCGCAAACTCGTTATCAAGAATGGGCAGCCTTGAAGAGGAGGTGGAAGTGGAAGTTGTTGAAGAAGATCCTAGCTCGGTTGAAGCTGAAGACGAAGATGAAGAAGAGGAGGGCTCAAACTGCGGCGACTGCGTCAAGGCCAAGGTCGAGGTGGAAGAGGGCGAGAAAGTGGAACTGCCAATGACCAAAATGTTTGAGACCACTGAAGAGGGGGATGAAAGTGGTGAACTGGAAGTTGACACTTCGGAGTTTCCATCGGCGGTAGCAGTGGTGGTAGTGGTAATGCCGCCCACCACCGCGTTCTTCTTCTCCTCCTCATTCAGATCCAGCTGGCCGTTGTTGTTTGGCACAAAGTGCGACGTGACCACCGAGCCATTTTTGTTCTTGTTGTTGGCCGTCTGATTTGATACAGTCATCGAAGCTGCGGGCTGCAAAGTGGGCAGCCTAACTCCGCCGGCCAGCGAGGAGATGGTCGAAGCTTCCGACGATGAAGAAGATGAGTTTGCAGGATAAGATGTCGTAGTTTTGTTCAGTAGCTTCTGCTGCTCCAGTAGAATGGGCCGCCTCAGCTTCTCCGGCAGCAGACAGCAGGTGCCCACCAGGTAGCTGTTGAAGCAGTAGCCAATCGGCTCGCCATTCAACTGCAGACACTCGTACTGGAACATGCAGACGCCCAGGTCGCCCAGACCGGAAGTACCGCCTGAAAGATCGTTCGGAGTGGCGCTGGAAACCTTGCCGCTGCACGGCTTCGGGGGCTTCGCCGCGCGGTACTTCTCAGAGAGGACAAAGGAGGAGGAGGAGGAGGAGTGATCCGAAGTTGAAGCAGAATTTCCTGAATTTGAAATCGAGGGCTTTTCATCCTCTTCGGGTGCGTTGAAGTTGAAGGAGGAGGAGTAAAAGGCTTTGCGATTAGTCGACACAATAAAGCGACCGCTCTTCGAAACATTCTCCCCTCATGTACTTACCACTGCGAATGATCGACTGCTGGAGGAGGGCAATGGGCAGCGGAAGGGGAGCGCTAAGGCCGCCATGACCACCACCGCTTCCGTGCGCCGAGCTGATGACCAGCGGCTTGTGGTTGTTGGTGATCATCACCACGCGGGCGTCGACGCCCGCCGAGGCGAGCAGCGCGCTCAGGCTGTTCAGCGAGGCGACGGCGAGGCTGAAGAGCAGCAGGTGGGCGAGCACCACCAGCAGCAGGCTGGCCGGGGCGGAGAGACGGGCGAGGAGGCTTGATGCGGGTGAAGGTGGTGATGAGGGTGACGGTGGTGAAAACGGCTCCTTCTCGGTTTGATTATCCTCTTCTTTATCATCACCCTCACAAGAAGGTCGCCGACGCCGGCGGTGCACCAGCGGCGAGGAGGCGGGCGTCGGCGAGGTGATCATGGTGTTCTCGAGGGCGGACAGCTTCCGCTGGGCGATGATGTTGTTAAAAGGAGGGGGTGATGAGTTTGAGAGTAAAGATGAGGGTGATGGGCATGAGGAGGAGGAGGGTGATGGCCTCGGCGGTGGGGGTGATGATGTGGCGGTGGTGGTGGCGGTGGCTGAAGAGGAGAGTGATGGGAATGATGATGATGATGGTGGTGGCTGACAGCAGCGAAAGGAGTGAACTGTGCCCTGGTGGAGGTCGTTGTTGTTCTCCTGAAAAACCTCGTCTTCGACCATCTTTGAACTTGTGGTGGTCCTCGACTGCTGCTGCTGCTGCTCAAGCTCGTGGTGGTGGTGGTGATAGTGCTGCTGCTGGTGGCGGTGGTGATTATTTTGTTGACAGTAGTGTGCACTTTGCTGGCGATTATCGTCGTCGTTTTCAGAGCTATCTGAATTATCGTCTTGCAAAGTCTTTGGTTGTGGTGATGGTGGGGGCGAGGGCGGCGGTATCTGCTGCTGCTGCTGCTGCTGCCTCTCCTCCAGAAGCAACTGTCGATGTCGGCCAGTGCCGGCTGATAAAGTGGCAGAATCGTCGCTGCCGAGGATCACCTCCATTATGATGTGTGCCTTGAGGATATGTTTGTGTGTGCAAAGATATGATAAGATATGTCGCTTTTTAGTAAATCACAAAGTCGGTGGGAGAAGGAAAAAAAGAGAAGGGTTCCTTTGTGTCCGAGGCTGTCTGCAACAGTGTCGATGAGAAGTAGTGGGAATCTTCCGCGAGTTCTTCTGCAGACGACGTCAAGACCTCTCTTTAAAGCAGTAAATGACGAGTGGCGGAGAACAAAGGAAGCAAAAACTGTAGGTGGTGGTGGACGTCGGTGGTCATCGGCGCTGGCATTGTCTGGTGATCGAAAAGAGTAGCCCTGTAGACCGAGATTTGAATTCAGACGACGACCAAGGCGACCACAATCACCGGCTTTGGCAGCGAGCGTGCACACACACTTGGTGGTGGTAATTCCACTTGACAGCCGTGCAATGGGGGAAGTGCACCGACTGCGTCTGTTGTTCTTTTCGGAGAAGGGTCGACGACAGTAGAGAGGAGAAAGAGAGGAAAGAGAGGAAGTCAACCGGTTCGAAATGAGGAGAGAGAGAGAGAGACTGATTATGAATATGATTAGTGGCTTCAGGGCAGAAAAGCTTCAGCACAGCAGAGAGTGCAATGAATGGGGATTAGAAGAAAAAGAAAGAAAAACTGTCACTGGGCTTTCGGTGACCGATTACTAAGTTGCAGTTGATGATGATGATGACGGTGGTGATGTGGCAAGTGCTGCTGCTGCTGCTGCTGGCGTTGATGCAGGTCCAACGGACGATAACGGACAAGAAGAAGACAAAAAAAGTTACACAGGTGAAAATCTGCGTGAGCAGACAGACAGAGAGACAGAGAGACCGGTAAGATGACTTCCCCTGTCTCTCTTCTGCTTCTTTTCTAATCAGCTGCACCGCTACACCGCTGCCCATTAGCAGCAGCAACTGAAGAGGCAAGTGACTGACCTCGTCTGAACTTGAACTTGACCGGCTCTGACCGAATGAGAGAGAAGCAGAGAGAGAGAGAGAGAGAGAGAGAGAGAGAGAGAGAGAGAAGCTGGAAATGGGCAGGCAACCCTCGGAGATAACAGTCACTTCGTTAGACGTCGCTTGTTCTTCATCTTTCTGTCTTTCTTTCTTCTTCAACTTCATCTGATGTTCATGTTCAGTTCAGAGTGGTGTGATAAAGCTCAGCTCGGCTGTGAGAGGCTGAGCTTACCTTGTGCTCCACTTATCTTCCTCCTTCTTTTTCTTTTTCCCTTCAGAGCATCCGCTGATGCCTAAAAAAGTAGGCAATTTTAAAAGAGGCAGACATAACAAAGAAGAAGAGAAGAAGAGAGATGCTCGCTGTTGCTGGGAGAGAGAGAGAGGACGTTTGAAGAGCTTGAGTGACAAGAATGCGGAATTGAAATGAGCTGAAGTATAAAATGAACGGCGACTTTTCTTCTTTCTTTTTCTGTTCTGAAGTTGTCTGTTTGAGTGGTGGAGAGGGGTAAGTGGTGGTTATTGAGTCTGAAGTGTTTGCTGAGGGAAAAGATAATAGATGCGGCGGCGAAGGAGGTGATTGTGGTTTGAAGTGGTGCTTCAGCCGACGGAGATTGCTTTGTGCAGTCTGTGTCCGGCAGACACAATAGACACCAGTGGTGGTCAATCAATTCCACCTGGAAGTGTCTCTCTCTCCAAGACAGGTAAACAATCAATAACGGTGATTTGGCTTTCAGAGGTCAAGGTTTCTTTCGTTCCTTTGTATTCTTCTTCTTCTTCTTCTTCCTCTTGTTTTCTTGCTGGTGGTAATGATGATAAACATGCTTGAAGTCTAGGAAGTTTGGGAAAAGAAAAAAGAGATGAAAGATCGGTGAGAAGTAGAACTTGGAGAAATAGAAATTGAGCAAGCCGAAATTCGAGCGAGCGGCAAAAAACTGATCCAGGCCTGCCAGACTGGCGGGAAAACCAGAATAATTTTGAGCCGCTCACAGAGGACGCTACCGCAGAGGTAGCGGCCTCTCTCGGTCAGAAATGACACCACTTTTCAAACCGATTTTGTCGCCATCTATCGGCACCAGTGGAGAAGCTGTAGTTCACAAAGTCACCAAGTGCAAGTGGTGGCGCTAAATCCGCGTCACGTACTCTTCGAGCAGCTCACGATATTTCTGGTTTTCCTGTCATCCTGGCAGGCCTACCACTATCACGATTTCAATCTCATCTTTAATCTCTCTCGCTTTTACAATCTCTTCTCTACAAACAACTAAACAATTGTGGTCAAGTGCTGTCTTCTAGGACTACTCTACTGGCTCTTCTTTCCGGTCGTCATCATCATCACATCGTGGAGTTCTCTGTCGCCGCCGCCGGTCCCAGGTCAGTCCACGATTCAAGGCCAACAACACTTTCGCTGTTGTTTACTGCTGTTGACTGCTGTTGGCCGGCGTACGTCTCCGTCTGCAGGAGAACCTGAAAGAGAACAAAACAGTCGTAAATATCAAAACAAAGTGATCATCATCATCACCATCTTCCACTTACCACAATGTAATTCAGAGAGAAGGCTGTCAGTTTGAAAAAAAGAGGAATTAGAGTTTACGGAATTTCCGAAAACTGCCTCCCAAAACTTACCAAGAACTGTTAATATCGCCGACTGCTTCACCGAGTAGACGCCGCCAATGTTCACCTCGAAGCGAGTCGCCAGCCGCTTGATCTCCAGGAATGCCATCCATTTTGGCAAGGTCCAGGCCGCTGAAGAACCTCCATCACCCTCATCACCTTCCCCATCACCCCCTCCTCCATCAGCCATCGCCTCGTAGATGGCCCTGACCAGCTCGCGGTGTCCGGTGGTGAGGGCGTTGCCCCAGGCGCAGAGGAGGACCAGCCGGCAGAAGGCAAAGGCGCCCAGGTTGAAGATGAACACCACAAAGTAGTCGTCCTCCTTCAGCTTGTGAATGAGGAGGAAGCAGAAGGAGCCGATGATGAGGAGGGCGTTGGAGAGCATCACCGTGGTGATGGGCAGCGCCAGGGCGGAGACTATTCCGGAGAAGTGGGCCGCCAGAATCGTCAGCCGACGCTTCAGGTCGTGCAGGTGGGTTTCGGTTAGCGTTGGAGGCGGTTTTTTGAAGGAGTTGAAGGTGCTATCTTCTGATAATGTCAAATCGAACTCCTCGCCGCCGGTCACCTCCGCCCGCATCGAGTCCAAGATGCGCCGCCCGGTGATCATCGTGTAGACGAAGAGGACGCTGACCATGGCGAGGATAAAGTAGTGGTACTGGTGGACGCAGACGATGAGGGCCGTCTGCACCAGCTTGTCCACCTCCTCCTCGTCCACCACCACCTTCTTTTCGCCTTCGAAAACTCCTGAAGATTTAAACTGCGCCACCAGCAGCTCCACCAGCGTCTTCAGCTGCTTCTGATTGAAGATCAGCAGGCCGGCCAGGCTGAAGCCGCCGATGATGAGGAAGGTGCCCGCCAGCAGCTGGTAGGCCAGCTTCCGGTCCCGGTCGCCCACCTCCCGAAGTCCCGGCAGTCGACTGATTCGACTGACCAGCGACCCGCCTAAGATGAGGTTAAAGAGAAACTGACACAGCGCGTCAATCATGAAGATGTACACCGCCGACTTGGTCAGATTGCGCAGTATCGGCTTCAGGTGCATGAACTCCTCCCAGTACTCCTCGTCGACGTCCTTGCCGAAGAACTCGTGCAGGTGAAACTCCAGCCCCGGCGCGGTCAGGTTCTTCGAGCGGAAGACAATGTTGGACAGCGCCTCCCGAACATTGTCCTGCATCTTGAAGAAGGTCTGCGCCTCGCGGCGCACCTCCATCGGCCCGAGGAAGATCGGCACCAGAAAGGTCAGCAGGACAAAGGCGTTGGCGAACAGGGTGAAGAAGGAGATCAGCTTCGAGAGGAGGGAGCGGTTGAACTGGAAGGTAGTGGTGCTTCGAACGGAGGTGATCGAGGACTGCCGACGGGAGACTTCAGTGGGGAAGTGTGGAAGTTGAAGGTTGTTGCCGAAGTTGTGAAGGTGGTGATTGTTCTGGTGATTATTGTTGTGGTTGTTGGAAGCTGAAGAGTCGGAGACTTTGCGATGGCTTGACTTGACGTGGGCGATGAACTTTGCCGCTGCGGCGAATTTCTGGTTTGAAGTTGAAGTTGTGGTGGTGGTGGTGGTGGTGCTCGTAAAGACAATTCCAGAGAAGGAAAAGAGAAAGAATCTGAGGTTGGACAAAAAGAGATTTTAGTAAAATTTTTTTTAGGGTTTTGATAAAGCCTTACCGGAAAAAGCGCACCAGGAATTTGAGGCTGGGCGGGCAGTCCCGAATTTCAAAGGCGAACCAGCGCTTCTCCACCTCAACCAGCGCCTCCTCCTCATCATCGTCATCTCCCTCAAATGAAGCTCCATTGAAGTGATCATTTTGATCATCTTGATCATGTTCTCCATGATCAACGGTGAGCAGCGTCGAAGAGAGCTTCCGTCTCTGCTGCTGCTGCTGCTGCTGCTGCTGCATCTGCTCCAGATGATCCAGGTCTCGGTCATCGTCGAAGCTCGCCCTCGGTGGCTGCTTTTGCGGCGGTTTCATGCTGCTGATGCTGCTGCTCCTTTTGATGGCAGAGATGAAAATGAAAATGATGAGGAAAATGTGAGTTGTTTTCCAACAATGTTTTTCCAGGAAAATTAATTAGACAGCAAGATCAGATGAGTTTTCCAATTTCCGCCGGTGGTGGACAAATATCCGGAGAGGAGAAAGTGGGCAGTAATTAGTTTGTTGTTGTAGTCGTCGTTGTTTGTTTTCCTCTTCGGTGTTTTTCCTGTTTTTTCCCTCCCTCCCTCCCTCTCTTCAGTCGATCTTGTGGACGGCAATCTGCACCGCAAAGACCGGCCCATAGTGGACCGGGGGAAAGGGGGCGCTCATGGGCACCGAGAAGAAGGACTGAAAGTTGAAGCCGCCGCCGCCGCTCCTCTTCTTCCGATAGGTAAGGCCACTTTCTCCATAGTAGTCGGCTGTCACCTCCTCCTCCTCCTCCTGCCCCTGCCTCTCCTCGACCACCTCCTCGGTGCGCGTCAGCACCGTCCGCCGCTCCTGCTCCAGCAGGTGCTGGTGAACGCCCACGTAGGGCGCCGCCGCCGCCTTCTCCGCCTCGGAGAAAGCGGCGGAGGTGGTAGCGTTCGATTTGGGCTTTTCAGCTGTAGAGGGCCGCGTAAAGCGGACCTGATTGCCCTCCTCGTCGCCGATGACCACCTCCTCCTCCCCTTCTTCTGCTTCCGCGCCCTCCTCGGCGGGCAACAAAGTCCGGCGAGGAAACGCGACGCCCAGGTGCTCCCGGAGAATGTGCTTCAAGAGGGTGGCCCGCTCGGTGACCGCCCGCTTCGGACAGCCCTCCCAGCGGCAGAAGAAGGGCTTGAGGGACTCGGAGTGGGTCCGCTGGTGGAGCAGCAGCTTCCCCGGCGCCGGGAAGTACTTGCCGCAGCCCGGGTGGCCGCAGCGGTACTTCAGGGGCGGGCGGCTCGGGTCCCGGGGCTTGTTGACGCGCAGCGCCTCGAGGGAGGCCTCCTCCCGGGCGAGCACCTTGGCGCGCTCGCCAATGTAGGGCAGGGCGCGGCCCTTCTCCGCCTTGGAGAGCGCCGGCTGAGCGGCCTTGGGCACGCCGTAGTGCTTGGCGAGCACGTGGCGGGCGGCATTTGCCCGTCGGCGGAAGGTCTCGCCGCACTCCGCTGGATCGGCGGTGGTGGTGGTGGCCGTTTCCTGAGCATCTTCGGGTAGGTCTTTGGCAGCCACCACCACCGGGAATTTGCAGTAGTACGGCTGCGTCTTAGTGTGCGAGCGGTGGTGCATGCGAAGCGCGTAGAGGCGCGAGTAGACCTTGTCGCAGCGGGGAAACTGGCAGAGGTAGCGATGAGCTGGTAGATCGGCGCAGCGGGGAAACGGGCAGACGTAGCGATGAGGTGATAGACCGCCGCCGCCGCAGGTGGATTGAGATAGCTGTGGTTGTTGCTGTGGCTGTTGATCATCATCGGCTAAGGGCTCAGAGTTTGGCGGGACCGGGAGCAGCTGTTCTGCCTCCTCCTCGATGATGGGCTCCTCTTCTTCCACTTCTATTTCCATTACCTCTTCCTCCTGACTGTTCTCATCCTCTTCCTCCTCGATTTCCTCATCGTCTTCATTAGCTCTTCTCTTTGGTTTAGGCCGTTTTGAGGATGAAAATGCTGTTGCTGCTGTTATTTTACGGGATGGTTCTCCGCCAATTTGAATGCGCTTCTTCGCCCGCCTCACCGCGTCCAAGGCGCTCTCCTCCTCAGCCACCCGCTCGCGGACGACACCGACAAACTGATGCGCCTGGGCGCGCTCCTCGGCGCTCAGCTCGGGCAGCTGCTCCCGCTGGACCTTAAAGTGCGACGTTCGGATGTGACGCAGGGCCGCCGGTCGCCTGCTGAAGTACTGGGCGCAGCCGGGCCAGGTGCAGTGATACGGCTTCAGGTTGAGGTGGCCTCGGTGGTGCTGGCGCAGCTGGTCGAGCTTCGCAAAGCGCTTCGAGCAGCGCAGAAACTGACAGACGTAGTGGAAGTGGGCGGTGGAGGCGGTGGTGGTGCTGGTTTCATTGTTGGCTGAAGAAGATGAGGTATCATCAGTTGTCTTTGGTTGTTGGGCTGCTGATGTGGTCGATGATGGCATCCTCTGCTTTCGCCGATTTGAGGCTCCAGTTGCACTAGACGAGATTCGCACCACTTTGAGCTTTCGCTTGTTGCCTCTTTGTTCCCCTGTATTATTACTTGTCTCCTCTTGATCCTCCCGGTTTGCCCGGGTTTCCAGGTGGACGGCGCAGATGTGCTCCAGCAGGCGCTCCTCACTGTCGCTCGTCCAGTGGCAGTGGTTGCAGGCAAAGGGATTGGTGGCACCGGTTGGTTGTTGCTGCTGATTCAGTGTTATCGTCTGCTGGCTGTTTCCAGGGCTGTTGCTGTTGAGGATAATCTGAATCGTCGAGCTGTTGCTGGTATTTGACTGCTGCTGCTGCTGCTGATTATCGTGATCATCTGAAAAAGAAGAAGAAGGTGGTATGCTCGCAGGTGTGAGCTCCATAATGTCGCCGGGACTCGGTGGCCGCATGATCCGCATTATGGTCGGTCGGGCGACAGTCATTCGCAGAATGGCGGGCTTTCGGCTGCCTGGCGAAGGCCTTTCACCAGGACCACTACCCGAGGATTCCATGGTGATGGTGGTAGTAGTGATGGTGGTGATGATAACCGAGGGTGGCCAAAGAAGAACTTCGAGAAAGAAAAGATGGCGGTTGCCGAGTTCTATTTCTCTCGTCCGGCCAGAAAAGACAGCCAGTCAATGATGTAAACACAACACGCGCGCGCGCCCTCCCGAAAGGACGTGTCACCGAAAGTGGAAGCGGCAGGCGTGCACAAACAGCTGCTGCTGCTGCTGCTTTTCCTTTGTTCTCTGCTCAAACTTTAGAACCGATTTGATTCTTTTCTTGGCAGAATCTCCCCAAAAGTAATAAAAGGTACTTTGTTTGACTACTAACAAAAACAACAACAACACCTGGGTCTAATGTTCAGTCTTTTTTGTGCACTACAGTATCTCTCAACATTCTTTCTTGATTCTGCCGCCGACAATAATACTGACTCAATCATCACTGAATCACAGAATCTTCTTCTTCAAGATCATCATCATCATCAGTAGACCGTCTGCGGACAGAGCGAGAATCCCTCTCGGTGGGCGTTTCCAGCCGTATCACCACTTAGAGCCCAATATCGACAGCGAAGCACCCGGGCCGCCGTCTTCGGCTGACGGTCTCTCGTAAAGACGCCCTTCTTGTTGCCGCCCACCCTGGTGAGACCTGGTGAAGTGGGGAAGGCTAAGGTTTTAGAACTCAGCAAGATCATCATCATCACCCTAAGCAAAAAAACTCCTCACCCTGAATGGTCATAAAGTCGGCAAAGTTCCAGACGTGCTCGCCAATTAGAAAACCTCCGTCTGAAGTTCCATTTCCACCCTTTCGAAGGACATCAAACGCCCGGTGGTACTCCCCGAAGAACTCCACCTGAAAGTCCTCGCTGAACATCGCCGTCGGCTGCGAGTGCATCCCCTCCACCGTGTCCGCCCCGTACTCCGAGATGATCACCAGCTTACCACAGCGCTTGAACATCGCCCGCAGATCGGCCACCAGGTAGCCCTGAATCACCTGCACATAGCCCGACTCCCTTCCGTACCAGGCGTAGTACCGATTGACCATCATAAAGTCCAGCGAGGGGACGATGAACGGCTCGATTTGGTTGTTGGCCAGCGCCGCCGTGACGGGCCGCTTCGAAAACTGGTCCGCCCTCCTCACCTCCGCCGCCGCCGAGGTAAAATAGTCCCGCAGCAACGGCTTCTCATTCGGCTCCGGCTCATTCGCTATCGACCAGGCCACCACGGAAGGTCGGTTCTTATCTCGGTCCACCAGCTCTCGAATCGTCAGCAGGTGCTGCTCCAGGACCGGCCTCGAGTAGGACTTCAGGCCCACCGCCGGCACCTCGTTAAAGACCAGAAAGCCCGCCTCATCCGCCTCGTCCATCATCTCCTCGGCGTACGGATAATGCGAAGTTCGAAAGGAGTTCGCGCCCATCCACTTCATCAGCGCCACATCGCGGAGAATCGTCGGCAAGTCCATCGACCGCCCCCGAATCGCCGACTCCTCGTGACGGCCAAATCCGCGGAAGTACACTCGCCTTCCGTTCACCAGGAAGCCGCCATCTTTCTGGGAGAAGACCAGACTTCGAATGCCCACCTTGAGGTACACTGAATCGAGGAGGCGGTCCCCATCGGCCCGCAGTTCATTGCTCAGCGAGCCGGAGTTTTCGAACAGCTTCACCGACAGGCGGTACTGGTAGCCGGGGCGCGGGTGCATCGTGAAGGGCCACCAAAGGTGGGCGTCGACCACCTTGAAAGTCCCCGAAGAGTCGAGCAGCGGCCCGGCCACCTGGGCGCCGCCCTCCCGGTCCAGCAGGGCCACCTTCAGGTAGGCCTCCTTGCCCAGTGGAACGTTGGTCAGCACTTTGTACTCCACGACGCCCACAGTGTTGCCGTTTCCGGTGGTGGAAGTTCTCACCAGGACGTCGGCGATTCGAAGCGCCTTGGGGACGGAAGTCAGCCAGACGGATCGGTGGATGCCGGCGTAGTTGAAGAAGTCGAAGTTGGGCTTCGCTTCGCTGAAGACCCGCGGGCTTTTACCTCGAGTGTCATTTTTCCAGATCACTGAACCTTGCGGTAAGGTGACGTTGCTGAGGACGTTATTCACCGCCACGGAGATGAAGTTACTCGAGGAGGCTTTGAGAAGTCCACTGATGTCCACCTGGAAGGGAAGGTGGCCGCCGGTGTGATTCACCGCATGGCGCCCGTTCACGTACACCACCGCCTGGTAGTTGACCGATCCGAAGCGCAGAAGGACGGCTCGATTTCCGTTCAGCCAAGGCTTGGGGACGAAGAAGGAGCGGCCGTACCAGACCCAGCCGTTAAAGTCCCGCACCTCTCTTCGGGTGGTAATGTCGTTGAAGGAGGAGGGCACGGGCATGCGCTCGTAGTGCGGGCAGCCAACCGTCTCCAGGGGGCGGCTGAACCAGGTGTTTGGTCCTGGACCGGAAGAGAGACCGAAGCCATCGAAGCTTCGATTGGTCAGGCAGAAGTGCCAGACGCCGTCCAGCGAGCTCACTTCCCGAACTTCGGTTGGACGTGGGAAGAGGCTGAGCGAGTCCTTGACGATGTTTTGGGCTTCAGAAGAGGATGAGAAGATGAAGGTGAAGGTGAGTAGAACTGAGATGAATGTTTTTATTTTTGTCATTTTTTTTGTTCAGTGGTGGTTGTGCTGCTGCTGCTGCCAAAGCTAGCATTGACAAGTGAATGAGCTTTTTCTTCTGCTGAAATATCTGCCAAAGTTTCCGGTGGAAAAGCTTTGTGTGAGCTGTGTTGGTCAGTGGTGGGACGCAAACAAACTGAGTTGTTGTTGTTATCAGGACTAGCAGTGGTAATGCGAAAAAAGCGACTCGTTTTATTTTATCGCTAACTCTATCTTGCTGCTGATACCGATATGTCAGCTGATAAGCTGTAGCTGAAAAAATATGTTCATTTTGTGGTTGCTGTAGCAGCTGTCTCTACTCAATATCACTTGATCAGCTAATCATCAGTGAGTTGGAGAGTAAAACCCTAAAACTGTCAACCCGTCGAACTCTCTCTCTCTCTCTCTCTCTCTCTCTCTCTCTCTCTCTCTCTCTCTCT
>JAALOO010000631.1_pt2 | contig 24666 bp, 18 predicted proteins | sample 7257641 | NCBI WGS metagenome assembly JAALOO01 (sample SAMN14085613, study PRJNA598686) | mite metagenome | biome: ENVO:01001000; feature: ENVO:01001002; material: ENVO:01001226; isolation source: single female mite from University of Michigan culture on fish food culture... ...
AAGTAAACAGCAACGAGCGGCGAAAGCAAGTTTAGTTGAATCAACTTGGCTTTTTAACTTGAAGTAGTTGCCCTTTCTCTTTCTTTCTTTCTCTCTCTTTTTACTCGCCAACTACCGTTTTGAAAAAGCAATATCATGCTTATTTATATTTACATAGACACTTACCTCGTGAATCTGCTTGGGGAAAACTTTAAACATTGGCTTTTTGCTTTGTTTGACCGCCAGATTGAGGTATTGCTGCTGTTGCGAATGACTCTGGAGCGAATAACTCTGGTACAGTGCTTTGTTGCAGAGACGCCTGGCTGCTCTTGTAACATCTTTATGCAGATTGGCATTGTCGGTGGCAATATAGGTAGTGCCTGGTGTTAGTTTGTACTTGACTTGAAACATATTGATTTCATTGAGCTCATCGTAGCAGGCAAAAGTTGCTCGAGCAAGCTCTCCATCTCCATCACTGTCAGTGGCCTGTGGTCCGTTGCAGCCGTCGGTGGTGCAAACGGTCGAGTGGTTGTGAGCCAGCCAGTGTTTCATAGGGTGCTTTTCACTCTCCGTGTTATTAGTAATCGTATTAATCAAATAAGTCATCTTGCTGCTGATTAAGATGCAAACCAGTGCGGATAATTGTTGCAAAGGCAGTCGCATCGATTGTCGCCGAAGCACTTGACTCACCACCGATAATTGCTTCTCCTCGTCTTGCACGTTGATCAGTTTCAACTGAAATATTGGCGCTGAAGATTGATGATGAAGAGCGGAGACGGAGACGGGGACTCTGGCAGCAGCAGCAGCAGCTTCAATGATGGCCTCTCTAGAAAGCTGCTGCTGCACGCATGGCTGAAAGTCATTTGCATACAGCACAAAGATGATCTTGTGTCCATTACTCAATTGGCCAAGGCACCAATTTAAATCCATTTTAAAGTCGTCGTCTCCTAAACAAGTGCAAAAACAGGCGCAAATTAGATTAAGTGCAAAATCACAGGCGACACATGGCTAAACAAATGACCATGCAAGTGAGAAATGTGCTCACTCTTTCACTTGCCATTAAATGTGCTGTTTCCTGCACTAGTGTCAATCTTTTCACTGTTGACACTGTGCAGTGGGAGTTTACGCCGTTTTAAAAATTTAATCAAGGACAAGCAAGAATTTTTTGAATTGTTGAGAAAAATGTTGATGAAATTGAGTTTTTTGACCATTTTAATGCTGCACCATTGACTGTTTTACTGTGATGAAAAAACTTGGAGCAGAGTGTTGACGACAAACCAGTGTTGGCTAAACCGTGGTTTGGTGACAAATGGCCAGTGGCATTTTTAACAAGCTGTCGTTGCGTTTCTTTTTTTTGCCCCAGTTTACTTGATTCAATTCCCTCTTTTTTTTTTGACGGAAGTTGCCCTTGAACATGCACTAACAAAGAAGCACACATCTGTGGCTCAGACAGTCAGTGTCACCGCACCATGTGTGCGACACTGTCTGAGCCCACAAGTGACCCATCACTGCACTGTCTCCTCAGGCAGTCTTGACCCCAGATGCAGCCCCCTTTGCTGGCCCATCCTCTCCGCTGGCTTTTATCGCCGTGACACTTGATATTGTCTTTTGCCCACATGTGACCATTTGACTGAAGACACTACAGATCACGTTACCATTTTCCTTCTTCGAAGCAACGCAGTCAGTGTCGGCAGCACCTCGCTGAGCAAGTTTACTCAAAATATAATTCAAGTTGTTCAATTGCATTTTAAACTCTGCTCAAAAGGTCAAATGAAGTTGAGGGGTTAAGGCGTTGACAATTTAACAGTTTTAAAAAATTGTATTTATTGAAAGTAACAAAATTTTCAATTATTAAAATTTTGATTAATTTAATTTATAGCTGGTTCATTGCATTGTCATCTGTTGTCAAAACACGTTCACTGACGGATCATTTGCAAAACAGCATTTTGTCAGTGTAGAAATAAAAACAATTCAATTATACAGTGTTTCAGCCAGTATTTGTGTAGTTTACAGTGTGTACGCTTCTGAAATTAATGAAAAAGTTTTACAACTGTTGAGCTTGTTTCAACCAGAACACGTATCATCAAAAACCTTGTTCCTTGGGTTGATTCTGCAAAAGGCAGTAGACCAAACTGTTGTCATCGTTAGCAGATTAGGTTCATTAGCGTGTAGTTGGCAGTGGTGTTGGTGTTAGCTGTAGAAATAATCAGCAAGCCCCTTTGTACAAGCTCTTCCGTGTAAGCACGTATGATCGATCGGAGCTAAAAAAAGGCAACACACTTGCAATAGATGAAGCTGCACAAGATTAGCTAACAAATGACCTGCCATGCAAATGGGCGGCACTGTCAGTGAATAGAGGCAGCACTATCCAGCCTAGGTGATCCAAGAGCCTGTATCTTGGCCAAAAACAGCACCCTTTTAGACAAAAACCAAATTGCCTACATTCGGCAGCACCATAGTTCAATTGCCAATACAAACACTGGCACTATCCAAAAGCCACTCAATTTAAATATGATTCACGAAAATCTGAGCACTAAAAGCTTTCACTAGCAAATCACTCTGTGTCTTGATACATCAATCACTAGATTAGAAGTACAGTATCAGTGTCACTAAGTTGGTATGCTTGTTTCTCTTGATAGTTTTTTTCAAAACTATTCGAAAGAATTGCATCGAATCAGTGGAGCCCGCACAAGTGGACAAAGCAATCTGACAGAAAAAAAGTTATTTGTCAGATGAGCAGCAAATCAGGCATTTGTACATGGCCAGATTTTTTATATTTACAGATGTTCAGTATCGACACATTTGTCGCCTTTTGTTTTAGCGAGATTTTGTTTTTTGTTGCATTGGATTTTTCAGTTTTTATTGCTTTGGCCTGTCCCACTAGGCCATTAAATGCCCAAGTATGGCCTGCAACACCAAATCAAATGGGCCACTGAAATAAATCACTCTGTCAACATGTCTCGATAATCCAATTTCAATTGCTTTGCCCTTTCTACGATTGATTGAATTAAAGCTTGAAATGCTCCTTTTGTTCACCCACAGTATCGCCTCATCGTCACGTCAATCGACATCAGCACTAAAGAAGCACAAGAAGCAGAATCATCCTTTTTCCTCTAGTGTCGTGTATCTGTGCACTACATTGTTTGTCTTGCAACTATCCCGGTGTTGTCTGCCAGATGAGCAGTTAAAGAGCTGAATCACACATTGCCACTTGAATCTAAAGAAAATCTCATCAAGCACAGTATAGTTTCTATTGACTCGTTGATATTCGAGTCCATTACCCGGTGTGCTTCAACTGCCAAGTAGTTGGCTGCTCTTGCTGAGCAACGCAATTCAATTACACTTTTTTTCCTTTGCGTAATTGTAAATAATTCTCTGAAATTGCCATCATTAATTTGTTGTCATTTTTGGCGCCAATATTAGCAACTTGTACGATGTGTACTACTCTTGTATCGCTAAATCAAAAGTAAAGCACGGGCCAGTTGAGCAGAGTGCAGCCAAGAATTTTGAGCCAAAATGTTTAGATATCGATTAAAAATTTTAATCATTTTCGTATGCATCACCTCTGGTGTTGCAAACAGCCGTTAAAAGTAAAAAATAATTTTCGTAATAATCAAGAAAAGTGCTTAACAATTTCTTGGAAAAGTTTGTCTCTCTTTTTAGTCGACTCTTCAAATACCTTTTCGTATTCAGTCAGCTGATTCCTTAGCACCTCTCCGGGTGTCTTTGTGCCACTGCAAATTTGCTGCAGCTCGACTTCTAGAGCGGCTCTCAGGTGAGGCTTTGACATTGCATAGCCAATTTCATCGTATCCTTCGCAGAGGCCAATACCCAAGCCTTCTGGCTTTAGTCGTCTGTCGGGTGTTACGGTAATGTAGTTGCGCAATTTAATTTTTTCGATATGTTCAGCGTGAGTGGCATCAGTGCCAATACCGTGCTTCTCCATCAGGGCGATAAGCTGGGATTCAGTCAACAACTCGGGAGCACAGGTTTTGCCAGTATTCATCATGATTGAGTCGGGCGTAAATGTCTCATTCAGCGTAAACTTGGGAATTTCCTTATCGTGCCACTTTTCATAAATGTACACTTCTAGGTAATTGCGATCTTGAATTTCGAGGCCTTTTAAAATGAAAACCTCTTCTTCAATGGTCGCCTCAACGGTGACTTCATGGCCAAGAGCGTCTCTGTCGCAGCAGGCCAAAAAGTGGCGCGCAATCAGCTCGTAAACCTTTTTATCATCTCCAGTTAGATTGCCCGCATATTTGGTAGGGTGAATAGGTGGATGGGCTTGATCTGATTTGTTGCCTATGATGGAAAAATACCATTAGCAATTTTGATTCAAATTACAACTACAAGCCGATATTACCATTACGCGGAGTTGCACCGCCAAAATTGAGGAGACGAGTGGCGAATTGACCCCATTCAGGGCTTTCCTTTTGGTGCCCAACCAGCGTGTTTAGAGACATGTCGGGGGGAAATTTGTTGGTCTCTGTTCGAGGGTAGCTTATAAATCCCGAAGTGTACAGCTTCTCGGCAATAGTCATTGCTCTTTTGGCGTTAATTCTCAGCTTTGAAGAGGCCAATCGCTCAAAAGTGACCGTGTCCATGGCAATGGGTCGGTATTTGGTCTTTTGACGACTAGTAAGATTGGTCACTTGTGCAGTTGGCTTTTCCATAATTTTGCTAAAAATGGCCAAGACTGATCGTTCATCAAAGAGTCGTACGCGCTTCCAGTTGAAGCTGCAGGTTATATTGTCCCGAGTAAACTCGACATCAATGTACCAAAAATCTTCGGGAATAAAATTTTCCCTCTTTTTCCATTGGTCGACGACAAAACCCAGTGTGGGAAACTGGCAACTTCCGTAGCTGACGACGTTCTTTTGCATTGCAGAGGATACATTTTGTATTCCCATGGTTAAAAATCGAGTAAATGCGGCTCCGATCCTCAAATCTAGTTGCTGTCGAACATCAACGGCATCTGAAACAAGTATTGATTGTAAAAAAAATTTGACAGTAAAATGTACTTGCAAACCTGAAATTCTTTGATCTGGTGGCACAAGATTTCTTATAGCCCTGTTGATTGCCGGAACAGTAATCTCTGAGAATCGAGCCCGCAAGACACGAATGTTGGGCTTCTTTGCTTGGCAGACTCGTATGACTTCAAAGCCAATATTTTCGCCTTCGCGATCACAATCGGTCCAAATGATAAGGACGCTGCATTTAGCTGCTTCCCGCTCTAGAGTGCTTTTAATCTTGTTGCCATTAAGTTCACTTGGACCTTGGACAATGGGCGCGTTAAAGAGAACCTTTGGATCGCACGAACGCCAGCTTGCATGTGCCTGGGTAAATTCATAGTTGAGCAAGTGGCCCGAGACTGATGTCATGATCATGTCGCAGGGAAAGCGCAGTGACGGCACTTCGCAGCTAAAATCGTAAACCTTGTTGTAGACTGAGAATCCTTCTCGCCTCTGAAATGATCCACCGCTGAGAATGTTGGACACGTTTTTGGCAACATCGTTCTTTTCGGCCACGTTGAGAACCTTGAGGCGGTAGATGCTCATGTCAGCCAGCCGTCTTTTCACATGGGTAAATGAAAGCAGTCCTAGTCTTGTCGATGCAACTCTCGGATCGAGTAATCGAGACAAGGCAACTGTCAGAAGATTACGCAGCATGAAAAAGCGGGAACTTTAGATTCGGTTCCAAAATAATGTCAACATTTTTGTAAATAAAAGACACACCGAGTCGATATAGCTGCAGGTGCCGGGTGGCAATAGAGTAATTTCAGTAATTTCAGTACAGAATCAAATTGTAACTGTTTCACCATGTAATATAATTGACCATAATGAAAATGATAAAATTTACATGTGCAAAATAAAATGAACATCTGTGGCATGATTTGTACATGGGTAATATAAGGCCATTCATTAGGAAATGCATTCCATTATGCTGCAGATACACAAAAAGTGGAAATGATAATACTTGAAAACGTTAAAATAAATGTTGGCGCAAATGCTTTCAACGTGAAACTATTCCCAGTAGCTTCTTCTTGGTGTACAGCGAAGACGGACGAGCCGAGGGATTTTCGGACCAGCACTCGGTAATCAAGAAGCGAATCGAGTTTAAAATCTAAAGTACAAAATTTTGATAAAATTTACAAAACACACAAAAGCACAAGGCTCACCTCAAAATGGTCATTGTTTGAGTAATCCTTTAGCTGTGGCCTCATCTTTTGTGTGACCACCACATGGCGCATCTCCTCGATGGAAGGGTCCTTGGAAACGTGTCTTTCAAACGGCACCGAGTACGTGCTCGACTCGCCGTTTAGCTCTAGGCGATTGTACATTTCCCAAAACACTAGGGCCAGTGAATAGCTAAAAACAAGAGCATTAGTCGGTCATGTTGCAATGGTAAGACACCAACTTACAGGTCAGCACATCTGAAAAAGCCAAAGTTGTCCGTCTGGTTATTCGTCTCGGCGAGCACCTCTGGCGCCATGTAACGCTTGGTGCCCGTTTGCAGGCTCTGCGAGGGACCGTAGATGCTGTGGCTGTTGGGCGCCTGAACCACTGCCAGTCCAAAGTCGGCGATGCAGCATGTGCCGTCGCGCTTCATGAGAATGTTTTTCGATTTCAAGTCTCGATGGGCAATGGCTGGCTTGCCCAGAGTGCCAATCATTTCATTGTGCAGATGCTCCAGCCCATTGACAATCGACTGCATCATTCGCAGCAGGTGGGGCACGCTTCGGATGGGACGCTCCAGGAGAAAGTTGTACAGCGAGCCCAGGTGGTGGTACTCGGTAATGAGCCACAGCTGAGTGCAGCCGTTCCACGAGGTGACATCGGCTCCCAGAAAGCCGAGAATGTTTTCGTGTCGCATAATGACGGTCGTGTAAATTTCAATTTCGCGCTTCCAAGAGGCCTCTTCGCGCGAGTAGAAAATTTTGACAGCCACATCTTCTCCTCGCCGTCGGCCATGGTACACCTCTCCGTAGCGGCCCACACCAATGGGCGTGTTGGCCAGTTCAATGTCACTGGCCAGCGTCTTTTGCACCAGGTGCAGCGTTCCCGAGCCAGAGCCCGAGCTGACGGATGACTCGTTGACTGGCGGCAGTGACCCATTGGACGAGGTTACCCTCTGGGAGGAGAGTGTCGTCTGCTGCGTTTGCTCGCTGTTTATTGAGCCGGTAGTGTGCGAGGTCGTGGACGCCAAGTAGCGAAAGTGGTTGATGGTACTGTTGCTGCCATTCTGGCTATTGTTGAGGTAATTGTACTTGATGTAGGGTGAACTGCCGCTGCTGTCACTTGAAGCGCTGCTGTTGGCCGACCGCAGGTACGACAAGTGCGGCAGAGTTTGATGCGAAACGATGGGATAGGAAAAGGGCTTGCTGCAGTTGCTGTCTAGCAGCTGTGGCACTGGCAGCAGCGGCTTGCACGAGCCAAAAGAGTAGTTGGTCTTGTCAAAGTCGTCGCTTTCACATTGCTCAATCTCACACTTGGGCTTGGATTTTTTGCCCTTTTGACGGCGACGAATAAAGAAAACGAGTGAACTCAAGAGTGAAAAGAGAACAAGAGCGGCCAGTGCGTAAATGGTAATTTGTTGCCAGTCGAGTGGATCAGGCTGGTAGTGGTGATTAATGTCTGAAAACAAGGACAACAATTGAAGCAAACTGAAATGAAGCTCGAGATGGCAATACCTTGAATAACATGGGCGTCAATTGTCGGGCTCAACAAGTTGTTGCAAAAGTCTGAATCCTGACAGCAGGTAATGTTTTTGGGAATCGTGTGATCCGAGAGAGCTCCTTTGCACTGTAAACAACACTGGTGAGCACAGCTTAAAACACTAGTCGTCGAGTTACCTGAAGCAGTCCTTCAACATCGGGGGGAAAGCAGCCCCTGGTAGTTTCGGTGATTACCGTCCCATTGGCGTGGGTGATGGCCTCGGCGTGAGCAAAGCAGATGCCACCCGGTTTCAGGTGGCACACTCCCTCGACTGCCCCGTCCGGACACTTGTGTAAACAGGCACACTTGGTTGCTAGTTGGAGAGATAGAGACCAGTGGTTAGTGACACCGAGTGATCAAGGGGAGACTGATTACCCATGGGATGGCGAGTTTGGCACTGGTGAAAACAATGAAGACACTAGGCAGAGTTCCAATTGGAGCGAGTGGTGGTGGCTGCCAAAACTCGGCAGAAAGCCATCTTGAGGAGGTAGCAACGCGAGGAGGAAAAGGAGCAGCAGCAGCAGCTCGAGAGCAGCCAACAAGGCGGGCACAAAAAGACGAGAGCGAGAGAAGAAGGACAAGAAGAAGAGGGACAAGAGGGAGAGAGTGAGCGCAGTGAGGGATTGCGCGGCGGGCAAGAGCGGATAGCGTCGATCGGCGGCCCTGGGGTAGGCGCTGCTGCCAGAGACCATTCAGTGCTGCCTGCTGCCAACTCTCCTCCAAGGCGAGAGTGGTCAGAGGGGAGACGGTGCTGGTGGTGGTGGTGGTGGTGGTGGTGGTGGTGGTGGTGAGCGAGTGCGAGTGCGAGCAACAAGTTTGCCCGGTAGAAACGGCCGTGGTGGCCAAACGTGATCCTGTTGCCGGGGGCGATAATCGCTCGAAGCAGTCTGATGTCTGTACCTCAACCGCTGTAGTGGCTAGAGACGCGCGCACGCACACATTTACACTCTTGGCTCACTCTACTAGTGGTAAACAACATTTTTATTCATTTAGCTGGACGTTGATTATAAAGGCAAGGGATTGTCGACGTGCTATGTACATGGCTCGGAAATAAACAGTTACATGCCCGAGTAGGCTGGTCCACCGCTTCCTGCAAAAAAAAGGTTTTTAGTGAGTGACAACAGTTGCACAAGAGCTCACCTTCCGGCGTGACCCAGTTGATATTCTGCGAGGGATCCTTGATATCACAAGTCTTGCAGTGAATACAGTTTTGAGCGTTAATCTGCAGTCGACTGTCGCCCGTCTCGGTGGGCACAAACTCGTAGACGCCGGCCGGACAAAAGCGCCCCTCGGGACCGTCAAAGACCTTTAGGTTGCGCTCCACCGGGACGTCGTCATTCTTGAGGGTGAGGTGCGCCGGCTGGTCCGCCTCGTGGTTTGTGTTGGTGAGCGCCACCGAGGAGAGCAGGTCAAAGGTGATTTGCCCGTCCGGCTTGGGGTACTCAATTGGCTTGCACTGGGCAGCTGGCTTGAGGTGAGCGTGGTCAGGGCCGCCGTGCTTTAGCGTCCACGGCTCCAGACCGCGCAGGGCGAGGTAAAAGGCGCCGGTGTAGGCAATGCCGCCAAAGAGTCCCAGTTTGGTGTTGAAAGCAGGCCGCACATTTCTCGCATCCTTGAGCTCCTTCCAGACCCAGCTGCTCTTGAGCGCCGTCTCGTACTCGACCGGCTCAAAGCCATAGTCGAGCTTGTCGGCGTTAAAAGCGTCAAAGATGGCCTCGGCGGCGACAATGCCGCTCTTCATTGCATTGTGGGTGCCCTTGATTTTGGGTGTGTTGAGAAAGCCCGGACTGCAGCCAATGAGGCAGCCGCCGGGAAAGGTGAGTTTGGGAATCGACTGGAGGCCGCCCTCGTTGAGCGCCCGGGCGCCGTACGAAATGCGCTTGCCCGTCTCAAAGTACCGCCTCACAGAGGGGTGCAGCTTAAACTGCTGAAAGGTCTTGAAAGGCGAGAGGTAGGGATTCTCATAGTCGAGGCCGACGACAAAGCCCACGGCAATGGTGGGCACGTCGCCGGCGAGGTGGTAGAGAAAGGAGCCGCCGTAGGTGTCAAAGGGCAGCGGCCAGCCAATGGTGTGCTCGACGGTACCCGGCTTGTGCAGTGCCGGATCAATCTCCCAGAGCTCCTTCAGGCCAATGCCGTACGTCTGCGGCTGGCAGTGCTCGCGGAGGTTGAAGCGCTGGTACAGCTGCTTGGCGAGGTGCCCGTGACAGCCCTCGGAAAAGATGGTGCACTTGGCGCGCAGCTCCATGCCCCTCTCAAACGAGTCCTTGGGCGAGCCGTCCTTGGCAATGCCCACGTCATTGGTCGCTATGCCGCACACCTTGTCGCCCTCATAGAGCACTTCGGCGGCGGCATAGCCCGGGTAAATCTCTACGCCCAGCTCTTCTGCCTGGCTGCCCAGCCACTCGACCAGGTGGCCCAGTCGGACGACGTAATTGCCGTGATTGTAGAGCGGCATTCCCTTAAAGATGGGAATGGGAATTCGGCCGCTGCCGGTGAGGTAGGCAAACTTGTCGTCGGTGACTGGCGTGTTTAGCGGTGCGCCCTTTTCCTTCCAGTCGGGAATGAGCTCATCCAACGCCCGGGTCTCGATGCAGGCGCCCGACAGGGTGTGCATTCCAATGGCACTCGCCTTTTCCACCAGCGTCACCTTGAGGTCCTTTTCATGGGCCAGCGCAAGCTTTCGCAGTTGAATGGCGGCACTGAGGCCGGCCGGGCCGCCGCCGACAATGACAACCTGTGAGGGGGAGGGAAAACGTGAGCACAACAACACTTGCTGGGATAACCTTCAAAAGTAGAGCAGCCGCAGCAGCAGCACCTACGTCAGTTTCATCGGCGGAGCGCTCCATGTCAATGTCCTTCCATCGCGGGTCAGTCTCTCGGGGCACCACCGTGTAGTGGGTGGTAATCTTGGGGCCCGAGGACAGGTGCCTCCTCAGGAGCGGGTGCCACTTGGGCGAGAGCAGGTGTGTGGTGAATCGGTTCATCCTCTGCGACAAATGTTTCTTTCTCTAGCGGCAGTGCACCGAGTAACAACAAAAACCGAGTACAGCGGCAGCGCAGGCAATGCAAGGCTGTATGTACTCAGACGATCAGCTGCTTGCACTGACTAAAAGTCACTCGCCGCCGCCGCCGCCGCCGCCGGTTCTCAAGTTTGCGTGACCTCCAAGTAGGGGCAAAAAGGGGGGTTGCCCAAGAGTTGCCAAACACAACGACTAAATTTTTGTTACAATTGCCACCCTCGTCAACTGGTTTACTGACACCATTAGCGGTGCATCACTTCCGGCCTAGAAATGCAAGCTCTCCGTCCTAGCCAACTACGTTATCTCCCATTTTGAGGGCAGAGGTCTCGAGCACACGTCACCACACTGGTCAATGTCCGCCTGATGGCTGAAAGTCAATCTCGGTGGTGGCCCAAGTGTCTTATCAGTGCTGTAACAGCAGTCTGCTGTTGTTGGCTGTTGTGGTGGTAGCGGTGGTTTGTTTTGCCGCGCTGCTGCTCGACCTCGCAGTGCAGAGAGCGCATGTCGACAGTTGCCCATACTCTAGACGCAGACGTAGACATGGTCACCGAAATCGCTCCTATTTAGCCTACTCCTTTGCTGATTACTGCTTGTGTTTCCCACTGCTGATCCAACTGACGTGCCGCCGCCGCCGCTCTAGTCCCCTCGGGTTTCCCACCAGCAGGCTCCCAGCGGCCACACCATGGAGTCCATCTCGCTAAACGAGGTTTGTCCACGTGTCACTCACCGGCCTCTCTAACCGCCTCACTTTCCCTCTCACTAGATTGCAGGTGTTCATCTTGCCGCCTATGAACAGTTTTTCCGCGAGGTAATGACCCACAGCAGACCGTACGGCTGACCCACAAACCGTTTCACGTGACCTTTACCTTTTTGCAACCTTCTCCACCCCTGCACAGGTTAATCCCACCAACTCTGATATAATCAAAGCGCTAGATGCAGCCACCTTTCTCCGAAAATCTGGCATTAACCAGCTTACGCTAAAAAATGTACGCCCGCCAGCCTCAGCACACTTGCTAAACAATTTTCTAAACCTTTTTGTGCACCTACTTTCAGATATGGGATCTTAGCGATCCAAACTGCCTAGGCTACCTTGACAAAAAGTCTTTTTTCATCTCTCTCAAGTTGATAGCCATGGTTCAAAATGGAAAACCGCTCAATATCACCGACATTAAAGTATCAGTCCCACCGCCAATTATCGTAAGTTTCCACCTGGTTTCACCACACATGTTTCACAACAGGCCTTCTTTTCTAGTCTGACGACGTGCTCAGTTGCATCGACTGGAGCATCTCTAAAGAAAACGTTGAAAACTACAAAGTAGTGTACAACTCTTTGAATCCAATTGATGGAAAACTGGCTGGAAGCAAAGTCAAGCCGTACATGGTCAACTCCAAGTTGCCAGTCGAACTTTTGACCAAAGTCTGGGATCTCAGCGACATTGACCAAGACGGCTTTCTCAACATGAAAGAGTTTATTCTCGTAAGCTTATTCTGCAGATTTACTCGCTAACCTCTCACCACCAATCAACATTTTTGCAGTCATGCCACCTCATTGCCAAGGCGTCACAGGGTTTGCTATTGCCTCCCCAGCTTCCAAGCGAACTACTCAACTTTAATCCGCTGGAAACATCAGTTCAGCAGTTAAACTTGAAACTGTCTCCCATTTCTTCCTCACCCCAGTCATTCATTAGCGAGGTATTGTGTGCTCGTTTGTTGTTTTTATTTTTCAAAGCAAACCATCTTTTCCAGGCCGAACCCAGCACCATTCCTCAGTGGATTGTTCCCACTGAAGACAGAGCAGTATATGAAGCCAACTTTATTAAACTAGACAAGGACAATGACGGTTTAGTGAATGGTTTCGACGTCAAGGACACAATGATGCAAAGCGGACTCCCGCAAAACGTTTTAGCGCACATTTGGTTAGTTTGCTTTCTCCGTTGAATGACACTTTTGACCAACTTTTTGCGTTGCAGGAACTTGTGTGACATAAAGGGAACCGGAATGCTAAACTCTGAGCAGTTTGCTTTAGCAAATTACTTTATCAAACAAAAACAAAGTGGCTTAGAGTTGCCCATGCAATTGGCTCCTCACATGGTTCCGCCCACATTGAGACCCAAACCGACTGTAAGACGATTTTGCCCATTTTCACTTGTGCTCACGCAATCGTCACTTGTTTCAGGAATCCACTAGCTCTGAAAATGTCAACGGTAGTCAAACTTCAACTGGAAACAAGGAACTGGATAACCTGAATGAAGAAATTAAACAGCTGCAAATGCAAGTGCAATTTCACACCCTTTTAGACATGCATTAATTGTCAATTTTCAATTTAGGGAAAAGGTCAAATACGAGTCTGAGGTGACGTCTGAAGAAGCATCACTGCGACTTAAACAAAGTGAAATCAAAAGTATTCAAAATGAGATTGAAACTCTCTCACAGATGCTAAAGCAACTAGAAAACCAGAAAAATGACGCATCCAAGCGTCTAGACGACCTCAATTCACAGGTTTGCAACTCTAGAGCAACCACAAATCTACGTCCATTTACCTTTCAACTTTTTCCTTCTCTATACTGCTTCATTGCATGACACTTTAATCTTTGGTGTGGCATTGTTATTAATTACGTTGGCTTGCCAATAGCTAACAGGTTTAGAGGCTAACTTGCATGACTTAAAAACAAAATTTTGCTTGGAAACGCAAAAGGCATGTTGTTGGGAACTATTTGTTTACCGGGGTCTTGTAACTGACTAACTGGACATTTTATTTGTTGCAAAAACAGGTCGATAGTCTCAACAAGCAGTACCTGGAACAAAAGAAAAAGATTGACGAGCAAGACGGAGACTTGAATTTGAAGCGAAAAGAGTTTGAAGACTTGAAAAATGAAGAAGCTCGACTCGAGTCAAAGTTGACCCTATCAAAGGGTGAAGCCGAGCAGGCGTCTAAAAATGCTACCGATACTCAGCTGGAAATTAGCCAAATAAAGACCAATTACGTTGAGCTGGAAGAGTATGAGCGGCGAGTCAATGAGATGATCAGTGATTACGATCATGCCATTGAGAACCAGGACTTTGTCAAGATTGCCTCCCTCTTGCCTCGCAGCATTACACCACCTCCCTTTGTGGAACTTGAATCGGCAGGCCTTGATGAGTTCAAGGCGGAATTTAATGCTGATCCATTTGCGGGAGAAGATCCATTTAAAGGTATGGCTTCACATTGATGTTCTCATTGATTTATTGATTCAAAATTTCGCCTAGATGATCCCTTCAATTCGGCCAAAGCCGCAGACGCCTTTGGTGCTTCTGACAATTTTGCCAATTTTGATGCATTTGGAAATGGCACTAGCAACAAGGTAAGTGTCAACTAAAAAAGCCCAGTGTCTTTGCTTTGCTCAACAAGGCCTTTGTTTGACTAGGGCGACTCGTTTGGCTTTTCGGCCTTTTCCGACGGAGGAGACGGCCGTTCTGAAAGTCCCACGCCGGCCCTTCCTCCGAAAAAGAGCAAAGCCCCACCGCCGAGGCCTGCCCCGCCAAAGTCTAGCAACAAGACGCCTCTGCGCACTGCTCCTCCTCCACCGAGTAAGGGCGACCAGTCTCAGGCTGCCTTTAACTCCAACTTTGACCCATTCAACGACAATCGCGACCCATTTGGCGGCGACTCTTTCTCCTCACAAAACTTTGCAAACTTTGCCAACTTCGATAAGACATAGAGAGAAGAAGGATGAGTAGGATGTGCACGTCGACGAGTACCAGTTGTCTCCTTTAGCCTTAATGTGCATCTTTATCAGGCTGATTAACTACAAGAAGATGATCCTCTCAAACAAATTGTTACAGTTTTTTCCTTTTTAACCTTGCATTGGTTTTTTTTCTATTTACTTAATTTTAATTTATTGTTGTTAATTTATTTAAAACTGTTTATTTATTTTTTCTTTCTTTTCCTTTGTTCATCATTTAAACTTTTTTTGTTTTTTGCCGCCCTCACTTTGCCCCTCTTTACTTTTGAGTTGACCTTAGCTCGAGTCCGGTGCTGCCTTGTTAAAACCATAGTGCACCAGCGTGGTCAGAGGCCTTGTCCAACTTGTCTGCTAGAATCCGACGACAGTCTTTACCGTTTGGCGTTGACTCCCACTGTAGCTCATCTCACGTCGTGTGCATCTCCTTCTCAGCGTTCTCGCTTGTCACTTGGCCACATGATGCCTCTAGGCTTTCCCTCCCTGCCCTCTCTCTCCCTTTTCCCTCAATTTGCTGATTTCCCATACGATTGTGCTAGTCGGACATCCACTTTACTCGCTGCATTTGATTAGCCATAAATACCCACTCACTAAATGTTCTCCAGTTGATGAGGGCCACTGAGCTACAAGCACCACCACTACCACCACCACCAGCACCATCATCAGCAGCAGCATCCTCCTCACAACCACTTGCCATAGTCCTTCACCAAGCAAATTACCGTTATATACTCTGACTAAGCTGCAAATAAAAGGCTCCCTTTGCGTCGCTGACGTTTAACGTGTGTATACGTACTCACTGCTTCGGTGGTTCAATAATCGTCTGCAATTCACGCTTTATCGCTCCTTCGACCAGTATGGCACTATTACACTCTCCTCTACTCGCTCGTTCACTGCTCTTTGTGACACTTCTCTCCTCTCTGGCGGTGTTTGTTTTTGCCGGCTCTAAAATGACTTCTGCACACTTGGAAATAACCAAAACCTGGAATGGTCATCCAGTTTCTAGAGAGCACCACGTAAACATCAACCTCAAGTACGACCAAAACTTGACCATTGAAGTGTCATCGCCCTTTTACAACAATCCCCACCTGCCTGACATGACCGATCGTCCGGGCACCATGGACAAACTGTACAACTACGAGGTGGTGGAAGTGTTTCTGCTCGGTGAAAATGACCACTACTTGGAAGTTGAGCTCGGCCCCAAAGGTAAAGTTTTGAAAGGCCTAATTATTTTGTTTTACTAAATTTTAAAATTGTCATACTTTAGGTCAATATTTGGTGCTGGAGCTTAAAGGCTACCGAAATGTCACTCGATATCCAATTGCACTGCCTCACTACCAGTCCAAAGTCAGCGGCCGACGATGGACTGGCACTGCTCTTATTCCCAAAGACATTCTGCCGGCCAAAATTTCACGCATCAACTGCTACGCTATCTATGGCACTGAACCAAAGCGAACCTACTTGGCACTGTCTCCTGCCCCTTCAAACAACCCAAATTACACGGCTCCCGATTTTCACCGTTTAGAGCTTTTTCAACCAATTTCCATCTTTAAATAATGACAAGTTGACGTTGTGAATAATAAATAAATCTTTATTTGTAGAAGGAAGGCAATGAGTGAGGCCATCCAGGGCCATTGGTTAAATTGCATTTAAATGTAACTCAAACGTCGGTGTTAATAAATAAATAATAAGGCACAAACACTACTGGTAACGGGTGAACTAGCTGGTGGGTAAACAAAGAGAGAAAGAGAAGGGCACCCATCACTTGTCGTCACTTATCTGGCATGAGCTCTGCAAAAGGGACGGCCTCCCTTGGCAAAGAAGCTCTGACCCTCGAGGTTGCCCTTGCAGACGGTGCATCGGAAGCAGTTTGAGTGGTAGTTTTGGTTTAGCGCCTCCACCCACTTGTCGCCAGCTGCAATGGGCAGTCCGCATCCAACGCACTTTGTCGTAAAGAGATCATTCCAGTCCTTTTCGCAGTACGGAAAGCCATCCTCCAGGTAAAAGGAGCTGTTGCCAAATGGCTTCTTGCAGTAGGAGCAGCTGAAGCAGTTGGGGTGCCACTGCTTGTCCAGGGCGTTCAGACAGTCCTGTGGAGGAGAAAATACCCAATTTGACAATTACCCAACTCAACTAGCCAATCAACTTACCCCTTTGATTCGCTGGTTGCACTTGGCACAGGCTGGAGCAAAGTGCGTTTCGTAGCACGACTCGCAGTACAGACGACCCTGCTCCTCGACAAAGCCATTTTCTTCGAGTGAACGCTTGCAGAGAGTGTTGGCACACACAAAGTGATTGGGGCACCAGGTTTTGTTTAGAGCCATAATGTACTGGCCACTGGGATGTAAAAGATGACGTCAATGCAAAATGATATTAGAAAGCTTAGGCATCGTACCGAATGGGCTGACTACAGTATCCACAGAACGGAATCACCCCACCGCTCAGCTGACTCTGCAGCAAACCTCGACCTCGTCGAGGCGCCGAGCGAGAGTCAGCGAGTGTCGTCAAAGTCTTGGCAAAGTTGCTGCTGCTAGAGTTGTTTTGCCACTGCTGTCGAGGAGCACTGTTTGCGGCGGGACCAAAGTTGGTAGTCTGCTGCGAAAGCTGTGAAGGCGGCTGAATCACCTTCTGCGTGGTCGTCTGCGTGCTGGAAGCAAATGTTGCTGTTTTGGGAAATTGCACATTAGCGCTAGAGTTTGGCTGCTGCGGGTGGTTAGTAGTGCTGGTGCTGTAGGTGCTCTGCGTCACCGAGTACGAGGGCAAGTTAAAGCAAGACTTGGGTCGCTCAGAATGCTGGGTAGTAGTCTGGCGGTCTGAGTTAGTAGGCAGAGAAAAGAGTCAAAGTTTAAAAGCAAAGTGGGAGAAAATGAACAAATGAAACCAGTGAACAGTGAACTTTTCATGCGGAATGGGGGTGGATCATCATGCTTACATGTAACAACATTCTCGGTGGTGTTTGCCGCAGGAGGCCATTGATTAAACTTGGGCGCCTCAACTGCAGTTTAAGCACACATGGAATAAACAGGCAATCAAGGAATGTGATGTCATGCACAAAGTAAACAACGAAAACGACAAATTAAAACAAAAACATTCAAGAAAAAGCAAAAACAAAGGCAAAAACAGTTTTTTCTGAAGCCACAATGATTACCTGAAGTGGAGTGAGTTTCCACGCTGAATGCAGACGGATTGTTCACATACATTGAGTTGCGATTGGCCTTAAAAAAGAGATTAATCCAGTAATGGCAACTAAAAACTGTATCATTTTCATCGAGTACTTACAAAGTTTGGCTTGGGAGCAGTTGGAGGCGCTACCGGAGAATATTTGCGCGGCGATGAGTAGCTGTGAAAGCCATTCTGCGAAGAGCTCATTTGTGAAGGCTGTGGCTGTGGTGAAAGACAGCGTTAATTTGTTAGTTGGTCACTAGCTGAATTTGTCCCTACCTGATATGGCGCGTAGTTGTTTGAAACTGGTGCAGGTATTGATGCTGCCACGGGCGGCGGAGAAATGACTGCCGGCTGAGGTGCAGTCGAATAACCATTTGGCTGCTGCTGCAACGGTTGATTGCTGCCATTTCTGGTTGACAAAAAATGCAGACAGTAGAGATCAAAAGTGACAGATGTAGTTTGAGTGAAGAAACTCACTGGTAAGTGGTGCCTTCCAGAGCAGGTGCAGTGACGGCAGTGAGCGTGGCACTGGCGCCCAGAACTGCTTTCACCTGTCTCGCGTGAATGTCACAGTACAGCTTATCGTTGATGTTAAAGTAACCACTGTTTTTCAGTGAAGTGCCGCAGGTCGCACAGCGAAAGCACTCGGCATGCAAAGACTTGTTGTTGATGCGCACAAAGACGCCGCTACATTAAAGGAGGGGTTGTTAGCTGACAAGTACTTTTTACTCATTTTACTAAACGTACACAATGAGCTTTTCGCACTCGCTACAGATGTTTCGATTGGGGTTATCAGCTGCCGGGGCAATCGGTTTGCCACTCGGTGCAGACACGTGCTTTACCACATTGCCACCGGGAGCTGATGCCGCTGCCGCAGACAGGTACTCTGGATGGCCATTCTTTATGTCGGGTGAGCCAGAGATTCCTGAAAAAACGGTACATTATTGTTCTGTTGCAGGTCTACAACTGAGGAGATCTCACCTTTAGATTTGCGAACTTCTTCATCGTGTACCATCTGGTAGACTGCCGACTCCTTGTTCACCGGAGCGTCTGGTCGCATAAAGTTGATGCTGTTAAAGACAAATTGTCATAAAAACAGATAAAGACAAAACAGACTCGTTTCGTACCCAGTGGCACCCGTGGCCAGCACTTGCGAGTGGGCGTTTAGTGTTTCTTCAATGTTTCTCTCAGAGTAGAGATTCACCGGCGAGTTGTACTGCTTGTGCACCAAGGTAGGCTGAGCCTGATTGGCAAATGGTTTAGCTGCAGTGTTGTGACCGCTTCCAATGGGCGCCACTTTCTGTCAGTGAACGGTCAATGGCATCAGTATCACTCGGAGACATCAGCACACACACAGAAACTCACCTCGGGTGATTTAGCCAGTGATGTTCTCGTGTACAGCTGCTGGTTGCCAGCCTGCGAGGTTGGTCTGCCAGAGTCACCAACCGGAGTCACCGACGGTCTCCAGGTGTTCATTGGACCTCTGTGTTGGTTGACCACAAATGTCATCAGTGTGTGTGTGAGTGTCATTGACCACACAATCCAGATAAATACCTTTCCAGATAAAGCTCCAAGTAGTTTCCCGCGCAAATGATTGCATCTTGAGCGTCCTTGTGGCGCAACATGTCGCACTCTTTGCCATTGATCTTCAGTAAAATGTCACCCACTTGAACACCAGTCTGGTCTGATAAACTTCCGGGTGTGACCTGTCAACAGTAAATATTATCATCCCGTTACTGTTGAGTTGTTCATATTTTACAGCTTTAAATTATGTTGCAAAGTGGAGCAGTCCGGCTACTGTTTAGTGTTTGGTGTAATCCCCCATGCAATAGACCTAGAAAATGCATTTGATTTGAGCCTACTCTATTTATACCGCTCTGTTGATGTTTGATCTGTAATGTCTCGAAACTGCTTAACAGACAGATTTACGACAGACAGCTCAACGAGGAGGGCTGCAGCAGCAGCAGTGCTACTACTAGTTTGCATAGCAGTACGCGCAAACAATATTGGCAATGAACACTCGCAGAGTCTCAGAGAGCGAGGAAAGGAGAAAGGGAGAGAAGGGCTCGGTTGCTCTTTTTAGATAGAGCTAAATGCTGCCTTGTTGATAATGTTATTACCGCCTGGCCAATTATTATTACTCGCGCCTTTGCTGTCTTTGGCCACGAAAGGGTGAGACAGAAGCAGAGAAAGAAAGAATAAGTGGCTTCCAGTTGACTGCGTGAGGCATCTTGGCCAAGGAATGGTGCTGCTGCTGCTGCTGCTATTGCCGGCTGGAATGTTCAGGCATGTCAGCCAACCAGCGAAAGTGGTTCGAATGCCACTGGCAAAAAAACTGGCTGCAGCATCTTTGGCAGAGGAGCAAGAAGAGTCGCCGGGGGAAGCTAACGAAGCGGTAACGGACGTCGCCGCCGCCATCAGCGATCCGTCAGTGCAGTCGACACAACTGGGCCGATCGATTGCTGTCGGCTGTGTGGCTTTGAACATGGCGCTCATAGCAGTAGCAGATGGGCGCCCAGATGGACAGAATAGAGATGGAAAACGGCACTTGCTATTGAGTAGTGATTGAGTGATGCCGCTCAGGGAAAAGTGCCAGTGTGCCGCATCCACCATTTTCCAGCAACACACTTGTTGTTTTCATCCAAAACACGGTTGGCAGTTGACACGAAAACGAACTGTAAACTTGCCTGTGCTGAACACCTAACTGCTAATATAAACAACACTAGCAAACAAGAGTGCATCCATTCACGATCATAGTCTTTGCAGGTTTTGTACTAGAGGTATCAAAAAGCTACAGCAATCAAAGGAACTGGAACTTACTTTGACAACGGAAAGAGGTTGGCCAAATTCGAGGCCACCTTGCAGGCGAAATCCCCAGGGCGTCTCACTGCCGCTTCGCATCAACTTTGCCGTAACAAACTGACCACTCGCCATGATTGATCGGTGTTTCACTCGCACTGGCGCTGATTGCTGGTGCTGAACTGCTGTGGCGATGGGGTGTCCTCGCTGGGGAACGTGGCGTAAACAGTCACAGGCAAAGGGTCACTGCTAACTGCTGACGAGGACCGATGAGAGGGATGAAGAACACAACAAGTGTGGAGGCACACAATCGTGGCTTCAGTCTTCAGTGCGACTCGAGCTTCACTGGGGCGCGCACTGATTTATCACACGACGAATGACTCGATTGAAGTGCTCGATTCTGCTGTCTTGATGCAGTCTCCGCTAGGCAGAGACTCAACGTCGATTGGCGCGCGCCGTTGGCGTCTTCACTCAATCCCAACTGGTGATTTGAATTGGTCGCAGTGGCGCTACTGCTGCTCCTGACTTGCTGGTTGTTGGTGCTGGCTGGCGTTGATGGTGCTGGTGGTGGTGGTGGTGCACTGCTGGTGGCAGTGGATGAGCAGCTCAATCGACGTCAACCTTCGATGTAGTCGTATTGGAGCAGTTGAGAGCAGTAGAGCATCCTAACGGCAGCAGCAGCATCAACAGAGCTGCGGGCGCATCACAGTGCCACCGGTGCGCCAAGACGAGATTCTCATTTGCGATTATTGCTCGATGCAACCAGGCAGCCAGTCAGCAAGACAGACACATCGTTCTCATTTACCTCTTCTCTTTCTCTGTGCCCCTTCTACTACATCTTCTTCTTCGTATTCTTCTTCTGTTTCCACTTTGAATGTTCTGTGCAAATCTGTCGATGCAAGCGCAACTGCCGACGGAAAACTCTTTAGGTCCCGGAGTGCTGCTGTTCTCGATGAGTCGCCGGAGGAATGGTTGCAGTCGTCTAAAAATACTAGTCACTTGTTCCGATTTCGATCCCGGACAATTGTACTGCTATATAGGCTGCACCGCAGACACAATTCACCATGTCAGGGGAAGTACTGCTGCTGTTGCTGCTTAGACACTGTTGCTGCTGATGGGGCAAGGGCGCATTATTAAGCCTTTCGCTGTCTTTGTGAAAGCATTCTTCTTCCTGCACTCTTTGCCGCAATCCTCTGCCTCTGAGTGCCTGTTGAATGCGAACACTTGCACATTCCTCAACCTGAATGCGCGCTTCTGCCTGTAAATTGTCACCGATAAGCTATCGGCATGTGCTGCTGCTGCACTCTTTTCAGTGGCAATGGAGGCCATTGAGCGATGATCAGCACAGGCTCATCAGGTTTTGACATCAAAGGCTGACGGCGCCGCGTGCAGGCACGGACTGCCTTGATAGCATCGCAAGTAGACCGAATGTCACGAATAACAGACACACACTGATGTGCACTGCGGAATGCTCCCACTGAAATGAGACCACGGTGAGCAAGGGACAAGAGAAGTCTCTGAGCCATTCTTTTCTGTCTGACCTCCATTCTGATGCTGAAGTGCAATACCTCTCAACCAAACATAAAACACGGGAACTGACAATGTGCATTAGAAGGTGTTATATTTGAGAATGAACAAAGGAGCACACGCTTTGGGTGAGAAGAGTAAGCGGTTGTTAGGCGGTACTGAATTGTATTGAATACAAACGATGGTTAAGGTCATATCAGGTTATATACTGCTGCTGCTGCACTTGGCTAGCACGTTCACTTGACTAAAAGTCATTCACCATTAGGTGCAGTGCTCCTGGTGGTGGTCGGTAGGTGGGCGGTATGTGCGAGCTGACCACTCCCGGCAGCACCTGACCAGCAGGATTGTAGGCGTAGTTGTCGCCCTCGTCGCCGATGAAGCCAGACGCGCCCGCCGGTGTGGCATTTGACGGTGGCGGCCAGATCTTTGTCGCCACCTGAACGCGAGAACTTGAAAAGGGCGACATGCAGCGCTCCGGTGTTTGACCACGCACCCCTTCACCGTAAGAAAAGTCCCGATCTACCGATTGCGCTCTCGGCGGCCAGTTCATCATTTTGCTGCTTGGTGAGTCTAGAGAGCACAATCAAGTACATGAGAAAACACTCCTTGTGAAAAGCCAACTAAGCTTACCTCTGCCCTCAACTTGAAAGCCGACCTTGTGGAGGCGGCCTGGATGCGGCGGTGGCCACACTGGCCGAATGCGTCGACGCTCCAGTCCAATGAGTGATGGTCGCAAGTTCTTTTCAGTGGGCGGCGTCTGGTTAATGTACGTCTGCATTTGCTTTGTCTGCGAAGGCAACAGCTGATCAGTGTTGGGGATGTTCACTATTGGCAGGGCGGTCTTCCAGTCGTGATCGCAGGAAAAGCTGTTGTAGCGCTGTCTCGGGTTCATTCCAAACACTCGACGCTGTTCATTGTTCACTGGCTGCACACCGTGGTTGCCAAGCGGGGAAATCATCTTTGAGCCACCGCGAGAGGGCAAACCAAAGATCTTCTTGTCGCCACCGTTCATTGGATTGTTGTTCAGATCATTACTGTCGAAGAAGGCAAAGTTCTTTGTGGCTGCAGGAGTGGTGGGAATCGACTGACTGTTTGCATTATTGACCATTGGCATTGAAGACTGTGTCATGGGTAAGGCTGGAGGAATTGGTGAATTGGGGTTAGAGTTTTCACGGGAAAGCGAAACATTAGGTCGATTAGGTGACTTGCTGCCACGACTCATTCCAAAGACTCGTGGATCTCGAACTGGTGAGCCAGGTTTTGTGTCGACCATTGGCATTGCCAGCTGTGGTTGCTGCTGTACATAGCCTGCTTGGGTGGGTGACACTGCTTGCCCGAAAACAGGACTGACATTGGCATCAAATGGGCGAGGTGAACGGTTGAAGTCTGCAAAAAAATACAGATTAAGTTTGAGTTGCTAAGCAGTAGAATTGAACCAACCTTGTCTCATGTCAACCCCTGGGCTGCCCAGTGCTTGACTAGTAGGAATTTGATTAATGTCAGGATGAGGCATACTGTTGCCAAAGACTGGCGGCTGGCTTTTCACGGTTGGCGACGCTGGAGCAGACTGAAACCGTGGAAATTGCTCATGTCTGCTGAACAGCTCGGGTCTGCTGACTAGCTCAAAGCGAGGTGTGACGTCTCCTCCATCATTCCTAAAAAATCTTTTTAGAATCAGCTTTCCTTTTCATTAGTGCTCAACTAAAAACTACCTGAACACAAACAAGTCGATGCAGTGACTGCATCTCAGAACAATTTGCTGAACTTCATCATGTGTTAGTCCTCGAAGAGAAATGTTGCCGATTCGTACTAGCTCATCGCCCTCGGACAATCCTCCCAAAAATGCAAGACTGCCTGGAGTGACCTACAGAAATATGATGTGATGTTGGGGTGAATAAAGTGTCAAAAAAAGGAAATACTGACCTTTTGAATTTGAAAAGGCTGTCCAATCTCTGCACCGCCTCCTAATCTGAAACCCCATGCCTGGTTTGGCAGTTGACGTCGGAGCGTCACCAGATTGGGCTTTCGAAAGGGCGGCATCAGTCACCGAGGGAGCAGCTGCACGATACACAGGTAACAAGTGGTCAATAAAAAGTTAGATGACAGCAGGTTGAGGTAGAACACTAAAAAGGTGTAGAGAACAGTACAGGAGTGAATGTCGTCGGCAGATGAATGTCGCTGATGCAAATGAAGACAGAACGAAGAAGAAGTGGTGAATGCGATCGCTATGGCAGTGCACCGAAATGAGGCTCTCTCGGTGAATTGGCGCGCTCTATTTTAGCTCTTGTCGCCTCTCATTGATGGTGATGGTGTGTACGTATGTGCGGTGATCATCACCACCTCCAGAGTACACAAATTGGCCTTTAAATTTGTCCGCCTCTGAAGAGAAGATGTGTCCTCCGGTGGCGCCGGTGGTGCAATACATACACTGATGACTGCCGCTGATGAATTCAGCTGGGAGTAACTCTGCCAGACTCTGCCACAATTGAACTTGTCTGCATCTCACTCTCTCACTTTGCGTAAGCTGCCTTCAATGCCGAGCACTGGCATTCTTGACACGCAACAGCACTGAACACAGAGAGCGACATTCCATCACATCAGGGGGAGTGAATGTAAACAAAATGGCGGCTGCTCTGGTTGCCAGAAGACGTGGCAACGACAGCTGCTGCGCTGCCCGCGGGCAACCGCTTCCATGTGTTTGTGAGAGAGAGAGAGAGAGAGAGAGAGAGAGAGAGAGAG
>JAALOO010000864.1_pt1 | contig 24558 bp, 25 predicted proteins | sample 7257641 | NCBI WGS metagenome assembly JAALOO01 (sample SAMN14085613, study PRJNA598686) | mite metagenome | biome: ENVO:01001000; feature: ENVO:01001002; material: ENVO:01001226; isolation source: single female mite from University of Michigan culture on fish food culture... ...
CGAGGGTCCTGCGAGCGAAGCGAGCAGGGCCCTCGTCGACGGAAGTTAACAGTGGCCAAGTCACATCAGAGATTCGCGATAAAGTAGTTTGAAAGTCCTAGCGTTGCATGGCTAATCGCAGCTAGGTTTGAAGTGACCCCTGTAAATTTCCGTCGACAGTAATTGCAAGTTCCTATCAGCGCACGGCTAAAACCCGCAAAGTCCTAGCGGTGCACGCAAAAAAAGGCTCGCTGTAGTCCTGGCTTGCCAGACTTACCCCCCTGTTTTTCTATTATGAAGTACATTAGTAGAAGTGGTGTGGTGTGTGTAAAATAATAGATGGACGGTGGTAAAAAGGTAGTGCTCTCCTAGGATGATGACTCGCCGGAGGGCTTCTTCTTCTTCTTCAGCTTCAGCTGCTGAATGGACTTGCTCTTCGCCTTCTCGTACTGCTCCACCAGCTTGCCCTGTTCGGCGAGCGTCGAGAGGATGTCGACGATGAGGGGGAGGTAGTTGTGCTTGCGGCGAATGTTCTCCGCCTTGTAGCGCTCCATCTTCGCCTCCTCGTCGCCGATCAGCATCTTCAGGTGCTCCACCTGCAGCTGCACCTCCTCGGAGGCACCCTGCTCCGGCTTGGCCGCCGTCAGCTCGGCCAGGCGTCGGGAGAGGACCATCTTCTGGTCGCTGACCAGCGCCATCAGGTTGAAGTGAATCTCCCCGGTGGCGTACTTCTGCATGCGCTTCTCAATGTGCGGCCGGGCGGTGGCCACCCAGTCGTCGGCCTCGGCGATCGGCCCCAGGTCGTAGGGGCCCTCCTTCAGGCCGTCCAGCTCGATGAGTCGGCCGGCGAAGGGGATGTAGGAGATGAAATGGAAGGCGTCCTCCTTCTCCTTCTTCTTCGACTTGCCCTCGAACTCGAACACCTGCTGCCGGGCGAAGCTGTTGTGCACGGCGCGGATCTGGTCGGCGTTCGACAGCGACAGGCCCTTCAGGTGGGCGTCAAAGCTGCGCGTGAACTCCTTAAAATCCGCCAGCGTCTGCCCCAGCTTCAGGTCGCCGTGGTGGCAGTTCATGAGAATGCTGATCAGCGCCTGGGTGGCGCAGGCGTTGTGGATGACCTGCTTGGCGTAGAAGAGCTCGTCGAGGATCGCCTTGTCCGTCAGGCGGCTCCCGTCGGAGAAGTCGTCCGCCACCCACTTGAACAGAAAGATCAGTCCGTGCACTGGCCTAAGGAGGATGAATGGAGTTGTTTAGTTGTAGTGGTTTAGTGCTTGTCAGGTGGACTTACTTGAGATTCTCGAAGCACTCCGGCTCGAGACTGTACAGCTCCTCCACCTGGACGCCGGTCGCTCCAAAGCCGCGGATCAGTTCGGTGAAGACGCCCGGGTCGGACTCGATCAGACACCACTCGTCGTGGCCGGCACCGGAAGTAGTCATCGTTGGGAGGTGGGAGGTGATGGGGTGATGGACTGATTCTGTATCGGTCTCGGTAGCGAACCAGAGAGAGAGAGAGGGAGAGACAATGATTTGGCAATTCTGTGTAGCAAACAAAACAACAACTGTCGCCGTTGCTATGGTTCGTCAAATTATGCTGAGCTCTAAAGGGCGGAGACTTTGGATTGTGACGTAGAGCCTACTGTCAGCAGTGCAAGCTAATGCTAGCGCGTGGTGGCTTTTGCATACTGACAGTTAGCTCTACGTCACTTGCTTTGACAGTGCTTTTCTGTGACACAAAGTCTCCGCCCTTTAGAGCTCAGCATAATTTGACGAACCGTAGCCGTTGCCGCTACTGTAGCGCACTATTTCCACCCTCGAGGGCTCTCACGCGGAGTAGGGGCTGTGGCAACAGCCGACACACGCCGCCGACGCCGCCGAAGCACAACAAAGCTAGACAAGAATTTTATCAGCTTAAGAGAATCCACCACCACCAGAATGGCGCCCCCCTTTGGACACAAGGGCCGCAAGGGTCACCCGGGCTCCCACCAGGACAACAGCCGAAGCAAGGTAAGTGCCCAGTGTTTTGTTTCTCAATCTGGACTGACTTGCTTTTTGGGACAGAAACCAAAGCTGGGCAGCGGCGACTTTGACCTGGAGAAGGCCCGTCACGAGGTGTTTATGCTCGGCATCAAGGGCTTCAAGCACAAGGACAAGCTGGAGGCGAAGAAGGAGCTGGCCATTCGACTCGGCGCCATCGTGAGTTGTTGCTGTTGAGTATATAAAACTGATGAACTAACTATTCTACTTTTCTAGCCAAAGAAGCCGCGAGGCGTCAACATCAAAAAGCACCTGGAAAATGTTCGAGAGCGCAAGCAAAAGGAGGCCCAGGAGAGGGAGGAACGAGCTCAAATGGGACAGCTGGAGATGCGCAAGGGAAAGTGGAGGTAACCTTGGCATTGTTGTTAGCCTGTTTTTGATTTGCCACTAACCACACTTTGTTTGATTGCAGCGCCAGCAAGAACGACAGCCGAAAGAAGAAGGGCCTGAATGAGGTGCGCCAGATGGACTACCAGATTGGCCGCTTCAAGGACGGCGTTCAGTACCTGAACAAGGAGGACATTGGCCGACTGAAGCGGCGAAAGTAGACGATACTAAGGCGGGCGCGAGGACACACACCTCTACCAATGTAAGTGTCTTGCCCTTTTATTTCTGTTAAGAGTTTTTTTATTGTGATCAAAACATGCAATTTCGAAACAGTTTAGAAATACTTTTATTTGCTCTCTCACTTAGTGTTTAAGCTTGTTCTGGAGCAGCTGCTTCTCCAGCAGCAGATCTTCGGCGGCTCGATTAAAGTTGAGCTTCATGTCGGCGCAGGCTATCGTCCGGCCGTCCACGCTCAGGAAGCGAAGCTTCGAGTAGTGAAAGGGCTAGGGATGGGAATGGGAGTGATTAGTGATCATTATTGAGCCTTCCATCTGACTTACATTGTAGGCGGTGGACACCGGGAAGGGCCGACTGTAGACAAAGGTGTACCGCTTGTTGGCCTGCAGCGGACACTCCACCCTGCCCCAGTCTCGCTGCTGGTCGCCGTTTCGACACAGGCTCGGATCGGTCTCCGGCACCTGCAGCTCGAAGGGAAAGAGGCCCACCCGGTACAGGGTGCTCTTGACGTAGACAGAGGCGGCGCTCTGCTGGCTGACAAAGGTCACCGTCACATTGGCCAGCTGGCCCTGCTCGAAGTGACACGGCTGGACGGAGCACGGCTCGATGGTGATGCGCTCCACCTCGCCGTTGCCGCAGTCGGTGAAGGACATGACCGCCGCCTGGGCCTGACTGCCGCCCAGCAGAAGGAGGAGTAGTAGTGCACCGGGGATCATCATCGTCATCATCGCTGACTGACTGACTGCCTGACTTATCAGATTGCACCTGTGCGGCCTATCCCCGCTGCTTTTATATCCCCACTGGCTGGTGAATTGTGGTCAATCTGTGTCAATGCTGATGGTGTTGACTGACTGCTAATTATGTGGGCTACTCTCGGTGCTGCTGATGCTGCAGGTGCACCTGGTGATCATTGCTCACTGCTGACCAGTGAGCCCTCTGGCGCAATCAGGCACATTAGCCTATTTAGGATCACCCAAGGATCAGTCGTAGTGTCTGTCTGTTTCTTTGTGTTTGCATTCTTTCGATCCGTCTTGGAGACGCTCTTCCCTTGCCTGGCTGCATGCCTGCAAACTGTACTTTTGTTTTCATTGCACACTACTACCTTTACTGTGTCTGTGTGTGTTTGTTCGCAGTGCAGAGTCCAAGTGGCGATAGCGATGTGTGCCAATTGCCAGGTTCATTCACCACTTGAGCCTTACTTGTGCATTACTGCTCAATGGCTGCCTCTTATATCAACTGCTGCTGCCCACAGTTTGATAGCAGCGGAGACTTCGAGAAGGCAGTGTCAAGTGGCACTCTTGCCCACTTCTGGCGCGCTAGGTCGATGCTGGTCAATGGACATTGCACACACACAGTGGCGGTTGAACACTTCAGACGCAGACATATGAGACAGTAGTGCGCAGTAGTTTGCTGGTGGTGACTTATCTAGCGCTGTCATCAGCCGCCGCCGGCGCCATTTATGTCTTCGTCTTTAGCTTCACTTTCACTCCTTCAGCGATCAGTCTATTTATTGGCCCATTCTCCAGGGAGTCAGTCAGTCTGTGTCGTATTGAGTTGTGAAGGACAGAAATGAGCCTTAGGGCAAACAACATTCTTAATTCGTGTCAAGTGTTCTCTCTCTTTCTCTTTTGAAGTGCCTACCCCAAGCGTGTACGACGGTGCACGTACCACCACCACCACCACCACCACATTACAATTACCTGCATTATCTGTGCTGAATAGCTGACTTTCACACTGTCTCTCTTTCAGCCGTTTTCTCTCTGCCTCAGTGCAACTGTCTGTGGTACTACTGTACCCCCTTGACTATCCCCTCCCCCTTCCCCTTCTGTACATCATCATCATCATCGTCACCTGTCTGCACTGCCTTGTCTTTTCTCACTTTCACTCACTGTGACTGATCATGTACGGCGATAAAACTGCTGATCAGTTTGCAGTCAGCCGTGTACTGTACTGTACTGCCTGTGTGACTAATCGCCGTTCCTTTCCTCGAAGACCTTGAAGTGCTTTCACTGCTGCTTTCACTGCGCGCTTTGCCTGCTTTTCCCCTGCGCTTTTCCGGTGTGCAAACAGGTGGTAGTGGTGGTCAGTTGGTGCTTTATTTAGTCCAATGTCAGACACTCACTTCCTCCCTCCCCTTCACTTCCACTCTGTTCACTTGTTGCTAATCACTTCCTCCACTCTATTTATAATATTGTCTCAGTGCTGAACAGTGGTATTCGGTTGGTCACTCAGTCAGTCAGTCATGGAACAGCACCAGCACCAGCAGCAGTACACCGCTGAATGCGAAGACCATTCCGAAGACCATGATGATGATGACTGCGATTCAGCAGTGTCCGGTGCTGGTGCCTACCTGGACGACCTGGTAGAGCTGTCCCTCGCCGATGAGCTGCTCTTCTTTGCGCAGTTCTTCATTCACCTGCTGTCGCTGTACTCGATTTGCTACTTCTGCTCGATGCGTCGATTTCTCGCTGACCAGGTCACTCGTTTCCGGGCAGCAGTGAACCACCGGTTAAGAGGTGGGGGTGGTGGTGCACTGGCACTGGCACTTTCTGCGTCGCTCCTCGTTCTTCTTCGAGTTCTGCCGCTGGGCAGCAGCAGCATCCTCCTCGGTTGGCTTACTTTTCATCCAGCGGTATTCCCCCAGCGAGGCAACGGCGACGACTATATCGATCCAGTGAATGGACGACGACGGCCGAGAAGAGAACGAGAGCGCCCTGCTGCTGCAGCAGCTGATGCTCATGGTGTTGTTGTCGTTGGTCAGGGTTCAAGTGCTGCTGCTGTTGCTGGTCGTCGATGAGTCAGCCGTACAGATTGCTACCCATTTCGTCGTATAAGACTGTCAGTGCTTGTGTCTGATCGTCTCATTTCCCAATTTGCTGCCAGTCCCTCCGTACTGATCGGTGATCAGCGTCGTCGTTGCCGCCAGTGCCTGTTCGGTGTCTTCACCCACCTCGCCCCTCATCACTTGGTGCTCTCAGCGGCTGGCTGCCGCTGCGCTCCCTCACCACCACCATCCCCTCCATCCCTCCATCATTGGGTGCAGTTGTATCTCCTCTTCTTCTTCTTTTTCGTCTTCTTCTTTCCTCCACTGTCTTCCTCCTCCACTACTACTGTCTTGTACGACTGCTAATCACTGCACCCATCACCACTACTGGTCGCCTGTCATCGGCCGTCAGTGTTGTGCCTCATCTCTCACTGGTCGCCACTTCACTTCATTGGCATCATCATTCTCTCCGCCGTCGTCTTCCAGGCAGCATCCACACTCCAAACTCTTCCAAAGATGAAGCCCCAAAGCCTGGATTCGCTCTTCTCCACCTGGCGCCTGTACGCCTTCATGCTGGTCGACCTCTGTCTGTGGGCCTTTCGCCTGCTGGCCGACCTCTTCCTCGACACCATCGGCCTGCTGCACCTGCCGCAGCGAGGGCGCATCCCTCCGGTCACCGATCCGCTACTCATGCAGCCCGCCACCGTCCTCACTGAGCGCATTCGCAAGGGCGAGGTATGTTTGTCCATTGTTTGTTGTCCATTGTTGTTGTTTGTCCACTTGCTGACACTGCTCAATTTCCGCAGGTAAAGAGCGAGACGCTGGTGAGCGCCTACATTGACCGCATCAAGGTGGTCAATCCGCTGGTGAACGCCGTGGTCAGCGACTGCTTCGAGGAGGCGCTCGCCGAGGCTCGGGCGCTGGACGTCCGCATCCAGGCCGCCCTGGCCAGCCCTGCCACCGCCGACCAGTCGGTGCTGTCGCTGCCCCTGCTGGGCATTCCCTTCTCCATCAAGGAGTGCATCTCCGTGCGGGGCCAGCCCTGCTCTGCGGGCCTCTACAGTCGTCGGCACATTCGCATGGAGGAGGACGCGCCGGCGGTGAAGAGCCTGCGCGATGCGGGCGCCATCATTCTGGGCGTCACCAATGTGCCCGAATTTCTCCTCTGGTATGTTTCTTCTTTGGCTTTGGGTTTGATTTGATTATTAATGGGACTACTCTTGTGTAGGTGGGACACGAACAACCGCCTGTACGGCCGGACGAACAACCCCTACGACCTGTCGCGCATCTCGGGGGGCAGCTCGGGCGGCGAGGCGGCGCTCATGTCCGCCGGCGGCAGCCTGGTGGGCATGGGCTCCGACATTGGCGGCTCCATTCGCATTCCCAGCTTCTTCAACGGCGTCTTCGGCCACAAGCCCTCCTCGGACATTGTCCCCTGCACCGGCAACTACCCCTACTGCGGCCACCCGGAGCGGGAGAAGTTTCTCGTCCTCGGCCCCATCGTCCGCTACCCCGTCGACCTGAAGCTGATCATGCGCACCATCGTCCACCCGCACCTGCTGCCGACGCTGCGCTTTGATGAGCCGGTCGATTTGCGGCGGAGCAAGTTTCACTTTCTCACCTCTGACGGCGACCCCATGAAGACGCCCGTCTGCCCGGACGTGGTGGAGGGCATTGAGCGGGCGAGGCAGTGCCTGCGCGACCACGGCTGCGCCACCTTCGACGCCGACCTGCCCCTGCTCCGCCACAGCTTCTACATGTGGCTCACCGCCCTCTCCGACATGGACAGTCCGAAGCTGGCGGCGGAGGTGATGGAGCGCAAGGGCGAGCTCAACGGCTGGCTGGAGCTGCTCAAGTCGATGACGGTGGGGTCGCACTTTCGGAAGATCACCTGCCTGAATGTGATCCTGGAGAATGCCGTCTACTCGCAGTCCACGCGCCAGTGGCCGGTCTTTCGGCGCGTCGTGGAGCGCTGTCAGACGCTGAAGCGGCAGCTGGAGTCGCTGCTCGACGATGACGCACTGCTCATTCTGCCGACGCTGCCGGAGAAGGCGCCCAAGCACAATGGGACCTTCCTGCGGATGAACAACTGCGGCTACACGGCCATCTTCAACATCATGGAGCTGCCGGTGACGCAGGTCACCTTGGGACTGGGCAGGCGCACCGGCATGCCCGTCGGCTTTCAGGTCGTCGGCCGACGACTGAACGACCGGCTGACCATTGCCACGGCGGAGCTGCTCGCCAAGCGCTTCGACGGCTGGACGCCGCCCTTTAAGGTTGACCTCTAGGAAGGGGGTGCTCCACCACCACCGCATTTAACTTAACTTGTTTCGACTTATTTTATATCTGTGCAATCCTTCACCTTTTTTGTGACTTCTCTTTCTTTTTCGGTAATACTCGTCCCACTATATTTAGGCTTTGGGAGAAAAATACAAATCGATATTTATTTCTTAACTGGAATGCTGAAATTCTGGAATGGCAATTATTTGGCCATCACCGGGGGTGTGTGCTGATGATGATGATGATTGTCCTCTTCAGTTTCTTTTTTTTTGCTTCCACTTCCACCACCACCTGCTGTCACTACTAATGAGCATTTCGATCGTTTTGGCTCGATGATTTGATTTTTCGCCTGTTGTTGCTCTCTGCTCTGCTTGTTGCTAGGCACTTGTTTTTGGTTCTCAAAGTAATTACCTTGATTTGGCCTCACTGTGGTGGGAACTGCCCTGAATGTCTGCAGCTGTCCACTTCTGGTGCAGGTGCTTCCTGAAGTACGCGCTGACTGGTATAAAAGGAGGCAGCTCGGCCGGTGGACTGCTCACTTTCCAGCTGACTCCTGACTGAATATTCTTGAAGATTCCTGACCTGACTTGTTTTCCTGAACTACTTTCGACTCACTCACTCACTCCCTCCCTGAACCATGATCTCCCAGTCATCCTGTCAGTCTGCCCTGTGCATCGTCCTCCTGCTGGCCGCCCAGCTGCTGGTGCTGACCAGTGCCGATGATGGCCAGAATGTCCGTCTGCCGGCTCGCTTTGGCAAGCGATCTGATGACTCTGCAAGCAATGCTGCTGCGGCCAATGTGCCCCTGCTGAAGATGCTGATGCGAGGTGGCAGTGCCGAGCCACAGTACGTCATCGGCAGCAATGAACAGCTGTACATGCTGGTGCCGGTCAAGGGCGGCGCCGGCGGCCTGAACCGGATGTTGCACAGCGCCTCGACCGAGGAGATGCCCAGTTGGAAGTAGATTTCTCATCATTTAGTGATGCACCCTCTTTAGCTGTTTGTTAATTTGCTAATATGTTGCCGCTCGATTGCGATTCTGTAGCCGGAGGATGGTGGTGATGATGATCATCACTAGTGCTGACTGTTTGTTCCTAACTGTTCTCTCCCTCTCTCTCCCAAACCTCTTTACCATTACCACTACTAAATAAAGCAGCTCTTGAACCTTGATTTGGCCTGCCACTGGCAATCCACTGCAGCAGCCTCTCTCTTTGTCAATCGATCAATTGGCACGATCAATTGACTTGTCGCCCTCTCTCTCTCTGTGCGCTGATTTGTCGAATCATTCTCTGACAATCACACTCTGTTTATGCAAATGAGTTTGCCAGTGAATGAATGTGTGTGTGCTCTAGCGAATGTGCGAGCGAGTGTGTGTTGGTGTCAGCTCTTGTCTTCCGAAAGTGCTGTGTAATGGTGGCGGTGGTGGTGGCAATACTTGCTATCTGTCCAATGATCAGCGCCACCAATCGATCCACTTACCACCACTTGGCCACTCACTCAAAGTCACCCAGTGCACCAGTGGTGGAAGAGGCCTGGTGTGTGTGTGTGTGCTCAAGACGCCTTCCTCAGTGTGTCTCTATGTCTCAGCAGTTGATCAGTATTCGCAGTCACTGATTGCGCCGAGGATTATTGGGACTGATCAATGGGGAGATTGTATGTCGGGGCACACTTGGACGACGTTGTTGTTGTTGTTGTTCTTGTTTTTGTTCTTGAGCACTGAGGACACCTTGCTGGTGACGGCATTGGACGATTGCCTTGGAAGTGGCAGCAGCAACAGCAGCAGTCACCGAGCTGGTCGACTGATTGAGAAGCCCAGAAGAAATGGAAGATGGAAGGAAGGAAGGAAAGATGCTCGAATGCAATTCGGGAAGGAAGTGGATGCCAGTGGGAATGGGAACGGGAACGGGAATTGGCGGCAAGACAAATGGCTGTCCATAAATCTATTGACAGTCATGTGAGATGCTGATGGTGGTGTCGTCCGGCTGGCCAATTCTCACTGGTTGACATGCCGCCGACATGGTCACTCTCGGGTATATAGCCACAGCCACTGCCGTCGTTCTGCTCTGCAGAACATTCTGCCTGTCTCCGGTGGCCTTGAGGCGGCGGCGGCGGCGGCGGCATGCCTTTGATTCGATTAGTCGATTATTAGCTTAGTCCCCCAGCGATGTGCTGATGTGAGGATTATATTAACAGCGCAATTCACAATGCAGTCCACACACACACACACGGACAGCAATTCTCACACTGCTCTTGACACATCTCATGTCATACAAGCGCCTGCCGTACAGAGTGGTCCATTTGGATATTCACTTCCTTTCCTTTCCTTTCCTTTTCCCTGCACCTCTTCACTTATCAATCATTTCATCGTCTGCTCGAACACCAGTAGCAGCAGTCTATTGCAGTAGGCATCTTTCTTGTGGCTTCAGCGGGGATATGGGAGAATGACACCACACAGCAGTAGAGCACACGGCAGTTGTACGACACTAGTACGACAGTGTACGGCAACAGACAGAGAGAGAGACAGTATCCCTATCTGCCTCCCTATCCCCCACTCTCTTTCTCCTCGGCTGTGAAGAGTATAAAAAGAGCCAGTCATCGGCGGTAGCATCTTTGGCATCCGAGGAATCAGACGGCAGCAGCAGCAGGCGACAGTCGACAAGCCGACTAGCTTGACACATATTCACTTCACTTTTGCTGAGTGAACACCACTTGTGTCTCTTTCTCTCTCTCTCTTTCTTCTGTACACAGTCTATCCTCATTGTTGCAGCAAGTCAGCAGCACCGGCACTTGAACTAATCACCATCACCACCACCAGCTGCTGCAGCAGTATTCTGCTAATCTCCGCTAATCAACAGATCAGCCGCCTATCTCCCGCCAATCTGCAGTGGTAAGTGCCCTAGTGTTATGCAATGAAAGTGCTAGTGCTGCTGCTGTGACAATCAATTGTCAGTCATGCATTCCACCTCCATTCTTCCCATTCAGTCATTCTCTCTCGGTGATAGTTGCACTTGACTGACCACTCACTGATGGTCTTGTGGTGGCGGTGTGTCTCGTGCCCGGGCACCATCACCGCGCCGTCTTGTGACACTTGTCTCTTTCTTTTTTCCCCTTTTTCTCTCAGCGACTGAACCGGATGTCTGTCAGCACTGTTTTTTTCCAGCACTGTGTTTAATTGCAAATGACCCGAGCAGCTGCCAGACAGCGTTTAACTCTTTTTTCTGTCTCTCTTGAAGTGTTCACTCTGCACTTGTGGTGGTGGTGAGTTTCATTGCCGGTCAGTGCGAGTGGGTGAGTGAGTGAGTGCCGCCGCCAGTGTGAGTATGTAGATCACCACCACCACCACTGCTGACATTGACAATGGCAGCAATGAGTGCCAACGACAGCAGCAGCAACAGCAAAAACACTTGCTAATGAATCCACTGTTTGCGTTCCAAATTGCTGATCCTCTTATTCTTCTTCTTGTTCTTGTTTTGCAGAAAGAATTTCCAGATTTCTCTTCACCTTTTTTCTTGCATCCCATCCAGCATGAAGCATCTCCTGAGGCATCATCGGCCAGCGTGCCCGGTGCCGCTGTGCCTCGCCCTCTTCCTCCTTTTCATTGCATGCACTCTCGGTAAGTGTTCTGGATTGCCATCAATTATTGACACCAGCCGAGCTAGCAGCTAGGCATCAGCCATTTCCCGAATGAGTAGTAGGATCGGTAGTTGTTGCTTTTAGCTCACTCTGTTGTGTCTCCTGGATGCACAGACACTCACACAATCATCAGCACATTTGTTTGCATTATTCTCCGATTGTGTGGTGCCCTTTTAAAGTGCCCCTCTCTCTCCTCACCTCTCTCTTTGCCAATCAATTAGTCGTGCGCACATTTGTTGTTGATGTATTGTGCTCAAGTGCCCGCACAAACACTGTTGCTAATTGCCGAGCCATCTCTCTCCCTCTCTCCTGTGCAGGTATCTCAATAGTTTTGGCTGCTGGCACACTACCGGACACACAGGGTGAAGGTTACTATGGCAGCCAGCTAGTGCAGTGATTGGCGGATGTGAGCAATTGGGAAGTGAGACTGGCAGGGAGCAGGGTTAAGACATCACCCAAATCAGTGCTCAGTATTCACTCACACACACAAGCACAGGGCACACCTCTTCTTCAAAGTCACTTTGAACATGATGATGACGTCCTTGGTGGCCGATTGCCCCTGTACACACTGCTAATGATGCTGCTGTTGCAGTGTTGATAGGCTTTGCAGACTGTGCATATCAGTGGTAAATTAGTACTGGTAATGTTACCCTGCAGTAAGAAGTAAGCTGATAGCTGGCAGTGTCGGTGAAGTGCTCTAATGCTGTAATTGCTGCCAGTACCATTACTAGTTCGGTTCTAATCCTCTGTTCTCACTAGTAGTTTGCCAATTACTGACAAATGGAAAAGTGTGTTCCAGTGATTGGTGCCAGTGGGTATATAATATGATAGCAATCAGCTTTGCACACAAGCACACAAGCACACACACTCTCACTTGCATACCCTAATTAAGTTGCAGCCATATATTCTCGCCGCCGCTGCCGAACAATGAACAATGGCGGTCTAGACAGCAGAGGGGTGAAAAGGAGAGAGAGAGAGAGACTGACAGTGTGAATGTGTTGGTGTGTGCATCATCCGAACAGCATTGGCAGCTCTCTGCACATCTAGGCCATCGGTAAATGGAGAATCGATTAGCCGCCGTCGACAACATTGTCGAGTGAAGGACCACCACTTTCACAGTTGTACAACTGAGAGTGCTGTACAACTGTACATACGATCGACCGTTGGACATTGGTGAATATGTGCCAGCACTCTTCTTCTTTCTCTCTCTCCCCTCTGCTGACTTCGACTTCTTATCGGCAGACACTTGGGCATACACTGTCGCACGCACTCTTCTGATATTGCCAACTGCCTGTCTCTGTATGTCTCTGTATGTCTATGTCTTGCCTCACCTAAATACGGTCGGTCTAGTGCTATTCTTGCTGCTGTCATCTCTTTCGCTTTGCTCGCTTTGCTCTTGCCGCTGACGACTGCCACTTTTCCTTCTGTGGTGAGATGCTCTTGCTCTTGAAGACAGTTCGGTGGTGGTGGTGGTGAGGCACCGGCTGTCTTACTGATGACGTCTGTCAGAGCTTCACAGATGCACAGATGCACGGCAGACAATCAGTGTGTGTTGTTCAGAGTTGCGCGCAACCACTTCAAATTAAGCATGCTAAATTAGACCACCAGATTTTAAAGTGAAGGGGAGGGAAGGGAAGGGAAGGGAATAGTACATTCGGCGGGTTGTCTAATAATGTTGTCTTTGTTATCCTCCTCTCCCTCCTCCTCCTCCTGTTCCCTCTGTAGCCGTCGTCTCCGGTGCGGGCCTCTTCACCTCGGAGTGGTCCTACGAGGACCAGAACTACTGGGTGCACGACCACCACGCCTGTTCGGGCATGTCGCAGTCGCCCATAAACATCGACAAGCGCAGCACGGCCATCAACGCCAGCCTGCACATTGAATTTCACGGCTACCACAACCTGATACTGGGCTTCAATGTGGTGAACAACGGCCACTCGGTGCAGTTCAACTACATTGGCGATGACCGCTCGGCGCCGATGATCAGCGGCAGTGCGCTCAACTACGAGAACTACTCCCTGGCGCAGTTTCACTTTCACTGGGCCCAGCAACGGGGCTACGGGAGCGAGCACACCGTCAACGAGCGCGCCTACAGCATGGAGCTGCACCTGGTGCACTTCAACCGCGCCCGCTACTACAACCTCAACGAGGCGCTGCAGGCCAAGTCCAATGGGGTGGCCGTGCTGGCGGTCTTCTTTCAGATTGAGCGGCAGAACAACATTCGCCTCGATGAGGTCGTCCGCCTGGTGTACCAGGTGGCGGAGCGGGACGTCAGCGGCTCTGTGAACCCGCAGAACCCCATCGTCCTGGACGGCCTCCTGCCCGATCCGTACCACCGGCGGCGCTTCTACCGGTACCAGGGCTCGCTGACGACGCCGCCCTGCACCGAGGGCATCACCTGGCTGGTGATGCACGACTCCAACCTGATTGGCCTCGACCAGATCAACCAGCTGCGCCGGGTGCGCAACGTCCACAAGAAGGAGCTGATAGGCGAGAACTACCGCCACCTGCAGAACCTGCGGGGGCGAATCGTCGAGGCCTCGTTTGACTCGCACCGGGACAGCGTCGCCAGTCATACGCTCAGCTGGGCCGGTCTCAGTGTGGCGTTGATGGTGTCCGCGGTGGTGGGATCAGGCAGATTATGAGGCGCCGGACTTGCTCAACGTTGCTGACTTGGTGCTGATTTGGTGCTGCTACTGTCCACTACCTTTTTTTGCTCACTACTTTCTCCACTTGTGTTTTTTTGCTGCTGCTGATCTTGTAGCAGCAGCACCTCTTTTTTCTCTTTCTCTCTGTTCTGTTGTGATGTGTTGTTCCACAGAGTCGACTAGTGTTCTTCTCCTTCTTTTTTTGTATTTATAGTAGACACACACTGTGTGTGTGCGCTAACACTGCTGATTTCACCCCCAATCGGCGCGCAGAGTTATTGTTTCTGCTGCTGCTGCTGCTGCTGCTGGAGACCACAGTGGCCTGCAATTGTAGTCTAGTCTACACACACACTGCACAGCACAGCACAGGCCACATCTCTCATCTAATTTTGAAGTGGCTTCAAGTTCTTCTATTATTATTAGTCTTGATCATGCACTACCAGTCATTTTTCATCCGTGTTGGCCGTCACTGTGGTGAAGCAGCAGTGACACATTGAGGCAGCAGCAGCAGCAGCAGCAGTCACTCAGTCACTTGCTCGTTCAGGCACTTACTCCGTTGTTTGCAGCAGCAGCAGCTTCCCCCGTCCGTCCGTTAGTTTGAAGACAATGTGAGCACTTCTTATGGGAAGGCGCGCACTGCTTCGCATCTAAACATAGCATCAGTCAGTGCTGCTGTTGCTGCTGTGAGCTGCTGTGTCTGCGGCTGTCTTCGATTTATCACCTACTAAGTGCCCACTATTTGCTTACTCCACTTTACCTGCTTCGCTGCTAATTTTCACCGCCGCCACCACCGCCACCACCACCACCAACTTTAACTTGCCATCGATTATTTTTGATTCGCCAATGATGTGGACTGACTGGGCCAGATTGGGATTAAATTTCACCAACTCAGTCAGTCAGTCAGTCACCGGCAATTGCACGCCTGATTGCGTACTCGGTGCTGCTGCTGCTTCTGATGCTCTTGATGTTCAGTGCTGATGTTGTGTTGCCCAGGTCAATGTGAACTGGAGTGAATCAGTGGTGGTGAGCAATTGAAAGTTAAGAGAGGGAAGATGCACTGTCGGGTTCGCTTGATTAAGCAGTGGAAGAGTGGTTGATGCGCCCAGGACACTGAGGACACAGTGCACTGCCATTCAGCACAGTGGATTCAACTTGTGACCACCAGCGGCACTTGCACTGCCACTGACGGCATTGTCCTCGGTAGCTGCTGCTGCTGCTGCGGTGTCTTGCTGGCTTTTTTCAAGCTTGCTGCCCAGTCCTGGTCACTCTCAACCTCTTTGTTCCTTCTCTCTTCATTGGTCATAATCATATTGAACCGGTTGTGTGTGTTGTCTGCCGATGATTAATCTATTTGCCAGTGCTGCTGCTGCTGCTGGTGGTGGTGGTGGTGGTGGTGGTAGTAGTGCGTGTAGGTCAGTTTTGGTCGACAGTTTAAAGTTGGTCAGTTCAGTATCTCTCTCCAGTGTTTCAGTGGCATTGCGTGTGTGTGTGTTCTGGCTCATTCTGGCGAAGTTTCCTTGCTCTGATCATATTGAGTCAGTATTCAGCCACCGTGTGATTGGGTAATTGGCCGGTAGCCGGTGCCGTATTGAAGGCCACCCTGATGACCTCAAATGAACATTGTTTTTACCTGCTGCCGTTGCTGTTGATCTACTTGTTTCTATTTGAGTGATTCGCGGATATATCATCAATGATCGGCGGGGATGATTGGCGGTGTTGAGTGGCGCGGTAGCTGCTGCTGCTGCTGGCCAGTGGCGACTGCCGTTGATTTGTCTGCTGTTGATTTGTCTGTTGATTTGTCTAACTCGGAAGAGAGTGAGGCGCAGCATCCGTCGGCGTTGATCCGCCGCCGTTGAAAGTGATCCGCCTGTGATCTTGTTGTTGTTTGCAGCAGCAGCAGCAGCCCATTTGATTGACAGGCATCACTTTCCTCCACTCTCGGTGTTGCCCTCCTTTAAGATCAGGCTAGCTGTTGCACTACTACTACCAAAATTGGGTTGTTGTCCTCGTCTTCGTCTTCGTCGAGCACATCCACCGGTAAGTGTGTTCTGCTCAGCAGTGGGTCCCTCCGCGGTGACTGCCACTTTCGAGCATCCTCCACTCCTGCAGCAGCATCCCACTCCGCTGGAGTGAACCAGTGTGTGTGTGTGTGTTAATTGGCAAACAATGGCACTGACAGTCTGCCTATCGATCAGAGAGCTAAGACAAAGTTAAGACAGAGAGTGGTGGTGGTGGTAGTAGATGTTAGATGCCATCAGCGGAGGTGGTGGTTGTACTGCTGCTGTTGGTTGTGGTGGTGGTGGCACACTTTGACCGTAATGCACTGGATGATGATGACTGAAGAACAAACCGACAGAGAGAGAGAGAGAGAGAGAGAGAGAGAGAGAGCAGTGAACAAACAACAGTCAGTGCCTATGTACATTGGACAAACACCTCCAGGGAATGAGGAGGCAGCAGTAGTAGTAGTTGTAGGTGAGACAGAGTAGGTAAGACAAGAGGGCACCGTCAACTACTACAAATTGCTGCTGAGGCAGAGACAGAGACAGAGAGAAAGAGGCACTTCACTGCGAGAGTTCATGTTCACTATCTCCTCTCATCGATTGACCGGACTGTGTGTGTGTGTGTGTCTTTGTGGACTATGTCTTCGTCTGTGGAGCAGTAGCACTCCCCTAGTGGCCTACTACTTCTACTACTGGCCACGGTATTCGGTAGCTTTCTCTTTCCAGAGCTACGCTCTGTCATTTGTCCCACTGCCGATGGCCACTGCAGATCACCACTGCTGATCTACATTATTCAGTGTTTCTGCCTGCAGCTGCCTGTTGAAGCTCAACTCAACTCAACTGAACTGAACAGTGTACCAGTGCCCAGCAAGTCCTCGCCTCGAATGTGCCAGTGTTTGTGCCGGTGTGTGTGCAGTGAATCATTGTGCAGTGTCATCTCATCAGTATGAGTGCGCTGAATCTGATCGTCGCCTCTCTGCCGGCGCTCATTCCCCTGACCACCTTTATGTTCTACGGTGCCACTTATAATGCCTTTCCCGTCACTACCAAGAAGTTTGATACCGTAAGTAGTACTGTGCATTAGAGTAATGAAGCCATCAGCCTAGGGCCAGCTTGGCACAGTCTGTCATTAGTAGCAGCAGCAGGCTATGCGGGTGCCTGCAGCAAAGTGTGAGTGTTGATTAATTGAGCATTATTGCCCATTCCTTCTTTAGTACTATGACTACATTGTGGTGGGTGCTGGCTCTGCTGGGTGCGTCGTCGCCGCCCGACTTTCCCAGAATCCGCACGTCAAGGTGCTGCTGCTGGAGGCAGGCGGCTCGGAGAGTCTCGTCTCTGACATTCCCCAGACGGCGTTCATGCTGCAGGGGACGCCCATTGACTGGCAGTACGAGACGGTGCCGCAGAAGTACGCCTGCCGGGGCCTCAAGGGACACCGCTCGAAGTGGCCCCGGGGAAAGGCGCTCGGCGGCTCCAGTGCCATCAACTACATGATGTACGTCAGGGGTAAGTAGTATTGGTGGTGATGGTGGTGATTATAAAATTATGATGATTATTGGTGATGATGTAAAAACTCACTGCTCACACAGGCAATCGTCACGACTTTGACAACTGGGTGGAGCGAGGCGCCCACGGCTGGTCCTACAACGAGGTGCTCCCCGTAAGTGTGCTCCTTTTATCAGAGATGAGCTCATGTGCATTTTATTTACACTCTTTTTTCACTCTTTTTTCTCACCAGTACTTTATTAAGTCGGAGGACAACCAGGACCCGGAGATTGCCTACAACGGCTACCACGGACGAGGTGGGCCGCTGACGGTGAAGCGCGGCAAGATGATCAGCCCGCTTGCCTATGCGTTTGTCGAGGCGGGCAAGACCTTTGGTAAGTGCTGAAATGAGCGAGTTTGTTTGTGCTTATCAAGTGTACTAAAGACTTCTCTGATGTAGGCTACCCCAATCTGGACATCAACGGGCCGAATCAGTACGGCTTCGCCATTCCGCAGTCCACCACCCGGCGAGGAGGGCGCTGCTCCACGGCGAAGGCCTTCCTCGGCGAGGCTCGAGGTCGCAGCAATCTGCACGTCCTCGTGCACGCATTCGTCATCAAGGTGCTCTTCAATCAGTACCGCGAGGCGATTGGCGTCGTCTTTGACCGCTTCGGCGTCCGCCACAAGGTCTTTGCCCGCAAGGAGATTATCCTCTCGGCGGGCACCATCAACACGCCGCAGCTGTTGATGCTTTCAGGTATGTGCTTTCTTGCTGGCTGGCTGACCGGGCAGATTGATCAATTTGCGCGCATTCAATTGGTGTCAGCTTCCAAGGCAGAGGCTATAAATAATTACCCGAGAAAGTGAGATGCCGCTCAATTGTCGTCTTCGGTGCGGTATGGCTCGCTGCCTTTCTGCCTCAATTTACCCACCAATTTACACTACAACTGCCACTGACGGTGCATGTGACGGTGCAAATGACCGCGGTGGCAAATCTGAGTTTAATCTCACCTTCCCCTTGGCTCAGTGCTAATGATCGCAGTGCGCCATTCTTCTTTTGTTGATGCTGCTGTTTATCTCCGAGGAGGAGAGATACCTCGGCGGTGCTGCAGTGTGCGGACAACAAAGCACCGCGGTTGTTTTTTATTGCCAGGCAAAACGGCGGCGGCAAAGGAGGCCACCAAGGCTAAAATTGATTTGATGACCACTTTCTTTCTTTCCTCTTTCTTTGGGGCAGGCATTGGCCCTCGAGCAGAGCTGGAGCGCCACTACATTCCCGTGGTGGCCGACCTGCCCGGCGTGGGTCGCAATCTGCAGGATCACATCTACCCGCTGGGGCTGAACTTCATCGCCGACGCCTCGCTGAAGGCCAAGGGCGAGACGTGGACGTACATTCAGGAGGAGGTGCACACCATGCCCAACATTCTCAAGTACATCACCGTCGCCAACGGGCCCATCGCCAGCATCGGCGCCCTGGAGGGCTTTGGCTTTATTCGCTCTCGCTTCGCCAACTACTCCTACCTCGACTGGCCCGACTTTCAGATACACTTTCTCTCCGGCTGCGTCTCCTCGGGTAAGTTTTGTGATTTTGGGGGGTTTTTGCTCTGATTGTGCTGATTGTTTTGTTCTCATTCTATGTTAGACGACGGGCACACCTTCAAAAATCGCATCGGCATCAACGACCAGCAGTGGAAGGAGGTCTTCTTCCCTTTCGTGCGAAAAGAGTGCTTCACCCTCCTCCCGGTGATGCTGAAGCCGCGCAGTCGCGGGTGGATCACCCTGCGCAGCAAGAACCCCTACGACAAGCCGCTCATCGACCCGCAGTACTTCAGCGACCCGGAGGACCTGGAGGCGATGGCCGACGCCATGAAGATCTCCTTTGCGCTGGGCACTGCCGCCCCCTTCCGCAAGAAGTTCAACTCGAAGCCCAGTGGCCGGGTGGTGCCCGGCTGCGAGGCCTTTCCCATCTACGGGCGGCAGTACATGAAGTGCATGGCGCAGACTCTGACCTCCACCATCTACCACCCGGTGGGCACCTGCAAGATGGGCGCCGTCGATGACCCGACCACCGTCGTCGACCCCGAGCTGCGGGTGAAGGGCGTCCGGCGGCTCCGGATCGCCGACGGCTCGGTCATGCCGGTGATCACCAGCGGCAACACCAACGCCCCCATCATCATGATTGGTGAGAAGGCGGCTGATATGATCCAGGGCGTGAGGAGCAGTCCCCGGCTGAAGCTGCCGGCCTACATCAGACACGTCTACGGCGCTTAAGGGGGAGATTGGGGGAATCATAGTGGTGGAGGGCATCACACCATCACTGTGGTGGACAGGTGACAGACCGTGATGATGCCTGCCTGCCTTCCACTGCCTTCCACTGCTGCTGTCATTAGCAAATGATACGCTGCTGCCACTACTATTGTCACTAATCTGTCAGCCATCTGCTCAAATCGGCCGCATCAACTCCAGTTAGAGAGTGAGTGAGAGAGAGAGAGAGTGGTTGGTGAGAGTCCGAACTGACAATGTCCCTCACTCTCTTCTCGACGCGAACCAACAACTCCGCTGAGACCGCTCTCACTCTTTACTCTCGCTCTTTCGCTCTTTCTCTTTTCTCTCTGTACATATTTCAATTGTGTTTTTCTTCTTTTGGCACTGGTGTGTATTGACTCTCTCTTTCTCCTGCTGGCTGGACGGATGGCACCCCTGATCAGCAAACTATAAAATCGCCGCTTTCACCCACCAAGATGCTTGATACCACTTTTGCCGTCCACCCGACGCAAGTCGATGCAATTCTTATGTGGATGTCTCAAACTCAACTCTTCCAACTCCTAACTTTGTGCCATTGATCTTCATCATCTGTTTATATCATCATCAACTTGTAAAATCACCTCGTTCATCATCTCATCATCACCACCTGTTTCACCGCCCTTTTGTCACCTCACCTCACCACTATGGTTCATCCGGCGAATGTCTTTGTCGCCTCACTGCCGGCCGTAATTCCCTGGCTCACCTTTCTCCTGTACCGAGCCGCCGACCACTCGCAGCACATTTCCCGCGGATCCTGGGACACGGTAAGAACTTGTTCTATTTTGCTTGTCTGTTTACGAATTATTTTGCATTTGTTTACGAATTAATTTGTTTGTTTGCAAATTAATTCAGGGAAAGGCAGTCGCTCTAAACGAACAGATAGGACGCCATAGAGCAGTAGTAGTAGTAGTAGTAGTAGTAGTAGTAAACATTGTAGCAAACATGGCAGCTATTACCTCGGCTAGCATCGCTTTTAGCATCAAATTATAGCCCAAAAGTATATTTAGTGATCCGTGGCTAGTGGTCCGATTTAAAATAGACACGCTTGTAGTCTCGCTGTCTTCTTGTATTTGAGATACTGGGCAGGCTTAATTAGCGGCGGCGATGGCGTACCTACCACTTATGTTGGGGGCAACATTTCCGTGATATCAATTGCCGTTCGATCACACAAATATGATGGTGAATGGTGAATGGTGAAAGTGGACAGTGCCCACTGTTCGATGCCTGCCTCGATGCTTCTGCTGATTGCCGGTCTGACTGCTCTCTTTGCTTTTTTTGCATCTGCTGAATGAATGGCGAATGGGCACCCGCAGCGAATGCAACCACTGCAGATGCAGGCAGGAGATTGCCAGTCAGTCGCGGCTGTCAGAACTCGCAGACGCAGGCTGATGCAGCCCAGTCAGTCAGTCGGTAATGCTGGAGTGATGGTGGACACAACAAACGCTTGTAGTGTCCTTTCACGCTACTCACACACACATTGGCGTGGTGATCGCTGGGACGATATTTGAATATGGTGACTGCTCGTGACTGCTCTGCTCAGTGCCTGGTGGCTTGAGATTTGCCAGACGGCAGCATTCTGCAGCAGAAAGCGAACTTATAAATAGACACCTAAATGGTCGCTGATTGCTGACAGTGATGCTCACACTTTTCACTTTTCCACTTTCCCACACACAAAATCACACAGGTCTATGACTACATTGTGGTGGGCGCCGGCTCTGCGGGCTGTGTCATTGCCAATCGCCTGTCGGAGAACCCGCGGGTGAAGGTGCTGCTGCTGGAGGCGGGCGGCTCGGAGAGCGCCGTCACCGACGTCCCGCAGGGCATCTTCCTCATCCAGCAGACACCCATCGACTGGCAGTACCGAACGGTGCCGCAGAAGCGGTCCTGCTTCGGCATCGAGGGTCGCAGTCTGAACTGGCCCCGCGGCAAGGTCCTGGGCGGCTCCAGCACGCTCAACTACATGCTGTACATTAGGGGCAATCGTCAGGACTACAACAACTGGGAGCGCAGCGGCGCCGCCGGCTGGAGCTACGAGGACGTCCTGCCGTACTTCATCAAGGCGGAGGACAATCGCGATCCGGATGTCGCCTTCAACGGATACCACGGACGCGGTGGCCCACTTACCGTTCAGCGGTCCACCTGGGTGGGCAAGCTGGCGTACGCCTTTCTCGAGGCCGGGCAGCTCTTTGGTGAGTCTTTTTTTGTGAGCTTTAAATGATTCATTTTCTAACTCTTTTTCTCTCCACACACACACAGGCTACCCAGTGCTGGACGCCAATGGGCCCGACCAAAATGGCTTTCTCATTCCACAGTCGACCATTCGCCGAGGTGGCCGCTGTTCCACCGCCAAGGCCTACCTCTACAGCGTCCGCGACCGAAGCAACCTCCACGTGGTCACCTTTGCGCACGTCACCAAGGTGCTCTTCAATCAGTACCGCGAGGCGATTGGCGTCGTCTTTGACCGCTTCGGCGTCCGCCACAAGGTCTTTGCCCGCAAGGAAGTCATCCTCTCTGCGGGCAGCATCAACACGCCGCAGTTGCTCATGCTCAGTGGTGAGTGGATATTGAGTTTTAGTTTAATCATCTTGCAGGTTTGTTTACATTCTTTTTCTATTTTTTAGGCATCGGGCCTCGAGCTGACCTGAATCGCATCGGCGTGCCGGTCATTGCCGACCTGCCGGTGGGCAAGAACCTCCAGGACCACATCTTCCCCTACGGACTGAACTTTGTGGCGACGGCTAAGCGACCCAAAGGCGAGTTCTGGACGCACATTGAGGCGCGGGTGCACACGCTGCCCAATCTCATCTCCAACATTGCCATGGGCCGGGGGCCGATCTCCAGCAACGGCGGCCTCGACGCGATGGGCTTTGTGCGCACCTCCTACGCCAATCGGACGCTGCCCGATCTGCCCGACTACCAGATTAACTTTCTCTCCGGCTGTCTCTCTTCAGGTGAGTAACTGTTGTTGTTATTGTGGTGATTGTGCCGATGCTGACCACATGAACTTGCTCCCTTCCATAGACGATGGCTGGCGCTTCCCCAAGGTGGTCGGCCTGACGGAGGAGATGTGGCAGAAGGTCTTCAAGCCCTTTGTGCGCACCGAGTGCTACACCGTCCTGCCGGTGCTGCTGAAGCCTCGTAGCAGCGGCTACCTGACGCTGCGCAGTCGCAATCCCTACGACAAGCCCCTCATTGACCCCAACTACTTTGCCCACCCGGACGACCTGGAGTCGATGGCCGAGGCGATGACCCTTTCCTATATGCTCGCCACGGCGGCGCCCTTTCGACAGCGCTACAAAGCGGTGCCCAGCAAGCTGGTGGTGCCCGGCTGTGAGCGACACGCCCTCTACAGCCACGAGTACATGAAGTGCATGGCCCAGACACTGACCGCCACCATCTACCACCCGGTGGGCACCTGCAAAATGGGCCGAGCGGACGACCCCACCACTGTCGTCGATTCGGAGCTGCGGGTGAAGGGCGTCCGCCGACTCCGGGTCGCCGACGGCTCCATCATGCCGGAAATTGTCAGCGGCAACACCAACGCCCCCATCATCATGATCGGTGAAAAGGCGGCAGATATGATTAAGGGCATCCGGCGCAGTAGCAAGATTCACCTCAACCAGTACATAAACCTCTACTCCAACTCGGTCTACTGATCAGGTCAGTTCTTCTCTGTGTCACTGTTGTCCAATGCTGTTGTCTACTGTTGTTGTTGTTTTTGATGAAACTGATGCTTCCAAACATCATCATCATCATGATGTACATGTCTCTCCCATCTCATCTCATCTCATCTTTCCTCATCTGCACATAGTCATCTCTCACCCTCTGCGCATTCACTTTGCCAAATGTTGAAACAGTTTTTTTGTGTACAGAACCCACACCAACTCGAGCTTCTTTTGTGTACAAAGTAATTTAAAATGTAAATTGAATAATAAACAAAACTAAATGAAAGTATTTAAAGATGCTAGGGTCGAAGGAAAAACTGTATCTAAAACTAGTGAAACGTTTTATGCAGCGCTGAACCAGAAAAGGTTTTTATTAACAGCCAAGTTATTGTAGGTTTGGACGGTTTTTCCCAGTGGTTATAGATATTGTGAACGGTTGGAGCTAGAGGGTTGAGAGTCAAAGCGTTTACTAAGTTTATTTACGTTTGGAATCGTTTGGTCCTAGCATGTCCCTTTGCGGAGATATTGTCTGACCCCACTTTTTTAATTTCGGACACTTATCCTCTTTCGGAAAGATGTTCAAACGCCTGGACAGCTCGCCGAACAGATACTTGAGCGAATTTTTAAGTGTTTTCCGAGCAGAACTAGCCGCTTTTTTTTGAGTGATACCTTTTTAGAAAGTGTCGTGGTATTGTTCTACTGACGTGTTTTAGAACATATCGAACCCTTACCCCTGCATATAAGCGGAGGTTTGACAAAATTAATAATACGTTTCATTTGCTCATCAACTTCACTCAGCTCAAGTTTGTAAAAAGTTTGTGAAAAAATGCGTCACCAATTTGCAGTTTTATTTTTGATTGTCGCTACCGTTCCCATTTTTACCGTATCATCTAAGTCCAGCTCTAATGGTTCGCTGCAAATTGCCCGTGCCAATGATTACTTTGGCTACAAACTTCTAGGACACCTTGAGGAAAATAATCTCTTCGAAAAAGATGTTGAATCGGAAAATCTGTTCATCTCTCCCTTCAGCATTAGCACCGTCCTGACCATGGTCATGGCCGGTGCTAAAGGAGACACCTTTGAGGAGATAAAAAATACTCTTGGGTAAATTGTGAAAACAAATAGTTAAACAGTTTTGCTACAACACTTATCACCAGAGCTCACCAATGCCGTCGTGAGCGACAACGGTGGTAGTGGTAACCGCT
>JAALOO010000865.1_pt1 | contig 24551 bp, 15 predicted proteins | sample 7257641 | NCBI WGS metagenome assembly JAALOO01 (sample SAMN14085613, study PRJNA598686) | mite metagenome | biome: ENVO:01001000; feature: ENVO:01001002; material: ENVO:01001226; isolation source: single female mite from University of Michigan culture on fish food culture... ...
AGAGAGAGAGAGAGAGAGAGAGAGAGAGAGAGAGAGAGAGAGAGAGAGCACTACTATTCAACAATAGTAGTAGTCTTTTAGTAGTCTGGTAAACCAAACACGGCCCCCGATGAATTACAGTCAATGCCTGAACAGCTCAATAGCTTCCTCGTAATCTCACAGTGGCCATCGAATGAGCATAGACTGGCACTCACTGGATTGTACAGTGTCCAGCGGAAACCACCAACAGCATCACCACCACCGTCTGGGCATCTAATTATGCTGGCACATCATCCCCATTGATCAATTGATGAAATGAGCTCACTGGTGCGAGGCCTTGGCATCGGAATCGGTCAATCTGCTGGCTAACGGTGGCGACGACGACGACGACGACGACAATGGCAGTGGTAAGTCTGCAGAACACTCTCCCCATTTGCTACACTGTTTTTGCTGGCGCATTTGTTGATGTCAATGCCTCCTTTTCTTCTTCTCAATCCGTCTTTCCCGTTGGCATTACTGACTCACTCAATACCACTGACTGCCTGTCTGTCTGCTTTGTTTGTTTGTTCCATTTGATGGAGAATTTCATTCACTGACAAGAGGAGCTCAAGACGGGCAGCGATTCGAATATATTGACGCTGTCTTTGCTTGTCTCTGTGCTAATGCTGAAGCAAAACAGCTAAACAGCAACCAGAGCCAGAGTTGAACATCTAAATTTGATTGTCGCCGATGTTATAGCTGCACACACACAAACACACTATAGCACTTTCAACAAAAGTCAGGCGGATTACTGATTGCTGACGTCGTACAACGACGACGACCATCAGTGCTTGACAATTCTCAGCATCGGCAATTCCGTCAGCTGGCACTTGAGAAAGTGATCACACTGTCCCTCAACACAACAACCCAACAATCTCAATCGGTCCAAATTCAAAACCGTCCTCTCAAGATGTTTATGTGTAATTAATTATGGTCACTACCAGTGAGTGAGTGAATGCCTTAAAGGGCAGACCTTGAATGAGACTGTTTTCGTCTGCTGTCCGAGCCAGTCACCACCACAGACTGTTTTTCAGCAGTCTTTGTGATCTGATCCACAGTGCCACCCCTCCTCAATTGACGTCCAAAATCCGAAAACAGTCTGAGCAGTCATATTTGATTTGTCCTAATTATATTTGTGCCTTCTTGATCAGAAAAGAAGCAAAAGACAGCAAATGAAGAGAAAGGCAGAGAGCGATTCATTAGCATTAGAAGGAAAGGCACACAGAAGAAGATAATCTGCTATTATTGGAAAGGGAGAGCGACGACGAGCAAACAAGAAGAGAGGAGCAGCCCCGAACTGACTGGCCCACTGCGCCCACCACTGCGATTAGGCACTGCTGCTGTGAACTATCTGCAGCTCAGCTCAGATCAGCCCAGTCTGTGTTTGTGTGTACAAAGCCTCTGTCTGCCCTGTTCGATCAAGGCAGGCTCCAGTTCTCCAGCTCCTTCTGTCGATTCATTGATGCCCAGCCAGTCTGTCATATCTGTGCAGCCAGAGAAACAGCGCTAATGCTGATGTCGTCGATGAATGCTGCTCTGGCTCTGGCTCAGTGTGCTCTAGCATGGCGAATGATGCGAAGAGTGCTGTCAAGTGCAAAATGATAGAGGTGCCAGTGCGCCATTATGGTAATGCACTTCATGTGTCAGTCGGGTGCCGTGTCCAGCACTGCTCCACTGGCCTTAGCTGCCTTATGTCGGAGTAGGAGCAGCAGCAGCAGCAGCAGACAGACAGACTTGCTAGGAAAAATGAAAGCTATCGCAAGGCAAATTCTGTTTGTGTGCCCAGCAGCTGCTGCAGATTCAACAACAACAACACCAACAGTCAGTTTGGGTACTCATTGAGGCAAACGGAAGAGAATGGGACTCCCGAACGAGACAGATAGATAGCAGATTGACCATTCGACAAATGAAGTGATGAAGTGATGAAGATGCGTTCTGATGTTAAAATGCCGACAATTGTTCACTCGAATTATAGAAAAAAGAAAAAAGAAAACGATTTTTCTTTTTTTAACATTGTATCTTTATTACGATTTCGGGTACTGTCAGAAGATTATCTTTCGCGGAACTAAGTGATGCACACCATTTGCGATTTGATATCATTTTGTACAAATATATTTTTCAAATTCAAACTCAAACACCTAGCACGCGCCATCTATTGAAATTGATGAAATTTGTTGAAATAAAAACCTAAATTCTAAAATTCTGCTTCAACAGTTTTTACCGGTACAAAATGAAAAAAAATTTAAAAATAAAATAGTTCTTTTTAGCTCACCAGTGCAAAAAATGACACAAATGCAAACTCACTTTATCCTCATAGTTGGAATCATCGTAAAGTTGATAACGATGCTGTCTTCTGAGCCGACCAGCAGCGAAACCACTTTCCAGACGATGCCCTTCAAGAAGATTGACCTGAGTGGAAGTGCTGATGCGAAGGTAAATTGATCAAAAGTTAAAGAAACTACTGAATCTCTTTCCAATCAAATCAAAGGAAGCATGCACCAGGCTGACCAGCGGCGCCACAGAAGTTCTCGCCCTCGGCCGACTGCTCTCCACCTTCCTCCTGCTGACCACTGACCTGCTGCTGTTTGAGGTGCCATTGGAGCTGGCCAGCCCCTCGCTCAATCCGCCCTACCACATAAACCTGGATCAGACGCCGCCGGCGCACTTCAGGAGCCGCCTTCCAGGCAGCTACCAGGCAGTGGAGGCCATCGCCAATCGAGTCACCTCCGCCTTTGTGGTGGCCGTCAAGGGCGTCAGTCAGAACTCGGCATCGACAAACGACCACGAGTACCTGGCCTTTGCGTACGAGTACCGCGAAAGCGCTGGTGGTGACAATGAAACAATGGCCGAGCCACTCACCTTCGGCTGCCTCCTAGTGGTGGATCTTCGCGCCGACAGAGTGGTCTCCTCGGACCACCTGTGCGACTTCCAGCTGACCGCCGTCACCGGCATCTCCTTCAGCTACGCCGGCCAGGTATCTGCCAACTACGTCAATGCCCGTGAGCTCAAATTTGCAAACCGAATGGTCTTCTTTGAAGAAGAACACACCGTACCAGAAGTAGAGAAAAACGAAAAGAAGTTGAAGAAGAAGAAGGGAAAGAAGAACAAATCTCTACCTGATTCATGCTCTTCACTGGAACAGGAGCACTGCCAGGCGCTGTACCTGATTGATCAGAGCAGCTTTTCCAGGCCACTTCCCGAGCAGTGGCGAGCCAGCCTAACCGGACCCGCCATCTCCAGCTCGGGCTATTTTGACGTGAAGCAGCAGGCGCTGCACGTGGTGGACAACACCGGAACGGTCACTCAGCTGAGGCGACAGGAGAACAGCGAAATGGTGCTCACCAGCAGCTGGCCACTGGCCAACTTTCTCGCCTGCAACTACCGCCCGCCGATCGCCTTCCAGCTGACGCAGACCAAGGCCATTGTCGTCCTGGTGGTCGGGGCACTTCTTCAAACGCTCATCTGTGTGGCGCTGTACTGCGCCTGCAAGGGCATCTCTCAAAGTGCAAACATGCTCGGCGATGCTCAGGGTCGAAGGAAGAAAAAGAGGAAGGGCAAAAAGAAGGGGAAAAGGCGAAGCAGCAGTCTCGGCAGTCTGTCGAGCAGAAAGAGCAGCAGCAGAAGTAGTCTCAAGTCAAAAAGTCGAAAAAGTCGCAAGTCAATTGGGGGCAGCAGCAGTGTGTCGTTGGGAGGAGGCGGAGGCAGCCCTTCTTCAAGTGTGAGTCGCAGATCAAGTCGCACTTCCGGACAAAGTATTTCCAGACGAAGTAGCCGCATGTCCCGCAAGAGTGGTGGTGGTCGACGACCGAGCCTGTCAGGTCTCTCCGACATCAGCGGCGGCAGAAGCAGTGTTCGACAGTCGCCCTCCAGACAGTCGCAGATGAACAGCAGCAGCACCTTTTCTCGAAAAAGTTCAGGCGGCGTTGGCGGAACGAGAAGCAGTAAGAAGAGTAGAATGTCAGTGTAGTGTTAGTGCTTTTTCTAAAAGTTACACCTTTCTGCTTTTTTGAATTTGACTGCAAAGTAATAAAATTTTTGTAAAAAGACCGTTTATACAATTAAAAGTGTTCGAAATTGACTACCAAAACGTTCATAGATTTTGAAAGAAAAGTGCTGCTTCTTTTCCAAATCGTCGCCATTACTTTCACAACTAGTGATGACAAAGAAGCACACCAACAAGCAGCAACTTCAACAGCAGCATCATCATCAGCGAAGTGACAGCAGCGTCAGCGTCCTCGTGCTCAGCCTGGCCAGCGCCCGGCTGACGCTGGAGCGGTCCGTCAGCGCTCGGCAAAGCAAAACGTCCGGATGTTGCGGCTGGTGTTCACTGGACCGAATGAAGGCGGCCACCGCCTACCGTCTACGTCAGTGGAAACGCTCACTGGCCATCACCGGAGACCGGTTGCGGGTGGCCCTCTTCGGCGGCGAGCTGAGCAGGCTGGTGTCTGAGGAGAAAAACATCAAATCAAAGAAAGGCAACGGCACGGAAATGCTGGTCTCGCCGACGCTGGCTGACTCGAAAAGAGGTGGTGACGGAGCTCAGAAGCATTTCCACTTGCCCGCCTTTGCCGCTGAGGAGATCAGCCTGCTGCGAGACATCGTCAAGTACGCCTACGAGAGTCGCTTTGATGTGGTCCTCCTGCAGGAGGTGCAGGACGAGCAGACGTTCGTCTACCTGCTGCAGCTGTTCAAGGAGATTAAGCTTCGCCATGCGCACTACAGTAGAATGGACTTTAGGGGAGGATCCAGTTCAAGTTCAGCTTTTCCCTGCAGCCCCTCATCTGACGTCCACCACACTGGCCTGGCCGTCTTCAGCCGGTGGCCACTGGCCTCGGTGGCCGTGCAGCAGTTTGACCCGGTGCTGAGCACACTGCAGCTGAGCACCTTCCTCCCGACGATGATCAGCAACTGGTGTTCTGGTTTGGCGGTTTTTGGCGGTTCTGGCAATGGTGGAATCACCTCCGAGGCAACCCGCCTGGCCAATGGCGTCCAGTACGTGCAGCTTCAGGTGGCGATGAACGGCGTACAGCGGACGACCACGGTGCACCTCTTCAACAGTGACCTGCTCCATCGAAGTTTTTTCAAGGTTGTGGAAAGCGCTGATGGGCAAAAGGAGGAGGAGGGGCTCTGCCCACCGCCGGCCACTGATCTGGAGATCTGGGAGCGCAGTGTGCTTCGCTTCTGTCAGGCCTATGAGCTGGCGAAGCTGGTCGAGGCGCTCACCAAAACACAACAGCAACAAATTGCTGAAACTAGCGATCAACCGCTGACAGCAAAGAATGGCAGCAGCGAGCTGGTGATCATCGGCGGTCACTTTGGCCGCCTGCAGGGCGACACCTTTGGCGTGGACTGTACGGTAAAGCCAGCCGTGGTGGCAAGTTCGAAGAAAAAGAAAGCCTCAGCAGCAGCAGCACCAGTGACCAACACAGTTTACCGACTGACCGTCCAGGACGTCCTGCAAACCTTCATCGACGGCCTGCAGAACGCATTTGAGCGTCCGGAGAAGGTGGCCACTGCTGCCGTTGGGGGCCTGGCCCTGCTCAACCGAAGCAAGTCCTTCCGCAATGGGCAGCTCTTCCATTCGCTGAAGAGTGAGCAGCTCTTCATCAAGTTCCTCGATTCGCCGCCTTCGTCGACAACCGCAGTCTGCTCAACAGCCACTCTTGAGAGCTCCTCAGTGAAGACAAAGAAAACAGAGACAAAGAAGGAAAAGGCAACTTTTTCCTCTAAACTGCCTTCGAAATTGCCCTCCTCCTCTGCTTCAAGCCAAACTGGCTCCACAGTTCACTGCCGCATCAACTTTGTGCAAACCCGGCTCCGCTTTGAGTCATACGCAAGTGCCATCTTCAGAGAAGCCGGAGACGGCACCTTCCACGAGGCCATGGTCACACTGGATTCGCTGCGAGCCGTCAACATCAAACTGGCAAGGGGAGAGGCCGTCTGCATTGAGCCTCCGGGGGTGCTTCAGCAGCAGCAGCAAATGATGATGGCGGCGGCAGTCAGTGGCAAAGGGAAAACGAGCACCAGCAGCAAGAAGCTCTCGAAGAAGCGCACCTCCCCCTCGGTGCGCAACACCATGGGCCAGATCGAAGTAAAGCTGGTGCCGCCTTTTGTGGACGGCACCAGCAACGTCCAAAATCAAGCAAAAGCCACCGACCAGAAGCTGCTGGTGATTGAGGCCTTCAAGTGGGCGCTGGAGCGGTACCAGGTGCACCTTCGACGGGCACTTCTCTTCGACTGCCTTCCGCCCTACCTCTGCTCACTGGCCGCCCTCTCGCTGGCCGTTCTTCTTAAGCGGCTGCCAATGGAGGCGTGCACCGTCCTGAACGGCGGCCCGCTCCTCTCTAAAGTACGCCTCCCAGACGGTGCTCTCAAAGGGCTGGTAGTTGCGCTGCACCAGGCGACACTGCAGCTCAACCTGGAGCGGACGCAGCTGCAGTGTCGCCTGGTGCAGCGCAACTACCAGCCCTTTGAGAGCACCGTCTGGGAGGCGTACTTTAGAGAGGAGCGGGCCGCCGTTCAGATGAGCAGCAGCGTGGTCGAAGGAAGTGGCAGTGGCAGCAATGGACTCGACTTGAAGATGATGTCCAACCTTGAGGGGGAGATAGATGTGATGGGCAGCGAGTCGGGCATCGCAGACAATGACTCGCGAATACTGTCGCACACTTCTACTGCCACTTTTTAGCAGTGCACTATTTATTGAGGTCTTTGTGGTTCAATGAGCAGCACTTCTGCTCTGCTAATAAACTCCTTTCCAATGCGCTGATAGTCGTCTGATGTTGGGTCGAGAAAGGTGGCCGGCAGCTCACGGTAGGTAATCGCCAGACGGCGGTCGGTAATGTCCGCCCGGCGAATGGAGTGCTCATAGCAGTGGCGGGCGTCGCCGTACAGTACCAGCAGTGACCGAGGCGGTAAGCTGATGCGTATGCAGTAGTTTAGCTGGGCTAGTTTCCGCTCCGCTTCAGCTATCGTCAGTGTGATCACAGTTGAGGAAAGCAGATTGAGCGTCACCAGACGCTCTCCCCAGATCCAAAAATCGTCAAAGTGAGGGTCAATGGAGGAACCACGTTCAGGGCTGTAATAAAAAAACATTTAGGATTTATGAAATCAACACAATGTAATGCAAACCAATATTCAAGATGGCAAACTTCGACGGTTTTAAAATTGCACAAAACACTCGCAGAAGTGTCCTTCTCAAGAACGTCTCTACTGATGGTGCTAAACTTTGTGCAATTTGCATCGTCTCGTAGTCTTTCTTTCTTGATCCTCTCCAGTAGCTTCATGTCAAGCTGCGGCAGGCCATAAAATGAGGTAAAGTTAATCTTTTTCTTTTTAAAATTAATCTTTGGGCCAAAGTCTTGTTTCCGCCGACCTGACTGTGAGTCGTTCCAGCCAAATGAGTCGATGCTGCTGATCAGATGACTTTCTTCCTCTTTAGTCAGTACCTCTTCTTGGAGGTAAACACCATCAATTGATAGCACTGTGCCCTCATCATCTTTGATGGCACTATTTGACGTTTCATGATTAAGAAAGTGAGCTTCAAATTCTGATGATAAAAATGCTTTATTACCGCATTTCCAGCAGTATATGAACTCGACCAAAGGGACTTTTACCGACTGATTGTCCCTTTTAATGGTATCCTCGCAAAGTAAGCAAGTACGAATCCCTATACAAAAATAAACTATTTGACTTGGTAAAAAGCTTTAATGAATCCTCTTACCTTTACAAGCACAGTCTTTAGAAGGCATTTTTCGATTCTGTCACCTAAAAATATCTTTGAAAACCAAATCCAGAAAAATGCCGATTTGTTTACATTTTTTTCAAAAAAAATTTGCAAAACTGTTCACAGAAGACGTAAAGCAAAAAAAATCGAATTTTGGTTTGTGAAAATCAAGGAACTTTTTCATAAAACGGTTTTACATGTTTAACAATGAACACTAGCCAGAATTGATACGACAGTCTTTGAATCATTTATTTGATTTCCAAACACAGCCAACCAACATGAGTTCGCCAAAAAAGTCAGCCTCAAAACCCAACATCAACAGCCCAACAAAATCATCCTCCAAAACAACTGCCTCTTCACCTTCAGTCACCAATCTAAAGAACAACGTAAAGTCCCGAGGCGGCAGAAGCCGTCCGGGCAGTCGAACCTCTGTCAAATCAACCGACAGCATCGTCAGCGTGGGCATCGGCGTGCCGCCCAATGCCGGCGCCACGGTGAACAAGCTGACGGCGCTGGAGTACACGCTGCGCTTTCGCCTGATGCCCGAAGGTCCCGGCCTGAGTGGCTACCACCAGAAGAACGCCCGTCTGCACGACTGCGTCGTCTTCATCATCACCTGTGAGAAGCACGACACCGTGGCACTTACCTCCATCACCACCCGCCGCCCCTACTCCTGGTGGCCCTTTGTCCCGCTGCAGGACGCCTTCACCTGGAGTCGGAACACCCGCGACGGCCTGCTGACCGTCCTGGGCAACGCCAACGCCGTTGTAAATGCTGAAGGAGTAGAAGAGGGAACCGAGGACGTTCCGACGGAGCCCACCTTACCGGTGCTGCCCGAGCACAGCACCGTCTGGCAGGAGATGGTGCGCGTACAGCTGCCCGGCAAACAGTCAAACGTCAGCCGCTGCGTCCACCGGCTGACGCAGCTGGTGAAGCTCGCCGGGGGTGATGAGTGCTGCAAACAGGCGGCAACGTCCAAGCCACCACCAGCAGGAGGAGGAGGAGGGCTGCTGCTGAACAGCACTGGCAACAGTCCCATTCGATGGGTGAAGCGGCTGGAGATCGTCAACCAGACAAAGGGCGCTCTGTGGGGCAGCGAGGTGCTGGCCGCCTGTCGGCGCAGCTTCAAGCCACCGCCGCACTACCTCACTGAGTTCACCCTTGAAAGCTGCATCGGTGGTGATCCTTCAATCAGCCCACTGCTGCAGCAACTCGCCTGGACCACCGAGCATCACGTGCAGGCGTTGTACCGCGCCTACCTCGAGCACATGTACCCGGCGCTGGAGATGAGCGCCCTCGCCTTTCGCAGCTTCATCCGAAAGAGCAAGCTGCTCGGCGAGGCCTCGGCGGCCGACAATGAGCGCATCGGTGCGCTCTTCCACGCCATGGCCGGCTCCTGCTCAGCAGACCACCTCACCTTTGGGAAGCTGCTTGCCGGACTGGCTGTGATGGACCCGAAGACGAGCACGCAGTTGGTGGCTCGAGCGCAGTTTATTATCCGGTGAGAGGTTTTCCGCACACACTTGAAAACATTTTTGCTTTAACTTTGACCTTCTTCAGATTTTACGATTCTGAGAACAAGGAAAGTGGCCTAAATTTATCCGACCTTTCCAAGCTGATCGCCGACCTGGAGCCGGACACCAGCTCAGAGGCGGCGGCAGAGCACAAGAACAGGGCCGCTGCACTGCTGAAAACTCTTCCCCGAAGCAAGGTCCTCGACACCGCCTCCTTCATTGAGCTCAGCCAGCAGCCTTCAGGACCACTTTCCGGCGCTGACCGCCTACTACGCTGGAGCCGGTCGTACTTTGGTGAGCCGCCGAAGCAGCCGAAGGAAAAACCGGATAAGCCAAACTCCAAGAGTAAAAGCGGCGTTGCAAAGAGCGGCTCCTCCTCCTCCGTTTCAAATGGAAGCAACGGCAGCAGCAGAAAGTCGAGCATCAAATCGGTTCAGAGCCGCGGCAGCCAGGGCAGCATTCAAGGCAAGAAGAAGAAGAAGAGCAAGTCCTCCTCGGGAGGCAAGACGCTCTGCTCCTTCCACAGCGCCGCCCTTCGCTACCACTACAGCTGCCACGCAGTGACGGTGGACAGCAGCCGACGGACCGGTGACGCCCGCATCATCTGCGACGACTGGGTCCGCCAGTGGAAGACGACGGAGATGACCCGCCACCGATACTCACTGGAGAATGTCTTTCGCGAGAACTCCGTAGCGAACATCTTCTACACGCTGGTGCGCGACAAGGAGGGCAAACTCGGCGGTGGCGATGCTGCTCAGGGAGCTCCAGGCAACCGAGGTCTGCTCTCCGCAGACTCCGACGGCGACCAGGACACGCTGCTGCGCTACATCGAGGTGCTCTGCTTTCAGGTGCGGACGATAGTGCGCCTGGAGCCGAAGCTGCTTCGCCTCGCCGGCCCAGTGCACGTCATCGGCGACATTCGCGGCAGCCTAGCGGACCTCTTCGCCCTCGAGCACTGCCTCTTCCCCGCCGTGCCCTCCCTCTCGCAGACGGTCCTTTTCCTAGGGAACTACTCCGACAGCAGCGCCGCCTGTCAGAGCTGGGGCACCGAGTGCATCTTCTACCTGATGGCCCTGAAGCTGCTGATGCCCAATAAGGTGTATCTGCTGCGCGGCCGGTACGAGCTGGCGCCCTTCAACGTCGCCCACCTCGGCCGGGAGCTGGCGGAGAAGTACGGCCAGGCGATGGGCGACAAGGTGGTGGGGCTGCTGAACGGCGTCTTCCAGCAGCTGCCGCTGGCCGCCACCATCGAGGAGAGCATCCTCTGCACGCACTCGGGCATTCCACAGCTGCCCTCAGGGAAGACGCTTTTAGAGGTGCTGACTAGCAAGGAAATGGAGCAGGCAGAGGGGGACCCAGTGGAGAAGATGGCACCGGCAGCCTATGAGGTAACTCAAGTGGAAAAGTTTTGTTATCCAACATTTTCTTTATAATTTTCCACTTGTAGATCATCACCAACATGCCCACCAACTACGCCAACTCGCCCGAGTTCTACCTCGAGGGCAAGCAGATCTTCCACCCCAGTTTCGTCAAGGACAGCAAGGAGAACTGCAGCTACTTCAACGGCGAGGCTTTTGGCGACTTTATGCGCGCCAACAAGTTCGACATGTTCGTCCGCTCGCACAACCCCTGCAAGGCGGGCTACGCGATGACCTTCGACCGGCGCTGTCTGACCCTTTTCAGCTCGCACTTCTACCACGCCGGACGCCTGCCCTGGAGCAGCGCCCTTCAGGTGGATCCGCTGGCGGGCAAACTTCGCATCCTCCTTCTGGAACATAAGAGCAAAAAGGGAAGTCGCGGCAAGAAGAGTACATAGTTTCTTTGGCTGTTGTGGTTACTTGGCTACACTCATATTGGTCCTTTTCCAAAGCTTTAGGCTAAACTCACCTCACTTTCAAGCTGTTATTTGCAACAAAATTAAAAACATTTTGATTTAGTTGGCTGACGCTTGAAAACAGTGTAACTAGTCATCTCTAGAATTTGAGAAGCAACAGCTTGAATCACCTTAGAAAAAGCATATAAGCTCATAAGCTTAACTTGAAAGCCACGTCGACCAGCAGTTTCTCTGACTTCAACTTGAACACCAAACTCAGCAAAGGTCAAACTCTGTGAGAGAATGCCCAGTCACAGCAGCCGCACGAAGAGCACCAAAGCATCGGGTGGCACCACTTCAACTGCAAAGAAGTCTTCATCATCTGCCAGCCCTAGTCCGGTGGTGGCCAGCAAGAGCAAGACTGGCGGAAGAGGCGGCGGGAGCTCTTCTCTGCACACCGTCGTCAAGTCGAACAGCAGCACCTCCAGCAATGAGAGCGTCGGCATTGGGCTGGCACACGGCGCCGCCCACCCGGCGCCCGCCGACGCCGCCCTCCGCTTCCGACTGATGCCCGAGGGGCTGGGCACGAACGTTTTCAACGTCTACGACCAGGTCGCCTACGACTGCCTGGTGACGGTGGTCAGCTGCGAGCGGCACGGCACGGTCGCCCTCACCGCGCCCACCGACTGGACGCGCATGTACGCCTACTTTCCCTTCATTCCCCTGCAGGAGACCTTCACCTGGAAGCGGATCAGCCGCGACGGGCTGGCGCTCATCCTCAAGACGGACGCCGTGGTGGGCGAGGACGTCGACCAGGCGCAGGCGGTCGCTCTGCCTGACTACACCACCACCTGGCTGGGCGTCACCAGGTTGCAGCTCAGCGGGGGCGTGGCGCCAGTTTCTAGCTCCTCCTCCTCCTCTTCGGTCAAGTTCAGCACCAGACTGATGCAGCACGTGCAGCTGCAGACGCCGGCTTCTGTGACTGCAGGTGCTGATGGAGCAGCAGTCCCAACCGTGGTCAAATGCTGCATCGACAACTCTCGCATTCGCTGGCTGAAGATGGCGGAGATTGTGGCCGGTGGCGGCTGCGACAACCTCTGGAGCGATGAGGTGGTGGCCGTCTGTCGCTACCTGACCGGCGTCGACGCCCGCCCGGACTTTATCGCGGAGATTGACGGGCGCGTGGCGATGCCCACTGCGGCGGAAGACCAGGCCCTCCTCCGAAGCATCAACTGGTCAGAGAAGCTGGTGACGGAGCTGCTGGAGGACTACGTCCGACATATGTACCCCGCGGTGACGATGAGCCTCAACTCGTTGGCCGCCTTCCTGGAGAAGTTCTCTCTGGTGGGGAAGAAGGACCGGCGGGTGGGGCGGCTTTTTAAGGCCTTCTCTGCTGGCGCCGATGCACTGTCCTTTCCGCAGTTGCTGATTGGCCTGGCGGCCATGGATCCGGAGACGACTAATGATCAAGAGTCGCGAGCCAGGATTATTTTCAAGTAAGTTTTGAGCAATTGTTTTTTGCTATAATGACACTTCATTTTTGGTTGTTGCATTTAGCTACTACGACACCGAAGGCAAGGGCGTCCTGACTGTGGCGCAGGTGAAGGAGATGTGCCGCGAGGCGACCAGCGTCAGTCCGAGCAAGAGCCGCATTCATAATCTGGTGAAAGCCTTCAGCGGCGGCACCAGCACGCTGAACCTGGAGCAGTTCACCGAGGCGCTTCGCTCGGAAAATGTCTCTCCCAAGGCGGACGGCCTGTTGCGCTTTGAGAAGTCCTTTTTCGAGGCGAAGAGAACTTCTCGCCGGCACTCGTCGCGTTCTAGCGCCGGTGACAGCAGCAGCTCTGACCGCCAATCGCTGGGAAAGGGGGGAAAGAAGGCCGCCGGAACAGGAAAAGGCTCTTCAACGAGTGCCAAGTCATCAAAAAGCAGCCAGTCAAAGACGTCGGTTGAGGGCTGCTGCTTCGCCCACGGCTCCAAGCGTTACGAGTTTGGCCTGCACACCGTCACACTGGACAGCACCGGACGGTGCGTCGATCCGCGCATCATCGATGATCGTTAGTGTTTTTTGTTTAGTTCTTTTTTCAATTTTCTTTTTCATCATTTTCTTGTAGACTGGGTCACCCGCTGGGGCTCCAAGGAGATGACCCGAAACCGCTTCAGCGTGGAGAACGTTTTCCGCCACAACTCTACCGCCAACATCTTCATCGACCTGGTGCGCGACTTCAAGGAGAAGCAGATGGACCAGCCGGACTGCCCGGGCATGCTCACCGCCGAGGAGGACCTCGACACGCTGTACTCCTACCTGGAGACGCTGGCCCGGCAGACGTGTGCTGTTTTACGAGGAGGCGCCAAACTGCTTCGCCTAGGCGGCTGCGAGCACAACTCCATCTTCGTGGTGGGCGACCTGCAGGGCGGCCTCCGCGACCTGCTGCACATCGAGTCGATGCTCTTCCGCTCCGCCCCCGTCACCGGCAACTCGGTGCTCTTTCTGGGCAACTACACCGGCCCCGCGTACTCCTACGGCTTTGAGGTGCTCCTCTATCTTTTCGCCCTAAAGGTGGCCATGCCCAACAACTTTCACTTGCTGCGCGGGAAGAATGAGATGCGCACCTTCAATGGCGTTCACCTAAAAGGGGAGCTGGTGAACAAATTCGGCGACGACATGGGCGAGAAGATACTGGACCTCTTTAACCTCGTTTTTGACTGCATGCCCGTCGCAGCCGTTCTTAATGAGTCAGTTCTGTGCACGCACTCGGGAATACCGAATCTGGTGGGAGGAGGAGGGAAGAGGCGGCCGCTGATTGCCGCCTTCCAGGCGGAGGTGGCCAACAAAACCGACTTTGCTGATCCACGCAAGGAGATGCCCATTGGCTATGAGGTAAGTTGGGGTATAGTTAGAACTTCTTTTTTAAGCCCCTTCTTTAAACTTTCTCTAGATGATGGTAAACATTCCCGTCCGCTACGCGCACAGCAACGAGGAGAAGACGGCGGCAAAGGCGAGGGGTTTTGAGGCCTCAGTCAACGGTCTGTACCACTACTACAGCTCCAAGGCCTTTGAGGACTTTATGGCCGCCAATGGGCTGCAGTTTCACCTGCGATCGCACAATCCGGTAGAGGAGGGCTACGCACTGTGTTTTAGCAATCGCAGTCTGACGGTGCACTCTTGTCGGCGCTTCAACGCTACCACCCTGCCCTACATTGCCGTCCTCCAGGTGGGCGGCTCCCAGACGGCCACTGCCTACACCAAAATTCGGCCCATTCGCTTTTCCACCGTGGAGATGACCACCTCGAAGAAAAAGAGCACTGCCTCAAAGAACCACTAAAAAAGAAAGTGCCTTTTGCCTCAACACACACATTTTTGCTGTATTTTTTGTGCAACATTTGCACCACACACACACCTCATTGCTTTCTGTCACTTTTAAAAGCAGCACACCTTCCAGTACAGTGTATTGTCTATTTATAAAAATTCCTATTTATTAAACACCGACCGGTGCCCCTAAATAGCACTTGAGCAAGTGTGTGTGTAATGGTGGCCTTTCGCTGGCTATCACGAAATCTATTAGCACAGAGTGAACCAATCGATGAAGTTGCCCAGACGCTGCTGATCAGGCCGCTGGCAGAGCATGGCACGAAGCGGCACTTTATTTTTGTTTGTCACATTTGCACATCGTTTGCACAAAGTCAGTCAGTCTGTTTGAGAAAATTTGTGAAAAATTGCCAGTAAAAGTGGCGATTCTGTGCAAAACTGCTGTAAAACTCGTGACCACTTTCTCCAATGATCGGCTCTTCGCTGACTGAACACCAATTTGCATCCACTGACTGAGCAGAGCCGTTTTTCGCCGGCCATAAAACACTTTTTTTTGGTTGTAAAATAAAAGGTTTGATGGTTTCACTTGTTACATTGACCCATTTTTGTGCTCATGCTCTACACCAGCCATTGTGTTTTTAAAGAATTGGCTAATTCGATGGCTGTTTGTTCCTGTAGACACTGACTCAGTAAACAACAACTCACAAGCAAACTTCGCCAGAAGTGCGTTCTCAAAATGACCTTCTACCGGTAAAATTGCTTTCTGCACAAAGTGCTTTCCCTCGTCTCTCCTCTTCAATTAGTGCTTTCTAATAAAGTCTAGCACTGGCAAAACAGCAAACTCTTCATTAGCATACTTAATCTCGATATAAAAAATTGATTACCAAGCGTATCCGTGTGCATTTTCGTTGAGAAGACCGCAGACCTTACAGCAGCAGCCGAGCAGATTGATTCGCAGTGACTGCAGCACCTGATACCTGATACCTGTGCACACTACGGGCAACACATGTGGCAGCGGCAGTTTTATTTAAAGGCTACTGTTAGTAGTATTTTTCTTTTTCAGGGATATACCAATGCCAGTTGCAGCTGATCTGTTTTGGTGCTAATGTATATTTGCTTTGGCTGTCACAGTGCACAGCAGTAATCGGATTGCGAGTAAAGTGATCAGTACTGAAGGGAGAGTGGCTGCTGCTGCAACAATTGTTGTTCTCTTCTTTTCATTTCTGTTTCGTAAAACTGTTTATATAGTTTGTTTTGGTGCTATACCTTTCTGTTGATTGACAGAGGTGTGTGTGCGACTGTGTGTGACCCAAAGAAAGTGCTCACAAAGGACTATTGAAGGGCTTTAAATTGAGGCTAAACACCCTGCAGGTGTCTAAATGATCTTCAGCAAACATTTTTTATGCTGTCGCTAATAATAGATGCAATTGTGTTGTGTTTGGTTGATAAACCAACTGGCCAACTCTGAACTTTAAACAGTGTCGCCAACAGCTGTTGCGTTCACAAGACAGTGCACAGTCATACGAATGCGGATTAGTTTGGCGGATTAGCAGATTCAGATTTGATTCACCCTAATGAGCTCATTGACCAAAATCCAGGCAGTCGTGCTTAATAGGAGATAATGAGCACTACTTTGAGTGCTGTGATAATTTAGGGTGACATTTAGTGTGGCCGGTGAAAAAACAGCAGCAGCCGCAATAGCAATGAAAAGTAATAGAAATGCGAAGCAATGCTGAAAGATAGCATAACACGATTAGGCGACATTGACGTCAGTGAAAAGCGGTCAGTGAGTGGTCGGCGCTATCACTTGGGTCACTTCGGTGCATCGAAGCTGTCTGACAAGTTGGCACTTCCCGATTGATGGTTGCACTAAAGAATTGGAATGCTAGCATATCGTACGTAAGCTTAAAAACTCAAAGTAAACACCATTCTGATTGATAACCTCATAATTTTTGTGTGGTATTTTAAAAGGCGTTCAACTCACTCAAACAACGGTATTTCAGAACTTAGGCAGTCATTTACTAATGGTTCAGTATTATTACAAAAGATTGGAACTGCAATTAAACTTTGATATTTTAATTTAAAAATTGTTGACATTGACAGTTTTACATGTAGCTGGCAAGCCGATGGATTACCCTAAACCTTATCAGTCTAAGTATTTAAACTATTGGAAATGATAATCGCTAGTCTACTAATTAAAATCAAATAATTGGTTTTTAAGTTTAAAAAGCAAGGCAAAGTTATGATGTGAGAATGTCTTCATGGGTGGGTGCAAAAGCCATGTGATGTCACGTTGCAGGAAAGTGATGAGTCGAGTATAAATCTGTTTCTCTATCTTTTTCCTAGTGCAAACTGATTTACTTTGCTCGCTGAGCATCTAACAATGATGTGCATGCATTTGCTAATGCTAAAACAATGCAGTCTAACACATCACCTCTTCAATCACTGTGTCTCTCAATCCCATTAACAATACCGTCTGAAGTGGTGGTGGTAGTGCAATTTTGCAATCAAGGATTTCCCCTACCTGTCTTTTTACTCCCCTTTTCTCTCTTTTGTCCTGGTCTCCTACTAAAACTTTGATTACCATGTCGCCATTGCTCTCTTTGCTCTCCCTCTCTCACTAGTTCTCACAATGGGAAAAACACCAGAATGCATAACAGTAATGAAATGGGTGATGACATTGAATGGCATCGTCAGCAGACCGGAACAGAGGCAGCAGTGTTCAAAGAGAAGAGAAGAAAGACCGCCAGTGAATTGAATCGATTATTAAAACTGTGCTTCACTAGAGACATCACTGGCAAATAGCCAAACAGTAGACTAAATGCTGTGCTGCCGACTGTGTGGCTGAAAAAGAAGAAGAAGAAGATAAGCTTCATTCACTCAAATCGAAAGTGATTTATCGTGTGCGCGTCATTACCCGGTGCACTTGCCTTAATGCACTCGATTAGCAGTAGTTGTTGTTGTTGTACTACTACACACCACAGACAATACTGTTCCAGGAACAACGTGAGAGCAGTTCGATTAGGGTGAGAGCAATGATCAGAGTGAAAGAGCAGTATTCAGTGCAAAGAAATAGAAAGAACAAGAGGGCAACAAGTGGCCAGACAGAGCAGACAGAGTAAGAGCATCTTATCGGAAGGCAGGCAGCCCCACCACCACTACAAACTTGAGAGGAGTAGTAGGGCAGTAGGAGTGCCTGAATGGCTGACTGAGAAGAGAGCTGCTGCTGCAAACTACAGCAGTTGCAGCAACGGTAACAGCTGCTGCGGGAGTCAAAAGAGAGATAGCGAGAGAGAAAAAACTTTGAAAGAAAACGTGCGCTCGCTGGCGATAAAGCGCCACTGGGAGCCACACAACACAGTCAAAGCCACCGCTTGGTCCGCGCAGATCAGTCGAGTTGAGTTGAGTTGTCGGTCGGTGAGAAGAGGCAGCAGTCAATTCATCACCACCAGTGATCACCACCACCGCCATTCATTGGCCAATCGGATAGAGAGGAGAGCACATCACCAACAACCATCGTCTACAACCATCTGCGCTCTGAACTGAACACTGCACATCGACCGACATCGACCGGCTGCAGTTGAAGCTAAAGAGATTGGCGCGAAGTAGTCTACACTGTGAAGTAGTTGGAGTGCACTAGCGTAGCTCACCGACTACATTGCAACTCGATCGCATTTGGCGGCGGCAGCAAGTACTGCAGCATCAGCAGCTGATTTGATCATCAGTCCATCGGCGGGGTATAAAAAGCTGTTGCACCCTCCTCCTCTTCCTCAACACTTGACACTTGTGAGACAGTGTGTTTCTCTTTCCTAGAGGGAGCTGTTGTGTGTTAGTGTGAAACGTGGACTTTTGTGAAAATCGAACAAAAGTAGTAAAACAGTTTTGTTTTTGTATAAAACACGCTGAGTGTTTTTTGCTTTTTTTTGCTCATCACAACTCGTCACAACTTGTCGCTTGAAACCTACTTTCTTTTGTGTACACGTACACTCAAGCACAGTTTTCAAAGATGAACAATCTGATTAAGGAGTTTATCGCCGAGTTCATCGGCACGGCGATTCTGATGGTAAGTTGCTCTTTATATCTCTTTTGTTTGCTTTTTGCTCTAAAAACAAAACAACATTGAAATGATGCAGTGAATAGCTCGGTCGTGTTTATGCCACAAAAAAAGAAAGACACGAGAACGATCGTTTCAATGACCTACGTGTTACTAGCACTGTGTTTGGATGCACTGTTGATGGATGGTGATGCGGAGAGAATTCGTGAGGTAATTCAAATGTCGATGGTGAAAAGAGAAGGACTAACGTCAATTGAATTAACCCATTGCTCTGCATGTATACACGATATCTCATCCACTGCCTCGAATTGATCTGTTTTCCATTCAGTTCAGCTAGTAACTCGATATCATGTCAGCATGCTATTTCATTGCTCTCTTTTGGAACTCATTGCATGTGCGTGTTTTGACTATGACGATTGGCATTTTTTTATCGAGACCATACAACGATCACTGGCCTCTTGTGGTCGTCCTTTGATGGTGACTGAAAAATTGTGAGCATCGTTATTTTTGCGTTTATGCAAACATTACCGCACAATGTCATTTCAAGTGCCTCAAGTGCTCTAACTGTAATTGCGCTGATTGATCTACAAAAACCGTTTTAGTAAAAGAAAGCTGCAATTGCTGCATCATTGCTCTCAATGGTCACTTGTACTTTTCAGTAATGTCAATATTGGTTTGCACTGAGCAAAAAAGAAAGAAAGAAAGTTCCACTTGCATAGACCCCTTACCCCCTTTGATTTTGAGTTGAAGTGCACTGCGCTTATCTTCCCGCCTGGAGATTAATTGCACTGCTCTCCAAGACTTCCTCTATTTCTTGCCATGAAACAGCTGATGAAGGCCAGACAGAGAAGAGCTGTTGAAGAGTTGTTGTCAGTTTAGGTGCAGTATGCAGGAAGTAATGTCTGCTTGCTGGCAGAGTGTACTTGCTGGCAGAACCGGAATTGGGACCGTCAGAAGTGATGTTGATGGTGGTGGTGATGCTTCTAGCGATGCAGCATCGTCTGGCACAGTAGCAAACGAGTTGTGTGTGAGCTGTTGTGTGGCCACTGGGCAAAAACAGTGTTCGATATCAGTAATCACACCTCATCAGCATGTAATTCATGGCCTGCACTCGGCTGACCTAATCATCTGAACTTTAGCAGCAGCAGTTTGACCGCTAACTGACTTAAGGAAAAGAAAAAAAAGTGGCAATGACTGGTAGAAAAGAAGAAAAAAGAAAAAAAACAGAGACTATTAGAGTGTGTGATTGATATCAACTAGTAAAGTCAGGCTTCCAAAACCTTAGTTTTGCCCCAAAGGCAGCACATGTCACAGGCTAATGCAAATCCACTATTAGCTGTGCACTCATTTGGTAGCAGTTGAAAGAGAAAGATGACCATTTACTGGAGTGTTTACTTTATTTCATTTCTGTCGCCTGATTTATCTGCCAAACAAAGTCGTCTGCCGCCTGTTCAGTTTAGTACGTGAGTGTTTGTGTGTGTGTGAGCTGAACCGAGCTGAGCTAAAGTGTTTGTCTTTTCCTAAAATGTAGGAAGAAGCGCACACACACACATCTTTGAAGCCATTTGCCTGGCACGACTGAGACTCGAATTGATCTGTAATCGTTCTCGTCTATCTCGCGCTCAGTGCCTTTCTTTCTGCTTCATTTTCTCGCCAATCTGCTGCTGCTGCTTTCTTGCCAATTAAGGGGCCATCTCGGCTCTAAATGACTGCAACATGACCTTATCAACGGCGTCGGCCAAAGTCATGGCCACCAGCAGCACACGACAGGCCATTTCAGCGCTGACACGTCTCTCGAGGCGTCAGACAGAGGCTGTGTATTTATGTGTGACACCTTGACGTGTTCACTTAATTGATGTCTTTCTGATTTACCTCTAATCAACGGACCATTTGTGTGTGTGTGCAGGACTGCTGTCTCTACTGTTTCACAGTTGAGGAAAGGAGACTAATTCACCTGCAGTGAAACACAACAGCGATGTTGGACAGAAAGTTTTTGCAGATGCAGATGCGGCTGCTGCTGCATCCCAATCAGTGGAAGGCTTCCGTGGCACCAGTTTGAAACTATGGTGGCAAATATTGTTTCACTTTTGTCATCTGTCACAAAGAAAGAAAGCGGCAGATGAGCGAACAGTCGGTCGGTGCGTGTGTGCTGTGCTGTGTTGTCTTTGCTTGCGCTCGGTTGAAGATAGAAGTGGAGTTGAAGCGATAATGTAGATGAGAAAAAGGCACTAACATTGAAAAGGGGAGCACAAATATGATTAGACAAGTGCATGTGTTTTATTCAACCAACTAGTGCAGCACATCAAAATTGATGCGGCACTGCCGCTGTTTGTGACATCCCAATCGAATACAATAAGTGACAGATGGCAGGGAGAATAAACTGAAACTGTGCTATCAGTCCACTGTTACCGCTGCTTATCACCAGCTGTTGTTTCAACTTTAATGAACATCACTTTCCCTTTTTCCCTCCCCAGATCTTCGGCATCAGCGGCTGTGCGACCAACCTTCTCTCGCACACCAACTCGATTATTGTCGCCGGATTATCCTATGCTTTCGGAGCAGCTGCTGCCTCCTTCTTTGCCGGTCCCATCTCAGGTAACATTATTGCACAGTTCATTGCAATCACCCTTTATCAACACACTTGCTGAATTCCACTCATTCAGGTGCTCACATCAACCCTGCCATCTCCTTTGCCTTCTGCGTCATTCGCAAGACGCCCTGGTACAAGTTTCCCATCTACATGGTGGCGCAGTACCTGGGCTCCTTTGTGGCGAGCGCCATCGCCTACGGCCTCTACTTCGAGAGCATGAAAGCGTACGACATTGACCTGCACCAGAACATCACCCACTCGGTGTCGACGGCGAGCATCTTCATCACCCTCCCCGCGACGCACATCACCATCGGCCCGGCCATTGCCGATCAGGTGGTGAGCACTGGGCTGCTCGCCTTTGCCATCCTCTTCATCTCCGACGAGCTGTGCTACCGAACGCCGGCGGCCATTCAAATTCTCTCCTGCGCCTTTGCCATCTTCTCCTTTGTGGTCGCCTTCAACTACAATGCCGGCGCCATCCTCAATCCGGGTAAGTCCCTTCAGAGCAGCAGCAGCAGCTGTTGCCACCGCTTTCCAATCGGGAAATTTGATTTGCAATCAACATTTTTTAGCTGTTGTTTGTTTGCTTAGCCAGCTATTCTATTGTAGTTTTTATCGTTGTGTGCCGGTGTGTGTGTGTTTACCTTTCACTAATCGCTCTGATCACGAGAGCGCTCTATTAGCGTACGACAATAGTGAATATAACAGAGTGAGGCGTTCAGCAAATAGAAACGGGAGGGGGGCCAATTATCAAATGGGCGACTAATTCGCCAAGTGGCCGCAAATTGGTCGTCAAACACTGTCGCGCTTCAAACGATGGTGAAGATCATCCCTCGTGTTGCCCAGTTGTGTTGGCCAGTTTAGGAGAGGTGTCATTAAATTCTCATTGACACAGTTCACCGGTCACAGAAAGAGAAAAGAAAAGAAAATAGGGCTATAAAACGAGTCGTTTTGAACCACTAGCAATGGCGGTCAAAAGAAAGGCTAACGAAGAGGATCGCAACAGAAAAAGCAATCGATTTCAGGCAAAGCGAGAATACTTTGAAGCCAGGAAGGCGTGAGAGTGACCGCCGGTGGGAATGGCTGGCAGTCGATGTAAATAGCTCTTTTGATGATGACTGCCGAGTGTTTATTGTGTTACAGAAAAACACAAAAGAGCAACAGTGCCAAAGTAGAGCACTAGGATCATCAGCACTGCTAATGCACACAAACACAATCTCACACTTTCCTTTGTCTCCCCTTCATTGTCAACAACAACAGCTCGTGACCTTGCTCCTCGCGTCTTCCTCTCCATGACCGGATACAGTGGCATTGTCTGGAGGTAAGTCTGCTGGACATGTTTTTTACATTCATAACCGGTGACATTTTTACCTTTGACTCGTGGCAGCGCCTTGGACGGCCACTTCTGGTGGGCTGTGGGCATCATCGCCCCGCACGTGGGCGCCATTCTGGGCGCCCTCCTCTACCTGTTGATGTCGAAGATGCGCATGTCCTATGTGGACAGCAGCCACCGCCTGGACACCGTCCTTCCGCCGATGAACCCGGAGCGCGACCTCATCTACCAGAAAGGTACGGAAAAGACGACCGCCAGCAAGCGAAATGGCGCGTCCTCTCAGCGGGTTTCGCCCAACTAGTCCCTTTCTCTTTCTCATTCACTAGTCCCCGCTAGTCTCTCTCTCACTTTTTCTTCCCAAACTCACATTTTTTTCTTTTCATTTTTACATTTACATTTTCTTCTTTTAAACTGCTAATGATTAGCAACTAATCCCCTCTCTCTTTCCACCACTCATCCTTAATTTTCCTGCATGTAAGCCCTTCTCCATCTCTCGCTATCTCTCGTTTTAATCCCACTTAATAAACTTTATTTTACTCTTCTCCTTTGGTAGCTGACGGCAACAGACATTAGATCGGTAAAAAGTGAATCAAATTTTGCGCGCACACAGTACTTTTCACTTCTTCTAAGCACATATTACTTCTCTGAAAATCACTTGATTGAGACCTGTGAAGTTAAAGTGAAGCATTCAATTAGTACAGTGACGTTTTCTAGCTTCCACACTCTACACTGATTGCGCGCTTATCACCTCGGTTAGGTCGATGTGTAGTCTAGTAATTGCCGCGTGCTCTAATCGAATGGCCTGTTTGTGTCCCATGGAATGATGACGACAAAAAACAGCTCACTTCTGCTAATGCTGATGCCAAGCGGCTCTGGAAGTGGTGATAATGCTTAGATCGCTCACTTTCCTCTTGGGCACTTACACCTGCAGGTCAGGGCAAGGAAATGTTAAGTGAAAATTAAAGATATTTTTCTGCAGCAAAATTGTTATGGCAGATTAAAGAAAAGCAAAAAACCTTTAAATCGATGTTTGTTGATGTTGATGACGTTTTTTGCTGTTTTTGAAACAAACTTTTTCAGTGTGTTAATTGCATGTTTTCAAAAACCGTTTTTGATCTTAAAAGTGTTCATATTTTTAATGAGTTTTCTACAGTTTATCGTACATACAGTAACTAAAATTGCTCGCCGAATCTGCTTTACTTTCCACTTCTGCTTCACCACCCTTGTCCAAATGCTTGCCAAGTGCTAATTTTGTTTTTTCAATATTTTCTTCATTTCTTTTCTTTCAAACTCGTTCAGCTCGCATCGTAATCAACGAGAACATCAAGAATCTCAACCCCAGTCCACCGCACTCGCGTTACTGAGCTACTTCAGTTGTTACTTCAGCGCAGAGGCATCTTTTTGCAGAGACAGATTCACAGCAGAGAAAGATACGGCAAAACAAAAAGATCGATCGAGAGCTCATTGCCGGCAATGTCTCTTTTGCTGTGACTACACTTTCAATGTCAATGCTAAACGATGACCACTCTACTTTTTTCCCTGTATTTATTACATTCTTTGGTTTGGATGCTACAAAAAACATCGACAACGTTCTTCTTATTTTGTATATTGACATTTTCACAAGTTTTGTAAACATCTTTTTTACACAAATTAAACACTGGCGCATATGAAATATGTAAATGAATGCCTGCAATAAAAATTATGTGTTAAAAAGCAAAACCCTCATAATCCAATATTCAGAAAATGGAAAAATAAAATAATGGCAAAAAGGAAAACGTCAAAAAAATAAAAAGCAAAAAATTTTACTGTACAACCTAAAATCAATGTGATTAGACTGAAGTGTGATTTTTTATTGAAAATCTAAAATAAAAATCAAAAGTTTGATTTGTTTTGAAACTAAAGAAATGTTTCATCAGCTTGGCCGTAATTGTCATTAATCTGAAAAACTATTGAATCCTCTGAACTTCTCGGCTTCTTGCGCCGTCCTCAGCACTCCCGTTGAGACTTGACACGCCGGACCTTGTACTTGCACGTAGCCAGTGGTGTTTTTCTTGTCACCGCAGTAGTTGCTACTACTGAAAACAGTGAGAAGTAAATTACCAAAGGCAAAATGTGTTCCATTGCGCTCGGTGACATCAAATTGATGACCTCTGATCACCATTTTTAGCCCATTGCGCTCAAGGAAGGCCTTTAGAC
>JAALOO010000866.1_pt1 | contig 24550 bp, 17 predicted proteins | sample 7257641 | NCBI WGS metagenome assembly JAALOO01 (sample SAMN14085613, study PRJNA598686) | mite metagenome | biome: ENVO:01001000; feature: ENVO:01001002; material: ENVO:01001226; isolation source: single female mite from University of Michigan culture on fish food culture... ...
GTCAATTTAAATACCTTAACAATAGATGAAATCGTTTTGGTTTGTCGACCAGTGTAATCGATGAAAAAGAAAAATGAAACCCATTTGCCGCTGACAAAGCAGACCCGACCCAGTCAGACAAGGCTGTAAAAGATGGTGATGGTGCAAGGACATCAAGAGGACATTGCTGCTGCAGCTGCTGCTGTTCCCGGCTCAACTCTCGTTTGAGCAGTAGGCAGGCAGACAATCGATCTGTTTGCAGCTAGGCCTATTACAGCTAGCCACGCACTGCACTACACTGCACTGCTGCTGCAGTAGTGTCAGTTAGCAGTGTACGACGGTCGAAGGTACAATCGACGCCAGCAAAGGTGATCACCGCCAAAACCTTCGGACTATATAACGGAATTTGCTTCCTTCATTTAGTGTGTAGCACCGCTGTCGCCGTTGTCACCGTCAAGTGTGACCATCTGCTTGCCTGCCTGAGCGCTGGCTGCTAAAAACGGTTAACGACATTAGGAAACGAAAAGGAAAAGGTTGTTTGAAGGGCGTTCAGAGTGTGTGTGTGTGTAGGCACACAGTTAAAATCAGGAAATCAAGCAAATAAGATAGAGATTGGTATTGAGCCGAAACTATTGTTTTGCGTTTAGCTTTTTTTAAAAACTTTTTAGCAATTGTTTCAAACGATACTTCAAATTGTCTATCGATCGGCTAGTTAAGGTTAGTGCAAACTATTGATTGAGTTTGCCTGAAAATCTTCAATCTACTTTATCTGGTACAATCACAACAGTTTTAAGAGTCAGTTCACTATTAAACTTAGCGCAATAGCTAAAGGAAACTTTATTGATTTGAGGGTTAAAGCATAAAATGAAAACCATGCTATTAAAACAAAACTTTAAAAACATTTATATTAAAGAAAATTTGAAATAAATGTTTTATTTGAAAAAGTTTAAAATTTTGCAGCAAACAAAGCAAATGTAACCTACAAATAATGTGAAACTTTGAGAACAGAAAAAATGATAATGTGTGTGAGATGTGTTGCATTGTAGCGCAGCTTTAACACTGCTGAAATGTTATTTGAACTTTTGTGCTCCACACTGTCCGTTAAAGTGTGTGTTTGAAAAAGAATGTCCGTTGTCATCTCCAAAACATGCTGATATGGTGAAGACAAAACTGGAGAAGGCGCCGTTAATCGGTGAATGGCACAATTGGGAGTTTCATGGAGGTAAAGTTGATGATGGTAATGGTTTTTGAGACTTTTTTAAAAGCATCATCATCAGATCTTCTAACGATGAAAGGAAGACAACAGATGTGACTTGCCTGGCGCAGAAGTCTGTCCACCACCAACTCCAGAACCTCCAGAACGAGTGATCGATGTGCCACTGGACGTGCTACTGTTTGTCGCTTTGACTGTAGTCGTCCCGGTTGAAGTCGATGCTGAAGTAGAAGTTGTAGTTGAGGTTGAGCTAATCGGAGCTGCCTTCCGCTCCAGGTCCTTTAGTTCGATGATGTCACTTTTCAGGCGCAGCTTCAGTATGATGCGCGCAATCTGGTCCCTGTGTTCGGCATTGTCGATGCCCATCCGCTCGAGGGCGAACTCGTTGATGCGAATCAGCGACCGCCCGGTGATCTCGTTCTCCAGAAAGACATTGCCGTACAGTTCGTAGTATTCCTCGCAGTGTCGCTTCATCCACTTCATCACCTCGCCGTTTGACCAGAAGAAGACCGGTTTCGGGCGGTACGAGTTGAGATCGGTGTTGCCGTCGCTTTGGCTGCTACTTAGGCCGCCGCCGCCGCCGCCGCCGCCGCCGCCGCCGCCGACCACGGCCTGGCCGCCGCTGCCGTAGCCGACGATGCCATTGGCCGTGTTCATGTACATACCTGACCTGGAGGGGGTGATACAGTGGTGACCTGCAAGGACCTGCCCGAGGTACCAGTGAACAGTGGTGATCGGTGATCGGTGATCGGTAGTGGTGGTGGTGGTGGTGGTCGGCTATTGATCGGCAACAATGTTTTGCTGTGCTCTGCTGCGCAGGCTAAGCTGCCGCAGTGGCTGAGCAGCGGCGGTTAAGGCTGCTGCTGCCGCTCAGCCTGGCAACTGCCCAGCAACATAAGCCAGCCGTCACAGTTAAATGGCAGCTAAGGCAGCGGCAACGGCAGCATCAGTGGCAAAGTGCGCGCGCCATGTGCTGTCACCTAGCGACGCATCCATTGCTGGCCAATTAAGCAAACCTGAAACAGTGTAAATCTTCTGGAAGGTGAACAGTTATGAAAAGAAGTGGTTTTCTCTTATTGATATACAAAAATAATAGTTGGGCGTTTGTACTGCTGCTTTTCAATTGGTATAATATCACTTAGGTGGTGATGGAGGTGTGCATACAAAGCAATAAATAGAATGTAGTAAAATAAAAAGTATTGACTGAAAAAACATATGGAAGCACGGGTATTAAAAGGGCGGAATAGTAAAGATAAAGAGAGAGAAGTAAAGTTTAAAACCACAGCAAATTACCCAACATTCAAGGTGCGCTCAAATACAAAGTACAGTAGTAGTAGTAAGAGAAAAGGGGTAATGCGATAAAGGTATAAAAAATATAAAACAAGTAACAGCATCAACAACAAAAAGTTCATCATCATCATCACATGTTATTTTAGGATATTTTCAGAGACTGAAACTTGAGGATAGTTGGGTGTTCTTTTACACCCACCTTCTTTTTGATGCTTAATACTTTTTCTTCTTCAGCTCAGCAAATCGACGTTGCAGATCATCAAAGTCAAAGTCGTCACCACCACCACCACCGGAGCCACTAGCACCACCAGGTCCACCAGCGCCACCACCACCACCACCTTTTCCCTTGTTCACCGGCGGCTCATCATCATCATCGCTAGGAATGTCTGGCAGATTGGGCACTGAGGGCAGGTGCGTCTCATCAAAGTCGGGCCCAGAGGTGCCACCAGGCTGACCACCACCGCCGCCCACCACTGATTCATAGGACGGTGGAACGCTTTGCGCTCCCGGAGCGGCAATGTTGGGCGGCAGGGCAGGCGGCAGATGAAAGTTGCTGTTGGCCTCGGACGCCTTGCCGCCCTTGCTTGAAGCATCCCCGTTCAGCGTCGGGTCGTTGAAGCCGGCGGGATTAGGCAGAGAGGGGGCGTTGCTGGAGGAGGAGTTGGAGAAGGAAGAGGCAGAGGTAGAGGCGGAGGCAGAGGCGGAGGAAGAGGATGCTGGCGGCACTGCCGGCAAGGGCGGCGGCAGCACAAGGCCACTCGGCTGTTCCGCTCCCAGATCGATCAGCTGACCGAGGGGACCGGGAGGCGGGGGAACGCTTTGGGCGATGTTTCCACCACCACTGCCACCACCTCCTGAGCCACCCTTTCGGTACAGTTCATCCTCGCGCAGAATGTCCTGGTCGGGCTCATACTCGACGTTTAAGGTTTTGGCGATTTCTAGAATAGTGAAACAAAAAAGGAGATTAAACTAATTTGTCAGTAATCAGTTGAGCCTGAACACCACTCACCGATGAGGTACCGCTCGACGAGAATCTTGGGCGGCGCCTGAACGCCCATCTTGATCATCAGCCGCTCGTTGACCGTCTTCAGCTGGTTCTCGCGGGCCGCCTGCGCGTACGGTTTGCCGTACTTCATCATCAGCACGTCGTGGACTACCTTTAGCTCTTTAACGTCCGATTGCATTCTCGGCGCCACCCAAATGAGACTGGACACCGCCTCCTCGAGGCCCTCGTCCAGCGTCTTCAGCTGCTCTATCATGCCAAAGCGGGCGAGCAGAGTGTCGCAGTACATCTCCACGATCTCCATCGCCTCGACCATGTAGTCCTCGCGGATGATGTGTTCTACGCGAATCTTAGCCCGTTCGGCTTTGCCTGAAAGAGGAAAAGAGCGGGGTCAGTGATGTCAGTGAATGTGATTATGTGCAAATGATTGCTTTTTGTTTTGGGTTGTTTACCCTGAGAGATGTACTCTGCAATCTCCTTGCGTGATTTCTGAGCCAGTTCAGTCTTTTTCTTTTCAAGAAGTTTCAGCCGCTGAATGCACAAGCTGAGATTGGTTTTCAGTTTGGTGTAGTTTGCTGTAGAAACCATTTTGGAAGTTTTGATTGATTGTCAGACGGTGTACTGCAATAAACAACTGTAGTCAAATGGTTAGTTGTTAATTCGTTTAAGCAGTAATGTATTTAGTTTAACTCATTATGACTGTATAAAATGTTAGTTGGAACTGACTAACTTGTCAACAGTAGCTGACGTGTATCAGTTAAAGGTGACAAGTTTGTCAGTTGTTTTCATTTCTAACTGACAAAAGACTACTTACTGTGAAAAGAAGGCTAAAAAAGGTTATCCAACTTACTTGGTTCCGTGTTTCTGTCCGCTTCTGTTTTCCTCCGGTTAATTGAATAAGTGAATAAAATGGAAAGACACTTTGAATAGTAGAGTGTTTTGCAGTGTTAGCGCGGCAGCAGCCAAAATTGTGTTTTGCTTGGTTTTAGCAAAATATGATTGAGTGAGTGAGTAATTGAATGAATAAGGTAGACAGTGAGAGAGGGAGAAAGAGTGAAAGAGTGAAAAAGGCAATCACGTCTGCTTTATCACTTAGCTACTGCTGCTGCTGCAACAGGCACAAACGTCAACGTTACTCAGTGTTATCGTCGTACAGATTACTTAGTGTGAGTCACACACACTCAAACTCACTGCTGCAAAAAAAGTGGCTGCTCGTAAAGTGCACTCGCGGAAGGCTGCTCAACGGTAAAACGGTGAGCCACCAGGGCGGCACTGCAAATAACGCTAACATTCTGCCTGTCTGCCTGTGCTTGTAGAGGCAGACTCTGGCAATGGCTGTGACGGCAGCTCTTATGTCGCACTGCAAATAAGTCTGCCGATGACTGTGTGTATGTGTCTTTCTGTCTGTTGTTTGCCCAAAACATAAGCCAGTGTGCAGCACCGCTCGACTGTTTTAATTGGAGCAGTGTCTTCAGCTGGCGATCAAACTACAAACTATTTTTTAAAATTTAGTTTTAACTGCTATGCTTGTAAACGCAATTAATTGATAAAGAACGCAAAAATTATAGCCAGTCAAGGCAGATTTAATTGAATCTGAAATTTTAAATTTACATAAATTTTTTGCAACATCAAGAAAAATTTTAAAATTGTTTTGAATTATGAATTGAACATTTTCTGCAATGGTGTTTGTTTTTATAACAAAAAAATAAAGTTAAAAATAAAAACCAATTTTTATAAGTGAGGGATAAAATGAACGCACAACTGCAAAAACTACCCCAATGAAAAGGAGAACAATAATGAGATAGAACCAAAACAGGCACCAATTGAAACTTGATTGTGAAGGTTTTTCTTCAGGATATTTAGGTGTGCTTGCAGTTGGAGGTTTGGTAGTAATTGTCTGCTCCGTGGTGCTAGTAGTTGGTGGCACTGGTGGTGCTGGTGGTGCTGGTGGTGCTGGTGGTTTTTTTTGGTCAGTATCATTTTGTGTAAAAACCTTGTCAACCATCACTATCAAAATAATTAACAAAAACAGTTTAACACTCATTTTAATAAAAACTGCCATTTTTAAACAAAAATTTATTACAATGAATTTATTTAAAGTAATTTGTTTCGCATTTCATTTTATATTAAAATAATTTAAACAAAAACAAAAAGTTTGTTTACATTGTTAATTTTAATTAGTAATGAATATTTTTGTTTTATATTATATCAATGTCAGTGTCAATTAAAAAAATCAATTGTTCTCTAATTAGTAACATGATGTATTTTTTATTTTAAACAAAAATAACTTATTAATCGTAAAAATAAAAACACATTTTAAAACTTTATTTTTAAAATAATTTATGTTTTAATTCAATTTAAAAAAATTGTTTTTAAATAAAAAATAAATTGGATTGTATCAAATAAAGTTAAACTGAAAAAATACTAATGTAGAGGATCGTTGGTTGGCCGTGAGGTTAGGTTGATTGACTTTGTAGCAACTTGGACCTGTCGCTTGAATCTGGCAGACACTCGCGTCCAGGTGCACTCCACCGGTCATCACAGGAAGATGGTCTACGAAGCAACACTTCACAGACATTCTCTCGCGGACCCATGTTAGTCAATCAACCTAACTTGTTTGGCCTCACAGTCAACCAACAATCTTTTACAACTTTATCGAGAACAGGTAGAAAAGCAGATTTTTTTGTTATTTTGAGGTTTTGGTAACTGACTACCAGCTAAAGGGAAAGTTGTAGGTGCCATCCGCAAAGTGAATGTTTGAGGTGTGACTGCATAGTTGACCATCTTCCGGTGATGACCGGTAGAGTGCACCGGGACGCGAGTGAGTGTCTGCGAGAAAGTGTCTGCAAAGAGTGTTTGTGTCGCCAGAGTCTATATGCTGAGCAGTAGATGCTAGAAACGTTGATTGCGTAGCGATCGATTAATCGTCGATTGAACACTACATTTTAACAGCCGTGATAGTTTGTTCGAGATGCACAAAGATAACGCTTGTTCTTGGTGTGCCTGAGTGTGCTTGACGATAAAAACGTGTGAGGTTGAGACGGCGTGAATTCCTTTCAGTGTACATGAGGGTAAAAGTTTAAGATAGTGAGAGGCTGCATGTAAAGTTTGAAGCAACGGTCCCAGTCGCTACAATATACGCCGATAATTTATTTTATTTTAAAAATTTTTTTAATTGTTTGTTTTTACATTAACTAGAAGTTTGTCGTTTACATTAATTAAAAAACACCCATAATTAAACTACAATATTTTTTATAATTATAACAATTACAACAACAACTACAATGACTTAATTAAAAATAAAGTTATAGATAAACTTTTTTAACAAATTGTTTTTGAGAATTTTGGCAAAGTTTTTTAGTTAGAAAGTGTGATCTATGACTTAACGTTAACTCTTATCATAAATGATTTATTTCTAACAAAATTTAACAAAAAGCGTTATTGTTTAGATTTTTAGAAAACACAGTATTTGCTAAAATTAGCAATATTTTTTTAAATAACTAGAAAACCAAGCAAATTATCCAAAATTTATGTACAATTTCTTTCTAAACAGTTGATTAGAAAATTGTTATGAATTTGACAATCACTAAACATATAATTTGACCACAAATATAAATACAAATTGATTTTAATATTAAAACATCACAAAATCGCTGATTGAAAATTAAGTTCAAAATGGCAGCTCAAATTGATGCGGGATTTGATGAAAACATTTTTCAACGGTGGAGTCGATCCGAACTGCAAAAAAGATTACCAAACATTGTTAACTTTAGCACAACTGCCAGTCAAAACAACATTGCTTTAATTTGTGCTTCACTGAGTCGCTGGTATGCTGAAAATCAAACACGTCTTAATAATTTTGTTCCAGCTATGTTGGCAACTTCAACAAGTAACAATAACTTAAATACTGGCAATGAAAACTTAAACACGCAATTTCCTTTTAACGAAAATTTTGAAAATTTTGTTAGTTCTGTTCAAGAAGGTGGCAGATACTTTATTAGCCAGCAAGTTATGCGTCATTTTGAGTATGGAACTATTTTTGCTAATGCTGCTATTATTATGATGGCTGCTGCTGAACTTTATCGAGTTTACTTTGTCGTTCGAGATGCTAACAACTTAACAGAAGCCTCAAGACATAAAATTAATCAAGTCAAAATAATTTTGAAAGAAATCACTGTACATATGGTTTCTATTGAATTTGATTGGATGAATCTTAAACAGCAAGTATCCAATGGACAATACATACGCAGTCGTTTTAAGCGTTTTGAATTAAAAGTAAAAAAATTAGAAAGAAAACTTGACGATGCTATAAATGAAGTAGTAAGTTTGCAATTTGAAATTGACGGTAAAATAGAGCCATTACAAGAGTTGAGAAATGCTCAAATTCAACAAGGAATTTCAAACACTATCAACTTTGGCATTAGTTTGGTTAACTTAATGGCCAATCCCACACCAGCTTTTGCAAGCCCATTAATTTCGTTTGTGAGAAACGCAAGCATTTACATGCAAGGTAATTTGGCTTTAAGTAGTTTTCATAATGCCGCAGTCAATCATGAAGTTATTAGACAATTAAAAATTCAACTGGAGGATGTAAAACAAATTAAATCTCATTTATTAAAGTTTCGTGAAAAAATCGATCAAATAAACGAGTGGATCATCGACAACTGCGATGATTTTGAAGATGCTGTTTCAATAAATAGTGATCAAATTCAGCTGTTTAATGTTGAACCTGCAGCTTAACTTTAGTTTTTATTGTAAAAAACTATGTTATTTTATAATAACACTAACAATTTTATAAGTTTTTTAATCTGTTAAAACACAAACAAACTTTGAAATAAATAACAAAATTATGCTTTTCATTAACAGCCAAATGGTTTGAAATTAAAGCTCACTTTGCCTTTTTTAGAATGGTCATCATAGAGATTGCCAAGGGCTCCTCGATTTGCTTGGATGCCTGTCGTTTGCGGTAGTAAAAAAAGGCAACTGCCAAAAGGGCGACAATGACTAGTGAAACGATGACAGCAACGGCCACAATGCCGCCAGTTGGAGGAGATCGATTTCGAGGTCGAACATTCACCGGTGGTAGTTTAACAGTAGAACTAGGGCTGGTCACTTTTGGTGTTGTTGCTGAGGAGAATGAGTTTGTTGTTGTTGTTGTTGTGGTTGTAGAAAAGCTGGAAAATGGACTCGAATGGGTAACACTTGAGTAGGGTTTTGCTGTAGTAGTTTCACCGCTCTTACAAGCACCTTCAGATATGCTGATGTCATCTACGCCCACATCACTGCCTATGGCTGCCTTGTAAACGGTTCGCAGCTGAAGCACGTAGGCATTGGGCAAAGCGGTAAACTGGTGCTGAAACTGAGTCCACCCATCTGAAGTGGAGGTGCTGATCTTCACCACATCGGAGTTTTTGCCGCCGTTTTTGCGCGATAGGTTGAGCAGTTTCAGTTGAATTGCCTCCACGGGCAGTGAGGCGTTTGATGGCTTTGCAAAGTAGAACAGACTGACGCACATTGAGTTGCTGCTGCTGTCGGATCGGTAGAGCAGTGGACTTTGCACAGTGGCCACGGCATTGTCCAGAACGGAAAGTGGAGCCAACAGGTAGTTGCCATTACTGGATTGGGTTGTGTGGTCAAATTTGAGCAGTTTGCCGGTTAAAAATTTGGTGTTAGGTTTAACGCGCAGCCACATGACATTTTTCTTTCTCGCGTAAATGTACGGAACGACAGTCCAGCCGCAAAGATCTAAATGAACAAACGTAGTAATTTAGTTGTTTAAAAAAATCTCTTTATTTGTCAATTTACCATTTTCAAAATCACAATTACCGTCCCGTTGACAAAATCCAGCCCGAACACTAATGTCATCAACTAAAATTTTTGTCGCCGGCGAGCCAGAAAAAGCGCCAATTTGCAGAAAACTGTCGTCCCCCTTTTTGAAGTCATTGAGAGTGGCCATTTTCCACTTGCCCAAAAAGCCTTCATTGTACACGTCCACCAGCTTAACAGTTTGTGTTTCATTAATGAAAGGAGGCGGCGACAGGTGACTGATGGTGAGCACGGATTTGTCGTTGACACTGGCTGAGTTTCCACTAAAGAGGTAGTAAAGTCGGAGGCAAAATTTTGGACGTACTAGGGCGACCACTTCAGGAACGGTAGACATTGGCTTGATCATTGTCACAGTAGTAGATGATGAGGTGACGTTTGGCGTCACTAGGTAGTGGCCAAACTTGGTGTCGGTGGTGTGATCATTAAGAGCACTGTGCTTTGGCCTTGTCCAACTTCCTTGATCACTACTACCACTACTACTTACCAGCCTCCAATCACACAGTCCCTGTTCAAAATCGCAAAAATTAGGCGTGTTAGGGCAGCTGCTGTTCGCCACTAGCAGCAGATCATCCAGACCGATGACAGTGGTCACTGTGGAGTGAGCTACAAAAACCAGGTAAAACTGGTCAGCCGTCGCTCTAAAGTGCTCATCCAGCTGAATGCTGCGATTGTTCCAGTTTCGCGCCTCGGCGTTGCTGCTAGTCCACAGCGGTTCGTAGTAGTCACTCCGCAGTGGACTGACCACCGCCAGCGGGCCTTTGGAGGCGAAGAGGCCCAGGTAGGAGTCCATGTCCACCTGCATGAAGTAGTACCAGAAGGTGAAGCAGTAGCGGTTGCCCCCTTTCAGCGGAACTGCTCCCACGAGGTAGTCCGTCTCCGGGCGGTCATCCGCCTTTGACTGGGTCGTCAACCAGGATCCGTAGTGGGCTGGCCGGGGAATGCGGGCTCCAGTGTGATCACCGCCCGGCTCAATGTTGGGGTTGCCGCTGATGCGTTCCCAGTTGCTGCGAGCCCCGCCGAGGCCGGTTATCTTCCAGCCGCAGGTGCCACCACCGCCCTCTTCCTCCGCCTCAAAGGAGCAACTGAGAGCATCAGTGGCCACCGGTGGGCGGTGGGTGGTGGGCGGGCCGGTGTGCGGATTGCAGTCCACCAGGCGGACATTGTCCACTGCCAGGTCGCGGTAGTGGGCGGCCAGGCGGTGGAGTGGCTTGCCGATGATGACCATGGAGAAGCTGTCCTGCCGAAGACGACCAATGGTCGCCTCGATTGACCGCCAGCCTGTCTTCACCGTGGAGGTGACGTACCAGTTGCCCAGTGAAGGGCCGGTGTTGGCCACTGACACCTTCACGATGCTGCCTAACTTGGTGAAAACGGAAAAGCGTATTTTGCAGCTAGCAGACGTTTTGCCGTTGATTTGCGGGCTTTTCAGTGTTGTGAAGTAGTCTGAAAGTTTAAAAAAGAATGTTAGTGTGTGGCAATTAAACTGGTGCATTGTGAAAAGCTTTCCTACCAATTTGCCCATCAAACTTTGAGTAAACGATAGCGTATCCACCCGAACTGTTGCCCGATGCGTCCCTCTTCGGTAGGGCAGGAGGCGTAGAGAAGGCCGGCTTCACTGCGACAAAGTTAACATAGCTGCTGTAGCTTCTCCAGTGGCAGAGGGTGCCATCGTCAAAGGTGCAATCGCCGCAGTACTGCTCATCCTCGCCGTTCTGGCAGTCAACGACAAAGTTGCACAGCTGTCCTAGTTGCAGGCAAATCTGCTGGCTTTGATTGCCTGCCCTGGAGGTGCAAGACACCGTGGGACAGGTAGGTTTGGCTGTGGTGGTAGGTGCCAGCGAACTGTTGCCATGAACTGTTGCGATGGTGGTGTTGGTGGTGGTGTTTTGAGCTGCTGTGACCATCGGTGTGGTGCTGCCCTTGCTTCCACCACCACTGCAGCCACTCAGCTCAGTACTGTAGTGAACCCGAGTGACCAGCACGTAAATGAAGGTGCTTCGAGCGGTGACCTTCAGTGAAAACCGGTACCGGCCGTTTCCGGGCGGATTGGCCACGCTGAAGTTGGCCCGCCTCCAGTGGCCCAGCTCACTGTACGAGGAGAAGTTGTACAGCAGCGTCCGGTGACCGGTGGCGGCCTCCACCTGCGTCAGCTCAATCGTGTCCGTCCTCTGGCTGATGTCGCCGATGGCAAAGTCGATGAAGAAGCAGGCCGACCCTTGGGTCGCGGCAGGTGAATCGACCAGCGGACTGAGCAGTTCGGCGCTCCACAGTGCGTGGCCGCTGTTGGCGGTGAAGTCAGCGTACAGTTTGTTGGTCAGTGAGTTGTCGACGCGGGCGGGGTTAAAGTCCAGCGCCCGCAGGTTGGCCACCCTCCCCAGGCCCACTGACCAGAGGCGATTGTTGTGGGAGAGGTTCTCCACCCAGTCGCAGTAGGAGTCGGTGAAGGTGCAGCTCACCGGAGAGTTCGAACAGGCGCCGGGCACAAGGGAGATGTCGTCTAGTAACAAGTTGGAAGTTTTCAAATCTAGGGGTTTCAAGTGACAAATGAACATTTTAGTTTAAAACGTAAAAAAATAATTGTATTGGATGTTATACCGATTTTCTTAACTGCCTCGAAGATTATGTTGATTCGCTCAGTAATGACCAAAGTGACGGATACCTTTACCCACTCATCTTGTGGGTCTGAAGGCGGATTGGTCCAGAGTGTTTGCGTCGTTTTGGATTCATAGAAAAGTTTGTTCAATTTCAACTGTATCCCGCCTCCTGCTTTTAGGTACCAAAAAGAAAAGCACTGAGTTTTCAGCTTGGTCATGACTGGGCTGACCATTTTCGCTTTTGCTGGTGAGTTTGAGGAAATAGAAGCAGAGGAAAGGTAGAGCACATGTCCGTCCGGTGATCGAGTGGTGTGATCGGTGTTCACTTTCAAAGTTGTGTTTTTGCCTTTCACTACTTTAAAATTAAAGTTTTCAGTATTTCCAGCAGCATTTACCCATCCACAAGTGCCCTTGGTTTCAAAGTCGCAAAGAATCGCAGATGATGGACACTGCACATTGTTGGTAAAGGCAAAATTTGACAGCCCAATATATCCGCTTGTACCAGAGGCAATAAAGTTAAACTGTTTACAAAAAAATAAAACAAGTTAGTGATACTGCTTAATTTAGCAAAATAAATTACCTGAAAACTTGATTGTGGATTAACGTTGACATGTGCTCTTTTCCAGAAATCATCACTAACGCCACTCATTGACCAGATTTCTTCACTAGCAATTTTCTGATTTTTTTCTGTTTCCAAGTATAACTTTAAACCAGTACTTTTAGTTGAGTCAACAAGAATGTAGTAGTCAAAAGAAAAACATGATACTGAAGCCCATGGTAGTTTGAGTGAGGTCATTGAGTAGCCCGAGTTATTTGCAGAAAGGTTAGCCACCAGAGCGTGCATATTTTCGTTTGGCAAAGTGGGTGGGCCGTCTATTTGAAAACCATTAAAAATGGGTTTTTCCCAAGCCCACTTTTCAGAATTTGACCATGAACAATTTCGACCATTGCTGTCTAGCCAACACTGAAGTTGATCTTGGCTTGAAGTTAACGATGTTTGAAAATGCACAATTAATAAAACAGTAAACAACCACAAAAATTGCTGTAAAAACGACATTTTAAATCAGTTTTTATTTAAATTATTTTATTTTGATTTGTTTATTAATAAAAACTTGTTAAAAAAATGTGCACAACATAAAAAAAGTTTAAAATATAAACAAAAAAATCAAAACATAAAAAACTGTTTTTGTATTTTACCTTTTATAATCTAATTCACGTGACGCCTATTTTTTAATACATTTCAATATTTAAAATTTTAGAATGGTTCAATGAATAGGCAATGCCCAATGACCACGGTTTTATCAACTAGTTTTATCTGTTTTAAATATTTTGTCAGTCATTATCATTTTATATCTATTTATCAACAGTAATACCGTATGCACTCAATGATAGTAGTTACTGTTTGTTTGTCCAGTAAATAAATTAATTGGGCGTAAAAACTTAATTATTAGATTACAAACGATAACTATCATTTTCATCTATTAAGGCATTGGAAAATGCAGCTCACACGTGAAACCCACGTTTGATGTAATTTGTGCAAAAATAAAAAACATTTGTACAAAAATTGTTTTTAAATAAAATCTCGCGTATTTTTCTAGTAAGTTTAAAAATAGCACCAAACGTGCAAAGTAAATGTACTCAGACCAGACTTAGTACATTTTGTTAAGTAGGTACTCAGTAATTTTTGTGCCAAATATTAGGTTCTAAGTTAGGGGCAAACTCAAGTTATGACAATTTTTAAAAAATAAAATTTAAGGCATTTTCCCATAGGCCGCTGTAAAAATGAACCGTATATAGGAAAATGCCTTGAATTTTAATTTTTAAAAATTGTCATAACTTGAGTTTGCCCCTAATTTAGGACCCAATATTTGGCACAAAAATTACTGAGTACCTACTGTACAAAATGTACTAGGTCTGGTCCGAGTACATTTACTTTGCACGTCTGGTGTAGTATTACTTTTGCTAAAACAAAATTTTTTTACAAAATATTGAAAACATTATTTGAAAAGTTACTTCAATGCTAATAATTAATGTGTTTCTATTCATAAAACTGTGTCAAAATTGCATTAAAATAAAAATGAAGATAAACCAATTAACGTCATTTCTTATCACCAATGAAAAAAGTTATCTCTGTTAGCATATGATTATAAATGGGATATACAAAAATGCAATTAGTTCATTGAAGTTTTTTTTAAAAAAATTTTTAATTTATTTTAAAACATTTAGTTTTTATTTGTTACAAAATATACAATGACTGAATTATCAAGTACACTATTGTCTGACTACAGTAAACTTTCTGAAGATGACATTGTTCGATGTGAAATGCCGGCTGATATAGCAGAAAAATGTCTGAAATTTTGTCAAACATTTGTTGGTGGGAGTTGGAACAATGCCAAATCTTCTTCAGAAATCACCATTAAACGCATTTCTGGTGGATTGGCAAACCTAATGGTTCATGTTCATCTTAATGAATCAGTAGCTAAAGAAACAAACTTTGTTTATTGCAAAGAGCCAAGTGACGTTGCCATTAAGTTCTACAGTGAAAAACACCTAAACTTTGATTCAACCGATTCGGGACGTTTCAATGAACTAAACATTCTAACTATTACTAGCCAAAATGGAATTAGTCCAACAATTTACGGCATTGCAAGTGATGGATTTGTGCAAAGTTTTTATCAAGTAAGGAATTCCGCAAACTTTATATATTTTACACTAAACATTCTGATTTTCAGCATGAGCAGTTTCGAGCTAAACATCAACAAGATGGTAAATTGCTGCAAAAGCTGGCCAAACAAATTGCTCGTTTTCACTACCTACAAGTGCCGATTAACAAAACAGCCAACTTGTACATTAAACAAATTTCCAAAATGATTGAGAGCGCAAAAATCAACTGTCCAGAAATTGATCTGATAAATGAATTGCCTTTAAAAACGTTGAAGTCACATGATCTTCAAACTGAGTTTACCTATCTAATGAACGTTGTTGAAAAACTCAACAGTCCAATTGTTTTTGCTCACAACGACTTTCGCAGCTCAAACATTCTGGTCACTGATTCATCCGAGGTGCTTTTGGTTGACTTTGAAACTAACAGCTACGGACCTCGATGTTTTGACCTGGCTACTTTTTTCACAGAGTGGGGCCGTGAACAGTTGTTTGCTAGCACTAGGCTGGTGCTGCCTGATGATGATGTGTTGTCTATTTTTCTGAAACTGTACATCCATGAGGTGGATCAAATTGTGCCAGGATATTCAAAAAATGAGAAAAACAGCTTGCAAGCTCATGTGAAAGAAACTAAAATTATGTTTCTAGTAAACTTGCTTTTTTACACTGTTTTTATGTTGCAAATGATGGAATCTTTAGTGCCTTCAGTTCCGTTTGACGGTCATAAGAAAATGGTAAGTAATTTACATTTTGTGCAAAATTGAATCTAATATTGTTTTGTTTTCTATAGCTCACTGTTGAATTGACTTATCAACTTTACATGAAGATTAAGGAAGAGCTATTATCTGATGGCACACTGAGCAATTAAGCTATTTCATAGTTAAGAGAAAACCACAAAATTTTATCAATTTTAAAATACTTGTTAACCTGTTTAATATAAAAATTTGTGTTATTATTACAGAAAATTACAACAATAATATACTTACCAAAATTAAAAATGGCATAAACAAAGTTTAAAATATGCTATTTTCTAACAATCAAGAATTTGTAAAAATAAACTGAAAACAAGCATTTACAGCTGTTTACACAACAAAACATAAAAAGCGCAAAACAGTGCTATTTTTTTGTAACGCCACCTGTGTGCTTTCACAAAAAACTTGCAACAAACTTAAACATGATTAATCATTTTTATAATTTTATTTGAAAAAAGCAGATTATTTAAAATCAAGTTGTTCTCATCAAGAGAAACTTAATTTTAGTACAATAAACAAAAATAAAATAAATAATTTTAAAATTTCTAATGTAGATCTCTATACTTTTAAAAACAAAAAAACTTTTAATTACGCAATTTTCACTTTCTCCAGTTCCAGTATCTGTAGTTGTCGGTAGTTGTGCTTGTTTTGTAGTAGTAGTAATCATGATAGTGATGTTTATGTTTTGGGTGTTTAGGTTTGGGGAAGAATATGTGAACATTCTGAACCACTGGCTCAGCAGTGGTGGTCGGGGCTGCTGTGGTGGTCGGTGCTGCGGTGGTCGTTGGTGCTGCCGTGGTCGTTGTTGGTTTGGGAATCGGAAAGTACATTGGATAGTAGGGGCGAGGCGGGGGAGGAGGAGGGTAGTATGGACGTTGGTATCGCTGACTGCTCATGCCGCCAATCTTAATGATAATCTAAGTGAGGTTGGCAATGTTATTAACAGTTAAGAGGTTATTGTTCACTTTGAAAATCAGTAAAAATAATATTACCGGAATGGAAAGCTTAAACAAAGCAGCAATGGTAACAAGCCAAGTTAACTACAAAAGCAAATAAATTAAAATTTTTGTTAAAAAATCATGTAAAACTCTACTAAAATTACCATAAATGTTTTTGAAAACATTGTAATAAAAATGATTTTTTAAATGATAACAAAAGCAAAATTTTGTTTATTCAAATAGAAATGTATTGCCGTATTTATAGAACACTTTCTAAATTCATCCACAATATTTACGTTGTCATGATTTGGTAATTATTTCTGCACAATTTAAACTTTGTGTCTAAAATGGCTTTTTTAAAAAATAGATCAAACAGTTTAAATTGTTTGGAGCACATATTTCAAAACCATTTATGCTACCTTGACCAAAAAACTGTTTTGTGACGTAAAAAATTTGTCAAATCATCATTGTCATTGCCAAGTGATAATTTATTTAAGAGCAATAACAAACACTTAAATATAGAAAACAAAACAACATAGAGTTGTAAATTACATTGAATTTTAAGTTATCATAAGTGTTATGATCTACATTTTTTTAATGTACCCATTTGAAATTAGCAGGTTTTTAAAGTCAATGTATCCTTTAAACAGAACTTCAACAAATTGCTGAAAAGTAAAAAAACTGTTAGTATATGTAAATGTAAAAATAGTTGCAAAACTCATACCATTTGCTTTTCAGCATCAAAGGGCATACTTGGAATAATTGACTCCTGCTGCGAAATCATAACCGCAAGAAAGTACATTGAATTGGCGAGAAACATGAGGCGGACCTCTTGCAGGTGCTGAGCCAAACTGTTTCCCTCCTGTTGCGAGTACCCGGGCACCACTTTGTCGCACTCCTCAATGTACAGCCTGGTCAGCTCCTCAACGGTGGCCTCAGTGGGCAGCGGCGTGGAGGCGTCAAAGAGGTCCTTTCTGCCCCACTCGGTGATGAGACAGGCCAGGTCGAAGCCTCGAGTGCCGTAGCCGCTGTACTCAAAGTCAATGGCCAAAATCTGTTCAGTGTCGTCGTCCTTCGTGACGAGCAGATTTGAGCCTCTGAAGTCATTGTGACAGAAGACCACTGGGGCGTTCAGCGCTTCAATGCGCAGCAGAAGCTCCTCGTACTCCTTCATCACGTGAAACCCCTTCAGCGTGGGCAGCTCCAGCTCCTCCGCCAGTTTCTCCACCTGACAGTGATCGTAACCAAACTGAATTTTCCTCCTAAGGTCGGCCAAAATGAGGTTCGCCCTCTTCTGAATGGGCACCTGAAGGTGGTTGATCTTGGCCAGCAGCGTCAGCACGTCCCGCTTCAAGTTGACCCTCTCCTGGTGCTTCGCCCGAAACTGCTCATGCTGGCGGAATGCCTGCACGAAGCCGTCCGCAAAGATGCCGTACACCGGCGGGCCGAGGCCAAGCGCGCTGACCATCGTCAGGATGATCATGTCGTTCAGCCGCTCCGACTCGCCCTCGGCAAAGTTGGCCATGTGCTTCGCCAGGTACAGCTTGATGGCCACCTCGGAGGGCTCAGTGGTGTAGATTGGGTTAGTAGCAGCTCGCTGAACGTGCTTCTTCAGCCGCACCCGGTACAGCTGGTTGGTGAAGCCGCCGGAGATGCGCGTCACCAGAATGTCGGCCGCCGTCTGGGCGTTGCACCAGCTGCCGCCGATGTAGGCGTGACAGAGGCGCAGACAACGCTCCTCAACATCGGCCATTCTGTTGCCTCGTACCAGTTCACTCTGGTGCAGCTTGCCCAAACCGGCGGTCAGGTCGTCCACGGTAGTTTGCTGCTGAGTTGACATGTTGTGCTAGAAGTTTCTGCTGGTTCACCAGTGAATCTAAAAGGAAAACTAAAAACAGTTGTGCGTTAGTTTTCGGGCGCAAAAGTTTTGACTGGACAAGAAGAACCAGTAGTGATGTTTATATATGCCGGTCTGGTGGAGTTGTCCCCGGAGATAAGAAAAGCGTGGATTGACATTTCTCACCATAGAAGGCAATGTACTAGGTGGTAGGAGTCGTTAGAGGCAGGGTTTGCTTTTGCGACTTGTCACAACTTTAACCGGCGACAGCACAGCTCGGACGTTCTTAGTACATCGTTTTGCCTGGCGACGATGGCAGTTGCTGATTGTTTGCTGCAATAGACTTCTGGATAAAGTATTAATGTAGATAGCTATAAACTGGTTTGAAGTGTTATTCTTCTTACAGCAGATGTGACTCAAATTAGTGAATACACAATTGAATGTTTCTTATTCAGCATAACAGTTAAGCAACTTTAAAGAACAACATACACCGTAAAAACATTGGTTTTTTGCCGTCTTGTTGTTTTGAAAACATTGTTTGTTAGTTTGCACTGTGTTTTTGTCTTGAAAAAAGTAGAATGCAATGCTTTAAGTGGCTAGGATGATAACAAATTTTTCCATGAGATGGCGGACTACTCGATTATCGCTTTACATTGTTAGTGTTAGCTACTGCTACGTGGCAACAATCACAGCAAAACACACTGCATTTTTTTGCATTGACAAAATCACTTTTGTAAACAAACAGCATTTACATTTATATCAAGCATAATTTTATGTCATATAACTTGTTACTATTTAAAACAGGCGACGAAAAACACTAAACGTTGCAAAACCTTACCGATTTGCTGACAAACAACGGTAAACTTTTTATTAATTAAGTTTTAAAACTAATGAACTTTTTGTTATGACATTAGAGTTATTCCATTTTCCTGTTTGGTTGCAACAACATCCATAACAATCAACATGTCACTGAACAAACAGCAAAGTTTAAATGAAATTGACGGCGACACTTCTAACTTAAGTGCGGATACCACAACAGATCAACTTAACTTTGATTTGATTAAAAATGCTAAATTGAAGCTGAAGTTGAAGCAAATATTTCAACCAAACGTCCAAACACAATATTTGACAAACCAAACTTCGTTTGATCGCTATCGGTTTAAAAGTATTTCTCCGTTTTCTGGTAAAATTGGCGATTTTTTGGATTTTTTTGAAATGTTTTTGTATGCAGTTCACGACACAAATTTGGATAAATCGATAAAATTAATGTTTTTAAAAAAGAACGTAAATTCTCAAATTATAAATCTTGAATGCTACTCATCTGAACAATACGTCAAAGCACTTCAAGAAGTGTTTGTTCGATTCACCCATTTTGAAGAAATTGTCAACGAAATCGTAAAATTTTCTGTAAATATTCGAAATTCGCATACTATTCAACAATTTGAAACAATTCTTTTTAAACAATTAGGACCAATTGCTAAATTGAGTGGCCAGTATGAGATAGGTATTGGACTAGAAATACTGATTTTTAGCCGTTTTAGCAAAAAAGTACCTTTGTGCATTACTGAAGAGTATATGAGCACTTTAGAAAACAATTTGCCTTTTTTGCATTCTTATTTTGTTTTTATAGTTTCAAAGTTAAGCAGTCTTGACGACGAAATTTTTGTAAGAAAAAATAACAGTTTTAAAACTCAACTAAACAACGAAAAGCAATTGGAAACAGTGAAAAAGTACACCGAATTGCTTGAAATTATTAATTGTGTACAAAACAGAGCTAATTGTTTACCTAAATTGTCTAAAAACAATGACGTGAAAAAACGCATTGAACATTTAGAAAAAATCGTTCAAGAATTACGTTATGTAAATAACATTTTTATAAATAATAATTTAGGAAAAGGATTTGAGTTTTTTATTGTTAAAAAATGCTTAAGTTGTGTTCCTAAAGAATCATTTAAGGACTTTATACGCTCAATTTCAAAACGCAAAAATCAAACTTCTTTGTTGTCACAACTTCTTTTTGTTTTAGAGTCTAATGTGATTTCAGAGAAAAACATACAAAGATGGTTGAGTTAAATTAATTATTTTTACTTTGATTTAGCAATTTTAAACTGTAACACTCTTTACAAACTTTGTAACAACATAACTTAATTTAACTCAATTTAAACAAACATAAATACTTTTATTAAATTTTGTACTTTTACAATTTGTGAAAAACTTTATTTTTATAAACTACTTCAGTGTTTTAATTACATTGTCACACAATACTAATAAAAATTGTAACTGCAAATACCGTTTAACATAATAAATGCATTAAAAATTAGAATATAAAATTTATGAAATAGTTTTAGTTAAAACTTAATTATATTCTGACAGTTTTTATATTTTGTTGCAACACAATTTAACGCATTACAAAACATAATAAAAATGTACAAAAATCATTTTTAATATTGCCTCCATATTTGACGTTTCAAACTACGTTTACCATTATTTCGTTGTCTTTCATTGCTTAGTTGCTGTTGCGGCAGTCCATTGCTTCGATTGCTGCCACTGTCAATCTCATCGTCACCAACATCTTTCTCACCTTCATTTTCGTAGTTTTTCTCTTCAGCAGCCTTTTTACTTGAGGTACTCCACTCAAAAGCGTTGTTTGTTGCTGATGCTTTTTCAGTTTCCGAATCATCAATGTCGTCATCTCTGAAACGGCCACCTCGTTTGGGCTTCTTCGTTCCACCAGCTGGCAACAGTTGACCGTAGTCTCGTGGCGGACGACGAGCGTCAACTTCTTGAAAGAAAAGGCAAATAATGTGCAGCAAAACAGCTGAAAGTAAAATTAAGTATTGTATTTTGCTGGACATTTTGTTTAGTTTGCAGAGAATAATAGTCTAAAAAACTGGTTCACTGAAACGGGTTCAAGTTCAGCAAAAGGGTGCCCGCTTTTTATTGTACTGAAACAAACAACAACGGAAACAACTGATGTTGATAGTATTTTTTGTTGCACATGATTGCAGTGGAGCAGCCAGTGATAGCAAAGTGACAGGGAAAATAAAAAGTTGGTCTGTATTCACACATTGCTTCACTTTAAATTTTGAAAGGAAATCCGAGTACACATTATTTATCTGTGACAAATTTTAACCTTTGTGAACTTATTTTTTTTATAAATTTTAATAATTTTAAAACATTTTTAACATTAGCATTAATTAAAACAATGCAATGAACCAGATTATCCTTTTTAGTGTAATTAAAAATAACAACTTTAACAATGAAAGCATGCATCACCAGTGGAAACCCTATCACCGGTACTAAGCACTGTATCACCGTAGTAAATCACTGGTGCAACTTGTACTACTTTATACTTTGTGAGATGAGATTGCTGTTGGGGATGATGGTGATGAGGGTAATGAGAATGATGATGATGATTGCCACAAGAAAAAAAAGAAAAGAAAATCAACACTTAAGAGTGTGCCGGAGTCAGCTGCTGCTGCTGATGATGATGAATCATGGCATCAGCAAACACCCAAAACAACCTGTCCACCAACCACCGACGATCGGTCCTGCTTGATGAGCAGCAAAATGGCGTCGTTCTCAGTCAACTAGGGCCCCGGTGTTTGGTGAGTGAAAAAGTTTTGATTCTTTTACTTTAATTAGCTAATTTGTCTGTCTGACCAACTGATTACACCACCAGTCCCTCTCGACGACTCTGACGGTGCTCTCAGTGAGCACTCCACCGGATCACACCAGCGGTCGAATCCGCTGCAGTGGCGTCCTCTGCCTTGTCAAGGACTACGCCCGTCGAACGTTTTTTATCAAAATTTACGACCCCGAGGTGAAACGGCTCGTCTGGGAGCGAAATCTGGCTGAAGTGTGCTCCTACAGTGAGGTGAATCCGCTCTACCACTTGGCTACCTTAAAAGTAAATGCAGTTTTTTACATTAAAATTTTTACATTAAAAACTGTATTTTTGTTCTAGATTGGTCAGGCAGGGTTTCACTTTACCAACGAAAGCGAGGCGGCCCATTTTGCCAAGCTTGTTCAGGAAAAGCTGTCCATTCGGACGCAAAAGCAAAACTCAAAAGAAAGTAAAAAGGATGATTGTGAAAACAAGGAAAACTCACTTACTTCAAACTCACTTTATCCAAGTTTAAACGCCCTTGATTTAAAATTAACAGAAACGTCGTTTGTTTTAGTGCGCTCAGCACTTGAAGAAGCTAAAAACAGCCTTTTACAAAACGTTTACACTGCCCAGAAAAAAGATGAAGTAAGTTTTAATAATGAAAACTCCTCTATTGTGAGAATTTCTCAGCGAAAAGCACCACCCCCACCACCGTTGATTAATTTAGATGAGCAAACTGATGATGCAAAACTAATTAGTAATCACCAAAACAATTTTGAAGAAAAATGCTTGTTGGATATTTCAACCACAGTTGACGACCAACTAACAGCTCCACCAACTCCGCCAGTTAGGACAACTAGCAAACATACTGAAAACGGTACTGAAAAAGAAAGTGATTTGTTTCAAAAAGATGATCACGATTATGAGACAAAGTTAACTACAGAAAAAGATGATATACCACCCACTCCACCTCCAATAGATTTTGATACTACAAATTCAGTTAAAGTATTCCAGTCAACAACTATTGAAAAACAAGAAAGTGTTCCCACAGTTTTGTTTGAAAATTTAATTTGTGATAAAGTTGACAATGTTGCTGAGAAAAACTTACAATTAACTCCAATTCGAAAAGCGCCACCAGTTCCTGCGCCTAGAAAATGTAACAAAAAAATGACTGATCAACAAGATGTTCAAGAGTGTATTTACCAAAATGCAATGGAAGTTTTAGCAGCACCAAAAACTATGGTCAATTAACCGAAACATATTTTTTGTGTGTTTTGTTTTAAACCACTTCACTTTGTAACACCATTAAAAAATCAAAACTTCAATAATTGCTCTTTTGTTTATTTTATTTTTTGCAAGTTCACCAAAAAGTTTCAGTTATTAACCTAATTGAATGTTTGCCAAATGTTTGAAAATCACTAATAAAGTCATTGTTTTAATGCATTTATAAAATAAACCTGTAGTGCCCCTGCACTTAGTCACCACAGTGAACTCTCCTTGACTCATGTTTCACTTACACTCACACTCATGTTTGCCTTTCACTTACCCTAACTCACCTATTCACACAGACAGACATCTCATGTATATAAGCACACCACATGTAAGCACATTTTACCAAGTCCCAACCAAATCATAACCAATCCTCACTTGGTCACCATGCCTGCCTGTCTGCTAGCCTGTTTTCTCCCCATTTCATTTCCAGTCTTTTTCCTTATTAAACCAGCCTCAACATCGGCTTCACAAACCATTTATTGGCTAATCAAACGTTAATGGTTTCCGTTGATAAAAAAGGTAATGCATTACATATCTAAATGTAAAACAGGTAAAAAACAATACTAGAAAGGATTGACAGAAAAAAACCAAACTAAAAATAGTCAATGGTGCAAAAAGAACTACGCCTGAGTGAGAAAGAAAATGACAAAAAAGAAGAGAAAAGAAGCTCGACTAATTTCCGAGTGGCCGCATCTCAAGGACGGCAGTCACATTAGTTTTTTTATTCAAGAAAAGCATGAACACAGACACACACACACACACATACTCACGCAAAAACACCAAATGACTTCAGAAGAGAATGTCTGGCTGCATTTTCAATGAATTTGCCGTCAGGATGGGGTGCATACACATACACACACAAATATTTTTAGCCACGGTAATGATTCACGCAGGTTGTACCTTCAATTGGTTCTTTCTCGAAAACACATATTTCCTCTATTGACAATTGTCTCAAGAGCAGCAACTTGTTGTTTTCAGATGATATATTATCAATGAGCATATCAAATGAAGTGCAATCCTCCAATGGTGGTACAAATTTACCCAGTGAAATTGACTGCTTTTAAAACGAGACTGTAGGAAAGGAAGACCTTATGGGCCATTTGGTAATACCAATGATGTTAGACGGCAATTGCATGACAATGCTCAGTGGACTTGGCTGTTGATGCTGCTGTCCTACTGCAGTGTCACTGACCACTCACTCTTTTCTCAATGATCATTTGTCTGCCACCACTATGCAAGAGTTGCCTAGAGGTCAGTGCTGCCGTTTCGTCTTCTTTTTGTTCATATTTCTCTCTCTTCCCTCACTGTTTGTGCATTAGTGCGTTTGTTGTCCTCACACACTCGTAATGATGTCTCCGATTTGCTGTTCCTAGTTTGTACTTTCACTTGCTCTCTCTCTCTATCTTCTTTAAGTTTGTCTCCAGTAGAGAGTGAACACACTCGTGTCACCGGGGGAAACCTGTTGGCAGTGGTGATTGCACCGGCGGACGGTCATGAAATCATCATGTCTGTGTTCAGCACTTGTCAGAGAGAGAGAGAGAGAGAGAGAGAGAGAGAGAGAGAGAGAGAGAGAGA
>JAALOO010000867.1_pt1 | contig 24546 bp, 12 predicted proteins | sample 7257641 | NCBI WGS metagenome assembly JAALOO01 (sample SAMN14085613, study PRJNA598686) | mite metagenome | biome: ENVO:01001000; feature: ENVO:01001002; material: ENVO:01001226; isolation source: single female mite from University of Michigan culture on fish food culture... ...
CGCAGCGAGCAGGGCCCGAGGAGACGGGCGTTGACAGTGGTCAAGCCACGTCAGACCTCGCGGTATTTAGCCGTGCACTGCTAGTATACATCGATCATTTTACCGGCGGCTCACCCGACATCGCTTGACCACTGTAAACTTCCGCCGCCTCGGGCCCCGCTCGCTTCGCTCGCGAGCCCCGAGGCAGCGGAAGTTTACAGTGGTCAAGAGGTGTTAGACCTTGCCGCCTTGTGCCGTGCACTGCTGAGGAATGCATGTGCAGTCACTGTGTTGAGCAAACACATTAGCTGCAAACATAGTGAAGTGAATGGTAGCGCTCCCAAGGGACCGCAGACAGTCAGCATTCGCTAGCAACGGCAGGCTGTTTCTCGCTCTGTACCCTTGGTAATGCATTATTTTCGGGTTCCTGGATCTCGGTCCCCGTTGGTCGTACAACTCTAATTCTTTCACCTGAATTTTTGTTAGAATTAATGTGATTTTTGTGCCAAATTTGAGCAAAATCGGATAATGGGAAGTATTAAAGGGTTTCACACACGAGGACACGGGACGGACAAACGAGTAAGATTATAAGCGGGCTTTTTTTAAAAAAAAAATCTCGCTAAAAATTAGCTCACCTTTTTCTTCTATTGTGCTTTGCTCTGCTCTTCTTTTCTATTCTCCGCTCTGCTCTGTGTTCTGCTGTTTGATTTCCGCTTTTGCCCATGCAAACACACACACACCGAACACACAACGACCCTAACGGCGGTGATTTTTCCGCTGTTATACTTTTTGTTTTGTTTTGTTGCACTGCCTGCACTAAAAACTGGTTCTTCCTTTTTTCTTCTTTTGCTCTTCTTGCCAGGTGATTCTGTTCTGATTATGTAAACCGCCTGCCACAACTCTGTGCAAAAAGGCAAGTGCATCACAGAGTGCACCGAGCAGAGTGAGCAATTAGGAATAATAAGCACGTAATGTGCTGACTTTTTTTGTGCTTTTTAGTTGGACTTGCCTGGACTGTGGTGAGTTATGGTGAGGATGAAATGATGCAAAAGAACTGTCTCGTTTTTTCAGTTTTTTTTCAGCATTATAACAATACCACCTGTTGCTGACACTGTTCAGCACTGCCACCCAAAAACAACAAGAGAATCTCTCTTTTATTTAAAGCAAAGTTTTACCTAGGACAATTGGCGCTGCCAATTAGCCTAATTAAATCATGATCTCTGTTTTGTTTAGCCAAACAATGCGTGGTCAGCAGGCAAAAGCATCCTCTCTTTTTGTCCTCATCCTTTCACAGCAAAACAAAGCAAAGCCACCATCACTTCCATTTGCTTTCATTTCATTTCATTTCCGCCGTGTGGCACCGAAAAATCATCGCACATTTAAATTTAAATACTGTCTGCCTTCAAACGTGTGTGTAGTGTGTGTGGTGCCACTCTCTGCAGGTAATCTCTCTGCTAAAGAAGAAAGAAAAAGAAGATGCTCCTCGCAGCGGGATTGTCCTCTTCTTTTCCTGCGCGCACTCATCCGCTCTCTGCTCATTAAATTACCGTCTCTCTCTTTCTTTCTCTCTTTTCGGCCATTCTCCTCGGTCATCAGGTCGTCGTTGGTTGGTTGAGAGAGTTGCAGTTCCCTGAATGTGAGTGTGTGTATTTGCAAGCTCAGCAGCAGCAGCAGCACTCTCGGTGTGTTGTCTTCATCTATCGCTCACTATTCACCCACCTGTTGCTGTCTGCTTGCCTGCTATTTGTCGGCATTTGCCTCCTCTTCTTTCTGTGCTCTTCTTTAAAGCTGCTGCTCAATTGTGTGCTCAATTGTGTTCATCATTGCCGCCGCCGCTGCCACCACCACCTGACAGCTTTGATTCACTTTAATTTAAATATACTTTGTTCACGGCGCAACTTTTGTTTGTTTGCCTGAAAGTACTGCCGGGCACTACCGCCACCACCGCCGTGCAAAGGTGTTTTTATTTATGTTTCATTGTCTAGCTCTTTTTGCTTTGTTTTGTCAGGCAAAGGTTATGAGTTTGGCAACAATTAAAAGTTATTGCTGATGGATTAAGACTTTAAAACTGATTAATTATTGGAAAATATGCTGGAGTACTTTTGTGTGTTTTTCAGGAAATTGAAAATTTAAACAAAAGTCAATTGCTCCAGATTTGATTCAGCAGGCGGCAGTGCCCAGTCCAGTTCGGCAATCATCATCAGCATTATCAGATTTATTCAGCTGTTGTTGTTGTTGCTGCTGCTGTTGACTAGTAAAATTGGCATAAAAGTAGACAGAAGCACACACACAAATACACAGTCAGTCAGGGCAAATCATAGCTTGTCTCGTGTGCCGGTGTGTGCTCTGTGTGTGTTTTGAATCCTCTCCGTCCCTATGACTACAAATACACAACACAGCAGCAATGGAAAAGAGTAGTTCTGGAGATGAAGAAGAAGGGGGCAAACACACACACATTGTCCACACATTGTTCTGTTTCGGAGCGAGAAAGAGAATTCAGGGAGAGCATCCAAGCTGAACGAGCTGTTGCAGGCACAGGCGTAGTAGTAATATTACTACCAGGTGAATGTTTGTGCTGTCTGCCTCTCTCATTTTCCTTCTCTCTTTTTCCTGGCACAACCACCTCCGCTCGCTCTCTCTCTCTCTCTCTCTCTCTCTCTCTCTACTCATTCCATCTGCCCCGTCAAGTCGATGTCTTCTGTCGGTCGGTCGGTCTGACTGAGAGTTCAAGCGACTGAAAGAGAAAAAGTTGTGTGTGTGTTCAGTGTGCCGTTGACTGTTTGCCAGTGCAGACGCTCTTTCCTCGTCTCTTGCTTGAAATTGCTGACGAATTTTGCTGCGGCAAATCTGAATTACCTGAGCGGCAGATGTCTGTGTCTGAGTGTTGTTTGTAAGTGCAGTTGAGGATGCGTTCCTAAGCAACGGCTTTTCCCCCAATTTAACTCCACTCTCTCTCTTTCTCTCTCTCTCTTCAGTACCGCTAATTTTTCCCTTTGAGTTAAGAAGTGTGCACTCTCTGACAACTCACATACAAACACACTTATTATCTTCTTCTTCTTCATCTTCACCACGACAAAGCACTCTACTAATACCACCTGCTTTTTCTTCCTTTTTTTCAGGTCAACTACTGTGCTTTTTTGGGGAAACACATGTTTTTTTGTGTTTGCTGAAGAATATTCTCGTCATTTGAAGGTTTTTTTGTGTGTCAAAGTCAGTCTTCTCTCGCCAGTAACATCTTCTCTGATTACCATCAAGTTGATTTCATTACCGCCATCTTCCTCTCACTGACTTCCTTTACTAATTAGTCAGGCTCAGTGCCCCTTCTTCACTGTCATTTCTCATCTTCTTCCTCTTCTTATCAACTTACCTCCTTTCTCGTCCTCGTTTTCACGTGCTACTTTTTTTCATCTTTACTATGTAGTAAAACTTGCTCAGTGGTGGTCGCCCTCGTCGTGTTTTGTCGGTCAATCGATCAAAGTCAAAGTCTGAGTACTTCAAAGTCAAAATCAGAAGGAGAAGGGAAAGAAAAGGCAGAAAACCTTGCCGGCTATTTGTTTGAATTACAATCATCATCATCATCATCATCATCATAAGCTCTTGCTCTTTCTTCAGTTTTCAGTTCGCCAATCAATTAACCAACTTTCCACTTACCTTCTCCTGCCGCTTTTTATCATCAAGTTCTGGTGATAAAAGTGCGATTTTCCTTCTTCAAAGTAGAACTTTTTACTACTACTACAACGATTGATTTTACTACAACAACTACTACTACTATTTCTGACTATCACCTTGCAAGAAACAGCCTTTTTTGCCCTTCTGTGATCACACAACTTTTTTGCGTCATTTCCCTCAACTTTCTGTTTGGTGGTAATTACCTTTCTTCTTCATTCCTCCTTCTTCACTCTCTTCAGAAGTCCATCAGCAGTTTTCCTCACACTTGCACACTTGCAGCAGCACTAATTGTCCGTCATCAAGCGAGCAAAAAGTGTTGTCATTATCTGCTCTTCTTGAAGACTCTTCTTTTTAGTGTGGTAGCAGCAGTTCCGACAGAAAAAAAGCTCAGTGCCTGAGAAGTGATAGCCATATTGCACTTCTTCTTCTCTTTCTTCTTTTTCTTGCACTGGCTAATCGGTGTGCTACCAGTTTTTCTTTAAAAAAAAGTTTCACCTGCAACACCAGCACAAAATCATTGGCAATAATCACCATCAGCAACAGAAGCAGAAACTCCAAAGTTCTGCCTGTCAACGCCGTCTTCTTCAACAGTGGAACAAAAAAAAGTGTCATCATCTCAACTCAAACGACCACCGCAGTAAATCGGTCAAATGATCAGCAATTAGTTGAGCTATAGCTGAGCTATATGAACTGCTGAACTGAACTGCTGTTAAAAAGTTGTTAACTGTTTTTAAAGTCAGCTCAGTTCAGTTCACCTCTTCTTCACCTCTTCTTCTTCACTCATTCTTGTGATCATTCCGCACTCTACTCAACTTTTGTCTCCCCTTTTTTTCCTTGCTTCAACATTCATCACTGCCACCACCAACGCAACAAGTGTCTTCACCACCACCACCGCCCGGATGTCATTTAGCAGTGCAACTCGGCCAAAGCCCGCAATTATTATTACTGCCTTATTCTTCTACTTCAACTTCTTCTACAACCACAACTTCTTCTACAGCTATTTCTGGTGCTCTTCATCATCATCATCATCGTCATCATCAGATCTCTGTTAGTGCACTTGATTGGTGTTTTTCCTTTTTTCTTTCCAATTGCAAAATGGCGACCGTTTTCGGCGGCGGTGTCCGCTGAGCTTGTGAATTACCTGTTTTTCTTTTTCATCATCTTTTTTCAACTTTGGGTGATATACACACTCGAAGAGCACTCTCGACAGTTCTCAACATTTGCCGTCCATGCTTTATTTATTACCTCTTGCTGGCACAATATTTAGTGCTGCTGTCGCACATTAGTTTCTTCTCCTTCGTTGACAGCTGTTTTTTGCTGCTGACAACTCTCTACAAGACATCTTTCACCGCCACCAACAACGACTAAAATGTAAGCAACCCATTTTTCAAATGCGCTAAATGTCAAAACTTCATTTGCTCTGATTGAAAAGTTCTCTTTTCTCATTTCATTTTGCTGTAAAATGCCGAATTTTAGCCTGCTAGTTTAGAGTGCTTTTTACCGCTTGTCAGCCTTTGACAACTCGGTTCGGTACCTCACAGCTGATTTCATTTAATCATCAGCGATTTTTTTGTTTGCAACCGAGTTGAAGGTGATGGATCTTCTTTTTCCTGAGCGACTTTTCTTTTCCCCTGTCAACAGTTTCCTCCCACTTTTTTTATTTACCCCCCCCCCTCCTCTCTGCTTTCCCTCCTCACGCCTAGGTTTGTGTACTCCTTAGCATTACCACCTCCAGCAGCAGCAAAGAAGTAGAAGTAGATACGTAAATAAGCCCTTCTTCAATCGATTAAGTCTTAATAGAGCGAAACCGAGGCGATCGAGGCGGCAGCAATGGCAGCAGCAGCGTAAATTATAGATTATAGCCACCGATAACAGGAGTAAACGAACGAACGGACTGCTTTGATATATAAATACCAATAATGCCAATATTAGTGAGATCTTGCTCTCCAGCTCTCTCTCACTATCTCCTCAGCCGTCAATATCGATTTCCTTCACCATAACATAACTGAGGTGGTGGTGGTGGTGGAAGGTTTCCTTCACTGCTGTGGTGGTGGAAGGTGTCGATAGTTTTGTTGCTATTCTTAGACTTCTTTTTCTTCTTTTGCGTGCTAAGGTGGTGGTGGTGGTCAATCAGCACACACAAATACTAAGATAGAGGGGCGAAAGAGTTTGAACACACTGTTCGCTTGGAGCTATTGATCAAGTCCAGTGAGGAATTCTTCAGGCAGTGCTGCTCTTTGATCTTCACTCTCTCAATCGAAGTTGCAGCAGTGGACAATGTCTCCTCTCTATCTGCTTTCCTCAATCTCTCTCCCTTCTTTCTTCTTCTCAAATGTAGGTCTCTGGTGGTGGCGGTCATTTAGTAGTAAATTACCCTGATAGCTCACACTCTCCATTTATTGACCTTGTCTTGCCTGCCTGCCAAAACATACAACGACAGCTGCTTCTGCTGCTGCTGAGTGATGAGATTTGCCAGCAATGTCAATCAGTCAGTCAGTCTGGGCTAACCTTAGCACAGAAACTTCTTTTCATCTTTTCTTTTCTTCATCTCTCAGAAAAAAGGGGTCTTCCCCTGTGAGCTATTGTGTTACTGTTCTGCTACATCCTTCTCTTTTCTCCTTTTCTGATGCTGCTGTTCTTTTGTAACGGTAAAGCAAACTTTTTTTTCTAAAGATGCTAGCCTTCAGAAGTGTGTGTGTGATAAGCGGCTTTGTGAAACGCTGTGAGATGGGAAAAATTTTGCGCTGGTCAGTTTTTTAATTAGCAGAAAAAGTAGTAGTGGTGGTGGTAGGGAGTAAAAGTAGTTCACTGTCTTTTCTCTGTGAACTAAAAAATCTTTGGATGCTAAGTTTGGGCAAAATATAAAAATTTTGTGAAGACAGTATGGCGGTCAAACAATGTGTATAATATTTACTTTTTCAACCACTGTTTCACTTTTTTAGCCGCCACCACCAAATCTTGGAAAAAAAGTGATAAAGGACGGAGAAGGTCACAGGCGTGTGCACTCTAGTCCAGTCTATTACTTTATATTCAAATTAGGAGAAAAAAGAGGGGGCAAACTGCGAACTAAAACAGCATGCAGCACTAATTGAAAATGAATGTGAAGCGACTGTGTACCATAAGCCACCCACACACACGTACACACAATCTCAGTCAATTTCGATGCACTCAGTTTTTTTCACTTCATTTCATTTTATTTAGTGACTGTGACTCAGAGAACCTTTTATCGATAAGCATCGTACTTTTAGGCAGCCTTAGACAACTTTCTCTTTCTCACTTTTTGCCACAAAGTTTTTTTCAGTTTTTTTTCTTTGTCATATCTTAATGAAGAATCGCACCCATTTGAATTGTAATCAGCGGTTGCAGCAGCAGCAGCCGGCTTTGCTGCTTTCGCTGCCAGCTGCTTTCTTTCAATTGTGTTTTCCTAGAGTGTGCATACACTTTTTTTCTGCATGCACTTTAGCAGTGCATAATTTGTGATATGCAATCAGCGATTGTGGCAGACTGTCGACCACGAATCATCATCGGTACTGTACGAGAAAGAGAGAGAAAATTAGTTTTTTTCTGAATGAGAGAGTTGGTGGTCGAGTACCGGTGGTGATGATAAGTAGTGAGTGAAAAAATGGATGAGAAGATGAGGAGGAAGAAGATAGTGTGTGCCTGATGTAATAAATCGATAAGCAAACCGCGCAAGGAAGAGAGCGAGGGCGTATGAGAGCAACGCAAAGCAAAGCAAAGCAAAGGAAAAAAGTTGATCAAATCAGATCTAGGCAGAAGACAAAAGAAGAGGTGAGAGAGAGATGTAGATTTGTTTTTGTCTGGGAGCTGATTTTTCCCCTTTTCTCTAGACTCGTTTAAAAAGAAGATGATGCTCAGCGATGATAGTTGCTCAGCACTGTGAGCATTGTTTTAGTCAAGAAGATTATTTTGTTTTTTTCTTTTTCACTTTCTCTCTCTCTCTCTCTCTCTCTCTCTCTTGTTTCTCTCTTTTCCTGCACTTTCTCACCTTCTTCCCATTCTTCCACAAATGGAAGTTCGTACTTCTGCTCACTTCTAGCACACACACTTACAGTTTCTCACTGTTGTGTACATCCGTTAGTCGTTAGTTGTTCTTGGTACGATTTGCACCTGTTGATGCAGCAGCGGCACTCATTTCCACGCTTGTCACTGTGTGTGTGTGCCTGAGGTGAAAAGTGTTTACAGTTAGTCAGTCTGTTGTTGTTGGAACAGAACAGAACAGAAAAGGCAGAAAAAGAGCACCTGCTGATTCCTGCTTCAGTGTTCTAATGATCCCCCTCTCTCTCTTCTTCTCTGAGCTTAATTTGGCAGTAGTCGGTCGATTGAGGAGGAAACTATTGATTTGAATCAAGGCCAAATAGGTCTCTTTGTGTGTTTTCTTCCCCTTTTCCTTCTCCTCCTCTTTTCCTTCTTCTTTTCCTTCTGTTTTCCCCACTTTATACTTAACTTGTTTCCATTCTGTGTGTGTTTGTCTGTGTTTGTCTGTGTTTGTGTTCAATTGTAGTCTCTTTACTTACCTCCACCAAGCACTGCACTGTTGTTGTCTGCTTTCGGCGATGTCAGCAACAGCAAATAATGGCAAACTTTGCATGTTTGAGCTGCATATGTAGCTTTCTTTTGCTGCTGCTGTCCAATTAGTGTTTTCTGTGATCAGGCTGCCCCTTCTTCTTCTTCTGCTTCTTCTTCTTTTTCTCCAAAGAAAGGGAGTTCAGTTTGGACGGCAGCAGCAGCAGCAGTTTGCAGCACTGAGCTATTTATAAACAGACAGACTGCTTCTATCGATTGTCTGCCAGCAGCAGCAGCAGCAGACTAAAGCATGGCATGGAAATGCCGCTTGCTGCATCCGATGCTATCTACCTGAGAGCAAAGTGATGTGGACGGTGCTGAGAGCAGTTGTTTTTTTTCCAGAGCTACCACATTGATCTATATTTATCGGTAACTGAAGGAGAAAGAAGGAATGCAACTGGCTGATGTCTGCTGATTCACTCAGGAAAGTGATTTAGAGTTTTTTTTCAAAGTGAAATTACCGATCAGTTTAGTTGAACTTTTTTTAATGGCACATTTGGTTAGCGAAAAGTCGCCAACATTTGCTACCGTATTTTAATTGTCTTTTGAGCGTAAATTCTGTTTTGCAACTTCCGCTCAAAGTGACGTTTTTTTTCGTTTGTCACGGCTTTTGTCTTTCTAATTTTCCACCCTCACCTGTTGTTTTTTATTTGCTGTATCCTCCTCCTCCTCCTTTTCTATCTGCCATCTGTCCCCATCTCTGTCATTCGAAGTAATTCCCTCCCAATCCCATTCAACGGACACCTTTCGCTTGGCTGCTACTACTTCTACCAATAAATTACACACCGACACATTAGCCAAAAAGTCTGATGTTAGCTGCTGCTGCTGCTGTCGACCTTAGTCACTGTAGTCGCAGCTGTCCTTGTATTTGTCCTCCTCTTCTTCTTTTTCTTCTTCTTTTTCTTTCCATTTGGTTCCACATGGTTGCCTTCCACTGGTACTTTACTGGTCACAGCTTAGTTCTTCTGTTGCCTCTTCTTAAGCCCACTTAGCAAGGCAACTTTTTGCTTTTGCCGCCGACAACCTGTTGATACTGTCATTGGCAGCATGAGATTCTGCTCTTCAGACTGTTCCTCTTACCTTTATCTATTGCGTGATCTCATCAACTGTAGAATTTTTTTCCACATTGTCAAGCTTGATCTGAATTATTTTTTAATTAGCATTTTTTTCTCAGCACTGACTGATCATTTCTATTCCAGCCGATTATTGTGGTAATTATCAATTTAGTCGAAATGTAGTGTTGTTCTGTTGTACCCTAAATTGATGCTGTGTCTTCTAGTTGTTTTCTTGTTTTGCAATTTTTCCCCTTTTGATGACAATTTTGCTCATTGATTTGGAAAAACGAAGTGATTTAGTGTGAGTGAGCTCTTTTTGGTGCAAGTGATTTCAGTTTAAGTGACAGTATCAGTTTATGGGCAGTTTTATCGCTAAAATAAAAAGTGGGAAGGTATGTGAACTTCTTTTTTTCAGTAATAATGTTATTATCAAACTTTCACCTTTTTTCTCACTAAAAAGGAGAGAGGGAAATATAAAACAAGCAGCCTCTTGTTTTCTTGTCATAAGTGGAAAGAGAGGGAGAAAAGAGTTTACTTTCTCATAAGTTACACTGCTGCTGCTGCTGCTGCTGCTGATGTTGCTTTTATTGTGAGAACTTTTTTCGCTTCTTTCTTTCTTGCTGTTGTCTTTCTGACCAACGAGAGGGAAAATATGGCAAAAGGAGAAAGAGAGAGGGGAAATATAATTTTACTATCTGCACTTGCTGTCAGTTTTGCTGATGAGCAAATTATGATGGCAAACTGGAGAAGAAATAGTGGGAACTGCGCGCTGAAACACTGCTGTTCATCGGAAATGCGCCTGCCTGCCTGTGATTATGTGTAAAGTAGCAGTGAGAAGAGGTCTTGAGACGTGCTGTAGGGGAAAAAAGAGAAGTAGAATCGTCGTCGGGAACGTTATGCTTCGCAGACTGAGAATTTTTCGCTGTTTGTCTGTTTGTCTGTGTTCTGTGTGACTCATCATCACCAACCTCATCACCTTGAGAATGTGTGTGCTCGGAATGACTGATAGACTAAAAAGTGACTGCTTTTCTGCCTGCCTTCTAATGAGGTGTACTGCTTTGCAGTGCTGTGCAGGTGTGCACCGATGCATGACCGACTTCGTCCGGTCTTCAGCTTTTTTCTTCAGTTTTCAGCGGTCATTCTTTACCTCCCGCGATGTCTTTAGTCTTTAGCCTCTTTTTTTATTCTGTTTCCTAATTTCACTGTTTTTTTGTTCACCAGTGTGCACTTTCACATTGCTCTCCTTTTGTCGGTGCTCACAGTGTGTGTGAAAGAGAGAAAAATTGTGATTGTGTGTGTGATTGTTTATATTTGTCTCATTTAAATGTTTGCCTTTTTGTTGAGTTCAAAGTTTGCTGTTGCTGACAGCTTGATTGGACTGCTGAGGTCAATCGACGATGATTTTCTGCTGCTGCGGAAGCCATTTTCCCAGTTGCACTAATTAACAGCGGTTGTTGAGGTTTGGCTGATCAGTGCAAAGTTTAGGGGAAAGAAGAAGAGGTCACTCTCGGAACAGTTTTCCTATCGTTACATATTTTCTTCTGCTACTTTTGATGATGATGATGATACCGTTTAGTAGCCCTGCAAAACAAATAATGCCGCCGTTTAAAATGCATGCCCCTCAAACGCTAAAATGTACTCAAACTAAGATGTATGTTTTCCTATTATTAATGTTATACCATTTGTAAGTTCCCCACCACCACCATCATCTTCAACGGCATTTTCCCATTCCCTTTGCAAATTTACAAGTTGAAGTTGATACCATTTTTTCCCGTCCTAATTTTTATCTGCTAGTAGTACGGAGGTCTCTGCAACAAATTATTATTACTATCGGCTGTAGTAATAATGATATGTGCACTTGTCAATCAAAAGTACGACCGCTGTTGCTGCTGTTGTTGATTTTCAAAACTGAGGTTGAAAAAGGTTTTTTCTTCTGACTCCCGATACTACTCCTTTTAATCTTTCTCTCCTTTTTTCAGTTTCTGTTTATCTCTCCCTTTCAATTTCTGTTTCGTTCCACTCTGTCTAATCTAGACACAACTTTAATTTGTGCTTGAGCAAAGTGGTGGTGGTGGTGATCTTCAAAAAAAATGCTCATCGAACACAGGTAGCCGAGGTATTTTGGGGCGTGAGAAATTTTGTATTGGTGGTGGTGGTGATTTTTTTTGAAGAGAAGTTGGTAGTAAAATTGGATTAAAAAATTAGCATGACTTTGCGCGGCGCAGCCTTTGGCAAAAAGTGTGGCTGTGACAAACTGCCTTCTTATTTTGGTAATTTGCTGGAGGTGGTGTTTTTGGGGAGCAACAACAACAGAAAATATTATTGGTAAAAAATGTTGATTGATTGACAGAAAGACTGTTTTAGTAGTGTTCGTGTGTGGTTTTTGTTTGTAGTCTGCCCACAATAAAAAAAAGTATGCGTTTTCTATTGTCTCCCAGTCACTGAGACCATTTGCTAAATTTAGTTAATTTGAGTGGCTGGAGAAGAAGGAAAAGGTCAAATTGAGTGTGTGAAGCTGCATGCACTAAATTCCGATCTGATTTTTGCTGCACTCACTCACTTTTTCGTTGTTCATCAGCACTTTTTTTCCTTATTAATTTCTTCCTTTGTCTTTCTCAAGTTGCCGTTTTTAAGCAGTAAAAGCAGCGGCAGCAGCAAAAAAGGGAAACTAAATTTAAATTAGCCCCACCAAAGAAGCAAAAAAAAGTTGAAAAAGGAAAGCAACAGGTGGTTGCTGAACAAGTGAAAGAATGAGTGAGTCAATTTGAATTTTCCCTCCTCTCGATTCACACTTTCCACACTTTCTTCTTCTGTTTTACTTGTTCGAACTTCTGCTGCTGTTGTTGCTTTTGTCAGCAGATTTAATTTGGCAGTTGTGTGTGTCTTTTCAACTGTCCTCAATCCTCAACACCTGAAACTGTGAGGTGACTGTGTGTGATCTTTTTTATTCAAATCGATTGTCCAGACAGTCAGTCAGTCTGCTGTTTATTGTCTCACTGGCTGACTAACTTTCTTTTTGCTGATCTGTTCGTTCTGACTCCTTTTTTACCTGAAAAGGCAGTCTTTTATGCTCTGATTTGGGAGTGAGAAAACAGTGCAAGAGAAAACAAATTGAGGCTTGATTTTGTGACTTCTGTTGTCTGCTGCTGCTGCTGCAGCTTAAAATGGTTTTAATTTGTAGCATAGATCTCTTTCTTCTTCTTTTGCCCTTTTTAAACGCCCAATGACTAATGTTAGAGCCGTTTTTTTCCGGTGATTGATGAGTTAGTTTGTTGATTACTGAAACGAGAAGAAAAGTTTCCCTAGATTTTAAAACCTGCAGCATTTTTAAAACCTTTTTTCTAGCTAAACAGCTGCTGCTGCTGCTTGACCACAACTCTAATTTTTATTACTTTCAAAACATTGTTTAGTCAACAACTGCACTTTTATATTCTAATTTCAATGCCAATTACGCTAATAAATCAAACCTGCTTTTCTTAGTTTTCAGCCAAACCTAGTCTTCTCCCCCTTATTATAAGCACTTTTTATTACTATTAGTGCGGCATTGATTTGGATTGGCAATGAATGAATGAATAAATGAACAAATGAGCACTTGTTATTGCCATTTGCACTCAGTAAGGGCACCTTACGTGCTTTTTTGTCTTCACCAAAGCCAAATTAGATTGTGTGATCACTGATCGAATGATATTGGAACTCCCGACTTTAAAAGAAAGGATAGAGACACTAATCAGCAAATCTCTTTTGATTTCTCAATTTTAAAGAAAAAAGAAAGGGAAGGTTTTTTCTCACACACACACACTCAATTTCGATATTATAATGTCAAATATTGTAGTATCAAAAGCAAACTTCTAAATAATGTAATGTAATGTGTAATGTGCAAGGTGGAGAAGTTAAAATGTTGAAAGTTGAATAAAAGGAGATGAGCGATAAGCTTGAGAAGCCAATTGACATCAATGAATGGTAAATGGTAAATGGTGAGGTAAGCCCAGGAAATCTCTCTGTGTGTCTGTGTGCACAATGCTCGGGATTTGGCAGCTTTTAATTGGCAGCTAAAACCAAAGCTTTTGAGTTAGTCAAAGGGCAAAGGGCGGACTGCTAATGTAAACTGAACAGTACAGTTTCTTTTCAGTCAAAGCCACACACAATTGCCAATGTTCAGCACTGGATGAATGAGCGAGTGAGACTCTGCTCAAGTGATTTTTGGGCTTGTCGGCGATATTTATTTAAATTTAAATGCCCTTTCTTTGGGCCTTTTTATTTTGCTCACTTTTCTCTCTTTTTCTCCTTTTCTCCTTTGCTCTTTTCTCTTTGCTCTTCATTTCCTTGTTGCTCAGTCAGTCAGTCTTCAGAAATCAGGCAGTTTTCACACTGACAATTGAAGAGGATGATGATGGAGAGGATTAGAGGCTGAATGAATGACTGAATGAATGAACGGGAAAAAAATAAAGCAAGAGAAGAGATGCTAACCGGAAAAGATACACTGCAAACCTGCAAAGAATGAGCTTTGAAGATCACAAACAACAAAATCGAAGCTGCTGAGCACCGTAAAAATAGTGTTGCTTTAGTTTTACCGATGTGTGTTTTTTTATTGGCCAAGATTTAATTTTAGTTTCTTTGTAAGGTCCTTCACCGCTCTTTGGTGTCATAAAAAGTTGTCAGGAGTTTGATTTAGCACCAAAAAATTTTAGAAATCTTTGAAAAGTAGAAAGATCGATCGTCTGGCGATAATTTGCCGCCATATGGCAGCTGCATTGTACAGCAGCAGCAGCATTAGAAGACAACACCGAACCGAAAAAAATGTGTAATGAAATGAAACGAAACGAAAAGCGAAACACGACTTGACATTGAGCTCTTTTTCTCCTCTCATGATAGCATCTGTCTTCTTTTGTGTTGCTTGAAAAAATCATTTTTATTATTGTGCTGGTTGATTGACCCAATATCGATGCTGAGGTTGTGAAAGAGAAAAGAAAAAAGTATTCGATGATGCTCCACATTTTTCTACCTTCTTTTTAATGACCAGTGAAAGCTGATTACAGGAAAGGAGATCACTCTTGACTTGACTTGACTTGACTTGCTTGTTTGTTGTTTGCACCTTCTCATTACATTTCAAGTTATAAAAATTGAAAAATTTGAAAAACGACCGTTTCTTTTCAAAAATTTGATTGTAGGTCAACTGATGATCTCTTTTAGGACTACTTCTTCTTCTTCTTCAACTCCAATCAATCCTGCTGCTGCTGCAGATACCTAACACTTTTCCTCCAGCTGAGATTTCAGTTGATTTCTTTTTTCATTTTGCAAACATGTCTCTAGGTACTTGCTTTTTTCTTGATCGAGACAATAGTGGTCAATCACAGTGGTTGGTGAGAAGTATCCCTCACGTGTGTCCTTCAGTATCCTCCTTATATTCAATCTCCTCCATCTTTTTCTTTCTTCCACAAGCAAATAGTAATACTTCTTTTCAATTGTTATCCTCGCTCTCTCGATCTCTTGCTCATTTTGATTGAGACCTCCACCAGTGCTAAACGGTCAGCAGAAAATGAGAAGAGAAGAGAGGATATATCGGACAAACAGCCCAGCAGGCAAACATTGAGCATATATTGAGCACGCTTGGGCATTGTCCGGGCAGCGCGTTTGTACACAGTAAGGAAAAAGAGAAGTATCACAAAGAAAAGTATCATTACCGAAGAGCACTCTGTGCAAAGTGTGTGTGTTTGTGTGTGTGGACATCGTGATGGCAGTGAGAGAGAGAAAGAGAGAGACATTGTCGAACATAGGTGCTAAAAGTTCTACTGCTGCTGCTGCTGCTGCTGTTGCTTCAACCTGAGGTGATGGTAATGGATTGTGGCGGTGGTGGTAGTAGTGGGTTGACATTGAACATCGCCGTCATTTTCTCAATGTGTTTGATGTTGCCTTATGTGAGAAAGATTACCTTTTCTCGTGGTACTTTCAGCCATCATCAGCCATCATCATCATCATAATCGTAAAAAGGTCACCCAATTTGAGTGCACTGCTCTCCTTTTCATTTATTCATGGGCAGTAATTCATTCAGTCATTCAGTTTGGCAGCAGCTTGTGCGCAACCGTTTTGTTGCAAAGAAAAAGTTTTTTCATTTGGATCCAGAGCGGCAAATCAATCGCCATTTTCTTTTTTTCTGTCTTTCTTCTTCCTTTTGCATTCCCACACGTGTGCCAGCTGGCGACAAAGCTGCTGCTGCTGCTGCTGTTTTACCTTTTTTGCACCTTTTCTTTTCTTTTCACTTTACTTGGCCGTTTAGTTTTGCTCTCTTTCAAGCCTTTTCCTCTCTTCTTGGCGCCTCCGTCACCTGCTGCTGCTGCTGCTGTTTCACTACTGTTTTGATCGTCTGTGTAATTAGAATTGAAAACTGCTGAAACAGATTGAACTGCTGCTGCTGCTGCTGCTGCTGTGGTGCCTTTTATGTGGTGGTGGTGGCAGTGGTTTCATTTCAATTAGTATGAAATGCAGTGACTGGTCGTCAAAGACTGAGCAAGCAAAGAAAAAGAGGAATTGTCTGTTGATCTGTCTGTTTGTAAGTTGAGTGCGTGATTGTGCATACAAAAGTGAAGTTGCGGCGGTGCCGCACTTGACATTACAACACACATTACGTGGTTTTTAAAGTTTCATGTAATGGTAACACTTGATTTGAACACTGAAGTCAGTGTCAAGTTTCACTGCTAGTCAAAGTGTAAAAGTCATGTCCGTCAGCTGTGTTGCAATTAAATTACTTCAACAGCAGCAGCTACTGCTTACTAATTCACCCGATGAGGTAGTTTTGTTTCTTTTCTTTTCACCTTTTACTTTCCATACGCACACACACACACACTTGACGAGCTTTTTTCAATTACGTGCTTCGATTCACTTTATCAAAAGAAGGACTGCTCTCTACTGTTGCTGTTGCACGAAAGGTCACTGCTGAACTGTTTGGACGTGTGTGGAACTAAACTATTTTTTTTGCAGTTTAGTTTAGTTTGTCCTTGTGAGGTCAATGGTGGTGGGCACATGTGTGGTTTTTATTTGTTGGTGATGTTCGTTTTTATGATCAGCATTCTTTTTAGTCAAAGTTATACCGAAAACCAACTTATAATAACTTCATTTTTTATTCCTTTTCTTCTTGCAGAATTAATTTGCAAAGGAGCACCTCCGCCAGCGCTTTCAAGCAAACAAAAGATGCCTCTCTCATTAACATCCTCATCCATCAAATTCTACAACAATTACCAGTTTCTTTGATAATCCCATTTACAACGCCCACCACTACTTCAGAACGCCTGAAAAAAATCATGAGCAAATCAGAACGGGAGGAGGATGAGAGGTGGCTCGCCTGGAGAAGACGACTTAGACACTCTCATCACCCTCATCACCCTCATCACCCTCATCATCGATCATCATCACCACCTTCATCACCCTCATCCTCACCCTCATCATCATCCTCATCACCCCACAACCATCACCCCCATCACCCCCTCTCCTTTTTCACCTTATTTATTATCTCATTACTCTCAACCACCTTTATTTTATCTCCACCCGTCTGTGAAGCAAACAGCCGAGCAGTCCACAGTCACTCCCACAATAGTCAACAGGGAGGAGGAGGAGGAAGTGCAGTCAATTCACCTCCTCGCTTCAAAGCGGGTCCCTCCACAGAGGACGGATCACCAGGAGCTGGAGGAGACTTTGACCTCCAAAGCGAGATTGTCGTCCGCGTGAAGGAGGGCGCCAGCAGTCTGAACCGGGAGATTTATCATCTTTACGGAGAAGATGCTGATGGTGACACACTGCATTTTGGAGTTTTAGGAACTCTCGGTCGAGACCTTTTGCGCATTGAGGCGGTGGGCGCCACCGAGGCTCGGGTGACGCTGAAAAAGGAACTTGATCGAGAGATTCAGGATTCTTATACGCTCGTGTTGACACTCACTGATGGGAAGCTGGGCAAGGGAAATTATGTAAGTGTTTTTATTTTTATACTAACAAAATTTTAAAATTTTTTACCATTTTTTTCTTCATCAGATCACCAAATCCCTTCTTCTCATAGTGGAGGACATCAACGACAATGCGCCCATCTTTCGTCCCTTCAGGACGGCTGTCTCTGTTCGAGAAGATGCTAAACCTGGAACCCTTCTTGAGACGGTCGAAGCCTTCGACTCTGACGAGGGTCGCTTCGGCCAGGTGCTCTACCAGCTGGAAGATGATTCCGGAAGTCAAGATTCAGGCGTCAACTTCCTGCCCACCAGCCAGCTGTTTTCCATTCAAACGGTGGAGGGAAAGGGGGTGATCCGGTTGGCAGGAACGTTGGACTATGAGCGGAAGTCGCTTTACCAGATTCGAGTCCTGGCGGTGGATCGGGCGATGGAGGGCCAGCGGAAGACTTCCACGGCGGCCATCGTCGTCCAGGTGGAGGACGTCGACGACCAGCCGCCTATTTTTACCTCAGTGCCTTCGGTGACGCGGATAGCGGAGGACACGCCCGTGGGCGGGGCGGTGCTGCAGATTACGGCGATTGATGGAGATAGGGGCGTCAATCGGCCGATCTCCTATGCGATTACCAAGGGCGGGGAGGGCGGGCTGTTTGCGATTGACAGACAAACGGGGCTGGTAACGGTCGCGGGACGGTTGGATCGAGAGGCGACTGATAGTAGTCGAAGTTCTGGTACTTCCGGTTTGCCTTCAAGCTCAGCTGTTTCAAGCTCGAGTACCTCCTCCTCTTCTTCCTCGGGTTCCTCCTACATTTTGGAGATTGAGGCCACCGAGGTGGGCGGAAGCCAGCACCCAGCTCCGAAGGCTTCCACCGAGGTGACCATCATCCTGACGGACGTCAACGATGAGCTGCCCCGCTTCCGAGCGAGTAGCTACACGGCGGAGATTGTGGAAAATAGCCCCGCGGATATGCCGGTCACCTTCACGGGGAGGATGAGCAAGAGTGGTGATGGAAGTGGTTCTTCGGGTACTTCCGGCGTCTCCGGCGGCGGCCAGCTGTACAGTCCGCAGGTGTACGACCTGGACCAGGGCAATAATGGCACCTTTACGCTGCACCTCGAGCTGGACGATGATGAGGGGGAGATACTGAGCAGCGAGTTGAAGGGTCTGCTTGCAGGTAAGCTCAAGATCTTTTGCTGATAATTCAACCTAAAGTAAACCTAAACTTATCTTCACCATTTTCAGACGCCTTTTACGTCACCCCACTACAGTCCACAAATGAAGCAACGCTTTCGGTTCGAGTTCGAAATCCGCAGGCGCTGGACTACGAAAAGCTGAAAAAGGTCAGGCTTCGACTGATCGCCAAGGAGAAGACGCCCTCCGCGGGGGGAAACGGCCAACTTCGATTCAGCACCGCCGAGCTGCTGGTCTCTCTAAAAGACGCCAACGACAATACGCCCGTTTTCCGCGAGGACATCTACTACGGCTCGGTGGCGGAGAATGCCAGCCCAGGGACGGTGGTCGCCCGAGTGGGCGCCACCGACGTCGACGAGGGCCTTTACGGGTCGGAGGGCATCCGGTACACGGCTTTAAGAGGAGATATTGCCCCAGCCCTAACGCTAAACCCAATAACGGGCGTCATCTCCGTGAAGACGGGCGCCACCCTGAACTCGAGCGGCGCCTATTTCGACCGCGAGCGCCACCTGCAGCACTTTCTCATCGTCGAGGCGAGGGACGCGGCCGGCTTCGGCAACCGAAACACCGTCCAGCTGATTGTCAACATTACCGACGTCAATGACCAGGCGCCGAGGTTTCAGGCGCCTCCAGGCGGCTACCAGGTTCGACTGGCGGAGAATTCGGTCACCTTTGAGGGGAGCAATGGAGGGGGCTTTTTCGTCTCCGCCGTCGACGACGACGAGCCGGGCAGCGCCAATGGGCGAATCGTCTACTCGGTGGTGAATGGAAGTTCTCCTTGGGCTTCGCACTTTGACGTGGAACGCGACTCAGGAAGAGTTGTGGTTCGAAAACCGCTGGACTTTGAAGCGATCCCCGGACCGCCTGGAGACAGTCGAAACATCTCCTTTCGAGTTCGAGCCTCTGACCATGGGTCGCCGCCTCTTTGGGCCGAAGTTCCTGTCACCGTGGTAGTGCTGGATGCAAACGACAATCCGCCGGTCTTTTCGAAGACGCTCTACGCAAAATCGGTCCCCGAAGACGTCCGCGACGGGTCGATGGTGGTGCAGGTGGCCGCCACTGATGCCGACCAAAGTCCGGCGAACTCCCGCGTCTACTATCGACTGCTTAGTGGAGGAGCGGATAAGTTTGTCATCGACACAAATACCGGAATTATCAGCGTGGCAAAGGGGGCCACTTTGGACCCGGACAAGTCCCTGTCAATTGGGGCAAGCAAGATGAGCCGTCGGATGTGGTACCTGCTGAAGGTTATGGCCATCGATTCGAGCTTTGGGGCGAGTGAGCAGGTGATGAGAGAAGGAGATCTATTTGGGAGTTTTTTTAGGAGTTTAGCTAACCCTTCTTTTTCGTGTTTACCTTTTTAGCTCTCCTCCATCGCCACCGTCAACGTCAGCATCGTCGACGTGAACAACAAGCCGCCGGAGTTTGCCAACGAGGGCCTTCCCGAGGTCTTTGTCCCCGAGGACGCCCCCCTGAACGCCTACGTGACGCGAATCACCGCCACCGACCCGGATGAGAAGCCGATTCTACGGTACTCCCTGGACTACAGCCGCTCCGAGGCTCGAAGCGAATTTGGCGTCGCCGTCGACCTGCCCGCCTTTGCCGAATGTTTCTCCATTGGACCAGTTGATGGGGTAGTCCGGGTGGCCAAACCTTTGGATCGAGAATCTTGGAGCGAACTTAAATTATCAGTGGTTGTGGAAGATATTGCCGCGGTGACCAAAGGGCAGAAGGCGAGGGCCACCTTTACAGTCCATGTAACCGATATCAACGACAACCAGCCGCAGTTTAGCCAGCGACTCTACCGAGCCGTCGTACCGGAGAACTCCATTCCAGGGACGTCGATCATCGTGGTGACGGCAGAGGACCGGGACACCAACAAGTCCCTTACCTATTCGCTGCAAAGTCGAGCGAATCCGGATTTTCTGAAGCTCCTGAGGATCAACTCCACAACTGGGGAAGTCTCTGTTTTAGGAAGGATTGATCGAGAGCAGTACAGCTGGATTAATGTCACTGTGCGGGCGGAGGATAGTGGCGGAAGTGGAAGTTCTATTTCAGGAGGAAGTTCGAATGGAAACTCCCAAAACTCCCGATCACCCTCTTCCTCACCCTCTTCTTCTTCACCTCTTGTCGGCACCGCCGAGCTGGCCATCACCGTCCTCGACGAAAATGACAACAACCCCGTTTTTGAGGACGAGGGCCTTCACAAGGTCACAATCCCCGAAGACGCCCAGGTCGGCTCGCTGGTGGTGAAGGTGACGGCCACCGATGCCGATATAGGCGCCTTTGGCAAGCTCACCTACCTCCTTGATTCGAGCAGCAGCTTTGGCAAGTTTCGCATTGATCGAGAGACGGTAAGAGGTTTTGGCTGAGGTTTTTGGAGGATCTTTTTTGAAGGTTCTAAAACTTTTTCGATTACTTTTAGGGCGCCATCATCGTCGCCGACAAGTTGGACCGAGAGGCAATGGCCACCTACAAGCTCCTGGTTCAGGCGTGGGACAACTACGAGTACGGCTTCAGCACCGGCGAGTCGCGGAAGGCCTTCAAGACGTTGACCATCGTGGTCAGTGACGTCAACGACGAGACGCCGGTCATTGTGGCGCCCACTGGTGACGCCCAGTGCACCTCGGTAACCGAGTTTCATGGCCTCCACGAGACGGTGATGGCGGTGAAGGCGGTAGACGGAGATGATCGTAAGACTTTATGACAAGTTTAGAACGTACTTTTTGAACTAACCTTTTTGAACTTCGTTTTTCTCCTCAGCTAAACTCCCCAACGGCCAAGTCATTTTTGAGCTGGTGAACGGCAACGAGGACGGCCTCTTTGAAATTGTGCCCGACGGCGTGGGAACCAATTCAGCAACAATTCGAGCAAGGTCTTCTCTCCGAGGCCGCGTCGGCAATTACACCCTCCTCGCCAAGGTCTCCGACACGCCCACCAGGGGCCCTCGCTCCTCCACATCGCCGCTGCACATTTGCGTCCAGGACGTCAACGACCACAATCCGATCTTCGTGAAGCCGCCCTCGAATATGACCATTCGCATTGCGGAGAATGCCACCATCGGCACGAAAGTGGTCGACGTCCTGGCCCTCGACTCTGACTCTGGGGCGAACGCCATCGTCCGATATCGTCTTCGAGAGCTCCCAAACGGTCATTGGAGGTCATTTGCCATTGACGCCGCCTCGGGGGTGATCACCCTGGCGAAGTCGTTGGATCGGGAGACGCTGAGAGTGCACGAACTTCGCGTGCAGGCCTACGACCTCGGTACGCCCACCTCGCTGAGCACCGACCTCGACCTGACCATCCTGGTCACTAATGTGGACGACTACGAGCCGGAGTTTACGCAGGACGTCTTTCAGGTGGTTTTCACGGAGAACCTCGAGCCGGGCGTCGAGCGGTACAAACTCCTGCCCACCATTGACAAGGACGATAACTACGAAGTTGAGATTCAAAACGATCCCAACGCCGCCTTCAAGTCCATTCCCTGCTACTTTATCGTCGGCGGCGATGGCCTAACCGCCGGTCCTGGGGGCGGTGAAGAGCTCTTCCGCCTGGACACTTTTACCCACGAGCTGACGGCTACCAGGCCGCTAGATCGGGAGCTAAAGGCGAACTACACGCTGATTGTGCAGGCCACGAACGAGTGCTTTAAGGTCCCGCCCAGAGTGGATCGTTTCGATGCGAAGGACAACAGTCTGCTTCAGGTGCTGGTGGGAGTTCGCGATGTGAATGATAATGCGCCGAAGTTTGCGAAGCGGATCTTCTCGGGTGGGATCACCACCGACACCGACTATGGGACGGTGTTTATGAGTGTGAAGGCGGTGGATGCGGATGTGGGGGCCAATGCCCAAGTGAGCTACTACCTGATCTCTGATGTGAGGAGGAGCTTATCAGAGGGGCTTGATAGTATTCCGGCACGGCCGTTCAGTGTCAACAAAAGAAATGGTGAAATTTCGCTTGCCTTTGACCCGCAGAAGGACATGAAGGGCTACTTTGAGTTTGAGGTGAAAGCCAATGATACGGATGGGCTGGCTGACACGGCCAAGGTGCTGGTAAGTAGTGGTTGATAAGTTTTGATAAGTTTTGATAAGAAAATATAAAAACTTATTAATTTTTATTTTTCTTAGATTTATCTGCTTCGAGACGACCAGCGAGTGCGCTTTGTGCTTCGCCTGACGCCGCAGGAGCTTAGGGAAAAGTTGGATAAGTTTTCAGAGTAAGTTTTTGTTGTACAAACTTTGTTGTACAATTTTTTTAATAAATTTTTTGTTTTTTCAGCGTCCTCGCCAACATCACCGGCGCCCTAGTGAACATTGACAGCTACCGCTTCCACGAGGGCGACGACGGGACGGTGGACCAGAAAAAGTATTAAAATTTTCAACTTTTTAGTTTTTAATCTCAATTTTTTTCTTATTTTAGAACCGACCTGTACCTGCACTTTGTCAACCGCCAAGATAACAGCATCATGGAGGTGAACAGCGTCCTCCTGTTGATTGACAAGAACATCGAGTTCCTCGATGACCTCTACAAGGAGTTCAACGTTCTGGTCAGCGAGCCGACCACCGCCGCCGAGCCGTTTATGGAGTGGGAAGATCAGCTGAAGGCGGGCCTAGCCGGTACTTCCGCCTTCCTCCTGCTTCTCCTCATTCTCGTCGTCTCGCTGTGCATGAACCAGAAGAATCGCTTTGAACGGCAGCTGAAGGCGGCCACTGTGCCCATCTTTGGCCACGAGCCCCAGCTAACTCGAAGTAATGTCCCGAATACGAATCAGCACGCCACGGAAGGGTCGAATCCAATGTGGATGACCGGCTACGATAATCAGTGGTACAAGGATGAGGAGCAGTTGAGGTAAGTTAGGATAGAGAAAAGTAAAGAAAAAATTGGAGCTTATTTTTTCCTACATTTTCAGCCACTCCACTTCCAGCTCAGGAAGCTCCAACTCACTGGACGAGAATGCCCTGACCACGGCGGCCATTATCGGCGCCGGTGTTGAAGGAGTGGGAGTCAGTGGCGAGGTCATTGGCATTGAGGATCACCTTCACTTTAGCTCGCTGGATACACTAGATAATGGAGGCACTGGAGGTGGAGTTCATGGTCACCCTCACCACCATCATCACCACCACCACAGTCACAGTCACCACAGTCACCACGCCCACCACGAACACATTGCTGTACGGAGTGAGAGCTCGGGAAATAGCTCCTCCTCGACGACGAATGATCGGTCGGCGCTGTGCGCCCGAGGTGGCGCCCTTCTAGGTCCGGGAGGTGCTGTGCAGACGATAACCGGAGGTGTTTCTGCTGGGGCTGCTCCAAATACTGCTGGTCGACCTCTTGCAAACCAGCAGACCAGTACTTTTGCCAATGGCGGCACACAAGGTCGAAGTCGCCCGACCACTCAGCCACCGCCCCTTCCCGCCAATCCGCCGCCGCCGGCGAAGAAGCCGATGGCGCCCAAGCCGCCGCCGCAGCCACCATCCAACATTGTCGTCATCAGCAATGCCGGCCAGTGTACCACCAAGGTGGAGCAGGCGACTATTCCTCCGTCGAATCACAGCCACCACCACCACATTTCAACGCTACAGAGGGCAAATGGAACAGTAGGAGCTAATGGTCGAGTTGCCAATGGAACGCCCCACTTTCACGCCCATCCTTCAGCAAACTCTGTTTCTACCACGCCCAAGTCGCCCTGCATCAACAACATCTACATCGAGACGTTCAGCAATCACCACAAGTCAAATCCCGCCAGTGGGGCGGTGGTTAACACCAAGTCTAATCAAACTGGTGCTAATGGTCACGCCCACTATCACCACTATCACCACCATGGAGGACCACAAACAGGAAGTGGGCCACCGGTGGTGAATGGAGTTGGGGGCGTCGGTGGGCCGCAGTACTTTGGTGGCACTGGAACGCTGACCGCCGCCGGTCACCACTTTCACCACGCCCACGAGGCGAGTCAGCTGATGAACCTCGAGACGACGGAGCTTTAGCCCTCGGGGGTGATTGGAATTGGTGATCTGAATTGGGTGATGAACATGTTTCAAGAAGAGCTTTTCCTACTTTTTCCCCTTTTTGATTTTCCTTTCTTTTTTTGGCGGGCGGCCCGGTAGGGCAAAAGCCCGCTTATTACTTTGCCAGTCTG
>JAALOO010000869.1_pt1 | contig 24515 bp, 12 predicted proteins | sample 7257641 | NCBI WGS metagenome assembly JAALOO01 (sample SAMN14085613, study PRJNA598686) | mite metagenome | biome: ENVO:01001000; feature: ENVO:01001002; material: ENVO:01001226; isolation source: single female mite from University of Michigan culture on fish food culture... ...
TTTTGCTTTAAAATAAAGTTAAAGAGCTAGGCAAGAACCGTATGTGGGCTTTAAGAAAAATTCGGTATACTTTTATTTTTACAAACAAATGAACTTAAAAAATGCAAAATTTTATGTTTTGGCAACTTCGATCGTTTGTAAAACTAAAAGTACACCAAATTTTCCTTAAAGCCCACATACGGTCCTTGCCTAGCTCTTGAACTTTATTTTAAAACAAAAACTGCAATTTTAGCTGCTCCACAAGCTGAGATCAAGAATTTAACAAAAAAATGACAATTTATATAGGAATAATACGAGAGCCAATAAATGAAAAAATTCGACTCACTCTCACCTTAAGCAATCGTTTGACCTTACCGCGGAGAGATAGTATAACCAATTAAACGTTATCTGTATTGCCATCTCTATAAAAATTGCCACCGCACTCGTAATAAGAAAGTGAATAAGATAAAAGGAAAAGATTGAAAATAGTGATTTGAAAAAATCTCAAATTATTAAGTTATTTAAATAATTATTTTTGATTAAGTCAGTCGTGTGGCCCAAGTGTCTATGTTTTGTTTATCAATTACGAATTGATGGAGCTAGAGGTTACTGGCACCTATGTTTCTAGAGCATTCAGTCATGCGACAAAAGTGAGTCAATGAAATCTGCTAGAGATACTTTCCTTAGCTTAAACAATTTTTTCCTTCTTTTGACTGACTACTGATCAATTTCTGATTACTTGATAACTCATTACATTGATGACTCAATAAATTTACATTGACGTGCTTAGTTTACCATAAAACCTTTTAAACACAGTAAATTTGACAAATTGGCTGATAATCTAAAGCAAGTTATAATGTTTTAAATAAAATGTCAAAAACAATATTTTAAAAACAAAAATTAACGTTTTACTAGTTAATAGTCTTGATACTTATACTTAAAGTTAGTTTACGTCTAAACATTTTAAGTTATAAATGAGTTAATCACAAACAAAACAAATTTGATTAAATTAATTATTATCCATCGCTAAAGTTGTGTTTTATTTCAAAAACATTTTAAATCACAAAAAAATAACTTTAAAAAATTAAAAAAAATTCATTAAAGTTTGTGAAACTTTTACTTAAAATTTCAATCATTCTACAAAACCAATCCCATTAGCTAAAATTGTTAGTGCTCAGTTGTAGATTTGCTAATTGACAAATCAGACGACTGGTGACAAACCAACTAAACGTGCTGTAGCCCAGTGTTTGGTGATAAATTAAGCCAATGATCACTTCAGCAAAAGAGGCTGATTGGTCGTCTGGTCGAAACGCAATGGCCATAGGCACTGTAAAGTAATTACGGAAAAAACATTTCTCTCTCTCTCTCTCTCTTTCTCTCGGTTGTTAGATGAAGGTAATTAGCATATTGCGCAGTCAAACTAGCTTCAACCACCTGACAGTACTGTCGTGTTGTCTTTATCAGAGGAAATTAGTGCAAATGGCTAAATCCTGCGATTTGGCCTGAAAGGCTGGTAAAGTGCTCACAAGTGCTGCTGACGTCGCTGTCAGAATAGTAGCGCGACATTAAAGGAAGCTAATAAAACAAAAAAAGGTTGTCAATATTTGCCAATCGATTGGCTAATTAGAATAAGGCACGCATCTGCTCAAAGTTAAACGAACAGGGCCATATTGGCCGAGGCTAGTCGGCAAATATTGACTGATTCAGGAGATTAGATTGTAGAAGGTTCTGAAAAATGACTAGATTAGAAATTGGGGAACATTTTCAACAAATATGACAGCACTCATTGCAAAACAATTAAATTAAATTGTTTCAAGAATGACTTCAAAACAAAATCACTTACCACAGTATGCTGGATACAAGTTTGAGCAGCTCAATGAAGTGGAAACAGATTGGGAGCTCCCGACAAGTTGTTGCGGAAAATTAGTGCGTAATGTTGACTGACTCGCATTGTCGATTGGTTTGTTGACTCCTGGAAATAGTAATGATGGTTGGGACGCTGAAGGTTCTGATGGTGGCTGTGGCTGTGGCAGTTGATCCGATGAACTGGGACTTTTTGAAGAAGTGTCATTGCTTTTTTTGGAGTCTGAAAAACGTGCCTCGTTATTTGAATACTGTTTTAGTTTAACAAAATGATCTTTTGTAGTTAAATCATCGGACAACAAGTGACTAGAGTTTCTCCTTTCATTTTCTTTAGAGAGTAACCTTTGAGCGACTTCTTCAGGCTCATTTTTGATGATTTGTTTTTCATATCTTTGAAGAAACTCAGGTATCGATTCTTTTGAATTTTGCTGAACAGTGTCAGTAGAGAATGTTCTGAGTGATTCTAGATATCGCTCTTGATAAAAGTTAGAACTTTGCAGGTATAAATTGGCGTAGTAAGCTAATATTTGATCTTTTTCTCTAGCAGGTTCACTTGGTTTACTTGCTTCCGATTCAGTAAAACTTCCCAAAGGGTACAAATAGTTGTTAAGTTGCTTTAGCGGAAAATTTTGACTGTACATCTGCTGATAGTATGCTTGAATTCTCTTTAGGTCGACCAGGGGGTGCTGATTTGGCCAGGATTCCGATGATGCAATCTCTGGTATAGATGTTCCGGCAGGCTTAGAGGCATCATCGTCATGTGACCGGTTGTTGCCGACAAGCGCCTCAATGCTGAATGAGTGTTGAGAACGTGATGTGGTCGGTAAACTACTGGTCGCATTGTCCCTAAAAGAAACTGGCAAGACTTGATGCACCGAGCCTTCAGCACTAGTTGAACTGTTGTTGCTTTTGGTCTGCTCTTCGTTCATCTCATTGCCACTTGTTGTCGATACACTGAAACCTCGCTGGTTGCCTTCTTGGGCATACTTTGATGACATAATCGAGGCTGACAAAGCACAAGGCATTTGCTCTTTGAATAGCTTCGCTCACTTCTACTGATTGAATGCGACACACGATGCGGAAATGAACTGTAAAAGAAGGCGAAGGTGTTGGCAAGCTAGTGTGTGCCTGTGACAGTCAATCAGAATGGTGGCCTGTGAACTGTGAGGTGTATCGGCTCAAGCTCTAGGCAAAGGGCACTTTTTCATTTCACTGAACGGGCCTAAGTTAGTGTTAGTGGGAAAGCGGTGCAGTTCAGTGTAGTAGTCTGGACGACACTTCAAGTCTGAATGCGGCATTGCATGCTGCCGGCAGTGATGGCAGTCAGCTGCTCTCTCCTTCTCTCGTTATTGCGCCGACTGCATTGCCATTCACCGGCATGGGACGCCGCCACTGCCGAGTGAGTGTGTTCTCTTCCTTTCGTCTGCACCGTACGTTCGGCAAGTGCTTCTACCACATCGGTCGCCCATTCGCTACTGCAAACTCGAACTTGACAAAACGAAACTATTCCTCAAACATGTTTGCGTTCTGTGCTAATTTTGCGATAATGAAATTGCTAATCACTTAGGGAAAAACTATTTTCAGTCTAATTAATTAATTAACTAATTAATTACTGAATAGTTCTGCCTTTGCCGTGGAGACGTTGAAAGAGAAGGAGAAGGAGAGGGACTTGCAGACAAATCGTAAATGGAGCGAGGGAAAGACGCACCACTGCTACCGTCGCTGGTTGGGACTTCAAATGCAAATGGCCAAGCCACTAGTTTTAGACGCATTCTTGGCGAAAATTGTTAATTAAGGATGTTTGCGCTGAGCAATGGAAGCGTGCACTGCAAGGATCAAAGTGGAAAGTAGAAAGGAAAGAGTGAAACGCGCCTTGATATGCATTCTTGTGGACAATGCACAGTCTCGGCAAGTCATGCAATCTAATAGTACTTGGAGTTGTGCGTCTTAATTATCGAACCATTAAAATTCTGCTAATTGAAATTCAATTCAAAAAAATCTTTAACTCTAGCGTTAAATTTATTGCCTGACAGACGTTACGATAACTAATTGAATAAAATGCGTGTGAGTAATAAAACAATTAATTTAGTCTAAAAACAAAATGCATATTTTTTACTATTTTAAAACCTTAATTGTTCGGAAAAGGTAAAAGTAACAGTTGAGCTTGCCTATAGTTTTTTTGGTTTAAAAACATTTTTGCACATAAACTGATCACAAAACAAATCTTGTTTCTTTGCATGTTTGACAGTGCTTTTGTTTTTAGGTGCTATTCTATCTAAAATCAACTGTTCGATCGGTTGTGCCAGCTTTTGAACCCAATTGCACTAAACCAAAAATTAAACGAGTTTTTTTGCAATAAACTGTAAATTTTATTATTTTTATTTTTTATAATTAGCGTCTAATCAGTACTAAATAAATGACACTGAAGTGTTTTTACTGGATGGGTCTTTAGTCTAAAGTCAACCAAGTTAAGTTTTCTGACATAAAGGTGTCGCCACCGACACAAGTTAAAACTGCAAAAATATTTTCCAACTGACATTGTTTGTGATATTGAGACAAAAAAACAAGAAAAATATTTCCAACGTCAATATTAAATATATTCTTATGACAATAGATAACAATATTATTCTTAAAATCATTGTGAAAAACAAAAAACCAATCTTCTCATCTAAATAGCTGCAATATTGGTAACAAATCGACTTCAATTTAGGTTTATATTAAAGTTTATTTCCTAACTTACAGATGATGCAAACATAATCTTGATAATAATTGTGTGAAGTGTGCGTAAACTGATCAAAGAAGTTGATGCAGTTTTTTTGCAAATGCAAAGCTATCTGGTCATTACCAGAAATGATCCAAACAATGTAGCACTGAAGGTCATTGCAAACTTTAAAAAGCTAGATTTGGCAAAAACACACAGGAAAAGGTAATAAATTGCAAATTGAGTGGCAGTTGAAACGAGCCCAAATGGCAGCACAAAAAACCAAAGTGGCTAAGGAAAGTGCGAGCACAGGGCCAATGTGGCAATTGAATGAGAAGACAGTTGCTTCGGTTCAGTCGACCGTTACAGGACAAGTACATTAAGCTGCTGATCAGTTGAACTGGCTTTTCTTAGCTCTTCTGCTCGTGAAACACGTTCCCAAACATGCTCCTTAATTAGGCTAACGATCCGAAACAAGTGACAAGCCATCCGACGATGTCGTTTCCTTCGATCCTCTACAAGTCCCGGCTTTGTTTTTTTGTTGCATTTTAAAGTGCAGACAAGCAGACAATAATTTACTTACTCTCTTTAGCTTGTTTAATTATTTTGCCGTTAATAAGCAAAGCCAAAATTGTTGGCAGCAAAGTGCAAGTAGTATTAAGTGAGGTGGCAGTTAAAAGAAAGCGACGACTCGTTGAGAAAAAGATCGTTGCAGGCCACCGATCTACTCTGAGTTCCAGAATGTACAAATGGAGATTTAATTTGCCACTCGTCACTAGCTACTACGTTCTTTTCTTTGCTGCTCTTTCTTGTTTGCCACTGGTCGTTTCCTGACGCAAGAAAAATTTTAAAAACTAAAACAAATTTTAACTTTCTTAATGGCCTTTCTTTGCCAGGCGGAATGTAAGTGAGAGAAGGAAGAGTGCAAAGTGCAAAATAAGTGTAGTTTGAGTTTTAGTTGGCTAAAAAGTCGGGTAAAAATCGAGTAGGCAAGACTTGATGCAATCTGGTGTATTGTTTTTATCTTTGTCGCCCTATATATGTTTTTTCGACAACTGACTAGTTGGTGAAAGTATTTAGCGTTTGTATATATTTTTGCTATTATCATGCTTTATCGGCACCAATTTATAGATTTTTTCATCAATGCAATCTATCGCAATGCCATGTTTTGTGGACTTGTTTGAGCAGACATTTTCAATCGAGATGCTTGCCGATCATGACCACGATAATGATGATGATAGTGCTGGTGGCTCAGTTGGTGCCGGTGGCCGCCAGAAGCAGTACTACCATTTAACCAAGACAGCAAATGAATACTTTTTTGCTGGAGCAAATCTTGCCGTACACAGTCACTCTATTCTCGTTGCTCAATGCTTCCCTCTGATACACAATGTTTGCTGTATTGGCACGTCGGAATTATCATTAGGAAGACATCATTATCAACGTTTGCTTACCAGCGTCCTCTGCTCGAGTTGCTTCGACTGCCTGCGTTTCGCCTTTTTTAAAGCACCGACTCAAAATGACAAAAGCAGTATCAGTGTGGCAGCATCAAGAGGAGCAGTGCGGCTGATTCTAGTGATCAATTGATGTGTCATTAGAACGTGAACAGTCAGAAGACGGCACTGACAAATGCGACGGACAAGTAGAAAAATGACGAACGAAAATCATACCATAAAAGCGGACATGCGTCTAATTTTTATACTGTGTAAGATTTTTACAAGTCTTTTATATTATTTTTTTAAAAGCACTGTTCCATTTGAAGAGTTTCATGCAGTGTTTTGCCAAAATCTGCTTCAAGTAAACAATCGATCGCTTTTAAGCATCTGACTTTCTCTCTTTCTCTTTCTCTTTTCACTTTTTACTGTATGTGTTTTTGTAAAACCTGCACTTATTGAGCAGAACCACCGTTTTTTGAGCACTAATCGATACCTGACGTTTTGGTGATGCCTAATGGATGGTTTAAAGGCCGCAAGCTATTGTTGACCAAAAAGCTTTTCTACTGGTAATGCTATCAGAAAATTTTTGTTCATATTTGAAACCATTTGCGCTGTTATAAATATTCAAGCTTTTATTTGATAATAAAATGATGCTAATGATAAATTGCAACAAAACTGTTTGGCAGTATATTTGGCAGGAATCATATTGAAGTCAAACGGAAGGTGCTCAATAGCCAGTGGTCCCTTCTGTTTTTTGTGCCTTGCACAGTGGAGCGCTGGTTGCTTTTGCGAATGCACTTGCAAGGCAATATGCAAATTTGCTGGATCAAATCTAAAAAACAAAATGTGGACATGCTTTGCTTTTCACATTTAGGCTGGCGACAACTTTTCTACTGTCACCACTCTCAAAGCAAGTATTTGTTTTCCATTATTGCTGTCGAAAAGGCAAATAGCACACGCATGCATACATGCACTTTCACGGAATCTCACATTCACACGATCTGAAAGCATAACGCACTATTTTATTACTATTAATAAAGCAAAAAAAAGCTATTTGCTTTTTCTTGCCATTGTCTTTTAGTTTTACAAACACACTAAGAAGCACTGTTTTTCATATTTTAAATATTTATATTGCTTTCTATAAAATATTTATATTACTGTTTTTGAACAATATTTGAAAATATGTTAGCTAGTCGTTAGACGTCTTTTATTTACTTATTATTAATATGATTAATTTTGCAAAACATTCACCAATTGGATTTACAACTAAAACCATACAAAACTTAGCTGATAAAATAAACAGTAAAAAATGGCAGAGACTTGTTGATGTGCAGCCATTTTTGCAATGCATTAAACAAAGCATTAATTGATCAAAATATGCAAGACTAAATTATTAAAAAGTTGTAAAAACAAATATTGTTTTTTTAAAACGTCAAAACATCTTTTATAAATTTTAATTAAACGGCATGCATATGTTGTAATAACTACTAGTGATAAAAAGTACTTTTTTTAAAAATACCTTTACAATTGCCAGTTATCTTGGCAATTTTAATTGAAAATTCTTTTCAAAAAATTCTATTTGATTCTGCAAATAAGTATACTGCTGGCAAAATCGCTTTCAGATGGTTTGCATATTTGTTTTTAAAACTTGGTATTTTAGAAGCGTGATAGCGAAGATGCATCTAATGGACAGAGAATTATAAGAAAACTCCAGTGGGTAAAACACTAGCACGATCACTTGACAGCGTGCCGCCTGCCACTACCTCTATCGGGCTGGAGCCTACAGTGAAGCGTGCCACTGCCTTTTCACTGGAGCTTCACTGCCGGCACTGAGAGAGTTCTCAAGTAGTCTGCTTTTGGAATGGCGCCATCAGAAGTGCGTTGGACATCACTGCAAAGAGGTCGCAAATCAACGACACTTGCAGAGCATTAAAACGCCCCCTTGCGACAGTGCCACTCTTGGACAGTCGTTCGTGTGCCACGCTTCAATGAGCCGCTGATCAATGACTGTCTGCCAATCACCGCACAGAAGACAAATCTTCAGTCAGCTGCGGTGAACATTGCAATGAATAGCAACACTTGCCACGGATAACTGTGTTTGCTTGATTGAGAAGTCAAACACTCAAACACGTGAACTTGTTCCTCACCACAAAGTCTCGATCAACCCTGACAGCCTGTTTAGTGATACTTTCAATGTTTTATCACTTTTGCTGTGTTTGCTTTCAACTCAAAGTTCATATATGTTGGACGGTACCGCTGCTCATATGCATTTAACTTCACTGTTTGTCAAGTGAACATTGCGAAGAGCAATTATGACAAAAATATTTTACAAAAAAATTTTTGAAACAACCTTACTAGTATGTAGCTCTTGTGTCATCTTTAGTGGCACTGTTTCTGCCGTTTTGCTAATGCTTGCCTGGCCTAATGACCGAATACTTGGCTTGAGCACTCGACTTGTGATCACGGTAAGTGCCACACCAGTGGCAGCAACATTAGCCCAAACACACCTTCTTTTTCTAGACAGACACGTTAAGACGTTTTCCATGTCAGGCCATTTATATACTAAATACTTTAAAATTTGTACAGCGACATTTGACTGTACAATTACATTGGTCAGCAGTTGTTGTGCCCATAGATCATCGCAAATGAAAGCCAATACAAAGAAGGACAAGATAATATAAAATATTAATCTAAATTACAATTTACACTTTATTGGATGGCAAGCAGTGTCAGGCATGCAATGTCGCTTCTCCTCCTGTCGTCGCAGTCGCCACCGCCGTTGCTGTTGTCGTCTGAACACGACACACATTAACAGCAGTATAAGTTGCATTGAAGGGGCCTTACTCGGCCCGCAGTGCTCTTAACTGCCCCTTGCCCATAAATTAGCACTTGCACCGACATGTGCCGTTTGTGCCGTTGGTGCTTGCACCCAGCGGCAGTCAGACATGCTCGACCTGTCACTGAGTGGTGGCACTGCAATTAGGCAAAGGTTAAGCAATGATGCGACCGGCAGATTAGCAGGCGGCAAATGCGCCAAATGGCTGCAAGCGAGTGGGCCGTGAGCACATTAGAGACGCGCACGACAATGGCCAATTGGCGTGAATGTTCGAATGCAGTCGCTGCTGGCACACACACACACAATTGGCGCACCATTTTTCCTTCTTTTATTTCTTCTTCTCCTTCCTTTTCTACTCCTTGTCTACAATGTCGCCGTCTTCCGCAAGCTAATAATGGCTGATTCAGAGTGTTATTAGCAGATATGGCCAGATTTACTATTGCTCTTCACCGCTCGTCCTGCGGCCTTGTTCTCCATCCTTTCCAACAAATGAATGTCGACCGTTAGAATAAAAACTTCTTACAAAAAATTTAAAATAAATCTCCTTGATTTCCTTTTGTATGACTGGTTATAAAAACAACAATGCAGACTATTTTACCACGCAAAAACAAAGTACATATATATAATATAATTTTTCCCTAAAAATACTTGTTTTTAATAAAAAAATTTTTTTATTTAAAGAAATTTCTGTTTTTCAGTCAATACTACAATTAAAAATGTTTTAACTTTATTTTTTAAATTTTGCATTGTACATTGTAGATTAGTTACAACAAAAGTGTATCAGTTGTGAGTTGAGCAAGTTGTTGCAGTCAACTACTATTGGCTGATAAAGTATGGTACGGAGAACAAAGATGAAAAGAAAGGACAAAAAACAGCAGTCACTAAAATTGAAGGCATTGAGAGAGCAGTACCACGACAGAATAATCTTACCGAAATTGCATTCATCACCCGGCGAGCTCCTTTAGACTTCTTGGCGAGGTCTGTTTCTAATGTCACCACCGTAGCCGAGTGTTCGCTGGTGCAGAGAACAGCGCTTTGTGCCAAGAGCAGTGTGCCTACTGCACAACACTGCCTCAATTATCTTGCTCTGTTACGAACACACAATTTTGAAGTTGGTGGCAATGTGGCAAAATTCGAAATTTTAATCTCACATATAGCCAAGCGATATTGTGCCAATCTTTCCCTTTTTGCTCGCATCCTAATGCATATCACTGCCTATCTGTCGGTGGCAATCAGTGGCAGGCAAGCAAAGTCAGAAAGAATAGCCACACTTGCTAGAAAGATACTAGGCTTTTTCTCTGCATTCCTGCTACGTCGTTCAGCGGCACTATCACCCGCTGAACTGACGCATACAAAGGGCAAGTTAGGCGAAGATTTATTAAGATGGACCGCACTAGCGCAAACGTTGGAAAATGATTCGCCAGTGACAGCCCTAGTCAGTGAAGGCCCTGCTCGCATCTACCCTGGTTTTGTCTTTATTAATCGAAGTAATGATCGCCACAACAAACGAGTGCCACCAGCCAACAGCGCAAACAGCTAGTTATTTACGCTGCAAAACTAAAAAGCATCGCTCACCAGTCAAAAGGGCGCAATGTCGACTACATCCGCAAGATCTGGCGGCAAGTTAATTCAAAAAAGTTACAGTCAAGTGAAGAAATGGCACAAAAGATAAGATCTTTTTGTTGTAGGTTTGAGCCATAAATATTCAAAGCGATCAGCAAAGAAATGGAAAAGATTGTAAATGCGAGCGGCACAGTCAGCTAAAGACAAACTGCAGAATAAAACAGAGAAAAATTATTGAAATGCTATCGAGCAAAAATGGTCTTAAATGTACAGCAGTCAAACAGCAACAAACTAACACACAAAGTCACTTGGAGCCCAGAAAACAGGGAAGCAGTGGCAAAACCAGGATGACATAATTCGGAAGCCAATTGCAGAGGAGAGCATAATTTGAGCAGACATTGCCCGAAAAGGACAACAACAAGGGCGCAGGAACACACGCACTATTCAGCATGCTTTTTTATTTAATAATATTCTCCTGTTTTTGCATGAAATTTAAATTGTATGTGCACTGTCGGGTTTGCCTTTTTTGCCAATAAATCTGTTCAATGCAAAGAACGACAATTCTAAAGACAGCACAAACTGGCAAATGGCAGAGAGCGCATGTGACTAGTTTTTTACATTGTTTGAAGAAAAGGGGCAACCAAAGCATGGAAAAATGGCTAACCTGTGATTAGTGATTCAAACTGCGACGTCGACATTGTTGAAATGTATTGCAAATTAAATCAAACTATAGGCCGATTGTCAGTACTAGTGTCAAAGTTGGCAGTAACAGTAGTAGTAGGTACATAATAGATGAGCTGAAAATTATCATTCAAAAGAGGAAACGTGTTTGCCAAAGTTCCAGTGGCCAGTGTTTGTTCTCCCAGCGTGCTAAAGTGTATGTTTTACATAAAATGGCTATTTGTTTCTTAAGATTGCACCCTTGATTGCATAGCGTTGTCAGTCTTGGTGCAGTTTATTCACTATTCAAAGTAGTAGATCAAATTTCGCACTCGGCATTCCATTAGTGTCACTCTGTTTGCCTATGAGTTATAATTATCAATTTAATGCCATGCAGAGAAGCGTCAACACTGGCAAGGAGCAGTGGGACAGCAGCGGAACACTTGTGCTGACCGGTGATAGTCGCAATGTTTGCAAACGTTTTCCACCTTTTTTCTCGACGCTCTGTACTCAGGCAAACTGGCCGATTGACAAGGGAGTGAATGAAAGGGTGCATTGGCGAGCAATGCTCGGGGACAATGGCCAGAACAACAAAGTGACGTTCCTCGTCAAAACAGAGTTGTGTTGGCCATCTGCCTGAGAGAGGGAGAGGGAAAGTAGAAGACAGTTTGCTAGTGCGGCAATCTGCGGACGATTGCTGAATCTGTGCCTGGTGCCTAGCAGCTCTTGTCGCCTTGGTCGCACAAGATCCACTTGCCTGTTTTGTACCCGTCTCTCGACAAACTCATTCGAGTTCACGGCATGTTCTCGCATGGACACGAATGAGTCAAAGACACAGAAGAACAGTAGAAGAGCAAGTAATCTGAGAATGCTGCACGCTGCTGGCCACGCTCTCATTTTCTCTCTTTTTCACTCTTCCTTTCTCCACTCATTCTCTCATTTCTGTTCTCGTCTGTCCGTTTGTGCTGAAGCACAAGTCATCATTCATTGGTGGTTATTGTCTACCGACAAAAGGCCTCCAATAATGACGGCTTTGTTCACTTGTTTTCATTATGGTTCAAATGCTAAAGTTTCCCTTTGCGCCAAGCTTTCATTTTTATTCCATTTGGTGGTTATGATTTCACCAACACTACACATCTTTTAGTAGAGATTCAATCTATGTGCTCTCAGTCTAACAACTTGTTCACTAAAAATCGTAAAGATTTGCTTTTCTTTTATACTATTTTTAAAGTTAAAGTGATGGTTTTGGTGAGTTGTGATTGAACCGATTGAAAGCTAAAAACATCTTTTCTTTTGCGGTTTTGCGGTTGGTTTGACAAAAATCCTTTTTGTTTTTAAAAAAATGTAATATTTATTTGTGTTTGGCTACTTTAGATTTTCTGGTTTAATTTGTATATTCACTAAATAGCATTTACCAACTATAGCAGATATAATTAAAAAATAGAATTAGCAATTATTATTTCTTTTGCAAATAACAATCATACAGTAAATCTAAACCCACAGTATTGTCTATGCTTTAGTGCTTTCAGGGTAGTCCTTTTAGACGCTCTAGTTTTTTTCTGTTCTCGACAGTAAGAAAAAATTATTTTAAAAGAAAGGAAAGAAGATAAATTAAATTTGATGTCTTTTTCTTGGCTCGAGTCAAATTGAAAAGCCATTGGCAGAGTACCAAAAAACAGGAATGCTATTACTACTGGTAAAAGAGTACACTGGCCCAACCGGCCACGGCCCTTGCAGCTGGCTTGTCACTCTTGTGCTACTTGCCTGGCGTTTTTATTTGTTGTTTTTAAGAATAATAGAGCATACAAACAAAAAAAGGAAAAAACTCACAATACACAATGCTTACTTTTCAGTTCATTACAAATATTTTCCTTCATTCAGTAAAGCTTTAATTAAAATTTAAATATTTTATTAAATTAAAAAGCAAATTGTACCGTACTTTTAGGTTGATGGTAGTCACCAAATGCCGCAGTTTCTATAAATCATCGTTTCTAAATTAAGTGTCATTTGCATTTTAAAGCAATTCAAAACCGACTATTCAGAAGCATTGACTAGCCAGCATTCAGAGACAGTTCAATTGCTTAAATCAAAATATATATAAATTATGTTTAGAAAAAAAAATTTGAAAAAACATGTTTAAAAAAATTTTAAATTTTTATTTTAGTTGCAAAAAATATTAACCGTTTGCGTTGAAAAATAGAAACAACTACACTTGCAAGAATACTGTGGATTATGTTAGATTACACCAACCACACGTTGACCACACATTAAGCAAAGTGTATTTGTTGAAGCTCCTATCTCAATTTAATTGACACAGTTTCCGTTAAATAAACCTTAATTAATAAATTGAATTGAATGTGAAATAAATTTTCTTTGTAAAGTTGGCAATATAAAAGTGCTTGTAAGATAAAATTAGTGACGTTTGAAAACTTTTTATTAACAATTACAAAAAGTGTACTACATTGTAAAGAAAAGTGATGTTGCCTCACTTATGCATTGCCATCACTTTACAAGCGAGCGTTTGTTGTCATCTACTGCTAAAAGGTAATTTGCTTAGCAATTTTGATTGTAAAGCTGCTGATCACTTGCTCAGTGCCCAAACTGGCTGAAACTAAAAACTAGCTCATGGTGACTCTACTGAAGACTAACTTTAGAAGTCTTGAGCTCCTCTAAAGACTTTCGGTTAATGTTGATCATAAATAAATTGCCGCCTGGATGGGCTTAGTGTGGTGCATTAAACTCGCAGCGAGCCATGGACAAATTAATGGAAAATATGTCTCGAACAGGCCCAAATTAGTGCATCAACGAGAAAGAATGCTCCTTTTGAAGAGAGTGTCGGAAATATTTCCGCAGATGAAGTGCCACTGAGCAGTGAAGCGGCTGAGCGTCCGCAGCCGCAAGTCAGTGCAAGCTCAGTTGACGAACTCGGTGAGCGGCTGAAGCTTCGCCAAATGATGCCCAATGCTGGCTAGGAGTATGTGTGTGAGTGTATGAGTGTGTAAGTGCGTGTGTGTGAGCGTTATAAATGATGCCTCCGTTATGATCGGCATCGTCATTGGCCAAAACGTAATCATTACCGCTCTTTTCTATGATTGCGATTGCATTCTTCCTGATCGACAGATTAATTACGCTGAAGAAAAAGAGACGAACGAACGGACGGCTACTACAGCAACTAGAAGATGGGGGATGCTGGTGAGATTAATCGTCGATAAGTTTAATTAAAGTGCAAATTCTCAGATAAAAGTGGATATTTGCTGGGAGCAGTCTGTAAAATGAAGAGCAGACACACTTTGACTCATCCCGTGCACCACTGGCTCAGTCAATTTTTCATCTGCTCAATTAACTGTGCTTGCGCTGCCCTGACTGCCTTAGTGGCAGTACCGTACCGACAAACGCTTCTTGGTGGTGAAGTCATCGTTTCTTTTCAGCAGTGGTTTAAAAAGAAAAAGACTGAGATAGAGAGAGGAGTCACACAGTTTTCTGATGATGCCTACTTCAATTGGACAAATCTATCATCGCCTCGGCAGACTTAGTCTGATGCTTCACTGCATCTATCACTTGCAAATGCTCCGATACATTTAAAACATATACACAGTTCTAGCTTTAGTTCATTACAGTTTAAATTTATTAAAACATTAATTTGTAACATTTGCAGTTTCAATGCATTTTTGACTGTTAATTTTCAGTCGATATTTTTCTTCTTTGTGCTCTGTTTGTAGCGGCATTCATAATTTAAATTTGCATTTATTAAGACAAACTCTGATTTCAATAACTAAGATGAAAACTTTGCTGTGATGAGCTCTCAATGCAACATGACTTGCTTACATTTTTTCGATTTGTTTTACTGACGCAAATAAAAAAGCGTCAGCAATCGATAATAATTACTTGCAACGAAGCGGAGCACAACGCGATACGCTTGATTATCATTTTGCAATTTACAATTATGCTAATGAGCTAATTTTTTAACCACAAATCAACTCTTTGCATTACCAAATTTGTATTTAAATATTTAAATTTACATGCATAAACTTAAAAACACTCTGATTATACATTTTAATTTGGTTTTGTATTAAACTAAGCTTTTCATTTTTTATCAGTCGTTTTTTTAGAGACAATTTGTGTGCAGTTAAAAGCTTTTTGTGCGTTAAGTTAAATTTTAAGGTTTCCAATCACTTTTCAATTTAAGCAGTTTGTTAGATTTAAAAAACAAAATACAAAACGCAAGCATGTTAAAACATTTTGCATGCGCAGACATTTTCGTTTGCGGCCTGTCTGATACTGTTGAAACGACAGTCAGCAGCACCATCAACGCTAACCCTTTCTCGGACCTGTCTGATTGACCCATTGCTCAGTGAGCATCACCCTCACCACTTAATGACTTGCCATTTGTTATCCATTTCACATATTTGTCACCGTCGCTTTTGTAGTCTTGCTCAGCTTGCCCAGCCTGTTCTCTCATCAATTCGCTAAGCATCCTAGAAATAGCACTGTTGAATTGCTATTGTTACAAGCGAGCAAATAATCTCAAATCGATGTCCATCGACCGATGTCATTGAAGGGAGCAGACATCCGCACTGTATCGATTAACTCAACAGTGACTCTGCATACACAAAAGAAAAGTTTTATTAAAAATAAATATTATTTGAACCGTCCTTTTCTTCTTTTTTCTTGAAACTTTTCATATTCGATTGCCTAGCCATTGCTTTCATTTGAATCAGTCATTGAAGTTTGCTCTATTTGCTAGTAATTACTACACCAATTCAAATTGAATTGAAAAGATTATAATTTGTCTGTGTCGGCTGCTTTGTCTCCACTCGCAACTCAAAATTGTCTTTTTGTCTATTTATTTTTTTAGCTAGCGTCAGTGGCAGCGTTTTTGTCGATTCCTCGGAGATGTTCCACTTTGTTTTGCTCTTTGGCGTCATTAGCTTTATTAGCCAAACACTAAACGACTGTGTGGCCATGTTAGAGACGGCCCCGACTATGTCACTGACTACTGTCTTTCTCTTTTCTTTTTGTTTTGCCACTGGCCACTTATCCGCCTTGGCAAAAACGACTTTGTTTCAGATGTATTGTCTGCGGTAGAAAACAAGCAGCAGCCACATTCACCGGAGGCTGTGTGGCATGTCGTGGCAAGTGATGTCAATCGAAAACGAATTAAAACTTTTAAATCACTTACCACACTACTGCTACTACTATCTTGCTTCTATTTCAAGTTTTTTTCTGTTTTTTCTTTCGTATTTTTAGAAAGTCTAAATATCTCAGCCATGTGTTTTTATTTTACTACTGAAAGTAATCAATAGATATTTTTCCATCGTTTCAGCATCTCTGTATGTAATGTTCTATTTAAAAAAAATATTTTTTTACAATGTTCAGTCGGTCAGTTAAACACATTTTTTACTTGAGTCTTGTACATTGCAGATTTTGCCAATTTTCGCCTACCCTGACACGTCAATAAAAACAATGAAACTATTCTCAAAGCGAAAATTTCAGTAAGTGTTTGTTGCAATTAGGGCGTAATTTTTTAATGGACAAACTGATATTAATTATGAAAACAACAGAAACAGAACAACAGCGCTGTTTTTTGTGTTTGGAAATTTCACAACAAAAGCTTCGCAACCAGCAATTGCTGCTGCGATTTCAGGCCCGAGTAAAAGAAAACTCACTTTGCTAATAGTTGTCTAATTCATGTGCAGCTCGGTTGGGTTTGCGATAGCGACCGGCGGCAAAAGAGGAAAAGGAAGAAAGAGAGAGAGAGAGGGAGACGGAGACAAAGATCGCTTTAAATTATTTACCAGTCAGACAAGGGTGCCGGGTGAGAAGGCGCAGAAGAGCCCGTTAAATCCAAATTCGCTGGTCTTGTCGGTGGCAGCTTGTGCAGACTGTTTGTCCACGACTGGCCGAGAAACACCCGACGGTACATTTGTCACTTGTGCCTCTAGAGTCTGGCGGAGAAGAGCGCTCCGTTCAACAGTCAGATCACGCACTGCTTTGAAATAGAAACTGCAATAGAATTATTATCGCCATGAAGAATCCATACTACTGTATGTATGTGTGTGTATGTGTTGTATAATTGACATGACACGCACACATAGATTATGAGCGCCGGGCAGCCACGATGCTGCTTTCAATACATGCTCGCGCATTGGGCAACATTGTCGCAGTGGGCCTAGTTGCAGCAGTCTAAGTGAGACAGCTTCCTCCCTGACCGCACTGACTACTATCTGCAAGTGACCGCTCGCTCGCCAAGTTGCTACTCATTTATTTATTGCCGACAAACAGCAGCAATTTGTATTCGAATACATTTTAATAAATTAGCCACGTCCAATCCATTCTTTGCCGTTTGGCCGATCAGTCTTCGACGACACAGCACCGGCCACTGTGTGTGTAAGTTGTGTTGTGTAGACAAGATCAATTCAATTACTACCAAGTGGTGACAGAAACCCGAACTGCACCCGAGCTGACACTTGCAGGCCTTTCAATTAAACTTAAATACTGCTACAGCAAAGGCAGGTTTAATAATTCATACACGATACAAATGAGTTTGCGTGTTTGTTCATTAATTACAACTTGCGCTTTGATATCTGCTCTGCAGGTTTTACTTTGCCGAATTGCATTGGCTACAGTACTGTAGGTTGAAAAAATCAAACACTGCAGTAGAAATAGATTAAAGCAAGGCACATACACAGAGATGACACAAAAACAAAACGATTTTTATGATTGCGCCATCTTATACTAGCCGTGTCATTGCAAATTATCTAATGAAAACATATGAAAGATGGCCGTGATATGAAACAGGGATTTTTATTTCTTTGCATTGTTTCTTTGATCCTTCATGTTATTTGAAAATATGGACAGACAATTCTTGATGCTAGATAGTACTTAAATGATGGGCTACTTTAATTGAAAACCACGTAAAAAACAAGTAAGAATACAAATCAGGACAACCAAGCTTTCATGCCATTGTTTACAGATATAAAAAAGCTCAATTTTTTTAGTACTCACAAAATGTTGCCGTTTGACTGTACAGTGTGCCTTTTTTCTGACCACATTTGCACATTGTAAAGAGATCTAATACATCAACCACCAGCTAAAAACAATGGACAGTCAAACGACAATTGCTTGGTTATAAATGTGCCCATTAAGGCAGGACTAGGCAATTACACAGAAAATAAAGCAAAGCGAAGAGCATGCCAAATAACTACCGCACCATTAGATCGATTTGAATTAATTCTCATTTAATTACAGCTCTGTGTCATCCTGGTGGCCGTTTTCAGCGTCGGATTTGTGGGAACCATTGCCGAATCAATAAGGGCGCTGCTCATCTACGCATGTCTGCTCATCCTCTTTCCAGTGAGCATCCTCATGGTGGAGATCATCCTCAGGCTGTCGGCAATGTCAACGCCTGCAGCGCCGCCGGTGACCGGCCCACCGCCCACCGAGCAGTCGCTGAGCACCTCGCTGGCAGGCACTCCCAAGTCGACCGTCATATTCTCGAACTCTTTCACGTCAAACTCACTCGGCCAGCCATACTCTCCTCCTCTTTCTTCCGCCGAGCGAAACTGGTCTGCAAACTCAATTTCCGCCACGCCAGCATCACCACTATATGCCTTACTTCCTTCGCCTTCCTTTGCTTCGCCATCAATAGAAGCTCGATTCAATTTATCAACACGTTCTCCACTGCCTACTGACTTTTATTTACTGTTCAAAGATGGCTATCTAGACAACGATGATCAGTCAAAAGTGTCTTCGCCAGTGAGAGCTAATCACACGATAGACTCTTTGACGCTACCGGACGACACCGGACAGGCCAAGTCGCCCAAAAGTATCTTTCTCAAAGCATCCAACAACTTTTGGTCAGACATTCTGACTGCCTCATTAAGTCCGCAGATAGAAACTTTAGTGGAGTACGTCCTAATTGGCATGCTGGTGTTTGTCCTGCTTCAAATTGCCATTGCATATCTCCTTGCATCGGAAATACGAACGCTCCGTACAGAGCTGGCCATGTTCACCTCTACGGCAATGCCTCAGCACAAAAGCCGTCTCGAGTTTGAAGTTGAGGCGGAAGAGCCTCATTTGCTGCTCGCTACTGAGTTAGAGGCGACAAATTTGACTCCTTTTGAGAAGGATGCCTACGCGTCCAGTGCCTACACCTGTGAGCTGCAGTGTTTCGATCCCTCTTCTCAGCTGGCCTTGCCTCTGCGCCAACATCTCTGCCCCTCTACTGCTGCCGCTGATCACTCTGTCAGCTCCTATGGACCGGACTTTTGTCTGCTCACCTTTCAGCAGCACATTCCAATGGTTCAAGTTCACGCCAACCCTGACGCGACAGTGCCAGCAATGGCAGGGGGAGCACCAGCCTCAGCACCAGCCTCAGCACCAGCCTCAGCACCAGCAACACTAGCAGCACCTACAGTGGTGGCAGTGGCTGCCGAACGGGGCAATTCATTTAATTCAAATTATGTTAACGTAATTATTGATGAAACATTAGCTAACAAGCCAAGTCAATTTGCATCCATCGTATCTTCTTCCTCCTCGTCCTCCTCTTCGGCGTTAACGAGCAAAACTAATCGACGAAATCGAATGGGCTCCTTTCGCGTAACGTTTGCAGGAGAGCCACTGACAGAGAGCGGAGTTACTTCTACTGCGACCACTGAGGAACTGGAGCGGCAGAAGGAAGAGGAACAAGAGGAAAGCAGTGAGAGGCATCGCCACTCGACTTACTACCAAACAGTACCAGGACTCGAAATGCACCAGCAGCAGCATCAACAACAACACTATCAGTCGTGATCTGCAATTAGCACGGCCAAGTCGATATTACCAATGCGAGCTTAAATAGGCATGCAACGAAGGCTCTTCGACAAATGCAAAACAATTACCAAACATGGCCCGGTTGAGCTGACAGAAAAAGAGGAGATTGAAGTTAGGCCATGTTGGAGGTGGCTTCCCCTACGACCTTCCTACCGAATTGATGCTTGAGAGCACACGCAAACCTTGCCAAACATTGTTAATTGACCGATAATACTAATCATGCCAAAAGTAGTGCCAGCAAAATTCACTCTACCTACACAGACACGCGCTACACTCATTCTCGAGTTCCTTCAATCGTTTTCCTTTGCTATGTTTTGGTTATTAATTACCAGACACTTTGGTTTGACATGAAATACTTGCACACTGACTGCAGACAAAACAAGTCAAACATAGCAAACTGTTTCTGAGGCATAATTAAGAGCAAATTAAATTAAATGAAAAACAGTCAAAAAAATTAATTGCTGAAAAAGTGGTCAATCAAAGAGCCACAGAAAAACAAAATGGCAGACATGACCGGAAAAAAACTCAGATAAACAATTGATAAAAGACAAAAAAACAGTTGAACTGGCATTTTAATTTGCCAAAAAGCCCAAGTGTTATTCGAAGTGTGCGGGAAATTGGAAATATCGACCCAAAATGACCAAATAAAATTGGATAAAAATTCTGTTTGCCTGAAGGACAAACGTTCAATGGTCAAAACAGCCAATTAGAGCTGATCGAATGACAATTTGAAATTTCAATTTTGCGCACTCACTCAAAACACTTGACATAATATAAAACTTTTGTTTAATGTAAACTGTGTAAATTTAATTAAAAATATAAATAAATTTTTATTTTGTTTAATGTTTTAATTAAAATTTGAGTACTGCATTTTGATTCAATTACATGAGTTTGGTAAAACTACAGTTTATAATAGTTAAATGAAGGATGCTTTATTATTTCTTTAAAAAAACTAAAGTAATTTAAACTAGTTTTAAAAAACTTAACATATAAAATTAGCATTTTTTAGTATTAGCTACTAACAGTTTATCTATAGAAACATATGAATTTGTTTGTGAGAATTATTTCTCAATTGGTTTGTCAATTGAAAGTAAAAAGACAAGTTAGGCAGTGAGCAGTTAAACAGACCAAAAAGCACTCATTAATCATTGACTGGTAAGCACAACAAGAATGAAGAAAACAGAGAACGAGCTCAAATCTCAATGGGTAAAGTTGTTTTCTTAGACTGTTCCAACGTTCTCAGAAAACGTCATCAATTGTCTCTTGGTCCGGACTGCCGCTGCTGCTGCTGGCATCTTTTCTAGATTTTTTCTAGCCAGCAGAAAGAACCGATTATTTTATAATTGCTTTCACTGATTGTCTTCTTTTTATTATAGACCAAAAGAGGACATTGCCGCGGCGACGTCGATCATGCCTGGCTCATGCTGAAATAAAGTTTTGTAAACAAGACTGTGGCAAACAATGCAGTGAATAGATGGCCTTTTAAATGCGACACTGTTGCAAAAGAAGTTCTCGGGTTTGGTTAAAACCTTCCTACTCAGAGCAAAGAAGTCACCGGTAGTGATAAAAGAAGGAAAAGAGCGTTGTTAAATAAGTCTCAATTGGTGCATCAATTTGAATAAATTAATTTCTAATTAGATTCGACATTAATTTGTTTGCAGACTGACAGACAGACAGGCACACAGACGGACAAAGGCATTTTTGGCCAAGGGTTCACAACGCTCTCACTGGCACACTCTGGGTAAGTGCACACGCAAAAAAACATACCCACACACACACACTTACACAGGTCGACGGAATGGTCGCTCTCCAGATAAAAGATGCATTCATTTAGCCAAGCGCCAATGGCCCAATTCAAACAGAGGCAAATAATTTAATCATGTGCCGAACACAAACAACAGTGCCTGTGACTGGTATGATTCAAATTCAAATGATTAACATTAGAAACGACTAAGAAGAAAGTGCCAACTCACCGAAATACAACTCAAAACGCACTCAAGCGCCATTCTCGTTTGGTAAGCTCAACTTGCCCTGATCGGAAGAAATTGATTACAAAAGCAAAGAATTGACTAATGTGTACTAGAAATGCTACACTAAAAGCACTTTAAGAGCGCGCACACACACATACAATTATAAGAATTATCAGATTAAATTAGAGATGCGTCTCGCCTTGTGGTGATAGAATAAAAAAAGAAAAAGTAAAAGGATAGGGACAACAAAAAAGATACAGTGAATCGAAATCGAAAAAGAACAAAAAGTTAACAAAGAATTTCCACCAAAGAAAGCCAATTGACAAAGTCGATATGACTCAGCGTGAGCTTCTCAGCAAATCAGAGTTATTCTTTTTTTTCGTTTTGCCGCCACCTACAACAACAGTAGTTGCATTACTTACCTAGGCTCATTGAAACTCAAAAGAAGTTTTAAGGGTGAGTCACATCGATTAAAAGCAAAACGAGAAAAGTGGTCGCGAGGCCGTTTGTTCTGTTAGTCTCTTTCAAATCCAAAAGTAATTAAGGAGTCGCCAGGAAATTCAATTAGCTTCACCGCTAACCTAAATGTCCAAACAACACTACTTTTGATTAAAATTTGAACAAAGGACAGTCTATTGGAAAAAAAGATAGAATAAGTTACTTTCACTGCAGCGATTTTTTTCCACTCAGGCTGACTGTGTGTTTGTCAGTATATATTGCACCTGGACAGTGCCATCAAATTCGAGCTCCAAAAAGATTGATCACGCCAATTGAGTAGGTGAAAACATTTTAGTTGCCACTAAAAATGTGTGCTAAAATAGAAAAAACTAAAATCTTAGTTGCGAGATCACCAATCATGCGTTATATTCGATTAATTAATTATTTAATATGACCATGCTAAAAATCAAAACTGCGCTAAAAGCTCAAGAGAGAAGGGAGCACATAATGCATTGGCGAATCAGTTCATTTGTGAAATAGTTGTCTGACTGTCGTTTTGCTAGCGGTTGCTGCAGTGCATGCAAGGCACTGCCCTGGCATTCTGCCTCCTACTCGAGTGCACAAACCGAAGCAAATCACCACCAACTATTGTGTATTCTTTTGCTCTCTCTCTCTCTCTCTCTCTTGCTCTTTTTTTCATTCAGTGACATGGCCGCAGTCGAGTGCATCTTCCTGTTTGTAATGCCTGCGCATAACCGGCACATTGATGGCCCTGCATGTCATCATCTGAGTTGTAATAAATAAAAATAAAATAAAAAAAGTAACTAAGAAATAATGTTGAACTAAAGCGCAGAGTGAACACGTTCCTGCAAAAAAGAAGGAGGAGAAGGAAGAGGAGGTTGCGGCCGGTCAAAAGCTGCAGTCGTAGAAGGAGCGCCTTTCCACGCGCGCGTTCTTTCATTTTTATCGAATTGCCGCGCGCTGCAATTGAAAGTGCAGAGAACGCTCTGGTGATAAAGTGAAAACTTTGCCTGCAGATTTTCAGTCTCAAGATTAAGCATAGAGGAGAATGCTGTGAAGCGAAAATTTCAATATTCTTTGCTGGTGGAATTACATTGTTTGCGGCTTATGGCTTTTGAATGGAGCCTTTGCGTTATTGTTATTGTTTTAAATTGCGATTCTTTTTGCCATTCCGCACCCGCAGTTTTGGTACACTTTCAAAAGAGAGAAAGCAAGAGTTTTCAAGTGCCATTCGCTCTAATGATATTGTGATTGCAGATTGGCAGGAAAAAGTTGAAAGCTTTAATTTATCGATTTGTGGCTCGGTGCAGACTGTCGACAGTGAGCATTTATTTCTGACAAAAGTGCCTTCTGGCCCTGTGGTTCCGGCGCCACAGAACACACCAGAAGCGCCAATCATCTTGTCTTTTGGCTGATTATTCGCCTGAATCCTCAAATTATACATTCAAATTATGCCTTTTTAGTTGAGAGTCAAAGTTTAGTTAGTTTCTATTGCAAATATGCACAAACTTGAACAAATAAGCGTCTTGTTTAGCTCGGATTACAACTGGTAACTGTAGAAAGAAGTGTAGTGCAGAAAGGGACTGCACTGTCTGCCGCATCCCCTCACCAGGCCCAATGTTTGTCTCTGTTTGTTGTCTTTTTCTTTACTTTTTTCTTTTTCAGCTAATTGCGCACAGTCTGTCAAATGCCAAGCGACATTGTAGTTTTCGTTCACCATTCCTGGCACCGATGCTTTCAGAGATTAGCAAAAGTATTGCTCTCCGTATCTAGTCAGAGTCACATGCATTAGTGTCGAGTGATCTGATTTTGTTGGCTTTCCATTTATTTGATCGATTTATCTCTTTGCATTTAAGACCCGGTCTCTCACATTCAATCATATTTGACTGACTGATGTGTATTTGCAGCAGAGAAGCCAAGCTCGCAAAGTCGAAACGGCCAACTGACAATGACCAATGACTGCAAAAATGACGCTCACTGTAGGGTGGCACTGTCCAAATGAAAGCGCCTAATCGATTCTACTTTTTAGAGAAAAATAGGAGGATCATGATGATATCAATTGTAGAAAAGCCATTTTTTAATAATTACACGCGATTGTTGGCAGTGACTTACAACCAAAAAGACACTCGCAACCAAGGCGCACGCCAGAAAACAGCTAGCAAACCCAAGTGTAACTGTCGATTGATGGCCAGAGAGAGAGAGAGAGAGAGAGAGAGAGAGAGAGAGAGAGAGAGAGAGAG
>JAALOO010000487.1_pt2 | contig 24505 bp, 23 predicted proteins | sample 7257641 | NCBI WGS metagenome assembly JAALOO01 (sample SAMN14085613, study PRJNA598686) | mite metagenome | biome: ENVO:01001000; feature: ENVO:01001002; material: ENVO:01001226; isolation source: single female mite from University of Michigan culture on fish food culture... ...
CGTCTGCAAACGCTGCTGGACAGAGGTTGTCGAGCACCCACGCCGTCTTCGTCGATTCACGCTTGACTTTGCTCTCTCCGGCTGCCAGCTTCCACCAGCTTTTATCTTTCGCCCAGTCATCCTCTTGACCTCGTAGTCAGCCTCATACTCATCTCCTTATCATCCTTATCATCCTTATCATCTTATCATCATGGCCCTGGTCATTGTAGAGGATCCAAAGGAAGTCTCGGAGCTCGAAAGTGCTGCCGTGCTGAAGCTGCTAGGCGATGATTTTGCTCATTCGCGGTTTCCCATGAAGGTCTGGCGACTGGCCAGCGAGCCCACCTTTGGGCCGATCAAGTGGGCCGAAGATGGCAAAAGTCTGATCATTGATGAGCAGGCTCTGGAGCCCATGCTGGGCCACTTTTTCCGGTCTGACAAGTTCTCTTCGTTTCTGAGACAGCTTCATCTCTATGGCTTCCGGAAGATGTCAAAGCCTCACAGTTTCAAAGCCTTGCCAGACAGGAATAACAAGCCAAAGAAGAAGGGACGAAGCTCTCTGGACGGCTTTGCAGAGTACGCCGCCAAGGATTTTGAGCGTGATCAATACGAGAGCATCAATAAGGTTTGCCAAGAGGTTCACCCACTTTTCTATGACCATAAGTATTGACCATGACTTTCTTTCCCTTTGCCCGACAGGTGCGCCGATTTTACAACAACGCCATTCGGGAGAAAAAGACTAATCGTTCTAGCGGCAGTAGTCAGTCTTCGCTGTCTTCTGAAACCTCTTCTCAGGCCACGCTGCTTTCTGACGAGCGCCGAAAGCAGATGCTGGCCGAGCATTCTTACCCTCTGACTGAGGGGCAGCAGCAGCAGCAGCCCCCTCCCCTTTCCACTCTGCCAACCCCGACGGCGACCACTGGCCCAGTTCCCATTATGAACCGTCCATTACCATCGCCGTACGCCGAGGGCACCTCTGGCCACTACCCACAGCTGAATCATCATGGCCGTTTTATTTATCCATTTCCCCACATGCCACTAATCTACTCGCCTTCAACTGGCACCTACTCGCCACCTGGCTTTGCCGACGGCTTCGGCGCCGGTTTTGGTTATTGCAGCCCAGTCGAGCCGCTGTATCCGAGCTATCCAGGATTTGGAAGCGGGGCCGACCAGAACAGCCGTGACAGTGGCATCAGCGACAGCAGCTTCAGCAGCAGCAACAGTAGTAGTAACGATTCTTTCGACGCTTCCAGCTTCTTCCAGATGATTGATCCTTCGCAGCCGTACGCCGTAGCCTACTACCCCGTACCGGTGATGATGCCCACGCCCCCGGCCACCACCGCCCCACATTAAGTCAAGTCCTCCATACACACTGGTTTTAGTACCTTCTTTTTAGCGTTTTTTTCAAATGAATTTTATCATTTTTATATTACTAGATAATATATAATTATTGTATGTACAAAAGCAATATATAATGGTGAAGCAAAATACAGTTTAGGAGAAAGCTGGGAAAGCCGTCAAAGGGGGAGGGGAGGGGAGAGACGAGTGAAACACGAATTCATGCTGTTCACTACGAAATAATCATAATAAGTGTACACAAAGTGCGCTTGGGGGAGAGAGAAAGTGGTCTATTCAAGATGTCGTTGAGGACAGTTGATGGTGGCGAGAGAACCTTCTCACAGCACAATACATAGTCCAACACACACTCCAACAGTCAATGGGTTGTGTGGCCGAATCAGTTTCAAATGAGTCCTTTCTTCTTCTTGTACTCGTCCAAGTTGAGCGATCGCCGAGTGCCAGTGGTGACCATTGAGCTTGGACGAGCTTCGCTGAAGCCATTGACCATCGTCTTGCCGTTGGTGAAGGGGCCAGAGGCGAGAATGTCGCCGTTCAGTGAGCTGGCGGAATTGTGGGGCAGGGGAAGATCAAAGTCGATTTTGATGTCAAAGTTGTGAGCACTAAAGAGATCGTCAGCCGCGCTTGGCTCAACACTTTTGCTGGCCGACGCCTTTCCGCCAGACAATGTGGAGCCGTTGCTGGTCGCAGAAGTAGCATTTGTGGAGAGGCTGCTGCTGCCTTGTGAGCTTCCCGAGCTGAGGCTCTTCGACTCTGCACCGTTTTCTCTACTGTCCGTTTCCTGCGACGATTTCCCCCCTGCTCCCCCTACGGCACCTTTATTCTTGTTGAAGACGGATATCATCTTCGGAGCGCACCTCTGTCGCGTGAACGGGTCATCCTGGACACTGTTGCCCTCTTTGGCCGCTTCTGCAATGACCTTTTCCGCCTCTTTAATATTACGTAATCTGTTTCGCTCATTTATATAGGAGATAGAGGCAATGTTCTTTGTTCGGATGGTGTCACGTTGCTTCGCCACCTCCTCCAAGCGATCAATCTCCGCTTTGAGTTCACTTGCCCGTTCATGTTGGTTGTTCTGCTCGGCAAACTCCTTGTCCTTCATCAGCTGGGTCTTGCGCATAGCAAAGTTGACAGGCGTATCTCTGCGAAGCTTTTCCTTCTCTGCCACAATTTGCGCAACATCAGTATCACTAGAAGTACACACAAGATTAGCTGACTCAATGCAAACCAACACCAGATGAACCAAGAGACGCACCTGAACTGATAATTGCAGGCCTTCACGATGTCGGCCTTCTTCCGTTCAACAAACTCCCGATTAGGTAGCATGCAGTTGTCTCCGGCCATTTTGCCGATGTACTTCTCCCACTCTTCTCTTGTGAACTCAGAGTTGGAAACAAACTCAAGTCGGTAAGTTCGTTCCGGATTCTTTCCATAGCTGATCTTGATTCCTTTGTTTGTGCGAGCCTTTCCGAGGTTGTAAATTTTTGAAGTCAAGACGACATCGGAAATCTGGCCGACAATGTACTGCGGAGCGGAGCCAGTGTTTCCAATGCCGACTCGAACAAAGGCGCCAATGACGGCGTTATTGAAGAAGGGAGCATGACACCACTTTTCCATTTTGAAGCGAGAAATCCTTATCGAGTTGAGTTGAGTCAGGTCAAAGTTGAACTTCTCCTCTTCGACGTCGCTTGATCGGCCCTTTTCCCAGGCCTCACCTCGGCGCCGGCTCTCCTTGTCAGATTTGCCTTTCACGTCGGTATCACTGTCGTCATCTGATGATGAGGATGACGACGAGGAGGAGGACGAGGAGGAGGTCTTTTTCGGAGCTTTCTTCTTGGTGTCAGAATCAGAATCCGATTCGGAAGAGTCTGAATAGACGTCAGCTGCTCTGAGTTTTTGTTTCAGCTTCTTCTTTTCTCGCTCAGCCTTTAGACCTTTGATGGCATCCTTCAAGTTGCGCTTGTCCTCCATGTTGCGTCTGCGTTCGACGCTGCGTCCTGAAGAATCCAGGGCTAGTCGTTCGGCAGCAAGCGAGTCATTGTAGATTTGGCTTTCCACCTTTTCATTCTTTTCAGTGGTTTTCTTTGCGGGTCCTGATTTGTTTAGCTGCTTCTTTGCCTTACGAAGTTTGCGTTCAATTTCAAAACGCGACTTCAGGACTTCGCGCTGCTCACTGCGGTTGAAAAGCTCCTGTTCTCTCTCCTTTTCAGTCATCTCTGCCAGCCTGCGTTGATCGTCTTCATCACCGAAAAGGTTTTCATCATAACCGTCAGTGAACTCCATGTCCAAATCATCATCATCATCATCAGCGTCTTCAACTTCTCCTTCCTCCCGTTCATCGTTCATTCTCTTTGCAGTGTTGAAACGACTTTTGGCTGGCGGTTTCTTTCTCGGCTCCTCCACCTCAGACGCGCTAGAACTGCTGCTTTCATTATCACTCTCGCTGGGTTTGAACTTCTTTTTGGTCTGCTTCGCAGGCGCTTGTTTTTTGCCAGCCGCTTTGCCTCGTTTGCCCTTCGCCTTGGGTTTGGCATTCCACTCGTCGTCGTCATCCGAAGAGCTGCTATCTGAATCGCTGGAGACGACAATTTTCGCCGTCGGCTTGGTGACTTTCTTTGTTGTTTCCTCATCAGACGACGATGAAGCGGAATCGGAGTCAGATGAGCGGCTACGCTTCTTGGCCATGGCTTTCACGACAAAGACACAACGAAAAAGTGTTGGAATAAAAGCAGTGATCGTTGAAGAGATGAGGATAAGAGAATGTTGCTTAGAGCTGAAGGTCCACAAAAACAAACGGCACTGTGTGCAGTCGGACACAAAAGCTCAAGTTGTGATGGCCTTTTCTTGCACGAGCTCGCGCAGGGTCCGTCACAGAGGACGTCATTTGAAGCAGACTGGAGAAAATCGTTCCAGAGTGACTGTTACCGAAGGAACCCGCTGGGCACTTTTCTAAAAACATTCTGATATTCATTGTTTTCAACAGATTTTTTCCTTCAGTTAGTTTTGCATCAAGTGTTGGGTGTGACGCCTGATGGATTCATGGAAATGCACTGCCAGGTTTGATGATCAGCTGATGAGAGATTAAAGAGCTACGGTGAATGGAAAAGTGAAGTACAAACAGTACCTTATTATTTCGTAATAATGGCTGTTATACAGCAAAGAACATTCGAAAAGACATCAGGTAATGAGTGTAATGATCTAATTCAAGTTCCAATCAGAGCCAAAGAGCATCTCAATCGACTGGGTTGTCTCCTGTTGCTGCTGCAGCTGTAACTGCTGAAGCTGTTGAAGGTGTTGCTGTTCAAACTGTGCGTTCATCTGGTACATTGGATTTGCCTGAAGTTGATTGGCGCCGTAGAGGACGGGTTGCGTCCCTATCATGGCGGCCATATGATTCGGACGCTGTTGTTGCTGTTGGTGATGCGGCTGTATGTAGATAAGTTGTTGTTGTGGTTGCTGCTGATGGTGGTGAAGGTGCTGCAAATGGGTCTGTTGCTGCTGCTGCTGCTGTTGCTGATGATGATGATGATGATGTTGTTGTTGTTGCTGTTGTGGATGATGTTGAACTGGAGGCGGCGGCTGTTGAACTGTTTGTTGGGACGGTTTTGGCTTCTTTTGACGGCGAACAGGCGCCTGGTCAGTGGCAACAGGAGCAACAACGGCAGTATCAGTAGCAGTATCAGTTGCAGTAGCAGAAGGTTGAGGATCAATGTGGAGATTGGAGGAGTAAGGTAGGTCGCCTCGTTTGTAGCTCCTTCGACGACCCTTCTCCGTGCTGCAGACGACATTCCTAATGTGCTTTCTGAGATTGGCCGGCCAGAAAAAGCCCTTGTTACAGGTGGGACAGCGATAGGCCCGCTCGCCTCGGTGCACGGCCATGTGCTTCCTGTAGCTGCTGGCCCAGATGTACTGCTTTCCGCAGATGCTGCACGTGTACTGCGGCTCCCCGTGCTTCAGCATGTGCTTCTTCATGGACTCCTTCGTGGACAGCTGCTTTCCGCAGGTCTCACAGGTGTACGGCATCTCACCGGTGTGATCGCGCACGACGTGTGCCTGTCGGGAGTGATGACTGGCGAATCGCTTGTCACAGCCCTTCTCTTCGCAGGCAAACGGCAGCACTCCCTTGTGCGCCAGGTAGTGCTTGTCCAGCGCCGACTGACAGAGGAAGCCCTTGCTGGTGCAGCGGGGCCAATTGCAGCTGTACAGCTTCTTCTTGTGCTCCTCGCGAATGTGCACCAGCAACTGGTTCAACGTCGAGCCATTGGGGAGGGTGAACTTGCACTCTGGATAGCCGCACATGTAGCTGCCCTTGACGTGATGCTCCGTGTAGTGTCTCTTCAGGCAGACGTAGTTGCGGAACTTTTTGGTGCTATCGCACTGACCACACTTAAAAATGTCATCATCCGGACTGGGCCTTTTCCGCCCCCCAAAATGATCCGTGGAAAGGTGCCCGTTAAAGCGGCGTCTGAAAAGGGAGTTATTAAAGTTGATATTAACGTGTTTGTTATGAATGTAAAGTATACTTACTTAACTCTGAAGTTGCTACTACAGCCAGCAATAAGACAAGTGTATCGTTGGAGACCATGCTCCGACAGTAAGTGAGCAGTCAGTTTCGGTTTATCTTTGAGCACGGCATGACAGCCTTCTACGGTACAGCTCAAGTTGACTACAATCGTCTTGTACTTATCATCCCTAATCACATTCACTTCATTGTCATCGCGTTCATTTGGCGTGTAGTCACGATCCCTGTAGTCATCCTGACCGGCTTCATCATCGGAACTGTATTCGTCCTCGGTGGATCTGTTCGGCGATGGAGGCATGTCAAAGCCGACATCAGTACCTGCATCAAAGTCGTCCTCTCTTGGCTCAGCATAGGTTGTGACTCTAGGCCTAGCAGACAGTCTGGTTCGCTTTGATATCGGCGAGGCCATTGCAAACTTGTAGCTCATACGTTTTCCGGCCACTCGGGATCGTGTTTTTCGAACCTCTCTGATCACCAAGTTGTGCATTTCCAGTGAAGCTACCAGCATTTCCTGCTGTTCAGTGCTCAGCGGCTGCAGATCGGCCAGTAGCTGCTGTAGTTCGTTATTGGTGTAGGGCTCAGGTTTAGGCGTTTCAGGCACTGGAACCATATCAGGTTCGCCTGGAATAAGAATCTCGGCTGATGGATCTTCCGAGTAGTCGTGGTCAATGTCCACGTCCCTTTGGCTGGCACTGAGTGAAATAGAGGTGCCACAGTTTTTCGGTGGCTCGGGAATGTCAAAGTCGTCGTGAGTTCGTCTTGGCAGCTTTACACACAACTCCATGATTGGCAATACCAGATCTCGGCGATTCTTATGTCCAGTACTGATAAACTTTTTCTGAACTGCACAAAAGTAGCAATCAGTGTGGTCCTCGTTTGGCTTCCCCCATATCATGGGCTCGCAAAAATCCATGCCTGAATGACCTGTTGGAAGGTCTCGATACCAGTTGTACAGTTTGTTGTAACAGGAGTTGCAAAAGAAGTTGGGCGTCCAAGGTTCATCTAGATTGGTGATCGCTCGTCCATAGTAAGACTGATAAGCTTGTTGAGCGATTTCTGACTTCCGTACCGACTTTCGCTTTGTAATGTAGCATGGAAGTCCGCAAATGTAACAAAAGAGATCGGGATTGTTTACACATCTAAACTTCTCCGGTTGAGATGCAATGGAAACTGATGAGCTCGAAGCATTGGCGCCAGTGTCCGAATCACCGTTGGCAACAATAGGTTCATCTGAATCACACACTGGTGTGATTGTTGTTGTCAGTATCTCAGACGGCGCCGGCTGCTGAGTGGTCTCACTGACACTGGCTACAGGCACCACTTCGGCTGCATCACTCAAGTCGGGCGACACTTGTTCTCCCTCTGATGTGGCTGACATGATGATGATCGGGAGTTTGCTTTTCAGAAAGAAGAGATGACTGACATTAGTTAGTTGGGGAAATCAACACTCCAAAACAACGAAACTGCTGACGGCCTTTGTGTACCAAACCTGTTCCCGCGAGAGGGCGCCTCCAAATTACCAGTTTAAAAAAAATTTTAAAAATTTTATTTTGAGGCATTCAGCCAAGTACAGAGAATCTGTATTGTTTGTGTGTTACTTTTTCCACAATTGACAAGATTCAAAAAGGTAAGCGTCTAAAAAATCAGTCTACTTCAATGGAACGCCGATTCCTTTGTTCTCGATTCCACGAGGGAAGGGTAAAAATAGTGCGAGGGTTTCTGTTTGTTTTGATTTTTCGTGACCACGTGTTTTCATATCATTTTTTTCCCAACCAGGATTTTCGCTTCAATCATCATCTTTTGAAATGTCCTCTTCTCAGGAATCCAAAACGAACGCCAACTCCAACGGTTTGACAAATGGTACCAGCAGAAACAGCAGCTGCCATTCGCCACAATCAAACGACAAGACCACCAATCTAAACGAGGATTTCCACTTCTCCGAGCTGAGCTTGGATACACTTCGAAAGATGCACAGCAGCTTTTCCACAGCACGTAACTGGGATCAGTTTCACACACCTCGCAACATTCTCATGGCTCTAGTTGGTGAGGTGGGCGAAGTGGCAGAGCACTTTCAGTGGAAGTCCGACGCCGAGTGCCAAGTGGGTCTACCCAGCTGGACACCCGAACAGCGGACTGCCCTTGGCGAAGAGCTGAGCGACGTTCTCGTTTACCTCGTTCGACTTGCCGATCGCTGTCAGATTGACCTATCTAAAGCGGTACTTGATAAAATGGCTAAAAACGAAGCAAAGTACCCTGTTGAGAAGGCATTTGGCAGTGCCAAGAAATACAACGAACTGTAATATTACTTTTTGTCACAATACAATCATTTCTTATAAACAATGGCCTTTTCCTTTCAGCAGAAGTTCACATTCTGCTTTGCTGGAAACACCGCCTCAAAGGCGTTCTTGAGTTGAGTTAGGCCTTTTATGATGCGGTCCATCTGAAAGGCAGAACAGAGGAAGAAATGGGTTTATTTCCAACTGTGAACTATTTAACTTGCTTTCAAACCTGATCTTTAGTTTTTTGCAAGTCCTGCTGCTTCACCGTCATCACCGGTTTAGCCCCGCTGGGGTAGCCTCGTTTGACTTGATTCACCATTTGTTTGGTGCCTCTAGATATGTTCTCGATCTGAAGATTTAAAATGCAACACCTTTTTGGTAAGTTCGTCAACTAAAAATCTGAAAACAACTTACACTAGAGGAGAACTCCTTAAAGTCATTCTTCAGCCGACTATAAATGGCGTAAACCTCCGAGTTGATTCGGTTCTTCTCCACTCGAAATCTCTCGTCCTTCTTCAGCTCTTGAACAGTGTTGGCATACACGGCTTTCATCTTCTTACAGTCGATTACCACTTGTTCCATCTGTTCAGAGGTAAATGACAGTGATTTAACATATTTTCGTTACTCAAGAGCGTGCAAGCCTTACCTTAGCCATAAGCTCGCTCCACTCTTTATCTTGAATCTCCCTTCTCAGCTCCTGAATGTCCCGCTGGATGGCCTCCATCTGCTCATTAGTGCAGTCCACTTGATCTCGTTTTCCGCCGCTGCTTGCGTCAAAGTTAAAGCCCGTCGGGAACACTGGGGTGCACGGCGGAAAGTTGTTTGCGCCAAAAGTGGGCGGAGGAGGAAAATTGGCAGTTGGCGGCGTGGGAGCTGGAAAACCGCCACCACCACTACCACCACCACCAAAGTTTTGCCACTGGTTAACTTGTGGAGTTTCCAGTCTGGCAGGAAACGGTGGTTGAGAAGGTGGAAAGAAAGAGGAAGGTGGGGGCGCAAAGAAATCAACAGCCGGTCCCACTTTAGTCTTTGGTGTGATCGGTCGACTGACTGGAGTCATTGGCGGGAATGCCGGAAAGCCCATTGTTGGCTGCGGTGTGGACAGCGGAAATGGGCCACCCCCTGTCTGATTGAAGGTGCCCTCGATGACCTGTGGACGGTGTTGCTGCTGCTGCAGCTGCTGTGGCGGCATGTGATGCTTAATTTGCTGTCGAGGAGGGTGGTGATGGTGATGTTGATTGCTGACCATCGCTGGCGGTGGATGTGGCTGCAGAGAGGGGAACAGCTGAGAGCTGGTCGCCTGCGGTCGAATGTACGAGGAGTTGCCGATGGAGTTGTGCGACGGCAGGTGCTGCATTGAGGGCGCTGATGGGTAGGACATGGGGTGGTGTGCTGGAGGGGCCTGCTGAGGGGTCATCACTGCAGATGGCGAGTTAGTGGGCGGGTACAGTTGACTGGGTTGATGCTGTTGACTGCACTGTGGGTACTGTCCACCTGTACCAGCACTGAAGGGCTGTTGTGGTGGCTGCTGAAATCCACTCGGTGCCTGGTACTGTCCGCTCACAGGAGCTTGCTGACCAGTCATCGGCTGCTGCTGCTGATACTGCTGAGCCAAGGGAGAATACTGATTGGTAGTATTGCCAGCTAATTGAAGTGGTTGCTGCTGTTGCATCCTGCTATGCTGAGCTTGATCATGCTGCAACAGTGGCTGCTGCTGCTGCTGTGGACCACCAGACAGAAGGGGACTTTGAGTTGGCGGTGGTGGCTGCTGCAGTTGCTGCTGTTGTGGCGATGACTGAACCATTTGCTGTGTCAACTTCATCTGCGCCATCATCTCCTCAAAGTAGCTCTTAATTTGCGCCTGCAGCTGTGCATCATTTAGCTGGCGATTGTAGTCTTCGGCATTGGGCAAGTTCAGCGTACTGCCGTTGTTCAGCTGAAGCACTCGAGGACGCTCATGGTAGTTGGCCTGAGAAAAAGGTGGTGGCTGCTGCTGTTGTTGTTGCTGAATTTCAGTTTTGTGAGGAGACTCTTTTGGAAAAGTAGCCATTTTGGCTGTCGTTTCAGGAAAACCACCAAAACCACTAGGCATTGCATCCGAGTAACTTTGTTCGGACAAAAATTCTGTTTTTATCTGCTCAATCTTTGGTTGTTCAACTGGTGTTTGAAACTGTGGTAGAGGCGGTTGTGCTGGAGGTGGTGCTTGTTGAACCGGCTCAGGATTTTTAGCAGTGGACTGCGGTGCCACTCTCGCAACAACATTAGGCGTTTTGTTTCGCTTCATTTCTACCGCTGTCGTCGCTTTGGGCGGAATGCGAAATGTCGATGGAGGTGGCGGCGGAGTTTTACTGCTTTTGCTTGCAGCAGATGCAGCAGCAACAGTTGCCTTTGCTTTGCCACCGATACCACCAGGCGATGGAGAACTTTTTGATGAAGCTTTACTACCGCCAGGTTTAGTGGACGGTGAACTGGTCTGCTTGCTGCTTGCCGAAGATTTGCTGCTGCCGCTGACAGCAGTTATCTTCTTGGGCGACAATTTAGTGCCACCTTTTGTGCTTTTTACAGGATCACTTTTGCTGAAAGCCGCCGTCTTACCAACATTTGGATTCTTGCTAGAGATTTTGGTAGGCTTTTTGGTGCTCTTGTTCACCTTTACACTACCGCCATCCTTCTTTACGCTCTCCTTTTCGCTGTCCTCGCTGTTCTCACTGCTCTCGCTGGAGGTGTCAGTGTTCAACTCGGGAGGTAGAAGCTTCTTTGAGAAACAATGTCCCATGTTGGCTATGAAATGAAGTGAACGTAAGCAAAGTTGGTGTATTTAGTGAATTTTTTTAGTTAAATGTCGAATTTTGAGTTTTACTTGAAATCTGCAGTCATTGTTGTCCACGCTTTCTATAAAAACAACTTTTGCATCTAAGCGCCATTCATTCTATAGTTTTGTGTTGGTTGTGTTTTAACTGTATTTTTTTGTTGTTTTCAAGCAAGCTTTCTTTTTCAGTGACAGCAAAAGACGACTTACTTGCTGACGTGTGACGTTAACATTTTTTTCAAACTCTAACAACTGCCAACCAGCGTGATCATGAGCGACCAAGGAGGCGGTGGTGGTTCCGGCACTGAGAAAGCGGAAAGCGCCTCATCAGCGGCCAAGTCCTCAGAAGGCGGTGCATCAGGCTCAAAGACGGCTTCCACTGAGCCGTCCAAGGAAGGCGCCCCTGCTTCCTCTTCTGCCGCCTCAGGCAGCAAGTCAAAAGACGGAGGAGGCTCAAAAGCTTCTTCCAGCAAGTCCAAAGATGGAGGCTCCAAGGAGGGTGCGGCAACTGCCAGCAAGTCAAAGGAGGGCTCATCAGCAGGAGCTACCCCATCGAAGGAGGGCTCATCGGCGCCCAAGTCCTCTTCGGATGCCAAAGACTCTGCCGCCTCTAGCAGCAAGTCAAAGGATGGCTCCAAGGCCGCTGCAAGCAAATCGCAAACCAAAGACAAAAGCTCCAGCAGCAAGGTAAAGTCAAAAGAAGGCGCCAGCGCCTCCAAAGAGAGCTCATCAGGTGCCGCCAAGTCAAAGTCAAAAGCCTCTGCCAGCAAGTCAGGCGACGGCTCAAAGGCTAAATCAGAAAGCAACGCCGATGCAAAGTCTAAATCGAGCAGCTTGGACTCTAAAGAGAAGCCAAAATCTAAGGAAAAATCCAAAGAGAAGAAGAAGTCAAAGACCAAGCCGAAGTCTAAGGAGTCGAAATCAAAGTCGAAATCGAAGGAAAGCAGTTCTGGCCTTGACAAACCTAAATCGAAGGAAAAGTCGAAGTCTAAGGAGAAATCTAAGTCAAAGGAGAAACCCAAATCGAAAGAGAAGCCCAAGTCAAAATCAAAGGGCGGTCCAAAGTCTGGCGATGCAAAGGCAAAGTCGGTGACCAGTGCGGCCGGCTCCAAGGTGGGCAGCAGTGCCAGCAACTCCAAGGAGCAGCACCTTGGAGGCGGCAAAGGCCATGGCGGCAAGGTGAACCTGGCCGGCGCCAAGATCGGCCTTGTGGGCGCCGGAAAAATGGCCGAAGCGATCGTCCGCGGCCTGCTCACCTCTGCCAAGATTGATCCGCGCAAGATCTTTGTGGCGGGCAAGTCGGGCAAGACGCTGGACACCTTCAAGTCGCGCGGCATCACCGTCACCAAGCGCTCGTACGACATCTTCGGGCAGTACGACTGCGACATTGTCTTCCTTGCCGTGCACGGCTACGTCATTCGCGCCTGCTTCAAGGGCGGCGGAAGTCGTGCCTTCGCCTTCACCATCAACTACATTCCCAATCAGAAGCACCCGCTGTACGTGCTCTCGCTGATTGGCGGCGTCAGTCTCACTGACATTCGACAGACGCTGCTCGATCCGGACAACCCGGACAAGTACATGCTCTTCATGCACCGCATCATGCTCAACGTGGGCGTCGCCCTGGGCTTGGGCATGGGCGCCCTGGACGTTGAGCCCGACGGAAAGCAGTGCAGCCCCATCGTGCGCGACCTGCTTTCCTCCATCACCAAGGAGATGATGATGTTTCCTGAGCAGATGATGGATGCCGCTTGTGCGGTGGGCGGCAACGGCCTCGCCATCTGCTACTACTTCATCGCCAGCCTCGCCGACGGCGGCTTCAAAATGGGCCTGAACAAGGTGATGGCCATCAAGCTGGCGGCCAAGGCGTTGCAGTCGGCGGCGCAGTGTCTGCTCGAATCGGACAAGCACGCCAGCGAGCTGCAGGACTCGGTGACCTCGCAAGCCGGCCCGGCCATCTACGGCATTCACGTGCTGGACAAGGCCGACTGCTCGTCGGGTTTCCAGGCCGCCGTCGAGGGCGCCTACCGTCGACTGAAAGAGCTCGTCGACATTGAGCCCGTCGCGGAGATTGAGGCGAAGCCTTTCAAGCTCTAAGGTGTGGTGGTGGCTGTAGCCTGAACTTCTTCCTCTCCTTCCACCACCGCTGCCACTGCAGCCAAAACAGCAGATTTCTTAACTGCTATTTGTCACTATTTTATTATTAGTAGTAAAAATAATTTTAACTTTTTACTAATTTTTTTAAATTTATTGAAACAACAATGAATTTAGAAATCTTTATTGTTGAGTGGTAAGTTTGAGAAATGCATGTGTTTAGAAGCATTTTCGATGGACAATAGAGGGGCCATACTCGACGTAATCCTGCTTAGAAATCCACAATGGTTCGAAGCTGCTGAGAGTAGAGAGAACAGCGCCACCAATCCAAGCAGAGTGCTTCTCCTTATGAGGAGCACTGACTTCGATGTTCATTTGTGACGGGGCTAAAGCAGTGATCTCCTTCTTCAAACGATCAGCAAAGTCAGGAAACCTGGTATTCCCACCAGAAAGAACAATGTTAGCAAAAAACCTTTTTGGTAGTCAACGGGGCACTTCATGACAGAGTCGTAGATGGTCTCGTGGATGCCGTTGTTTGCCAAGCTGAAGAGGGATGGCTGAATAAGAACTTCCGGACAGCGGAATCGTTCATTGCCAATGGTGATCGCCTGACCGTCAGGCAGCTCGTACGACTCTTCGAGGATAGACGAGCTAGCAGCGGTGGCCATCTCCTGTTTAAAGTCCAAAGCAACATAGCACAGCTTCTCCTTTATATCACAAACGATTTCTCGCTCTGCCGAGGAAGCCAAATAGTAGCCACGATCAGTGATGATGTTTATCAGGTAGTCGATGAGATCGCCACCACCCAAGTCTAATTTGAGAATAGCATCGGGCAAAGTGTAACCTTCGTAGATGGGCACAACGTGAGAAACACCGTCACCAGAATCGAGTACGATACCAGCAGTGCGACCGGAATGGTACAGTGAGAGGACAGCCTGAATGGCAACGTACATGGCCGGTGTGTTGAAGGTCTCAAACATGATCTGGGTCATCATCTCTCGTTTAGCTTTTGGGTTCAACGGAGCTTCAGTGAGAAAAACTGGATGTTCTTCTGGAGCTACACCTAGCTCTTTGTAGAAGGCGTGGTGCCAGATTCGTTCCATGTCGTCCCAGTTGGTAATAATGCCTCGCTCAATAGGATAGTTCAACCTGCAGATATCTCGCTTGCTTTGGGCTTCATCCCCAACATACGAATCCTTCTGATTAAGGTTAGAATTGCACATAAAAACAAAATTATCAAAACTTAATGACAAATTTCATATACGGAAAACATACCAAAGCGTAGTTTCGAGGTCGACCGACAACAGAAGGGAAAACGGTGCGAGGGGCATTCTCACCAGAAAAACCAGCTTTGCACGTTCTTGAACCATTGTCAATCACAATTTTTTCAACATCGTCATCAATCATGGTAACAGAATTGTTGTGGAAAGTGAAGTGTACCAAGAAAAACAAGAGAAGACAGAATGTCGACTCTTCAAGCCTTCACCGCACTAACAATGCACGCTACAGGAGGAATCCGTGATAGACTAAAGATCTCTGATAAAGGACGGATTCGCACAAAACACGCAGTCGCACATTTCTCTACAACGTTTGTGTTCCATGCATACAACTGCTGCAATTTATCGCAACTTGATCTTTTTTGCGATGCGACTGCCCTTTTGCTGTTATCAGCAGTTGTTTCTTTTTTGAGCAAGCTTCGAGTTTATCAAAGCTTGCAATAAAGTCATCTTTATGTAATGCAGAACTCACTTTACTGAACCATTTATAACACAAAATTTACTACTTCATTGCTCTAAATACGCAAATCCTTAATGGACAATTTCTATTTTCTAGCGAAGCGTACTCACTTTGTACCCATTCACCTTTTTGCAGTGCACTACTTTTTGTGATGAATCCAACCTTTCAAGGTCACTAATTACCAGTATAGTGTGAGTATGTGTGTTTTAGAAATGGAAAGAAAAAAGCAAGCTTCGGTATACTAAAAAAGCACTCATGCGGTACAGTAGAACGGCAGTTTTAGAACTTCAACGCCCATCTCTTTGAGAGTTGCTGAAAGGCGAGTGGAAGTTCAGTTTCCCAGATCCGCCTACTGCTGCGCTTAAATAGACTGCTGTTGCCGCAACACACACACACAAACACAAACACTACGGCTGCAATTACACACTCACTGCAGAGTGTCGCCGTCGTCAAGGTAGTCGCTTGCAGGTCCTGCTGATGCTCCGTAATTAGCCACCTCGGAAGGGTGATGGCACCGTCACTTATATCACTGCTGTCACCACCAAACATTAGCCATGCATCGCCGATAATGGTCACTGGTGTCGATTTGTAAGGCTGCTGTCGTCGGTAAGACTCATTTGCCGCAGCCACTGCTACCATTGCTACCACTGACGAGCAATCAATTGACGATCGACTCTCGATAATCTTGTGCTCCTGTCACCCTGAGAGTGGCGACTTGAGAATGGAGAGAACTAATCTGCTCTCTTTCTCTGCTTAAAAATTGGAGCACTTCTTAGGGAGAGTAATAACTAAGGTAATAAGTTGTAGAGAGCATGCAATGTGCAGCGGCAGTGTGCTTTGCAGAAAACGACGCCGCATTCCAATCACTTGTCACTCTCTGACGGTCAGAGTAAGACGACCGTACACTAACACACATTGCTAACTCTGTTTATACAACTTATCACACTTGATTTTGATTACTTCAAGTGTGCTTCAAGCTCTATTCATCTACCTACATTTCGACCACAGTAAAATGGCTGCTGGACTAAGTTCAGTATTGCTAGGGTGCCATCTTCTTCTTCAACTTTCTCTTCGTGATGTCATCTGCAGTGACCACTCTCACCACCATCAATATCCTCATCAGATGTATGAAAGCAGCAGCGTTGACTACCAACAGCTGGAGATGCCCAGTGTGGCCGGGGCAAAACTAGTGGGCATCTTCGAGGATGACCATAAAGCAAATGCAAAAGGAAAGGCAGTGAAGAGTGGAAAACACAACTACACATACTGGCCAAATCATCTCAACATGGAAAAGAGACACTACTGCAAGGAGGTGATTTTTGAGGATAGTGGTCTTCGATTTGTGCCCTCCACCAAGCCTAGCTGCATGCTAGGGCATGATGACGACGATAGGCGGCACTTGCAGTTGAAACGACAGAAGCGAAGCACCAATACGGTTTGTTGTTGAGGGCGTAGTGCTGGTCCAGCACAACTGTTCTCTAATTTTTGTTTGTTTGGGTTTTCAGCAAGTCCACCTGCCGTTATACTTTCAAATTCCCGCCAAGCCCAACGACGTGAACGAGATAGTGGAGAATATAGACGACGACAGCTACATCAAAGTGAGGATGCGTGTCTGCAGTGAGCCAGGTGGCGAGGTGATCGTCAATGACGTCATCACCGAAACCATTCTCGACGGCTTTCGCAATTTGGGCGGCTCACGACAGTGCAACAAGTGGGTGGAACTGCCTGAAAACAATAAAAACAAACAACTGGAGGAGTTAGCATTTGAAAAGTTCATCAGCGAGTCTAATCTGGTAATATAAAACGAGGACTCAATCTCATTCTGATATGTATGCTTGAGTAGATTCAGGTTGAGTACAAACCACCGACGGACATGGACGTCTTTACCATCAAATGGAAGAGCTCTTTTCTCAAGAATGGCCATGGCTCCCGTATGCTGCAGTACCTGCATAAAAAGACAGAAGAGGAAGTCTTCAGCCTCGAGGTGAAATACGAAGTGATCCCCTTCAGAGTCGACCCCGAAGACCCCGAGGTGCTGATGCCTGACCCGCCTGAAGGACCCATCTCCCCGGCGGCCATTCCCTACCGGGCGAACTGGGTCAAGACGTACTCACTGGGACGGCGGTCACTGTGCGACATGAGCGGCGTCACCAACTGCCAGGAGAAGTTCCGCGTCGGCATTCAAGTGGAGATTGAACGACTTGACCTGGATTTTGACCGCGGTGACTACCTCATCGTGGGACCGGGCATTCGTCCCGAGTTCTGGAAGAACTCAAAGGGACAGGCAATCGCTCAGCCGATTGGCGTCGACAAGGACGATCCGCAGCAGGGCAGCGTGAACATCTGGATCAACGCCGACTCGGCCTTTCTGCGCATCGTCACCCACAACTCACTGCGGGAGACGACAAACGATACGGTGGCACTGAAGTTCAACTGGATACCGGCCAATGACACACTGCCCGACATGAAGGTCGACGAGGTGTCGCAGAAGCTGAAGGAGGCATCACTGCAGGTCTGTCTGATTGAGTACCAGTGTACGGTCTTCAAGCCCATCGAGGATGCCATCAAGAAGGAGGCGGTGCGCATCTTCAATCAGTATCTCATGGCCAATGACAAGTCCATCACCACGCTCATTGACGAGACTTCGGGTTCGTTGCAGCTGCTGTTATTGTTGTTGTTTGTTCTGCTTTAAAATCAGCTGATCTGTTGTTGCTCTTTTTATTTACTTTTGACTTCAGTGCTCATCTTCGATCCGGAGCAGTTCTCCTATCCAAAAGGCCGTCGAACCGAGTACTACTGTCAGTTCAATCTGGCCATCGCCAGTCCGTACGACAGTGAGTTTCCGCTGGTGGGCAGTGACATCATCTACAAGATGCTCTTTCCCAATGGGGGCTCAAGGCAGATGATCCGCTCGAGCAACTCCACAGTGTCTGTAACGATAAACAACTGCGAATTTGAGCTCATCTCTTGGAAGACCATCTTCATTCCCATTGTCATCATCCTCGCCATCTCCATCTCTATAATGCTCATCTTCTGGAGGTTTGTCACACCTTCTTGTTTGGTAAACTTGCTCATCATCTTGTTTCCCCTTTCAATGTAGATTACAAAGTAAGGTTCTGCAAAACGACAAAAACTACCATCGCAACCAATCTCAATCGGAGCGTTTTATAGAAAACGAGCAGAAGAGGGTGACGAGGTTGAAAGACTCAGACGAAATCAATCAGGCAATGCAGTACTGATTTTCATAAAGTAAAAGTCAGTTTATTTATTATTCAAATGATAATTCAGAGCAAATGTACATAAAATTTAAAGTGACTAGATTGAAAAGATTGATAAATAAAAGAAAGTTGTAGTAGCTGTTCAAAGTTTAAGTGTAAGGATACTCTTTCATTAAACTTTTCAGTTGTTGAGGTCCATGCAACTTTTTTTCAATTTTTTGCTTTGCTTTATCTTGAGATATTTTTTACAATGTCTCTTTTTTGCTTCCTTTGTCATGACAACTGATATTGATCTATTTTTCAAAAAATTCTATCTAATCTTTAGTTCGACCAAGATCATGTCACATTTTCAAATATTAATATCTTTTTCCCTTCATTGAAAAGTCAATTTTTGCACTCAACCATTTAGCAACTTAATTTTTTGCTTTGCAAATGTTTCACACTGCTTCTTTGCCAATCAATCAACCAGTATAATAATCTTATTAATTACAATTATGACATAAACAATTGCTAAACTATGTGGTTTTTCTTTTAACATAAGTTGAATCCACGTCTACATTAATTGCAAAAAATGTCTTGTTTTAATAAGAGTTCGAAACAAAAACTTCATTTATTTTTAAATTACAATGAACGTTTCTTCTTTTACTAAAAATGAAATGGTAATTTTAATTACTAATTTATTTTTTGTACATTTGAATATTTAGGTGCAAAAGGTAAATTGAGTGCACTTAGTTGCTTAAAATATCTTTTTTCTTTCTAACTGTAATAAGTAATTTTTGTGTAAATTTTTAAATGTTACCTTTACTGTTGTTATCTGAATACTACTGTGATCTGTTTTTATTACAATTTGCCCATTAAAATGACTTCACTTTTCTACAGATCAAAGAAACTTGGGAGGGCAGCTAATCGGGTGATTTCTATTCTGCAGAGCAACATGTACCGTTCATACATCTCACTGGTAGTTCCTTACAAAACATTGGCCTTTTTCGTGGAGTACTTTGACACCATTGAAGAGATTGACCTAGAAAGAAGAGGTATCAGTGACGGTAATGGTGGTAGAGGTTCATCACCGTCCTCAAATGCTTCCACTTTTTCTACCTTTACTTTGCACCGCTTCAACTCTCTGACAGAGTGCTTTTCTTTGACTTTGTTTACCAAATCACCGGCCAAGTGGAGCTCAATCTAGGCATGGCTTTTGTCAGCTTGATGACAGGCTACTTTTACCATTTGATGTACTTGACCAACTACAATGAATTGACCTGTATCTTAAGAGATATTCTAGTTCATGGAGAGCTGTACTTTTTTCTTGAGCCATTCCACAGACGAAGTGGTCGGCCGCTGAATAAGGTCGTTTTGAGAACTGCCCTGTTGATCATCAACGGATTACAGTGCTTTATCTTTGCTATCGGTAAAAAATTCGCAAATACCATTGTGTTTTTATTATTCACAACTTTCCTTTTAGATCTTTTAATAGTTCTAACTCAGGTTCTCATGATCACCTACATCACCATCAACTGGGAGCACCTATTCATCAATAAGTCAGTGCTATACGCCCTCTGCTGGATCATACTTCTCGAGCTAAACGCCTTCCTTTCGTACCTTTTTCTCTTTCTTTTTGGGAACATCTGCATTCTCATCAGCACAATTGGCGTTCTCCAAGCTTTCCTTTTTTTGATCAAACAGAAACAGATTGTGGGACTGCTTTGGAGGCGGCCCCCGCAGCATCCTCAGCTCAATCGACAACTGACCAAAAGTTGCTGTGCCGCCGAATTGAGCAGTCACTACAGCTGGCGGTCACTAGAGCGCTTCACGACACTGGAAGTAGTGCACGTCCTCCTCTTCAATCGCATGAATGACACCTACGGCAGCGCCTTTCTCACCTTTCTCCTCATCAACTGTCCAATGTCTGTCCGATTTCTGTCACTGCTGATGCTCAGTCAGCTGTCGGACATTGCCACCGTCTTCTTTGTGCTGATGTACTTTCTCCACCAGGTGAGTGCCATCTTTGGCATGCATCTGGTGGCCACGCGCTACAGTACGCTCATTCACTCGCCCCCTCGTCGTCTGGTGCAGCTATTTGGTCGACAGCAGCAGCAGCAGCAGCACCAGCCGCCCATCAGTAGAAAGCTGAAAGTAGTACACTTTATTTTTGCTTTTCACGTACGCAACTGCTACGGTGCCTACTACGGCAAATCGATGGGAAAAATTTCTATGACCACATTTGTAAAAGTGAGTCTGCTGTCTCTTTATCTGTAACTCGTGCCTAACTCGCCATCTTTTCCTCTCTTCTTATCAGTTTCTAGTCGTCTACTCAAAACTGCTTTTCTCAATCTACACTCGCTTTCACCAGCAGTCTTAATTACTTTGGTTGTAAGATTGAGTCAACAGAGACAACAACGGCAGCAACCCGAGTCGAATGGTCGAGCACGAATGTTCACTGCAGCGGAAAATGTTTTTGCTTTTTGGCAATTCTGGTGATGAGTCGTCGTGATTTAGTCTCCATTTTACTTCAACAACAGATGACCAATCCCTTCTCTCAAAGTGGTTCCCATCTCTTCTACCTACCCTTTTCTCTTTACCAAAATCTTTCCTCTTTTTACTTGCAGCTCTTCACTCTCCTCATCAGTGACGCCATGTGCACTTCAATTAGCCGACATCACTTAATTATCCTCATTCAGTGACTGTCACAATCACATTTTCCTTTTCTCCTTATCTCTCAATCCACACTTTTGACCAGTGCTACCATCACCACCACTTTTTTTGCAAAAACCAAGCCTTCATTGCGTCTGTCATCGTGCAGTACAGTTCTCTGTTGTCAGTGCGCTCACCAAACAGGTGAACACGAAAGCCAAACCTCTCTTTCTCTCTCCTTCGCGCGCGCATACACTTTCTCTTTCTTTTGGCTGTTCATGCCTACCTCACTGTAATTATATTTAGTCGTCTGTGTTATATCTTCCACACTTGCACACACCAACAGACTAATTCAATCGCATCGGAACAGTGAGTCAGTCGGCGTTTGTCTGTCTTCAGCACCTGACGCAACGTCGTGAGAACTTGGTTGCTGTTGCTGCTGCTGCAACACCAGACAATGTCCAGTGAGCATCCAGTATATTTAGTGTTTATCCTCTCGTCTTTTTGGGTGACACTGAGCAGAAAGTGCCCTCACCTTGCACTTTAAAGTCTGCTCTCTGGCTGCCAATCGATCATCACCTCTTTAGCTTCTCAGTCACTTTCACTCTTTCTCCCCTTTTCAATCATCGACACTTTCGATCTTTGACAACCACAATTCGAGCCACAATTTAGCCCTGCTTTTGACGCCTCTTTCAGCCCATTATGTACGATTTTCAATTGTGATGCTTTGCTCTTCAATTTTGCTTTTAAATTTACTTCAGCCAACAATTTCACACGCCACTAGTCGTAAAATGTCTGCCAGTGGAAGATGTGCTCAGTGCTCTGAGCAGCTGCAACAGCACAGACAAAATCAGCGACGGCATCATCATCTTTGGGTTTCACCACCTTCCCGAGCACCTTTAATCTGTGACTCAAACGCCATCATTTTATTTGCTTCAATGTCACTGTTTCTGTCTTCGGTCATGTGTCAATCGATGACAGATAATTTGTCACTTTCCTCTTCACCAATGACACCTTTATCCCCCGCACTGACCCTACCCACACCTGACCTAAACAGCATGCTGTCGCCAAAGAATCTAGGCGAGTACAATCGCCTAATTGACTGTGTGGCTAAAATCAAAGGCCAATTTACGCGCTGCAACGAGGAGGCGCAGCGAAAGGGCGAGGCAGTGCTCAAGTGGGTCGACGAAAAGTCGGAGATGGGCACTCTGCTAAAGTGCTGCGGCATCTGGCTAGTCCGCGACTGCTGGGTCAGGGCAGCTCAGCAGGAGTGCACCGACGATCAGGTGACACAGTTGCGCAACATGCCCACCAAGATGATACCAGCTATACAGAGTCTCTGTGCAAAGTACCAGCCAGGTTCGAGTAGCTGCTACACACCGCACCTCATTCTAGGAGCTGTCGCCCTCGGTGCTCTTCTTCTCCTTCTCATCATTGTTGTGGTTATCGTCATGGTCGTACGACATTTTCGTCGTCGTCGACAAGAGTCTACCGGATTGAAACTGTCAGAGGAGATTGGACCACTCTCAGAAGGACGAGACCGAGGTCGAAACAAGCGATCAGAGAAGGTGAAGTTGACAGCAAAGTCAGGCGGTGAGTCCAACAGCGGTATCATCAACATCAACAACAACAACAACAATCTTGAGTTCATTGATTCGGAAAAGGTCAACTGAAAAATACCACAAAAATTGCGGACAAAAATTAGATAATTGTGAGAAACGAAAATATTTCTTACATTGCCAAAATCTATTTAATTTTTTCCATCTTTTCGGTATCAGTTTTCCAAGTTAACACTTTGCCAGACATTTTTGTCGTATTGTGATTTTGATTTTTATTCTCATTTTTTTATTCTTATTCAAACTCTATTTAATTTTGTTTGCTTTTCACGACACTTTTACTCTCACAACTGTACATATGCTATATTTTTTCTTTTTTAAATTGTGGTATAAGAACAGAATGCTGAGCTTCTGAAGACAACATGTGCTCAGCAGAACTTTCAGCAAATGTTCCCTCTGGGTTGTTTTGCCGCTGTATTTCGCACCATTTTTTTCTTTCCTTTGTATTTTCAACTTCCTTTTGACATTTCCTCTTTTCTATCTTATTTTCACACCCCATCACAATCTCATTCTTTCTTTGCATTTTTTCACTTTCTCCTTCACACGCCATAAAGACCGCCAACCAATAAAACAATGCCTGTTCTGGTAAATATTGACCCATTATTATTTCATTTTGTCCACTTGACGACATCTTTTTGCACCTTCTGACTGAAACTGTGACTTTGACGTTGACGTCGTTGGTGAAAGTTGGTGCTCAACACAGCTCTGACTTGCTGACTTCACACTCACCGAGACTTCTTCCGACTAACTTGGCAGTACCTTTTTCGCGCCACTAACTGAAATTGCCTCTGTTTGTGGTGTTTACTTGCGGTGTGACTATAATTAGAGACCAGAGTAAACATTTGCTCAAATCACGCACACACAGTCACCCCACAGAAAATTTGGCACATTTGTAGACAATACAAGAAAAAGAAGAAGAAAAACAACGACAAAAATCACAATTACAAAACTAATAGTTTTGTCAGTAACAACTGTCAATCTGATTTGAATAATGCAATACAATTTTTATTATCTTCAACTACCGTCGACCTCAGAGAAGGCAATGCAAGGTTACCACACTTGTCGTGGTGAGGTGTCAAACAGAGTGCAAACTCTGTTTATTGTTCGATTATCTCACCAAAAAAACTCAGTGCACTGTACAGTTTGCACTGATGCTTCTTTCATTGAAACAGCAAACCTCAAACTTCAACTTCAATCAACTTCAGTTGTTGCTCTTTTTATGCACTCCCTCAGCAAGCCGCTAATCTGATTCTCTCAGTCTCTGGCAGCATCGATCCTCAAATTGGCCAAACTTTGCCTATCTATGACAGCAATCAACACACAGACACACTCATTGCCACATGATTACCCAGCAACCTAGCACTACCAAGAAAGAGGTGAACAAAAAAGGTATTTTTCTCTGGTACCTATTTCCTTTGTCTGATTTTTCCTGCTCTATTCGCCGTGTTAACCGATGATCACTGTGAGTCCATTGTGTTCACATTTTTTCCAAACACTTTCACCATATCTCGACCACCTTTTGCACCTCACGGCAGCAACTTAGAACAGGTCTTTTTACCCAGAAAGAGTCGGGCCATTTCAGTCACAAATGGCGACACCGGGGCACACAGTGTGCCTCGCCTCAATTAGCCCAATGCTCGGCGGCAGTCGTTAATCGTTCCTAAATCAACGCAAAAGCTTTTTCTTGTCACTGTTTGCCTTTTGCCCTTTTCTCTGATACTCCTCTTCATCTTCACATTGGCAGCAGTGTTTGCACAGTACCTCTCTCCTTCTCACTTGTTTCAACTAATTATCAGGTAAGTAGAGGCGCCCTTTTGTTGTCCACTGCGTTGTGTCTGCTCTTGCATGCACCACTTGTTTATGGGCACTGTGTAGGCAGCAGAAAAGTACCCAGGCAATGTTGTTGCTGTAATTAGCTGTTTTTCTTGACTTTTGCTTTCACTTTTCATCTTGTCTTTCCAAACCTCTTACACATTTTTCTTCTCTGATTTCACTTTTGACTGTTTACTTAGTCGACTCTCCTCTGCCATCGATCTCACTCTTCAATCGTTTCCTTGCATTCATCACCATCACCACCAGAACACACACAAACCACACAGAGACTGGTGTGGTGATCACTTTCTTCCACTTACTTGTACACTCAATCACGCTATAGTGCCGAGGATCTGCAATCACTCAGCAGACAGTGGCCAGGAGAGCGCAGGGGCAGACAGACTTGGCATCTGTTTTCGCCATCACCTTCATCACAATGGTCGAATCTGGAGGAT
>JAALOO010000870.1_pt1 | contig 24504 bp, 13 predicted proteins | sample 7257641 | NCBI WGS metagenome assembly JAALOO01 (sample SAMN14085613, study PRJNA598686) | mite metagenome | biome: ENVO:01001000; feature: ENVO:01001002; material: ENVO:01001226; isolation source: single female mite from University of Michigan culture on fish food culture... ...
GAGAGAGAGAGAGAGAGAGAGAGAGAGAGAGAGAGAGAGAGAGAGAGAGTGAGGGAGAGAGAGAGAGAGAGAGAGAGAGAGAGAGAGAGAGAGAGAGAGAGAGAGTTTATTGAAGAAAGACTCGGTGAAAAAGTAGGGAAAAGGAGTAGGAAGAGGAGGGGAAATGAGCAGAGAGGCAAAAAGGTTGAAGAAAAGAGTAAGGAAAAGGAAATAGAGGCTAGAGAGAGAGAGAGCTCAGAGGAAAGTTATCTAAAAGTTTGTCAAGAAAGAAAAGAAAGCACAGCAAAAGTCAAGAAAGGGAAAATGAGATAAAAAGTGTGAAATGAAGTCGAGAAGTAGATGAAAAAGAATGGAAAAGGAAAAAGAAAAAGAAGAAAAAGAAAAAAGGACCAAAGTTAGATGATAAAATGAAAAAAGAAAAAGACAGAAAAAGATAGTAGTAAATCGTTTCCAAAGGCAGTGAAGGTGGTGAGAGGAGAGAGTGACAAAGAGAAAGGCGGTACAAAGGTATAGGAAAAAAAGTTTTTGGCCAGAAAAAGAGAGGGCGCAGAAAGTCTGTCGTCGCTGCCATTGTCAAGTACATACCATAGAGGACGACGACGTCTGGTGCTTCTTCATGATCACCGTGGTCGTCTTCTGCTCAGTCTTATTGCTGCTGTTGCTGCCGCTGCCTGAAAGCTGCTGCTGGAGAGATTCATTCGTTTTGCTGAAATTGGTGGTGGTGGTGGTGGTGGTCCCATCGTCATCATCCACATCCTGAAAATTGTGGTGGTGGTGGTGGTAATGATCCGAACTGGAGTTCAAGGGCACTTCCTGCTGGTTGGGCGGTGAGAAGGCGGAGGAGTTGGTGTACGACGACGTAGAGTTCGACACCACCACCAGCGGAGCTTCCTTAATCGCCGCCGCCTCCGCCGGGTCGTAGCCATCACAAACGAGGAGCACAATTCGATTGCCCGTATTCCTCAGCGAGCTGACCGCCTCCCCGTGAGACGCCCCCAGCAGGCTGACGTCGTTCACCTCGATGATGCGCATGCCCGGCTGCAGGCGGCCGTCCCTGGCCGCCGCCCCGCTGGGGTTGATCTTCGAGATGAAGATGCCCTCGTCCTCGCGGTCAAAGGGATTGCCCGGCTGCCCCCCACTGCCGCCCTTGATGTTCATGCCCAGCTTCTCCGTGGGCAGCTTGTTGATGATCAGCTCCTAATATGGATGGGGGGAAAAACTCGTGAGTTTGATTTAATCCTTTAAACTCCTCCCTCTTTCCTTCCACCACCTACCTTCCATCCACTGGGCAGCTGTTCGTGCTTCACCGTCAGCACCACCTCCTTGGTGGCCCTCACCAGCGCATCGACCGCCTCCTGATGAGTGGCTCGGCTGATGTTGACGCCGTTGACGGCGAGGATGCGGTCGCCGATGCGAATCTTCCGTGTTCGGGCGGCCAGCCCCTCGGGCACCACCTTCGAGACGAAGATGCCCGGCTCGCCGCCGCCAAACGGGTGACAGGAGTGGTCTGGGCAAAGAAAACAATTAAGAGATATAATTTCTCACAAAAAACTCTTCTCCTCACCTGATCCGCCAATGATGCTCAGCCCCAGCGGCCCCTCCGACTTGTGCAGCGTCAGCGTCTCCTCGATGAGCGGCAACGACAGCATATTATTGGTCACCCTTGTGACCGTATTCTCCGTAAAGGTGGTCTTTGTGAGAACCTCGGTAAACTGGCCCACGGCGGTCGGTGCTGCGGGGAACTGCGCCTCCAGGGCGCCCTCGCCATTCTTCAGAGCGACTAGAAAAGAAAGAAGTTATCCTTTGAAAAATCTTAAAAGCACTTAAACAGCACTTACCTGCAGAATGAGGATTATGATTGAGAAGGGCGGCACTGTTTCTCGCAGACAGCTGCGGCGACGAGCTGCTATTGACAATGGAGGCGGCGTTGGAGAGGGGCGTGATGAGCGAGTTGGAGTTATTGCTGCTGCTGATGAGAGAGCTACTTGTGTTATTGGCAGAGGAGGTGATGATAGGCATGGTGTTGCTGTTGAAGGCACTGGAGGAGGAATACTTCGAGTTACCGGAAGCCAGGGGAGGCCTCGACTGGTAGCTGCTGCTCTGAATACTGCTGCTGTCCGCCACGCCTCCTCCTCCTCTCAGCCCCGGAAGCTTGGCATTGAAGATGGAGGCGGTGGAGGGCTTCGCGCCGGGCGAGGTGGTGTGCGCAAAGGAGGGCGTGCTCGGCGTGGAGATGGTGCCCGCAGAACCGAAGATGCCTCCACTGGCGGCCCCGCCGCCCCCAGCACCGTCCAGGCCCACGCCGGAAAGGCTGTTGACCGAGCCGAGAAGGGGGCGCCGGTAGGAGCCCATGTAGGAGGGGCGGTTGGCCATGTACGAGTTGGCCGAGTAGCCGACGCCTCCCGGGCCGCCGCCATTCTCGGTGACGCCCTCCCGCTCCACGACCAGCCGCACAAAGCGGTCCAGCCCCGTCAGCTTGGCAATCACAGCGTCGTGCTCCAGGCCCTGCACGTCCGTCCCGTTGATGGACAGTAGCTTATCACCGACGATGAGCTTGCCCTCCGCCGCCCCGCCTTCAAAGATGGTTGACACGTAGACGCCACCACCGCCGTCGTCAGCATCATCACCTCCGGCCTTGTAGGGCGGCGCCCCCCGGCCGCCGGCGATGCTAAAACCGAGGCCGGTCTCGACGCGCATCAGCGTCGTGTGGACAATCTGCTTGGTGAGCTGGGCGCCAATGAGCGGGGTGAGCGGCACTGAGGAAGAGGTGGCCGCGGTGGGCGTAGGTTCAGGCTGCGAGAAACGATGCGAGGCAATGTTCAGCGGGCGAGATGATGAGAAGGAGGAGGAGGAGGAGTTGGAGTTCTCCGGAGGATTGGAAGATATCGCCGAGGAGAAGGAGAGCGGCGGCGGCTTGGCCTTGCTGATGGAGGTGGTGGTGGTAATGGGAGGTGATGATACTGAAGCAGGCGTTGTCGGAACAGCAGGCGACAGCTGTCCCTCACTTTCCGCTGAGGACCGGGAGATGACCGACGTCCTCACCGGCGGCAGCGGAGGAATTCGGCCCACTGCTGAGCTGCTGGTGTTCACCACCTCAGGCGTCGTCATCGTCGTCCCCTGCTCCCGCTCCACGGTGATGGCAAAGTCCAGCCCCGCCGTCTTCAGCCGCTCCACCGCCTCGTAGTGCTCAATGACGGAAAAATCGTGCCCGTTCACGGAGAGGATCTTGTCGCCGACGCGCAGCCCTGCCGCCTCCGCTGGCCCGTGCTCTGTGATGCGCGACACAAAGATGCCCTCGTCGTCGCCCTTGTAGGGCGAGCTGTTCCGCCCGCCGGCGATGCTCAGCCCGAGGCCGGTGCCGACGCGGCGCATCTGCAGGTGCAGAATGACCACAGGCACGGCCTGTCGATCAGACGCCCCCATCGTCGCCGACGGCTGCGGCAGACTGTTCAGGCCAAAGGTGCGACTGCCCTCGCTGCTACCCGCCAGAATGCTGTTCAGCTTCTCCTTCTCCTCCTTGGAGCTGATGATGCGTTTGTTCTTCAGGTGGTGGGGCGTGTCCCGCCGGTGGAGGCGCATGTTGAGCTTCTCGGTGGCGTGCCGGGCGGCCTGGGCCGCCTCGTCGTCCTCCACCACCCCCTCTTCCTCCACCTCCTCCCCCTCCTCTTCCACCTCCACGTCATGATGCTCATGAGCCGCCTCCTCTTCCCTGCTGGCGTTGAAGCCAACGTGGCGGACCCGGTCCGCGTGGTGGAGATGAGGGTGATGGAGGTGGTTTCTGGCCGCTACTTCCTCCTCTTCCTCATTATCCTCCTCGGTTCGAATGTGCACTCGTCGCAGGCGGTCGGTAATCGGCCGAGCATCCACCTCCTCTTCCTCCGGTCCGTCCATCTGATCAAACTCAAAGCCGGCGTTGGTGAAGAGGGCACTTCCTCCGGGTGGCTGTTGCTTTCTCTGCTGTTGCAGCTCCTGCTGCTGAATCTGCTGCTCCAGCTCCTCGTCGTCCTTGATTATGACCGAGGCGGCGGAGGAGGTCTCCGAGTAGGAGGGCGCCGCCATGTTCTGATGCTGCTGCTGAGAGTGATGAAGGAGGTGGTGGTGGCCATTGGTCGCCGAGTCGACATTGCTCTCCTGAACATCGCCCTCTCCCCCGCCTCCCTCCTCATCCTTGCTCGTATTGGCCGAGTTGTCGCGATTCGCAAACAGCTTCTGGTGCCGGGCCTTCAGCTCCCTCGGGTGGGGCGTGTCGTGGCGGACAAAGTTGACCGGCTCAGTGCCGCTCGTCGAGCTGATCAGCGGGTCGCTGTCGTCGTCGGGCTCCTCCTCGTCGCTGCCGCCGCCGCCGCCGCCCTGGTCGGCGAATTTGACCGCCGAGTGGCGGGGCTGGTCCCAGTTGAGCGAGTTCACCCGATCGAGGCTATTGCTTGAGTAGGAATCTAGAGAGAATGAAGTTAATAAAATTATTAAATAAAACTCCCAAACCACTCACCAAAGATGGCGTCGGTCTTGTACTCCTGCTGCGGCAGCAGAAAGCAGGTCAACACCTTCACGCCGCTCTTCTCATCGTAGTCGTGCTGAAACTTGAGCAGCGGCTGCGACTGATTCTCCGCCAGCCAGAGCGCCTTCAGGTTCAGTCCGGAGACGGAGAGCGGCAGGTGGGCAATGCGATTGCCGCTAATGTCTAGCACGCGCAGCTCCCGCAGCTGCCCAATCTCCGGCGGCAGCTGGGCGATGGCATTCTCCCGCAGCGAAAGGACGCCCAGCCGCGACAGGGCGCCAATCTGCGCCGGCACCTCCCGCAGAAAGTTCCGGTCCACGTTGAAGTTGGTCAGGTGGACGAGGTTCCCGATCGTCGCCGGCAGCTCCTCAATCTTATTCTCCGTCAGAACGAGCTCCTGCAGCGAGCTGCAGCCGCCGATGGTCGGGTTCAGCGATTCGAGGCTGTTCTGGTCGACCTTGAGAATGGTGAGCCGCGTTAGAAGGCCAATGCCGTCCGGCAGCGAGCTGAGGTGGTTTTCGCTCAGGTGCAGGTCGGTCAACGCCTCCAGGCCGCTGATCTCCTCGGGCAAGTATTCCAGCTTGTTGCTGCTCACATCGAGACAGGTCAGCCGGCGAAGGCGGCCAATCTCCCGTGGCAGCGTCGTCAGCTCGTTCTGGTCGAGCCAGAGCTCCTGGAGGGCGGGAAGTTGGCCGATGACCTCGGGCAGCTCGTCAAAGTCGTTGGAGCCCAGGTCGAGGCGCTCCAGCTTGACGAGCATCGAGATGGAGGGCGGCAGGGTCTTGATGAGGTTGTCCCGCAGCTCCAGCGACTCGAGATTGGAAAGAGAGCCGATGTTGTTGGGCAGCCTCTGCAGGCTGATGTCGTTCAGGGCGACCAGGCGGAGGGCGCGCAGCTGGCAGAACTCCGATGGAAGGCTAGAGAAAAGTGAGGAAAAGGGAGTTAACTAAATGTTAGAAAGCAGGGAGAGCGTGAGCTGATAGATAAGGTTTATTCAACTAAAACTAGTGAATAACTAACTCACTACAGTGAGATACACCACTCTAAATAGAGTGGGAGAACAATGCTTGCAAGTTCTAAAATCACAGAGGTTCTAAAACCTAACACTAAATGAAATAAACAGAAAAGAGAAACCATAACTTACATCTGCAGCGGATTGGAGCTAAAGTCCGCCGAGTGCAAGCACTTGAGGTTCTTGATGCTCTCCGGAATCTCCGGAATTTCATTCTTGCTGACGTCCAGCTCCACCAGGTTGACCAGGTTGGCGATCTCATGCGGCAGGCGGCAGATCTCATTGTCGCTCAGCGTCAGCTTCCGTAGCTTCGTCAGGCGAAAGAGGCCCTGCAACAGTGTGAGGAAAGATAATGAGATTATTAGTAAACAGCAGCAGCAGCAATAACAGTCACACTGATTAGAGCGGCGCGGTAACAAGTGTCAAGTGGCAGTAAAAGAAGAAGGAAAGGAAAGGAAAGGCAGAGACTATTGTTCGCATAATAATAATAAAAAGAGAGAATGAATAAATGAAAAGTGCGCCACAATTTCGCCACTGTTTACCTTCTACCTACACAGCACCGAACTGCTTATCAGCTACCCTCCACCTTTCTCCTTTTCCTCAAGTAATAACCACCACCAGCACCAGCAAGCGTGAACAGTAAGTCAAGTGAGTGTGCAGAGTCACTGATAGCAGCAGAGCAGTTCTGGCGATTGCCTCTGCTCAGCACTGATAGGATCAATGCAGTTCACTCAATGGATGCTCTCTCCCTTTCCCTCACTCACTTGACAGCTGAGTCAACAGTGTGAGGGAGATTGAGTGGTACTGAGAAGAAAGGCAGCAAGAATTAGGCACAGCAGCCAGCACTGTACAAGAGAGGTACAAGCTATACACTCAATCTCGAGTCAACAGTGCTGGTGGTGGTGTCTGGAGTAGAGCAAAGTGTTTCGGTCTGTCTGTCTGTCTCTGTGTCCTCGCCTAAAGTGTCTGTCCGTCACCACCACCAGCACAATTGTCTCCCTCTCCCTTCCTCTTCTCAATTTTTTTCCGCCGTCCCCGCCTGTCCACGACGTGTCAGAGTGCTGAGTGCTTGTCGCTGCTGAAGATGGCACCGAGCGGAACACTCTTGCAGAAGCAGAGACGCAACGACGACACAACGCCAGACACTGTTTCAATTAGAATGCACAGAATGCTAATGATGGCAGCAGCAGCAGCAAAAAAAGAGAGAAAACGGAAAAGAGGACTTTGCAAAGTTAAAGGCCGCCGAGGTGGCAGTGGGCAATTGTCTGGTCTGGTCTCTAGTCCAACTCACTTTAACCGCTGAATTTGCACAGGCTATATAAGTGGTTCCCCGCTTCTTCTTTCATTCTTTTGCAAAGTGCCTTCGCCGTCTTCCTTCGCCGTCTTCCTCCTCAAAACCCCTTTTTCTTTGGTACACACTTTTTCCCTCTCCACTTTATTCGCTCCACTGCGACATACATTTGCTGTTCTACAAAAGCAAAGAGCTTACGCACACACACACACACACACACACACACACACACGCACAGCTTTCTACTAGAGCTCATTTAAATTTAATTATTATTGTAGTGTACGACAGCAGCAGCAACAGCAGTGCTGGGGAAGGAACTAACAGGAGAACTAACTGCTGTCGCCGCAGAAGAAGCAGCAGCCTCGGAGGAGTAACGAGCTACAAACTCGAGGAGAAGGAGGAACAGCGCGGGGACAACTTTGTTGTAGAGGAGCAAATAGTAAAACTAATAAAGCTGCAAGAGTCAGCAGAAAAGAGCAGCAGGACAGTGCTGATGTTCGTTGCAGAAAAAGAGAGAGAGAGGGAGGGAGGGAAGGGAAGAACAAACTACATGTCCTGGCAATCTGTTTAAGTGATCGATTGAATCGGCAGCAGCAGAAAGAGGAGACGACGGAAGAGCAAATTCATCATCAACTCTACCTACTACCTCTTCTTAGGGTGATCAAATGCTACCCCAAATAAAAAGGCTAAAGCCCTGTCGTGAGTGAATCTATTAGATTAGAGACAGAGCAAGAGAGAGAGAGAGAGAGAGAGAGTGAGAGAGAGAGAGAGAGAGAGAGAGAGAGAGAGAAAGGATCGCTCTGCAATGCCATTAGATTAGAGTGGCAGTGAGGGGACACACAATAACATAATCATATCATTCTCTCTTCCTACTACATTGCAATTTAGGTAAGAGCACCCAGAAAAAGAGAAAAGGCTCAGAATATTCTTAGGCAGATGAAAACGCTGATGAGATTGTGTGGTGAATGCAAATGCAGGTGGTGGTAGTGCACTGATAGTGACTGATGTGCAGCGGCAGCGGCGGCGGCGGCAGCATTAACTTCACTTCACCTTCTCCTCAGCACTTTCTCCAGAACAGTGCACCCGAAAAACACACAGAAACAGACCGAGAATAAGAATAAAAAAGGAAGCAAGAAAGAGTGGACAAGGCCATCCAGGCTTAGCTAAGCAGCAGGCAATCCCAGAGACAGAGACAGAGACAGAGACGGTCGGTCTCACGGAATGTGCAGTCCGCAGGCAAGTGCAGAGTGCAGAGCTGAGCTAGGCAGACGGGTAATGAGAGAGAATGAGAATGAGAGTTACAGCATCGGCTTAATTCAGGGCCACTGTGCAGCAGCAGCATTGACAGCATCAATTCAGTGGCGGCGGAATCAGCAGCGACGGCAACCACCATCACCAGCAGCACCAGTGCCCTATATACCCGAGAAAACACCGACGTCTGATTACCATTCCATTGACTCTCGCCTGCTGCTGCTGCTGCTGCTGCTGACAGCAACACTGACAGACCAGGCAACAGCAGCTAAAGTCAAGTTGTAGCGAAGCAGCAGGCAGGCGGGCAGGATGCTACTGATGTGAGCTGCCTACACACTAAATTTAGCGCCAAGTTTATATTAGAGGAAATTGAGATTGAGACGATGATGTGCGTGTGTGTGCGAGTGTGAGTGAGTGCGAGTCTCCCGAAACGCCAGAAAGCAAACGCTGAGTTTCGAAACGCAGAACACGCCGAAATCAGGCAGAAAATCGACAGTGTCGGCGACGGCAACAACAGCAGCAACTCGCAACTAACAAGTGAGCGCAGACAAAACAGAGCTAAACAAAAGGAGTGCACTGGAAGTGAAAGGCAAAATGAAATGGCAAAGGCACTGGTGGAGCCCCTCAACAGACTTACCCTTTGCAGGTCGCGAATGTGATTGGCGTCGAGGAGAAGCTCCTCAAGTGTCCGAGTGTAGCGGAGGACGTCCTCCGGAATGGACGGCAGACTGCAGTGCCGCTTGTCGATGTACTCGACCTGCCGATTGCAGCCGCGAAAGATGGGAATACATTTGAACATCGTAATAGTGGTGGTGGTGGTGCTCGTCGTCGGTGAGGGTGAGGGTGGTGATCAATCCAAGGTGAGGATGAGGATAAGGTGGATGAAGAGGATGATGACGACGAGAAATGCAAATATTGTCGAGCTGCAGTGGTGGTGGTGAAGTTAGGGGGTGATGCTAAAGTATAGCTGCTGCTGAAAGAGGAGGAGGAGGACGGATGACAGCTGCTAACACTCATCATAGTGCTTGGTGATCATCTCGTCCAGGGCATTTTCATTCGAGTGAGCGAAAGTTGAGCGGGCTGTTTAGGGGCTTTCAGAGGAGGCTTTCGGCTGCTGCCGCCTTACTGATCGTCGTAGTCGAACAACAAACGAAGTCGTGGCGGTGGTGATGGTGGTGGTGGTGGTGGTGATCACTGAGGTGATGCCACGCCGTCGACGCCTGGCACCAGCCAACGCTGCTTCTGCTGTGCGAGTGGTGTTAATTAAGGTTCACCACAGCGGCGAGGTAATGTCACCAGCAGCAGCAGCAGCAGCAAAAGTCGACAAGGAGGTTAATGAAAAAGAAGAAGAAGAAGAAATGTCGTACTCTCGCTCACTCTCTCAACGAGGAAGGCAATAATGAGGCAAGCATCAAATCAAATCAAGCCGCACTTCGTAAAAAAGCAAAAAAGAACACTGGGTGGTGGTGAAGCTGTTGCTGTCGTTGATGATGATGATGATGAGGTACTTGCTGTTGCTGCTGCTGCAGTTTTTGCCTCAACTCGGCCACAACAACACACAGACAGACACACGGAGACAGGCACTGCCTCGATTGCTGGTGTCGGCTGGTGCCTGGTGATCGCCCGTCGTCGTCGCCGATCGTTGATCAATGTTTCTGGTTAATAAAAAAGCTGCTAACTGGTTGATAGTTGTGGTGGTGTTTGCGGTTGTGGTCGTCGTCGTGCCGTGTTGGTCATGTCACAGACAAATCGTGGTGTGCTGCAAACTACTGCCGTCTGATTTCTCCTTCTTCTTCGAGGACTGATGGTGGTGAATTGTGTGTTGGTTGTGTGTGCGAGTTCTTCTTCTCTCGCTCTCTCACTGTTTGCTGAAGAGTTGCACACTCTGGTATTGATGCAGCAGCAGCAGCCTGCTGCCGAGTACTGAGCTCGGTGTGGTGTGTAGTAATGCCACACAGCTTCAGGGGCTGTTGTACGGGAGAGAGAGAGAGAGAGAAAAAGAGCCTTTTCCAATCCACTACCGCTTTGCTCCTCTTCTTGGTTCGCTTCTTCAGCTTCGGCTTCGGCTTCCTCCACTACCACCGATGCAACCGCAGTCAGAGTATGTAGACACATACACACAGCACAGAGACCGACCGCGATTCACTTGCCTCGCTTGCCGCTTTGCTTGCGTCTCCATGCAACACACCAGTTGTGGTGGTGGTAGTGAGTGAGCAGAGAAGTAGCACTGGCACCACTAGGTGTGCCTCGCCAGCAGAGAGTCTCCAGTAGTAGGATAGTGTTGGCCTCGTAGTGAAGGAAGAGGAGAGGAGAGAGGACTCTCTTCTCTCTGGTGAAGCGACGACGATGATGATGATGATGAAGAGGATCGGCGGTGGTGGTGGTCGTTCTCATTCCATTCCCCAGATGGAAGCGCTGGGATCGTTGTCGTGGTAGCCGCCGCTGTGGTGGTCGTGGTGGTGGTGATTTCACGTCTCCCTCGTCATGGTGTCTTTCACCCCTTTGTGCTGATCACCGGTGTGCCTTTCGAAATCGAGCGAGGTGATTGATGATTCAGGTGACGTCCAGCGCCGACGGTGGCCAGCAGGACAATGATTCAGCAGCGCCAAAAAGAACAACAACAAAAGTGTTCTTTTTTGCCGCCTTCTATTTCTACCTGAATCAGGCTGGCTATTGCCACCCACGCACCAGGCACTCTTGCGCAAAACGTGCCGGTTAGAAAGGAAAGGAAAACAGACGATACAAAACAGTTCTTCAGTGTTTCTCTCTCTTCAAGAAGGTTTTATCATTATTTCAAAGGAGAAGAAGGTAGCTTGCTGAAGACCAAAGAGTGCTCTAGTCAGCACTGAAGCCATGGAGCACATTGTCATCGACGACGGCTTCGTCAACTCGGATCTGATCACCAATCGGGTAAACATTTAGATGATTTCGAAACTCTGCCACCAACTGACGCAACACTTCTGTTTCTTCCAGGGCCAAAAGTACCCGCAAATCGCCATCAGCCGTGAGAGCATCGTCAAACCGTCGATTGCCAGCGAGCAGCAGGCAGGGGAGAACATCTTCCTGGAGAATGACACCAGCTTCTGGAAGCGGGCCTTCCAGGCGCTCCTCTACAAGGGCTTCCACTCGATGCTCACCTTCACCAAGCGGTACTGCGAGGAGGAGGTGGAAGTTCAAGAAGAAGAGGGAGAGGAGGGTGGTGATAGCTCAAGAACCACCACCACCACCAGGAGACAAGTGGTGATCAAGGCGAACCTCGACCCTCCAGTGAAGGTCTTCTACTACCTCGTCCTGGTCCTTCTCTTCCTGCGCTCTGTCACCCTTACCGTCTACCACTACTGCTACCCGCTGGAGGAGGTAAAGGAGAAGAGATCTGTCGAGTTTTCGAAATCGAACCCTCTTTCTAAAACCCCTCTTTTCCTCATCCCTTTCTAGCTCTCCAACGCCACACTGCTCGCCGCCTTCAGCGACAACCCTCGCTGGTCAGAGGGCCTGATTCGCGCCTTCGAGTGGCACCCCAGCTCCCTCCGCTGCGCCCTCGCCCTCGTCAACGACCTCATCTACGTGCACTCGGCGGACGCCCGCCGCCCCCTGACGCACATCGTCGTGCTGAAGAACCTCGCACAGAAGGGCGTCACGGCGATGGCCTGGCGCCCGGGCAAGCTGTCCCGCTCTTCCGCTGAGGGCGGCCACCTCCTGGCGGTGGCCACCGCCCACAGCGGCCGCCTCCTTCTGTGGACGCTCTCCGAGGAGCTGGCCACCACGGCGGGCGCCTTCAAGGCCTCGGACACCTCCCGCTGTCTGCAGGTGGTGGACAGCAGGCTGCCGGGGCCTGTGACCAGCATCGCCTGGGACGGCGAGGGCCGCCGCCTGGTCGCCTGCTCGCCGCGCAGCTCCTCCCTCGCGGTGCTCACCTTTGAAGGGGTGGAGGGTGATAATTCGAATAAGAAGATCTCCGTCCGCCTGGTCCGCCAGCTCCTCCCGCCGCTGGTGCAGCTGACCAGTGTCCACTGGGCACCGGATGGGCGCCGACTGCTGGCGCTGCCCACCACCGGCAAGGCCGCCCGCCTCAAGATCTACGAAAGTCTGCAGTGGTCCTCGAAGAGCTGGCGCTGGTCTTCCACTTCCTCTTCCTCATCATCCTCACCCTCGGTGGCCGTGCACACCGCCGCCTGGAGCCGTCCCTCGGGGCGGATTCTGCTGTACGCGGAGCGGCACTGCTCTCGCATCCACGCCCTCACCTTCTACGACAAGGCGGAGGAGGGCGACGTGGGCGGCGGCCACGCCGCCAGCCCCGGGCTGCTGCTGCTCGACACCGCCGAGGTGAACTTTGGCGCCGGCCACCCGACGCTGGGCACCGCCATTCAGAGCATCGCCTGGGACAAGGGCTCGCGGCGGTTGGCGGTGCTCTTTGAAGGTAGGTGGAAGCATCCTGTTTTCTAACTTCGATTGTCAATTTAATTCTCTCCTTTTTCCTATCTAGACACCCCCTCGGTGATTGCCCTCTTCGCCACCCAGCTCACCTCCTCGCTGTCCGCCTGGCCACTGGCCACCGTCTCGCCGGGCTTCAGCACCGGAAGTGCCGTTCCGCTGCTGGCCCGCTTCCACGACCAGTACACGGCGGAGGAGAACGGCGGCGGCAGCAGCAGCCTGCTCACCGTCTGCTGGTCACACGGCACCGTCTCGCACATTCTCCTCCCATTGGATTCTTCCGCCACTTCCGCCTCTTCAGTCTCGCCGGTGAGGCTTCCGCTGGACAGTGCGTCCGCAGCAATGGCTGCCACCTCTCCTCGCTCTCTGAGCACCATTTGCACCAGTTTCAGTGTGAAGAACGGAGGAGGAAGTGGTAGTCGACTGGCGAATGAGAGCCTCCTTCTTCATAACCGAACTGCCGCCAACGTCTCCTCCTCTTCGCTGCTCTCCCCCGAGTCGCCCTTTGCCTCGCCCATTGCCGCAACTTCGGGCGCACCAGGAAGCAGTGGCAGCCTGGCGAGCAGTACGCCCTTTCTCAGCACGCCCCGCCGTCCGCTGCTCTTCTCGACGCGCACCAAAGCGGACTGATTTTTTTAATAGCGCACAACAATCTCCTGCTACTCAAATGCCTTTCTTAGGAATACCTTGTACACACAATTCTTTTCCCCACCTTCTCCTCCTCTTCTCATCATTTATGAAGTAAAGCTGTGACTATTTATTTACCTCCTTCGTTTTTGGCAACTCCTCCTACTCAACTTTGCTATGGGATGTGCCGCTGTTGAGGAGGTACTCGTGGCAGTAGCGGGCGAGGAGGCCGCCAAGCAGTGCTCCCACCCAGTACACCGAGAGGTGCTCCACCAGGGTGTTTCCCTCGCATCCTAAGGGGATTGGAAATTAGTGATCATTTGAACTCCATTTCTGGAACCTTACCAAAGCTCAGAGCACTGGCCATGATGGGATTAAAGTAGCCGCCGGTAGTGTTGAGCGCAAAGAGCACCAGGAGGACGGTGACCAGGGCGTTGACGGCCAGCGCCAGCCGCCCGCTGTCCCAGCCCTCCGACTGCAGGGCGACGATGCGGCTGATGAAGGTGATCAGGCCCTGAAGAGCTCAAAAGTTAATCAAGGTCAATTAACCTTTTTTTTCCTACCTCAATCGCTGCGCCGTACAGCGGACTGACGAAAAGGGTGGCCTGACAGGCGCTGGCGTGGAGCGACTGGTGCTGCTCGGAGAGGTGCCAGCACCAAATCAAGGTAGTGTACCTGAAGAATAAAGTAAAAATGTTAATTAGTAATCAGATAAGGTGAACCTAATCCAAACCACTTACTTCCAGGTAAGGTAGGCGCCCAGCAGCTGTCCGGCCAACTTCTGCGCAATCTGCCCCTCGGTGAAGGACCGCCCGAAGAGGAGGCACTCCTCAATCGGTCCACAGGGACAGGCCTCGGCATCACCGAAACCGTAGCCAGGGCTTCCCCACCAGAGACAGAGGAGGAAGAGCGCCACCGCCAGACCAATGTTCCCGTGCACCTCCCAGACGACGCCCAGCTCGGCGCAGTCGGCACAGAGCTCCACCGTGCTGATCACCTCATTGAAAAAGAGGTGAACACTGGTGGGAGCAATGAGGCGGACATTAGTTCGAAGGAGGGTGAAGAGGAGGCAGTTGAAGAGAAGGACCAGGTAGGGCACGGCAGCGTCGGCGATGGTCAGGCTGACGGACATGATTAGTTCAGTGTGTTTCAGGTACACACACACACACACACCGTTGTTTCAGTACTTGAAGTCACAGCTGTACAGCTACTTTTCTCCTCTCTCTGTTCCCTCAAGCTAAATAATGCTCAAGTGCTGTGGCATGTGAAGAATCCTGTCTTTCTCTTTCGCTTTTTGTTCTTGGATGCTCTCCAGAACAGTGAAAAAGAGAGAAGCGCTGTTCGCTGCTGCTGCTAATGATGATGATGATGATGGGGAAAACGACGAAGCTAACGGTGAGCAGTGGTGGTGCCCCATCATAGTGAACTAGTAAACACACACACACACACACGATTATCTGTTGCTGTACACGCCAGTTATTTAGTGCAAACTGTATAGCAGCAGCTTGTACGGCAGCATCATCAACAGTAGTACCATCCCCGTTATCATCAACACTGTGTGTGCACTACCGATGATTTTCAACAGCTGTTTTTTCCTTTGGGTAGTGTGCACAACTTTTGCAGCCAAGCAATGTGTACCTGTTGCTTAATAAATATGATTTATGCAATTGAAAAAAACGAAAAGTAGTAGAAAGAGATTAAAGAATGAGAATAAATAGAAGAGAGAGAGAGAGAGAGAGAGAGAGAAAAAAAAGGTGTCTAAAAAAGAGTGAAAAGAGGAGGCAGAGAGAATTAGGAAAAAGAAAAGAACAAATGGAGGCAAAATTAGCGTGGCAGTGTGTGGGGGGCTGGAGGCAAACTGGGCAGAATGACAAAAGTGAACAAGTCAGCAGAAGCAAGCAAAACTACGCCTAGGCCCTGCCCGTCTGCTGACCGCGTCTGCCAAACAGATTCGGCCTTGGCCGTGCCCCGAACAGTGGTCGCTGTCGACCGCGCGCCCCTGGTTTCTCCGTTGAACTGGCCTCCCCTGAAGCGCCCTCATCTGCTGCTGCCGCCGCTGGGGCCTCAGTGGCCGCCGAACTGCTCTCACCACCATCGGGAGATGGAGCAGAAGAAGCTGGTGAGGAGGACTCAGCGGCCGCAGTGGACGCTGAGGAGTCACCACCGCTGGCCGTAGACCCTGCTGTCGCTGGATCGGGCGTCACCGCCCCCGCCGCCCCTTCAGCAGCCACCTCCGGCGCCTTGGTCGTTCGAGAGCGGCCAAATGGCGCCCGATTGTTGCCGCCTCTCAGCTGCGGCCGTCCGCGGCTGGTGAAGGGTCGGCGAGTGCTGGGCGCCGGATCAGAGGCCGCTGGCGGAGGAGGGCCAGCTGCGGCCGGTGAAGGAGGCGGTGCAGAGGTGGTCGTCGAGGTGGAGTCACCACCTCCTCTGCCTCGGTTCGCACCAAAGCGACCGCTTCGTCCGCCAAATCGATTCGGTCGTGAAAAAGGGGCGGGAGGAGAGCTGCTGCTTCGGCTCGACTCAGCAGCCGGTGTAGCAGTGGTCGAGGAAGTGGGGCTCGATCCATCCTCAGACGGTGAGGAGGAAGAAGTCTCTGTTGAGCCACCAAAGCGGCCCGGCTTTCGGAAACGGTTCGAAGGCTGTCGGCGGTTGCTGTTCAGCGAGGGCGCCGGTCGAGTGTAGGAACGCCTCTCCGTGGTGGCCGGCGCAGGCGTGGTGGTGGTACTAGTCGTGGTGCTGCTCGACCGCGCCCGGTTCAGCGGGTTCGTTCGAGTGCGGTCACCGCCCAGGCCTGGTCGTCGGTGGCCGAAAGGCCGTCGACGGCCAGAGCTGCTGGTCGCCTCGCTGGTGGCCTCACTCGATGGAGCTGGGGTGGTGGTGGTGGTGGTAGTTGTGGTGGTAGTGGTCGTGGTAGTCGGTGCCGAAGTTGTTGTTTTAGTTGTTGTGGTGGTCGTGGGCAACGTCGTCCTCCAGGGAGTGGTAGAGGAGACAGGCGTCGTACGATCAGCCGCAAACTCACCCGCCGCTCCAAAGTCCGCCTTATCAGGACTGGCAGAGCTGGGCAGGCGGTTAATGTTCTGCTCCTCACCACCGCTGGTCACCTTCGGAGCAAAGTCTGTGAAAAGTGGAAGCTCCCCGGCGGCTGCTGAAGTCGTTGAAGGCGGAGGAGGAGGGGCAGCAGACGTCGACCCGTAGCGGAAGATGTTCGAGATGAGACTGTCCGGGGGCGTGGGCTGTGCCGGCTGCGAAGGGGTCGTCCTCAGCAGCTCAGTGGTCGAGGAGGAGGGTCGCTCCGTGGGGAGGACCTGGTGCTCGCGGAAGGTGTCCTTTGGTGGTGGTTGAGGCTTTGAGGAGAGCCGAGAGTCCACCCGCAGGGGAATAATCTGCTGCGGCGGCTCGATCCGGCTCGTCTGATGACCTCCTCCTCCATGGATGTTATCATTCTTGATGATCACCTTGCCCGGCTTCGGCGCCTTGGGCGCGTCAAAGCCCTCCAGCGAGGGAATGGTGTCCAGGCCTCCGTTACCATCCTTGTCCCCACCGGTCTTGTTCTTGTCATCATCGTAGTAGTAGTAGTAGTAGATGACCACGTCGTCCTTCTTGTCCTTGCCCGCTGTGGAGGCAGAAGCTGAGGCAGTCGTCGGCGGCGCAGCGGTGGTCGCCAAAGGCGCCGAAGTTCCCACAACGGCATTGCTGTTGCCTGCCTGCAGATTAACGCGCTTATTCGTGGGCAGCTGCTCCTCCAGTGGGTAGCTGGAGATGCTGCGGCCTGAGGGCGGTGACTGCTGAAGGTGATCATGATGGTGAGAAGCTGATGATGATGATGATGATGACCGTGAAGGCTGGGGAGGTGGCTGGTAAACGGCTCCACCTGCCTCGGGTGACCGGGACAGCAGCTGAGGCTGACGAGCTGCTGATGCAGGAGCCGAGGGCGGCACAATGGTCGGCGGCGGATTCCAGCTGACACTCTGCGAGGGGTGGAACTGGTTCGAGCCGCTCAGCACTGAAATCAGCGGCTCATCGCTGGCCGGCGAGGCGTTGGGAAACTGCGGAAAGCGGCGAATGGAGTTGGTGCCGCTGGCGCTCGAGGCACTGCTGCTGCCGAGAAAGCCTGAAGCGGCCGCTGATTGGTGGCCCTGGAAGGCGTTTCCGTGGTAGGCATTGGGCGGATAGGCGGAGAGGAGCGCCTCGTGGCTCACCTGCGGCGGTGGTGGGGCGAATTGCTGGTGAAAACCATCATGAATGTTAGATTTAGTTTTAACGATAAAAAAATTCAGCACTTACAAAGGGATTGGTGTTGTTGGGCAGGTCAAAGCTGACGTACTGGTAGTGCGGGTTGTGCTGCAGCGACTGTCGCTTCGGACGAGCCGCCTCTGCTGAACTAGGCTGCTGCAACTGCTCAGCAACTTCAGCGTCGGCGAGGGCAAGGGTGAAGAGGCTGTTGCTGCTCACTAGGACCAGCAAAAGGCTGGTGAGACCAGTTCTGTAATGAAAAAATAAAAATGAGCAAATTGAGTTGAAAAAAGGAAAATCTCAGGTAATGGCAGTGACCGGTCGACAGAGCGAGGAGAACAGTTAGGGGCAATAGTCCGGCAAACGGTGAAGACAAACAGAGTCAGACAGACAGAGTTGTAGGCGAGAGTGGTACGAAAATAGATCAAAGCAGGCGAAACTGGACAGAGACGACTCCAAGCACAAATCGACACCTGCAGCAGCAGCAGCTCTACTACCACTTTCCGAAAGCAGTGGCCATTGAAAGGCTAAGTAGCAGTGCTCGCTCACTTTGATCACTTCATCTAAATGGTAATGGTAATCATCAGCACCGACAGCAGCAACAGCGGTTATTACCACTGACAGATCAGTGTACACGGCTACGCCGGTGGTGGTGGTGGTGGTGGTAGTGACACATAAGCCGCAGGTGGCGGTGGTGAGTTCACACACACACACATACATAGCCCGAGCTGTTACAAAGCTAGCTGCTGCTAATTGAACGGTAGCACAGACTGGCAAATTGATTTCTGCGGCTTTGGGGAGAGAGCGCCTTCTGAGCTGGTGATAAGTGTTCGTAGGTCTATTCAGGTAGTGTAATGGTAGGGCTAAATTGAAAGACGAAGACTACGAAGAAGACGGGAGGAAATTGTCCACGCTATGAAAAAGAGAGTGAGTGAGCGACAATGAGAGCAAGCAAGCGCTGTCATTACCATATAAATGGCATAAATTAATCAGCGCACACTTGTGTAATTAGGAAATGAAACAGTGTGAGCAGAGCTACCTGAAATGAATGAAATGAGCAGTCTTTTGAATAAATGTGTGTGCGCCATGTCTGACAACGAAAATCGACAACATGCCCTGAGACACAGTCGCCGCCGTCGCTTTCACTGCCGCTGCAACAGTCACTTTCAATGATGATCGACTGTGTCGATAGGAAGAAAGCACTTCCACCTTCGACACTCTTTTTTCTTTTTGTGTACAGCAGGCAAATGACGAGCAAGTGATGATGACCGCCGTCATTCAACTCTGTATAGCGCTGTTGACACTTGCCGATTGCCTGCCGCCGATAGTGAAAATGCGAAAAAGGACATCTCAGACTGAGGATGACCACCATTTCCTCAGCTAGTTGAGCAAATGGCAATTGCACTGATGATGTCCTCCTCCTCCTCAACTCAACGTCTTCGTCATCAAGTGTGAGAGGACAGCAACACACACACACACACACAGGCCATAAATGGCGGTCAGAGGATAAAAAGAAGAGAAGTGGTGGTAAAGAAGACCGATTTGCCCGGACAGTGGCAGCAGAACAAAAGGGGCTGACATTGAACGGTGAAAAACGGGGAGACAGTGAAGCTGTCATCGGCCAAACTGAGCCGAGCACACTGACTTACCTAAGGATCATTGTGAGTGCTGTAGTGTTTGTTGTCTAGAAACTACGGCTGGTGGTGACTGATTGACATCAGCTGTTGCTGAGGAGGAGAGAGAGTTCAGTGAAGCAATGAATGACCGAACGAATGAATGAGTGATCTTCTTTTCGCAACAGAGGACTACTTCGAAGAAGAAGGAGAACTGCAGGGCAACAGGTGAAACATGGCACACAGAGAGAGGGGAAAAGAAAGAGTTTGACTTGGTATTCACTGTCAGCCGAGAAGAAGAAGAAGAAGAAGGTGAGAGAGCACAGCAACACAAAGTTGGCAATGAAGACTGCTGCTGCTTTTGGTGGTGACAATGAAACAATGATCACATAAAGGTGTTGATCAAGAAGAAGAAGAAGAAGAAGAAGGAGAAGGAGGTGGTGGACCTCGCGGCACGTCACCTCAGCACCGACTGAATGGGTGCAGGCTGGTGATCAACACTTTTTCACTTCTTTCCTTCAGGAGCAGAAGCAGCAGCAGCAGCTCGTGCCGTATGAAGAGTGCTGATGATCAGCAGCGGCAGTGGCTTCGCTCGCAACGGCGGTCTTCGAAGAAGTGCTGCTCCTGAAGCTTCGTTCAGCTTCTTCAGCGAGAAATCAGTCTGCTTTTGGAGAGAGCTAGAAAACGAAAGAAAGAGAGAAGCGCTCACACCGAGCCCCCATTTGACTTGGACTTGTGCAGACAGACAAGTGCACAAACACATAAGAAAGCAAAAAGGTGCTCTCTCTCTCCTAAATCTGTCTGTGCACCTTAAATCGAGTGACTTTCTCTCTCTCTCTCTTTTCTTCTAATGCTTTCCCTCCCTTTCAATCTCTCTCACAATCTCCAGCAATCAGCAACAGCAGCAGCAATGAGAAGAGCGGTGAGCGGTAAAAGTGGTGGCACAAGTGGCAATCTCTGCCCTCTCTCTCGCTCTGATGGACACCGAAGCGTCGGTGGTGATCCGCTAACGGCAAAGGTAGCCGAGGAGAGAGAGTGCATGTGAGCCTCGAGATGCGCCGGCCACTGGCCGTTGTGGTGGTGATCATCACCATCGAGGAGAAAGCGATGTGCACTTACCATTCATGTCCACCGATGAAGAGAGAGCGAACGAGGGCGTTTCGTCCTAGTTTCACTTGTCAATTGAGCGTCTTCTGCAAAGGAAGAAGAAAGAGAGAGAGACAGAACATGAGAACAGGTGCTGAAGTAGATGGAGCAATTCTATGTATAGACAAAGCACACAGACAGGTCGGGGTGACAATGACATCGGAGAGTACACATCGGACAGTATCATCATCATCATCCGAATGAGCTACACCAGACGATTAGAAGGCGGGGACCAGAGCGGGCAATTACCAGCACTATCACACTGCTATTTGCGGTCTTTTCTCACCACCTCCTCCTACTTCTCTTCATCATCATCATCATCATCACCCCCAAAACTCAAACAAGAGATACATTCAAGTGCAGTGTTTGCACAAGAAAACGGAGGACAACAAGTTGGTTCTCACTCGCTTAAAGTTCTCTCACTTGTTGTCTTCATTGTCTGTCACAATTGATTTCCTTCATCTGGCCATTCTCTACCACCAGTGACACACACACAGTGCCCTGAGGCCTGAAGTCGAAACAGTTTCACTGCTGTAATCTGCGCCACGCAATCGAATGCTGCTGCTGATCAGACAGACATACTCTGACTGACTGATTCAGCATAGATTAATAAGTTGGAAATCACGCAAATACCGAGTGCATAGTTGTGCAAAAGAACATATGAGTACAGTACAGCAACTTGGGAAGATACAGCAGTCTTTGCAGAAAAAAGTGCACAGTGGGAGAACGGATTACTGCAGCAGCAGCAGTGGTCGTTCGTGATGGTTATAAATAAGCGGCATCACTGCCACGCTACCCCACATAGCACTTGTTTGCATTAGCTGCTGCTGCTGAAGATACTTAAAATAAACCACCAGCAAAGGTGATTTCTAATTAAGCGAGAGTGTGAGTGCGCGCCCGTGTGTATATGTGAGATGACGGACAGTGCTGGAGATAAGAGATGCTGCTGATGCTCAAGTCACCGAATGAGCATTCCAATGACAGTGGGCAGCAGTAGGAGAGAGTGGTGGAGATGCTCACCAACTATCATCTGCATCATCTGCTCCCACCACCAGCACTGTGTCTCATTGTTTTCGTGTGCTGGTGAGCGAGCTTTTAATTTGGCCGAGCAGCAGCATCAGCGGCAGCAGCTCCAAAAATATATACTACACCTATGCTATCGAGCGGCAGTGGCTTAGATGCTGCTGCTGTTGGTGTGCACTGGAGCTTATAAATAGCTCATAGGCGCCGGTCAGTGAGCAAGAGAAGACACACTGACCGGCTCTTCGCTGGGCAGCAAAGTTCACACACACACACACACACACACACAATGCTCTCGGGTAGAGAAAGAGAGAGACATCGGCGCCGGCACAGCGCGGACATCGCACAAATTGGTCCATTTTTATTATGATTATTCAATTTCGACGAAGCACTGGCACCACTGGCACAGATTCAGTACTGCTGGTAGTGGATTACCTTACCACCGGTCACAAGTCAAGCCTGTGGTCGCCCACAAGACTTTACCTGCCACTCACTGCACATCACACAAAGAAGCTGCAGCAGCAGCAGCAGCTGTTCCAAATAAATATTTATAGCTAAACTGGCGCATAAATTAACAATTAAAAGGCTGGCGATGGTAGTGAGGTGGTGTGGTGTTGTGCAGAATGTGTCTGTTTATAGAAAAGAACACAGATAGCACAGGCAGGCAGTGAATAGAAAAAAAACGCTCAGGTTTCAGTGATTGAATAGGCCAAACTGCGAGGGCTTTCACTGCTGGCGAATCGCAGATAAAACAGCAAGGAAAAGGGAAAGACAGTTTGAAACCGAAAGAAAGAAAGAGTGAAACAAAGCGGCGGAGTTCGAGATAGAGAAAACGGTGAATTTGAATAGTCGGTCAATTGGCACAAGTGCACAAGGGAAATGACCATTTAGCGGGCGGGCAGGCGCGCGGAACTGTATGGAAACACAAGACAGTTAGCACTGTGTGGAAGCGTGTGCCTAATTACAGATAGCTGCTAATTGTCAATCATCGACAGCTCAGTCAGTCAGTCAGGAGATGATTGCCACCTTGTCCCCTACCACATACACGCACACATCAAACACTGTACTTTGCGGCAGGCCACGTTCGGCGGAAAAGAAAGCCTTTTTGTTGACTAAGCAAAAGCTAAAGCTCAATTCCAATTCCTCACCACACAGGTCGTCAATTAAATTCAATCACCACCGTTGCTGCTGCTGTAGCTGATCACAATGATCTAACGGAGTGCGCACAGGTCAAGACCCGAAGTGAAAGGGAAGCACGATGATAACACTACTACTACTACTACTTCGGCAGGAGGCCTGTTATTGTCGGCTGATCACTTCGAGTAATCAAGAGCAGTCGTGAGGCAGTGCGCGCAGTCGGCAGAAAGCGAAAGCCACTGCCAAAAGTCCAAGCTCGGAAAAAGCTGCTTCCCTGCCTGAAACACCTTCACCACCACCAGCACTTCTACTACTTCATTAGTCTGTAGCTCGGTGAATCGAGAAGGCGTCATTGCGGCGACATCAATTAAGCACGGGGAGAGAGAGCCAAAGAGAGTGAAAGGCAGACAACTCCATAAGCAGGGAGAACAATTGAAAACTATGTCTGTGTTGGGCCGAGAGTCTTTGGCCTTTGGCCAACGCACAAACACACACACACACAAACATCTCCTGCTCACGAGCAGCGGTGAACATCATCATTGAAGAACATTTGGCGCTTTGTTAGGAGCACGATGACTAACACAGAGCAGCAACACAGTAACAGCGGCGGCAGCGGCAACAATCATCAAAACGGTCAAAGAGCGCACGGTAAATTAGTCAACCAAAAGCAACAACAACAATCATCATCATTTCCATATAAAATCATAAAAACTCATCATCATTTCCTTCTTCAACTCTACTTACCAAAATGAAAGGGAGAGTGATGATGTGTCGCTGTTCGAATGGGAACAATAACGGCGCCCGGTGATTTCACTTTCTTCAGCGCCTGAGTTTGTCCAGTGAGTGCAAGAGAACTCCGTGGTCCGTTCGTTGATGACAAGAGAAGTTACTAATATAAAAAAGGTGATTTAGTAATTGAAAGAAAGGATGAACAAGGAACATGTGATTTGATACAAACCAGATAAGGGAAATAGAAATAGAAATGAAGACGACGTGATCTTCAGTGGGCGAGTGCCAACTTCGAAATGACTATTGCGACTCTGGTCTCTGCCTTTTTGGCGCAACTCTTTGTTCTCGGGCTGAGATTTGGCGGCCAGCCAACCAGGTGCCGGGAAATGAGAGCAGCCGAGCACCAGTGCCGCCCTTCACAGTGCTTCTACCCCCCTGTCTGCCGAGAGGTAGCAGCAAAACGGTGATTTTACCTGGAGCGGCTATGTCCACTCTTCGGTCATTCGTCGCCTGACCTTGGCCGAGGATGGATCGCGCTCTTTTTTTCTGGTTCGATTTCTCGAATTTCTGATTTCGGTTTGTTATCGCTGGATTTCTACTTCCATCTCTTACTAACTGTTTGTTCTTTTAGAATGTTGACGTTGTAGCAAGCATAACTTGTGGCTCAAGTACTCGGATCTGGTTTTGGTCACTGGATTTTCTAAAACTCGATGTAAACAAACGATATTTGACTTGTTGACGTTTTCGATGGACTACTGAACTATTTGGGTAAGTGGAACTTTTTTCTTACTTTCTTCGTCAGTTAGGAAATTAGTCTGACTTTAACTTTGCATTTCGAAACACCTTTCCACGTCATGGAAGTTTCAGTTACTTTGAGGAAGTTTGACCACTATGTTTGTCGAATTGCGTCAATTGTCAATTCGTTTTCCTCGTGCACTAAACTGCCCACACTGCTAAGTGCGTTGTTTTTACCGCGTTCCTTCTGCGGAAAGATACTTTCGATTAAGCTATTATAATTTAGTTGTGATAGTACATGTTGCAATTTAGTAAATTTTGTGAGCAATTACAGGTTGATACTTTTTGCAGTTTTGTTTCTAATGTGTGTGTTAAATCTGAGACCAAGATTAAGAAGAAAATAGACAGATTCGAAGGAGATAGACTGCCGTAGGAATGATGAAAAAGAGATAAGCTACCGCCATTACGGTGATCCACCTCATTTTCCCCGATCTAGTCTCCAGGTAGACGTCATTTAGTGAGGTATCTCCAGTGCGCTGAATGCGACTCTTGACCACCTTGTCGTCGACCTTCTTCAGATTCATTGCCAGGCCTAGCTTTGCGCAGAGGTCAATGAACATCGTCGACACGTTCAGGTCGTGCGTCCAGGAGAGTTCACTCGCCGAGTAGTCGAACGGAAAGACGTGATGGTAGTTGTGGTATCCTGTTTGTTTAAACATTGGCAATGTTAGCGAGACTTTTTTTTTTGAAAAAAATCTCGCTTTTAATCTCGCTCTGTGTC
>JAALOO010000871.1_pt1 | contig 24500 bp, 15 predicted proteins | sample 7257641 | NCBI WGS metagenome assembly JAALOO01 (sample SAMN14085613, study PRJNA598686) | mite metagenome | biome: ENVO:01001000; feature: ENVO:01001002; material: ENVO:01001226; isolation source: single female mite from University of Michigan culture on fish food culture... ...
AGAGAGAGAGAGAGAGAGAGAGAGAGAGAGAGAGAGAGAGAGAGAGAGAAAGCAGGAACATTTTCCTCCCTTCATTCCTTCCTCACTGCCTTCCCTTCCCTTCAGCATTGCCATATACACTCGACATTTCAGCAGTCAGCAACTGTGAACCATATACATAGCACACGAATACAGCGAGCACTTGCACGCCACCGCTGCCGCTGCCGCCGTCGAGTTTGTTTTGTTGTTGTTCATCGCCAGTGGCTGCTGCTGCTGCTGCTGCCGCCGCTAAAGGCGAGTCCATTCGTAGCAGCAACGACTCGGATGCTGCTGCCTTTAGCTGCCGCAACCGCCGCTGTCGTCGCCGCAGTCGCATTCGTAGCACTTTCTCTTCTTCTTCTTCTTCTTCTTCTTCTCTCTTTCTCCTCGCTAGCCTGCTCGCGTGCTTCCCATTTCTGTGCAGTGGCAGCTTTTCTCTCTTGCCTGTGGTGGCAGCAGCAGCAGTTCAGGCGCACTGTGTGCGTGTGTGTGTGTGTGTGTCTGTGTCTGTGTTCATCAGCTCGCAGCACAAAGAGAGCCTCGGCATTACAGACAACAGAAGCAGCAGCTTTTGCACCACTTGCACAGCAGCTTCAGCAGTTTCTTTTGGAATCCATATTGTTTCTTCTCGTTCACTTGTTCCCTCCTTCGTCCCCTCGGCTCCTGGGCCCAGGTGCCTTGCAGCTTTGTCAGCACTTCACCAAGTTGACCAGTGCAACTTTGTTTTGAAGCGATTACAGCGGCAGAAGAAGCAGAAGCAGAAACAACAACAGCTGCTGCAGCTGCGGCAGCAGCAGCCATTGTCTCTTGTTCACCGGTGAGTCACTTGCTTTTTCTGTTTTGCTTGAAACTCTCACTTTGTGTGTTTCAGTTTTGACTTCGTTTACTTGCTCAAGAATAGCCGATGACTGACCAGGCTTTTGTTGTTTCAGGTTTACAAAAATCTAACCGGAGAACTAAGAATCTCAAAATCAAAAAAGAAAACGGTGTGCCTACTCCATTCATATCGTCCCTTTTGGGCTATCTCCTCTTTCAGACAAGTGGGTGCGGTGGTCTTGATCATACGTGGTGTGGTTTAGCCAAGACACATACACACATCAAAAGATCAATCGGCAAGTCACACCTTTGCTTTTATAGCAAACTGATGTTATTGCTTTCTGTAAGTGATTGATCTCTACAAACTCTAAAACCTTCCTGCTTGCGCGTTTCTGATAATTGAGCTCTTGTTTACAACTTCAACAACAAATCGTACAACGATGCTTCACTTTGAGATAACTGCTGATAAGGCGGTTTGTAGATGAGTGTGTGTGTATGTGAAAGTTAGTTTCTTAATGAGAAAACAGTCTGTCTCTGAGACTTTTAAAGTTTGCAACTTTGCTGATAGGGTTTAGCGACCCTGAATGAATGACAAATAGTTCACAGTACAGTACTAACTCTTGCTGTTTTTTTCTCTTTTTTCCTTACAGTGAACCCATCTCGAATTTCGTTTTGCTTCGTTCAGTGTTTTCACAAGTCATTAGAAGTTCATTATTTCTCTGCAGAAAAAAAGTGGTCGCGGTGTTGGTCTTGGTGGTAAGTAACCTCTATCAATCAACCGAGTGGACTGTTCTAACGTTCAAAGCACTAAACTTACACGACTTTTCACTTTTTTCTTCTAGATCTCACCACGCGGCCGAATTTTTACTACTTTTTCAACATACTTTTCTCTCCTTCTATTTACGTGCACACGTTTTCGACTTTTTCCAACTATCATCATTTCCAAAACTATCATCAGCGTTGATCTCTTTACAAAACTGAGAGACACTGGACCGGACAGACACACTTAGGCTAAGTGACACTTACCAAACACATACACACACACACACTCTTTCCCACCACCGACACCACTTGTTCCATCAATCGACCCATTGCTCCTCCCCACCAATCCAATCCAATCATGGACAACCACCACCACCACCATAACCCTAACAATCCCCCACCGAATGGCATTCCCCGTTGCTGCCCGTCACTGCTTGAGGCGCCCCTTGATCTATCGCAGAAAACGGCCGCTGAAGAGGAGGCGGCGGTCGCAACAACCGCCGCCGCTTCCGTTGCCATTGCCGCCGTTGCCGCCGCCGCTTCCGGCTCAGTACCAGGGACTTTTGAAAGTGTGCTTCAGTATGGGCAGCAAATTGGGCTTCAGCATCAGCGGCTTCAGCTTCAGATGCCACAGCCTCAGTTGTTGCAGCAGCAGCAACAACAACAGCCTCCGCCGCCGCAGCCGCAGCAAATCAATGGTTCAGTGCGTGTTAACCATGTGAAGAATCCAGTCAGAATTGATGGCAACAATGGTTCAGGGCAGCAGCAGCAGCAAATGCGACCTCTGTTCATTTCTGCGCCAGTTTCCACTGCTCCAGCGGCGGCTTCAGTAGCAGCAGCCTCCAGCGGCATCATCAACGGCAATGGCCTAAATGCACTGCCTCCTCCGAATGTTCTGGCCCTCAGTGGATTGTCGAGCATCAATGTCGGTGGCGGGCAGTACATTCCATTTCAGGCTGTGCAACTGCAGCAGCAGCCGCAGCAGCATCAGTTTCAGGCATTTCAGGTACCATATGTGCAAGGTCCAGTACTTCCCATACCTTCAACAGTGCCGCAGGTGACGATGCACGCCATTAGCACAATGCCCTCTTCTTCCGTACAACCTCCTCCTCTTCCTCCTTCTCCTTATGTTCTACCACCGCCCCCATCGCCACCACCACCACCACCCCCGCCACCACCACGACAACGATCACCCTCTCCCCCACCGCCTGATATCCCCGCCTTCATGGGCGCCTTAGAAATTCTCGCCAATGCGGCGTCGACCCGCGCTGAACTTGACAAACGTGAAAAGGAGGAGAACATGCTCAAGAGAGGCAGAAACGCCCAACAGCCTCCCCAGCCTTCTCCTCCTCAGCAAGCTTTCCTCGGCAACAGCAATCTCAACGGAGGGAACAACGGAGAAAGAGGTGATGCAGTTAATGCCAATCTGGCAGGCAGCAGCAGTGCTCAACAGGCAGCAATCCAACCTCTTCAACCTCAAGCAGATCATTCTTCTTCCTCTTCTTCCTCCTCTTCCTTGGGAGTTTCTTTCTCCGGAGGACCACCGATTGGCCAAATCTCCAGTCACACTGGTGGAAGGCTTTCAGTTGTGGCCGCAGATCGTAATAATAATGACGGCCACGTTCCCGTGCCATTCAGTCAACTGGTCAAAAGCGGCGACCGGCTGCACCACATCAGCGGCGGCGCCCCTACTAGCAGCAACCTTATTAGCCATCTGAAACCAGGTGAGCCCCTTTATGCGCTTCCAGTCACACCACCACCAAAAGCAGCTTCAGCAGTAATGATACAACAGCAACAGCAGCATCAGCAAAATACAAATGCAAACAGAAATCTTGGGCAATGTTTGCCGCCTCAAAACAGCAACGTTTTTGCGAATGTCAATGGAAGTAATGCCAGTGGTAATGCAGTTACCGTTGATGGCGATAGTGGTGACGTTCTAAGCAGCTCAATTCGCCCCACCTACAGTTTTACTACTTCGCATATGGGCTCTGTTCAAGTGGTTCAAAATCCCCCAGTGGATGAAAGCCTGCTGAGCACATTTGAAGAAGAACATGCAGTGGCTGCTCTTGCCATTGCTGCTGCTGATCTTGCTGCTAGAGATGCACCTGAAGATAATAATAATTTTGAAAATGGTGACCAGCAGTCAGTGTCGTCGGGAAGTGAACGAGAGCTGATTGTGGATGAAAATCCGACTATCAGAAACGACGATAATGATGATGAGGATAATGATCACAGCTATGATAACGGACAACAGTCGCCGTCATCGGTGAGCAGTGAGCCGGGAGTTTTGGTGATTGATGAGAGTCCTATGGCGAACGGTGATCACAACTATGATGAAGATATGGTACAACCGAATGATGATGCTGTAAACGGTGATAACGGAGGGGAGGAGGAGGAGGCAATGGTTCAGGAAAATCATCCTGTTCAGCAACAAATCTCACCGCCACTTCTCGCCTTTTCATCCTCACGTCTGAAGCCTACTGCGGCCATCACTACTAATGTGACAGAAACTGCTAAATTAGCTAGCGTCAACGAACCACAAAACCAAAGTGCCCCCACGGCAGCAATTGATTTTACTTCAACAAAAGCAGTTGAAGCCTCCATCAAAACTCCTACTCACAACCAAACTACTGTTCAGTCTGTGGAGTACAATTTTTACCATTCTTCCTCGCATTCATCTGTCTTTTTGCCTGAATCTCCCCATAACCTCCCCACCGAATCTCCTCTTTCACCCAAACTATCTCCTTCACCTGCTGAACCTCAACCTGAACTGTTTGCTGCTGTTGATAATACTCCAAACATTTCGACCATTGATGATGTAGTTACCGCTGCCGACGTGGTTGCCGCAACTACTACCACTTCTGAACTGGGATCTAACCACCGCGTTCCACTATCACTGGAGGCAAGCGAAGCAGCTAAAATTGCGCCTGCAGCTGATATGATGAATGTTTCCCCTGAGCTGCCCCAAACTGTTGTTAAAGTGGAACAAGTGAAACAAGTCAACAATGGAGCAATCAAGAAAGCAGTCTTGAGCTGGAAACCCAAAACGAAAACTAAACCCGAAATCATTGCCATGCGACGGCGCGGCACACGTCTGAACAACTCTTCTCTTGACTCGGCCCCGCCAATGAATGAGTGTAATGGTGAGGCAAACTCAGGTAATCACGGTAAAAGTTCTGATGACACCACAAGAGAAGAGTGCAGCCGTGCAAACACAGAAGGAGCAGAGCCAAAACTGATTCCAATTTTGCCGCGCCGAAGAAGCTTAAACCACATATCATTTGATATTTCACCGAAAACAGTTTCCGCTAATGATGATGTTGCTGTAGTTTTTGAAACTGCTCCTGAATATGTAGTGGCTAATGCTGCATCTGAAGATGTTCCGCCTGAACTGCTAATTCCTGTGGCTGTTCCCATTGCTGTCAATGACAATGACATGACAAGCTCTGCTCAGCAGCAGCCTTCTCCTAAGCAGTCTTCGAAATTTGACGCTGATAACGAGCAAGTCACTGTGGAAAGTGAAGTGGCCATCAGTAGTCCAGTACAACAGTGCCTCAGCTCAGAACAACAACTGAACCTTTCTTCTTCCTTTGCTGATGATAAAGAAATTGCCACTGTTTCTGTTCTTGACGCTAAAATTGAAACAAGCAAGGAAGCAGCTTCAGAAGTCGTTGAACAACCAAAACTCGTTGCTAACGAACTTTTACCAGAATCATCTACCAATGCTACCGGTGTTGCGGAAACTGTCCCGACGCCGCCAACTCTGTCATCCGGTGAAAAAGTCAAAGTTGCTGAAACTAAAAGACAGGAAGATCAAACTGATGCAATTCCAATGCTACAAAACACCCGACTGAATGACACATCTTCGCTTGATGAAGCGCCAGTGGTGGTGAACGCCAGTGATGATGGTGGTTCCAGTTTACTGATAGCTGCTAAAAAAGAAGAAGAATTGATTGATGATTGCAATGCTGATAAGGAGGGCATGCATGCGCCCAATGAAGATATTAACGATGATGATAATGACGACAATGACAACCATATCGAATCCTTGCCTCATCTTCCCGTAAATACTAACGCTAAGGTAACTGTTGAGGTAGCTGAAGTTTTTGCTGATGTTCCAGTGCCAAATCTTTCTGAAGAACCTCATTCTCAGCCCGCCGAAGTAACACCAGTCATATCGGACAGTCAGCCCTTTACTCAAAGTGCAGCAGTTTCTTCAGTGGCCACTGAATCAGTCGCTGAACCGAAAATTAAACTTCCAGTTGCTGCTACTGCTGAAGCTGTGATTGCGGCAGCGTTTGACGTCGCACAACTCACACAACTCCCAAAAGCTTTCAAAGTTTCCGAACTGCAACAGCAGCCAGCTAAACAAATTTCTCCCTCTAAAGTTCTAAACATGGAAGTTGAAATCACTCCAGCTCCAACTCGACGCAGCTCACGACTAAGCCGCTCTTCAGTGGATGTAGTTCAGTCGGGTGACACTTTGGAAGGCAGTCAAAGTCAATCAGTAGACGACAATACTTCTACTGAATCAAATAATTGTGCAGCAGTCAATAATGGTGAACCAGTGATAATGCCTCTTTCTGTGATTGCATCCACCTCTTTGGAAGATGCCAAAAAAGTAAGTGCTGAACCATTTGCCGATACTGATGTTCAGCCAAAGTTGCCAGAAGTTGTTGAGGTTGCTGCCGATGTTCAAAAACCAATCGTGCAAACTTCTTTTTCGGCTGGATCAAAAACCACTAAAGCTAAAGCAGAGTCACTAGTTCCAACTCGACGCAGCCAACGACGTCACAGTGTGCCGAACGCAGTTGTTGCTGATGAGCCTGATAACGACAAGCCTGCTGTTGAAGAGCCTGAGCTCGATGTTGCTGCCACTGATGTTGCTGCTGCTGTTGCAACTTCTGTTAAACTGCGATCATTGCCATCACCATCACCAACATCAAAAATTGTCAAAACTACCTCTGCACCAGAACCAGCAGTCAATCCGATTCCCTCAGCTTCTAAGCAGACTGTTGAAAAAGTAAGCACAAAGTCCTTTTTGACGACTCGATACAGCAGCCGCCTGCAAAGCAGCAACTACCTTAAGCGAACCCTTGTCGTCGTGCCGTCTACTGCAGACCAACCAGCTGGTATTCAGCTTCTGCCGAAAGCATCTAAAACTGCTGCCACTGCTGCTGCTAATGCTGCAGTTCCACCTAATCCAGCTAAGCAAACAGTAGTACAAAGTTTTCAGGTTAGCATTTCTAAGACGCCAAAGGAAAGCCAGGAAAAGGGCCCTTCAGCACGACGCAGCCTGCGCATCCTCAGTCACTCTTCTCAGTCCTCTGAGTCAGATCAGCCAGGAAATGATCAGCTGCCTCCTAAACTGCCCGCTCAACAATCTGATCCACCCCAAAACAATGAGGCAAGTGTTGATGAGGAGGCACTGGTTCCTATTACTGGCACTGCTGTCCCAACCATTCCTGCCCCTACTTCTCCTCCTCCTACTGTGCCGAAACTTCCTTTTCAAACTCACACTGCAGCAAAGAATTTCCGTCGACCTCATACTCAAAGCTCAATGAGCGATGTGATTGATGCGCCAACAACCAAACCAGTCGTACCGCCTTTGCCTGTTGTTGCTGTTGATGCTACTGTTCCTGCTCCCGTACCTGTTACATCCGAGCTATCAAAAGCTGTTGTCAGTCCTTTCAACAAAAAGCCAGCAACTGCAAAACCATTTTTAAGCTCTCAAACTGCAAACGAAGGTGCTGACAAAGCGGAGAAAACAACAAGTGTTCCAACTCCAACTCGAAGCAGCAAACGACTGAGTCAGGCGTCTCTTGTCTCAGCTCAGTCAGAAAATGACTCCACACTACAAATGCCCTCTCAATTAGATCCAACACCTGTGTCTACCTTACCTGACGTTCGTGCCTTGTCAAATGAACTTTTACTCCTAAATCCGTCAAGCAATTCTAATCGCCCGCGCACTCGAAGATCACTGTCGGAAAAGGTTGCTCCAGTTGAACCACCAAATCCTTCTGCCGTAACTTCAGCTGTTCAGCTACCACCACCACCAGCAAAAACTGCAAAAAAGCCCGAAAAGCGAGCTCTAAGTCCTGCTCAGTCTGTTGTTGAAATTTCTCAAAAGGAACTTCTTTCTACTCAACGCGGTAAGCGATTTGCAACACAAATGAACAGCACTGCAAATGAACAGCTACAGCCAACTGCTGTTCAGGCAAACCGTGAGGCGAATGAGACCGGCAACGACGATCAGAAAGCTTTACCTTCGGCTGCTGCCGTTGCTGAAATAAAAATCGCAGCGTCTGTTTTACAGCCAACAAACTATCAACAACTTACACTTCCGCCTGCAACAAACAACTCTAACCGACCACGAACTCGAGGTTCAATTTCACTGGAACAGGCTTTTCCGAGCTTACCGAAAACTGCTTTAGCAGCAATGACCAGTAAACCTGCCGTGCAAAGCCCCCAACTTGCCAGCCAAACTTCTCGATCATCATCAGCTGCAACAACAGTTAGTTTGCCAGTTGCTGCTGTTCAGCAAGCTAAAACTTTTTCTGGTAAAACTGCTGCTGATGCTAAAGCTTTATCACGACGTGGCAGCAAACGCTTGGGTACGTCTTTGTTAATTGAGCCTGCTGCTGCTGTTTCCGGTCGACCACTGCCACCCAAAGTTGCCAAAACCTTGTCGTCCACCACTTCAAAAGCAGCCGTTCGAGTTGAGAGTACGCCGAAAACGGCTAGTGCTTCAGTGCCTCTTTCAGTGCCAGAAAGTGGCGCATCAGCCAGTGTTCCAGTCGTTCCCACTCGAAAAAGTGCACGCTACACAAACTCCTTCTTCAGCACCTATCAAAAGAGTCAGGACAGTGAATCAGACTCATCCAGTCATCAGCATACCCAGGCTGATCCCAATCATCGAGATTCCAAAGCAAATCGCTTTGCGAAAGATGCTCCAGCACACACTACCCCCAGCACAAGTCGGCCTCAATCTTTGCCAAATGCTGATGTTGTTGTTGAGCGAATGAGTCCGTTTACTTCAACGGCATCAGTCCTGGAAACAGCAACTCAGCAGAATGCAACCTGCAACCAACAACAACCTGCCAGTGGCAGTAGCGCTAAAAAGAAGAAGAAGAAGGGCCCCACCGCTGAAAAGGGCAAACAAGAGAGCCGAACTTTTGAGACGTGCGGTTTTGACTGTCGCGTTTGCGGTATAACGATTGCCGCTGAACTGTACGAAGAACACCTGAAAATGACCCACAAAGTGGGTTTTTATGGTTGCATTCACGGCTGCTCAGTGCTCGAGGTGCACTTTCAAAACGCGTAAGTTGAAAATTTTTTTATTTTTTTGCAAGGTTTATGGGTTTTTAGCTTTTTCATCTTTTTTTCTAATTCTAAATGTGTATTCGTGCATTTTTTTGATATTTTAGCCGACAGCTGGCCGTCCACTACCACCAGGTGCACAAAATTTCTAGCGAAGCTCTAGTGGGCCAGGAGTGGCCTTGCCAGTACTGTGGTGAAAGGCGATTTGATTTGCAAAAAGGGTACAACAAGCACTGGAGGTAATTACCGGCTAAACCACCATTTTTGAAAAACGTGTTTAGTTTACTCAAATTACCAATTTTTTTCACTAACTACATTTAGAAACGATCATCAACTGGGGGCTTTTCGCTGCAAAAGAGAAGAATGCAAAAATATTTACTTTCGCACGCGAAGTGAAGTGCTGAAACACATTGGCGGTGGCCACAAGGCGCCACAGAGTCCACTGGGCTTTGCAGTACCTCCACAGCAAAATCAAACTGCTCAATTGCCAGAAATGGTTTATGGCCAGGGTCCTAGTGGGCACAGTGGACAGCAGTCGGCTACACCGCCTCTTCAGAGTGGCCTCAAGTCGTCTTTTCGAAGAAGCCAAATTCGCGGAGGTGTTTCAACTGAGAGTTCAGCTGCCCTTCCTCCTATTTCTCAAAATCCTCCTCAAGGTTCAGTTTCACGGTTTGATGACGCCGTTGATGACACTCAACCCTCTCAGCACGGAAAGCACATTCGAAAAGCTTCAAAAGCTAGCCTGAACACAACTCGTATCTCGGCAGCAAGTGTCCCACCAGTGCCACAGCCAGTCAGTATCACTGATAATAATGTTCCACCGCAGCCAGTTAGTGGTGGTGGTGCTAAAGGGCCAGATCGTCGACCACGAGGGCGTCCTCGGAAGAACCCTCATCCAAATCCAGACAGTGTACCTCAGGCCAATTTTCTATCACAAGTCACCTCAGGAGCTGATGGAGTTGGAAATGGAGAGATGCCTACCCCTCCGAAGAGAGGTCGAGGTCGTCCTCGAAAGAACCCTCTTCCTCCTCCTTTGCCTGCTCAAGTAATTCCAGGCGCTCAGGACACTGTGCCACCGCCACAGCCGCCGCCACCGCCGGCAACTACTCCAAAGCCGGCACCCAAATCAGGAAACGGTAATGGTGGTGGTGGTGGCGGTGGTGGTAATGCTAATAATACTCTTCGACTAAGTTTGCGCTCTAGCAGCAAACCTTCTTCTGAATCGTCCCTAACAGCGATAACAACTCAACCTGAGGCAGTTCATCAGGGGCAGCAAACATCTGAACCGGCAGCAGCGAATCTAAACACTTCATATGGAGAAACTACTTCGTTATCTCGGCGCCCAACGCGATCATTGGCTTTGGAGATGGCAAACGGTCTTAAACTGTGAAATGCTGTTGCTACTTACTGTACACCGTGGACCACTTATCATAATAACTTGTCGCACATTGAAGGACACTTTAACTTATACTTTTGTAATTACCAGACACACTAACATACACCTTTTTACCTTTCTAACATGTGTTCCCTTTCATTTTATTTTTTTTTGTTTACTTTTTTACTTTTGAGTTAACTTATCTTCTACTTAACTTTTTTACCCTCTCTCTCTCTCTCTCTCTCTCTCTCTCTTTTGTTTCGTTTTTTGTATTTTACGCATTTTTCTTCCATTGCAAATCTTTTCTCCCCAGTTTACAACTTGGAAGTTTTTAATCTCATTGTTTCTTCTTTCTCATACAATGTTTTGTAAAAAACCATTTTTGTAAATACTGTTTCATCTGTTTGATCTGTTTTGGAACATTCAACCTTTTTTGTGTGTTCAGTGCCCAACAAATAATGTCATTTTTTGTAACGGAAAAATGTTTATTGATTAGTTAAGAATACAATCTGTAGTATATAAAGTGTTGAAAGCTAACAAAAAATGAACAAAATAAATAATTTTGAGTTTTGCTTGTTTGTGTTTAATGTTGCTAAGCTGAATAATTTGGAAAACTAGTTGAAAATATTCAAAAAGTAGCTAACTAAAATGTTTATGTAGTGAATGAATTTTGGGTAGATATGCTGATACTTGATCAGTTAATGTTTTTGTAAGCGTAAATGTTGTTTATTCTTGTTTAATTAATGAAGTTGAGTGATAGAGATTACTGCTCATAACGGGCGCCCTAAAAAATAAACAGAAAAAAGTTAGTCAAAAGGATCGTTTTTTAAAGGGGTTTTTCTATACACTCACCGTAACAGATGCAAGTCAGTCAAAGATGTTGATGTTTTGGATAGGTATTGCCGATCTTTGATATTTCAGACGAGACTCTCAACTACCGGTGCATCAGAGTGGTAATAGACGGTACCAGGGTTAATAGAGACACGAAGCACACCTCGATTAACAGCAGCAGCATCACCCGAAACACCGCTCAAATTGCGCATCTCCAGCTGCTCCACGGGAATACCACCAGTACCACGGTAGCTGGTAGTCACCTGACTACGGTAGTCCGTGTCAGTGTCGGTGGGCGTCACCTCAAAGTAGTTGGCGTATTCGGCCCGGTGAGAGCTGGGTGGACGGGCATTGCGATCACCGCCATTACCACCGCCATTATCATCAATCTCATGGGCAGAGGAAGATGAGGAAGATAAGGAAGTGGAAATGGGCGCAGAAACCGAGGAGGAAACCGGTGAAGGACATCCGAAGCACATCTTTAACCATTTCGGGCAAGTGAAGAGAATTGTGGCGGTCAGCTGGAAAAGGAAATGCAGCGAGCTGAGGCAACAAGTGAGGAGCAACAGCTGTTGCTGGCCACTCGTTGGCATCTTCTTCTTCGCCTTCTTCAGAGTCGCCTGGAAAGCATTCTTAGTAGAACTTTTCTTTGACCATTCATCTTCAACTGTCATTGGAGACTCAGTCGTCTTGCCGCCGCCTCCGTCCGTCAGGTAGATCTCGTCCTCGACTGAGCTGCCACCCACCTCGCCGGAGTGGGGAGGCATCGGAAAGATGCTGATCGGCGTCAGGTGCTGCTGAAAGAGCTCTCGGTGATCCTTCATAGTCTGCTCGAGCTGTTTCGCCTGCTTCTTAAAGTCGGGGAAGGTGTAGGCGCAGATGACGCCCGCTATGTAGGTGATCTCCGCGTCGGAGAAGACGGTCCGGGTTATCTGCTCCTCCTCTTCAACCTCCTGGTCGGTGTTGTGCCAGATGTTGTGCCGGGGGGTGGCGACCGTTTGGTTGCTGCCTAAATCCCTGTTGTCCTGGTTTTCGCTGTTGATGCTTTCACGCAGTCGATTCTTGTCGAATTCACTAGCTTGGCGGAAAAGCTTGCTGGCGGCGTCGTCGTCGTCTTTGTCGTCATCGTTTTCGTTGTCATTCGACGGTGGAGTGGACACGGTGAACTCGCGAACGCTCGCTTCGGTCGACATTGGCGGTGGATAGGGAGGACCAAAGGATGGATAGAGGATGAGCATCTCTAGGGGGTGAACAAAATTGGAAGATTGACCGGAAGCAGCAGGAGTGGCGCCCACAGTGGCGCCCTGTAAGGCCACCACCAGGGCAATGTGCAGCAAAGCGGTGCTGATCATCACCAGCATGGTGGCGCAAGTGCGTTTTGGTATGGCGATCATATCGGGACGTATCAGCAGAAACTGCGGGAAAGTGTTAGAAAGCAGCGTCAGTTTCAACACGGTCAGAGCACACGGCACGCTGTGAGGTACGCTGAGATGGAGAAAAAAGAGGTCAATTATTATCAATGGCCACTCTCACCCTCAGGAGGTTTTTTCTCTGTGTCAGGTTTCTTACCGTACCAGTGAGCTCAAGTGAGCAAGTCTCAAGAGCAAGAGCACCCTAGTTTTTGCGGCAGAGCCAGTTGTGAAAAAGAAGAAGAAGAAGCGAACAGATGGATAGATGGAGAACAAAAGACGGCACTCGCTGGTTTGCGCGCAAATCACAGTGGAAACTGTGAGTGGCAGGCAGCAGAAGCATAAGGTGGCTGCGGCGGGTGGAAAAGCAGGCCAAACTGCAACAGAGCACTGCTCACAGGCTTTCGAGCGAACGCGCGCGAGCGAGCCAGCTCGGCACATCCGTCGCTTGGAGACGGATGGAAAGTAGAGGAAGGGGCAAAGAGTAAGCCTCACTGGATGAGCACTTCTAAGTCAGTACGTGGTAGGGAGAGAGAGGGATTGGGGGAAATGAGGCAAAGAAGAAGGAGAGGAGAGAAGAGGAAAACGAGGGAGGAGAGGGGTTGCCAGGGCATTTAATTCAACGGCCAGTTTAGAAAAAGTGGATGAGGAGGAAGAGGGGGTAGAGTTCGCCCATACGCAGAAACTGAGTTGTGGCCTTGGAATTTGCCTTGCCTTGCCTTGCCACACACACAGCTTTCCTGCTAGCGACACTAATTGACAATGAAGCAAAGTAGAGAAAGACTGCTGCTCCTCATTTAATTTTGATTCATTAGCGAGCCATCTTTGATTGCTTTTGTTTTCTTTTCCTCTCTCTCATTCTTTCTCTTGATTTATTCTTCTTCTTTTTTTCTGCTTCAGCACATTTGTTGTGCGCGACTTGGAAATCGATTTGCCTGTTTGAGTGTTCAAAGCTTGAAATACTGGTTTTTGCTGCTGCTGCTGCCAATCTGTTTTAGTCTAGTTTTTTGTGTCCCTGTGTCTAGTGGGACATATGCTGGGTGCCAGGAGATTTCAGTTCGGGCAGTAGTCAACACTTTCATGATAAACAAAAATTTTAACTAAAATTGGCAAACAATAGGGGAAAGGGACGACCATCAATGGTCCTTTTGGTTACTGGCAACAAAAACACATCTTAACTATGCCACAGTTTAGTATTTTTATTTAGAGAAAACTCAGTGCCCTTTAGTGGCACATGTAGCCGCCGTCGACGACGTAGTTGACTCCGGTCACATAGCCGGATGCCTCATTGCAAGCGAGAAAGAGCACCACACTGGCCACCTCTTCAGGGCGGCCATTTCGCTTGAGAATGGTCAACTCCGTTTCCGGACAGCGGCCATCATCGAAAAGCATCATCTCCGGCTGGCCCACATAGCGCCCAATGGGCGTGGCAATCGGTCCCGGGCTAACGCAGTTGGCGCGAATGCCCAGTTTTCCCAACTGCAGTGCGGCGCACTGCGTCGCCATGATGAGGGCCGCTTTGGAGGCGCAGTATATTGGCTTCTCCAGCGGGTTCAGCCCACAGACCGAGGCAGTGTTCACAATGGCGCCCTTGGTGGCGCCCAGGTGCTCCTTGCAGGCGTACATCAGCTTTAGGGCGCTCCGTAAGTTGAGGCCCATAATCTTGTCGTACTGCTCGATGAAGGCCTCACTTTCAAAGCTGTCTTCGGCGCTGATCCACCCGGCGTTGTTCACGAGGACGTCGATTTGCCCGTAAGCCTTGATGGTGCCCTCAATCAGCGACTCGATGAAGCCCTCCTCCAGCAGGTTGCCCGCTTTTGAGAACGGCTTCACACCGGTTATCTGCTCAATTTCTGCCACTACTGAGATGACATCGTCCGTTTCGTAGCCGGTGATTACCACTTTTCCACCAGCTTGGGCAAACTTTCGAGCGCAGGCGGCGCCGATTCCCGAGCTAGATCCTTATATAATAATGATAGTTTTTTTGTTATTTTTGTAAAGCAAATGAATTGATGTTACCTGTTATGAGAATGACTTTTCCGGTAAAGTCAAACACCGGTTTTGCTGTGCTTGATGACATGTTTAGGTAAAAATTGCTACAGTCGTTTGTTCTCTATTCGCTCAACAGCAATTGATTAATAAGCACAAAAAGCTTAACATTTGACAGATTTTTTGGGAGTCAATGATATATTATTTTTATTCGAAAAGCCATATCTCCTGAATCTCGCTTTTAGTGTTAGTGATAATAGTGTTTTTATCATTCTATTATTACTTGCTTGTCTTTGAGTTAACGAGGATAGAAAAAGCAAACTTTATCAAATGAACTGTCAGTAACAATCAAAGAGGGTTTTTCGTTACCAAGATTAAAGTTGAAGTTTAACTTTTTAACCTTGAAGGATGCTAGCTAAAATACGCCACTTTTTAATTCACTTTAACGCTGTTTGTTTTTATTTAAAAAGGAAAGTATTGTTAAAACTTTAACAACAAAACAACATTTAGTGGCACATGAAACCGCCATCAATGAGGTGATAGGCACCCGTAATGTAACTCGCTTCAGAGGAAGCCAAAAAGAGCACCAGATTGGCTACATCTGCTGGATCACCATTTCGTTTCTGCACTGTCAGCTTTGTTTCAAAGCACAAATCATCACTGCCAAACATCAACTGCGGCCTGTCGATGTACCGGCCAATGTTGGTTTTGATCGGTCCGGGACTGTTTAAAACACAGTAAAGTCGCAATTGAAATTTTATGCACAAACACAAAAAAATAAGTACTTGCTACTCACTTGACTGCATTCACCCTCACGCCACGAGGGCCAAACTCCTTGGCAGCACATTGCGTGGCCATGTTGATGGCCGCTTTTGAGCTGCAGTAGCTGACGCCCTGGTTGGGCGTCACGGCGCTAATCGAGGAAGTGTTCACGATGACGCCCTTGGTTCGCTCCAAATGGTCAATGGCCAGGTGCATCATACGGACGGTGCTCTTCAGGTTCAGCTCGATGATCCATTCAAAGGTGGCCATAAAGTCGGGGCTGCTCAGGGCGTCATTCGCCCGTATGGAGCCGGCGTTGTTCACCAGCACGTCAAGGCGGCCGTAATGTTTCACTGTCCCATCGATGAGCGCCTCTGCAAAGCCACTCTCAGTCAGGTTGCCCGTTTTGTGGTACGGTTTTGTACCGGTTATCTGCTCTATTTCCGCCACCATCGAGACCACATCGGCCGCCTCGTAGCCGGTGATTACCACCTGAGCGCCGCAACGGGCGAATTGCCGGGCGCACTCGGCGCCAATGCCTGAACTTGATCCTTAAAGTGGTAACATTAGCCAACATTGTTTTGTTGTTTGAAAAGCTTACCGGTAATTAAAACGACTTTTCCGGTGAAATCGTATTTGCCCATTGTTGATTAGAAAATTGTTTGGCGTTATAATTAAAAACAAAATGTAATTTCTCAAATAAACTTATTTATTTCTAACAACTTTCGATCTTCGTTTGATTTTGAAACATGACTCTATATGAGATATGAATCTAGTTTATCAAACTGTTTTATCAAGCCACAACAGTAAAGACAGTTTTCGTGTACACTTTTGTTTGATTTTGTAAGTTTGGTTTAAAAATAAAAACTAGTTTACTGTTAGTGTTGCCAAAATGGTTTTTAATTAGTGGTTTTTAAAACAAGAGCGATACTGAATTTTGTTGTTTTTAGACAATTTATTTATTTGTATTTAAAACTATTTTTAAATTTATAACAAACGGTAATATTTTAATGTTAAACAATTGCACCAATTGAATTCTAGTATCAATACATTTCAATCAAACTGATTAGTCGGCCCTAACGAGTAGACTCGTTCCTGAAAATTCAAATGCGCATAGTAGGAGTTGATCATCTCCGAGTTGATAGTGTTGCCCTTGACCTTTGACTCGCTCTTCTCCAACTGAAAGGGCAAATCTTCATACTGCTCCAGAAAGCGCTCAAAGACGTACTTGTTAAAGCCACCCAAATGAGCGTAAGCTTCCTCCAGGTCAAACCACCTTAGCTCGGCAATCTCCACTTCACACTTCTGCAGATCAGCTCCCTCCAAGTCAAGTGGCTGCAGCAGGCAGACGTAGTAAAAGTCAGAGCACCCGAATGCGCCCGTTTTTCGGTGGCGAAAGGTGAGCAGCGAGTGAAACTTGCAGGCGAGGCCAGTCTCCTCCTTCACCTCGCGAATCGCCGTCTCGAAGATGTCCTCGCCCGGCTCGGAGTAGCCGCCGGGAAACTTCCAGATCTTCACCACTGAGGTGTTCTCCTGAACTAGCAGCACCTGCTTGGTTTTCGGGTTGTACACTAGGCCACCTAAATGTGCATCACAGTTTTTAGAATGTAGTTTCAGAAAAAAGCAAAAAAGCAAAAGTTAACTTGCCTACGCCGACCATCGAGTGAGCATAGCCAGGTGCCTTGCTCTCCTCGTCTTCTTTGATCCACTTGAATAGCATTGCAAAGTTGTCCTTAGCGTGGTGAAAATTAAATCCGCTCTATACAGTTTAAAATCAGTTTAATAATGGTGTTTTGTCTTGATAATAAATCGTACTTTAGCTAAAACAGGAATGAAGTGAGTTTGTGAGATGGGAACACGAAACCAGACACATCTGTTTCCCTTAGCAATCCAATGTACTAGTGATTCTAAAATTGTAAAAAAATTTTAGCAGAACAAAGTCTAAAAATTGGTAAAAATAAATGTACCTTGCAAAACCAATTCAAATTGATCGGCATTCAAACTAGCAAATTCACATTTACTTCCAACACTAGTTTCCAGGGTTATGTGAACACCTTTGTAGATGTCAGTTTTGACTGGCAAACCACAAAAATTTTCCATTATTCAGCAGTGATTAATTAATTAGCCGGCAAACCAAGAAGATTTGTTTATCAAAGTATCTATAGAAGATCTGAAAAGTTCAATTAAGTGAATCAAGTTAGTAGAGTACAATTCGGCAAAAAATTTGTTATCACTTACAACTCTTAACTGGATTAAAAGGTCAAAAGCATCACCGCTATCAAAAGCTTGATAGCACGTTTGAACTTGTATCTCACAAACCTAAAACGGTGGTAACGAGCACGAAACAGTGCTGATTATTGAGATACAATTAGAGGATGAAAAATTAGCTATATGAGAAGAGTGATACGGCGGATGAGACAGAAAGGAAAAGATAAAAAAAGAGTGCTGTCTCTTTCATAAGAAGGAAAAATACTGTTTCGGTAGCACAATTTTATAGTCAAAGCTCTGAAAGCTCGTCATTTACAGCAATTCACCAAATGTTGTGACAATCTAAATGATGATGATGATGATGTTGAGGATGATCACTCCCTGACCAAATGTGCAGAGAGTGCACAGACACAGAGACACAAATGAACAGCAGAAAAAGTGGCGATGTACGAGTAGTCTGGTCAGTGTCATAGAAACGTGTTTTTGTTTGGCAAAGTTTGCTGTTTGGCTGTGGTCAAAAACACTGAACGATTGAGCGAGTTCAATTACACTGCCTCAAAATGTTATGATCAGGAGTCAAAGCAAATTGCGATATCACTCGCATCAAAGTGTGATTTTATTTTAAAAGTTTTGTTTACATTTTTTTCGTTTTGCTTGCTAGCATAGCACCATCTATGCTCAAGTATAGTCACTTGCAGTTACCAAGTAAAGTTTCAAAAATAAATTTTTTATAGTTTTTTATAAACAGTTTAGTTTTCTAACAGTACACTCTAACAATTCATTCAAAGTTGTTAAAAAAAATTATTTAGTTTTACTACAAATTAAAATGTTCAAACCGTATATAATTTGATTAGAAAGTCAGTATCCCGTCACTAGTAATGCGCTTTCGTACATCTTTGAAAAATTCATAACGATTTTTAGTCGATTCCTATTAATAAAATAAAAATTTTTAGTTAACACAAAAAAAATATAAAATTAAATGTTTACTAAAAAATATTCCTTTTCATCGCCTTTCGGGTTCAAATTGTACAACACCAAACAAAAGAAAAAATCAATTGTGAGGATATCAAGAAGAAACACTTTAAAATAAAAGTCCATTAGTATTATGTATGAAAAAAACTAAAGCAGTTTTGAGTGATCAATATTGCTTACCTTTAACTTCCTTAATGAGTTGTTCAATAGAGTTGATTTCCTGTTTTAGGTAAAAGTCTCCCTGCACTCGTGAACACTCCATTTGATATTCTTTTAAAAAGATACCCATTTCCTCATCAGTAGGCAGTCCTTCATTGCCAAACATGTCATCAGCGTGGCGGTAATTAGAAAAATATCTGGCTAAATCAAATCCACGAAAATTGTATGTTGAGTAATCAAAATCAACTGTTGCAATAAAAAAAATTTAAATTATTTAAAAAATTTTATTAATTGTTTTAACATACCAAAATAAATTTTTTTCTTGGTGTTTCCACTATCATCCTTAACCACTTGTACAATGCGGTTTCCCCTGTTAAAGTCATTATGCGAAAAAACAGTAGGAGAGTTTATGTCTAGCATGGCCTTTCTAGAAAACTCAATGATTTCTTCTATATCCAAATCTAGAAACACTTCATCTGAAAAAAACAAATAATTTAGTTATATGAAACTTGCTTGAATTGTCAAAATATACAGTATTTTTCCTTCAAAAGAGGATCTGCCTCAAGGTACTTAAGAAACTTGTTTCCGTAAATTTCCTCAGCACCAGGCTCTTGACGCAGGTTTTCATTGAATATATCCCATTTGTTAAAGCCATTCTTTGACAGTGGCGGCTTAAGAGAGTGAAACTGTGCCAAAACACGAGCACACTATTTTCCAATTTAGTTTAGTATATTTAGACTTTTATCAAAATACCTTGCTTACCTGTTTAACAGTATCAATTTCCAGATCATCTTCAACACTGTAGTTGCGACACTGGTGTAAAAAATGATGTTGCTATTTGAAGGTTTTTCAAACATAAAAAAGCAATACCTGAATGAACTCATTAATAGTCGTCTGCTCGTCAATGTACAGCAGCCGAGGACACAGTTTGTTCTCTGAAATGCACGTATTGATTGCCACTATTTCAGTGCAATTTCGCTCTTGAAACAGTTCAGGAACAAAGAACTTTACCACCACCGCTTTTGGGTCAGTTGAGTACTGGCAGAGTCGCCGTTCAGCATCAGCGGTCAGCGTACAGGCGGCAATGTCATTGACGTAGCCAGATCTAAAACAGAAAAAAATAAAGTCAGTTTCGTTTAAAAAACAAAAAAGAAATAAAGTTTAAATTTCTTACTCAAATCGTTTGACGGTAAAATCCTGCCGCTGGACACGAGACCAAATGTTGCAGCTGCTTAGTTGGCCAAACACTTTGAGCAGTTTGTCGACATCTTCATCAGTGACGTTGGTTCGCTTGTACATTCTCTTTTAAAAGTTAGTGTGACAACTTTAAAGTAAAACAAATCAAGAACAGTTTTTTAAAGTTAACTGCACTAAAGAACGCGTTGTAATGCTTATTTAAGTTTTTGACATTGAGTTTTTATGTATTTGTTAAATGAAAAAAAGAAGCGTTCAGACTGACAATGGTTTTCAGTCACACAGACAACACAACGCTTAACTAGTGCAACAAAAAGCGTACTTTCTTTGTCCTTTTACACTTCTAAAGTATATATGATAAGGGATAGCAAAAGCACTTGAATAAACGATTTAGAGACTTAGATTTTTGCAAGAAATGTTGATTTCTACTTCTTATCAACCAGTTGAGCTGTCTAATCAATGTGCAGCTGTTGATTGTTTCGCTCAACAGAGTGTGTGCAAAAAACGCTAAAATTTGGTGTTTACTTATAACAATAGCACATATAACTAACACCATGCCATTTATTATCACTCAAAGTACTACAAAAGGATTAAGTAACTTAAAAAATTAAAATGTTTTGCATTTTACATTTAAATGAGTGATTACAAAGACACCTTACAGTAATTAGTCACAACGTACTTTTTTAGTCATTCACTTTAAAATTTGAATTGCGCGCGCCACAAAAGCAAGCTCCATATAGCACAAATTCAAACAAAATCAGAGCAGTCGTTCAGCGATGTGAAAATAGATCAGCGCTGTGTGCTGCCAAACGGTCGCCAGTTTGCCGCGCACCTGAACACTGATGCTGCTCGCACTCTTTTGCGCGCTTTTCACAACAATAGAAGAAGAGGTAGAAACAGCAGCAGCAGTGGCAGCGGCAGCAGTGGCAGCAGCATCAACAGCGGCGGCAGCACACAACTTCACCTGAAATACCTGTGCCTACCTGAACTCAGCAGAAAGCTGATCATACACGTTCTACGGACGGTGCAGCTCACACCAGAGACATACATACACACGATCTGTCTATCTACTCCAAAGTATTATGGTGAGTACATGGATGGTTTTACCTGTTGCCATTTTTCATAATTTCATTTTTTTCTGATCTCTCCCTCCCCCTTTTCTTGTTGTAAAACGCCTAAAACATCACAGGATGAACTCGAGGAGAAGCCGGTGATTTCGACAACCGACACCAAGAAGACCGGTGTCAAATGCAACAACGCGACTGGCAAGAAACGGGTCAAAAAGGCCAAAAAGGCCAAAAAGGCAAAGAAGAGTAAGAAGAATGAGACGAAGCTGTTGCCAATTCCCAAGTTGAAGATCAAAATTGAGCAAAATGAAACGGAAACTCCGATTGCCAGCTGCAGCTTTGTTGTCAAGAGTTTGGATGACAATGGCGGTAAGTTTAGCGGTTAATGCAGGTGATTGTCACACTAAATATAGCAGTCAACTAGCTAATCACTGTCAATTTCACCATATTATTCTAGAAAACCAAAAGCCGACTAATAAGACTGAGAACGAGAAAACTGACGAGCCTGTGGCTAAAAAGGGTAAATAGAATCAAATTTATTACATTCATCATAATACATTCGTGTCATTTCACTGCAACTTTTCTCCTCTTTTTTCCTTCTTTTTCAAAAAGGCCCACCGAAACCGCTTGGATTGAAACCAGGCAAAATGGTGAAGATAAAGTTTGACTATGGCTACAGCTATCCCTCTTACGACGAAGCAACGGTGATCAAAACTGAGGCCATCCAAATTTGGCCTTACTACCTCTGTTTTGTGCATTTTCCTGGCGTGGACTGCAGCTTAGACGGCTGGTTCTATCCCGATCAAGTGTATGTCAACGAAGGCAAGTCTAAGTTGGAAGAGGAAGAGGAGCACTTTGGCGTCCAGAGTTAGTGTTTCAGCTATTTTGGTCTCCCTTTACCAAACAACTTTTTTAAACTAATAAACTTTTATTAATGGTTTTCATTTTTTCTCTCTTTTTTTCTCGGTTTTGGTATTTTAAACTACAACATTCCGTATTATCTTTTTTATTTTAATATATAATTGAAAGTTTATTTAAAATCTAACTTTACTAAAAAATTATGTTTCTCTCTTTGCACGCACTTTTTTGCTTTTTATAAATTACATCGTTCAAGTTATCGAGAAACTTTTCTACACAATAAACAAGCTAAACGGCATCTTTCAAATGGTACCAAACTTAAGGTGATTCAAACACCGGGTGCATTTTTAAGATCGTAATTTCGAACTTTCCGAACAAGTTCTATACAATTTGTTTTGACTCTAAAAAATACACCGTGAAAGTTATCAAGATGCGGTTTTTGCTTGAATACTAAACTAACGGATACCTACTTACTGGCGTTTAACTTAGGAAAATTTGACTTTTGAGAGTAATTATTACGGCCAGTTCAAATTTTTTTATATTAATTGTATATGATTTTCTGTTTTTACATTTATGATTCTATAAATTACATCGTTCAAGATTTAAAAGTTCAGTTTTGCCTGAAAACAATGCAAAGTAGTGCCTATCTAATGGTATTAAGTTAGGGTAAATTTGGTTAACGCAAGTAATTATTAAGGCCAGTTACAAATTTCATAAAAACTCTTATATTAATTTCATATGATTTTCTGCATTTACATTTGTGATTCTATAAATTACATTTTTCATGATATCTAAACACTGTTTTACTTAAAAACAATGTTAACTTTTATCCATCAATTGGTTTTAAACTTAGGTTAATTTGACTTACGGAAGTAATTATTAGAGCCAGTTATAATTTTTGTGTCAATCTCTATTTAGGTTCTATAGGATTTTTTTTGCGTTAACATTCATAAATTCTAAAAATTACATTTTTCATGATATTAAGACGCTGTTTAGTTTAAAAACGACGCTAATAAGCACCTATCTATTGATGTTAAATTTGAGTTGACTAGACTACTAAAAGTATTTTTTATGTTAAATTTTCAAAATGACACTAAATAGAACTTTTTAAAAATATTTCACATACTAATCAGCCAAGTAAACCCCAAATGTTGAAGGCTGGTGTCATTTGGTTGTTCGGCACCGACGGCTTGGGGCACATCGAGCTTGCGAGTTGTGTCCCGAGCCGTCGGTCGATGCCGATTAACCAAATGACACCAGTCAATGCTTAACAACCTGATAAACAAAATAAACACTGAGCTAATTTTTTTTAAGAAAAAAATTGAAAGTTTGTGTCGCGGAACGACACTCACACCCTTGTATTAATTGAAAAAAATTATTAAATTGTAATATGCGTCAATGTTAAAGCTTTTGTGTTTCCTGTGTGTGCGCGCAGATGAGTTTTGGTACATCAAAGTAAATGTAAAAAATTTGAAAAATCAGCGTAATCTTAAAAACTTTTTTTGAATTTCTAGTTAAAACATTTCAAAGTGGAAAAGTTGGAGTAGTTTTAAAAGAAAGAAGATTTTAAAATGTAGTAGATTTTAAAAAAATTAATTTTGTTGTTGGCAATTTAGTGGTTAGTAGTGGTGACAGCATTAGTGGGAGAAAAAGGAGTTTCCTAGTCCTCAAAATTAGAGTCGACATGAGTGTGAGAAACATCATCTGGTGCTACATTTGGCTCCAAAATGGGCACCACGGCAACAGCAGCCGCAATGTCATCTTCAACACTGTACGGAGGCGGAGAATAGGGAGGCGGAAAATTCGAAGCAGAAAGAGATGATTTGATCGCTTCCGGACCTTCTTCTCTGACTATCTCCAGGCGATCACCGCTGCCTTGTCGAAAAACGTTCGGATGTTGACTAGTAAGCAGCTGAACTAGGGAGCGTGATTTTTCGTGGTATTGAGTAAGTTGCGACGCAATGTCAATACTGCAAAAGTTAAACGCCGGGGAATGAATGTTGTTGTAGTTAGGGTTGTTGTTGAAACCAGAACTTGAATCGTTCGGCCCTGGAACTGCATCAGCGAGGTTGACGTAGTTGTGCGGAATGTCGACTTTGGCATTGGGCGCCTCTCTCTGGTGTATCATCATTGCTAAGGCTTCCTCCATCATTAAGAGAACATCTTTGAACTGGGGTCGTTCGGACGGGTCTTCTAACCAACAGAGAGACATGATCGAGTAAATCAGGTCGGGGCAGTACGGCGGTTTAGACAGACGACGGCCACTGCGCAGAAAACTCAAAACTGTTTCCAAATCTAACGTTCCGTAAGGAAGTTGTCCTCGGGTGGTCAGTTCCCAAACGAGCACCCCATACGACCAGATGTCGCTTTTGAGCGTGGCCACAGAGCTAGAGCCGTTCATCGACTCAGGGGGCATCCACCGATAAGGCAATTTCCGCTCGCCGCTGATACGGTAGTAGTTTTGGTCGCCGAATTCACGACTTAGGCCAAAGTCGGCTACTTTGATAATCGCTTGACCGGTCTGGCCATTTTGGCCAATCAGACAATTTCGGGCAGCCAGATCACGGTGAACAAAGTTGCGTTCTGCCAAGTAGGTCATTCCTGCGCAAGAGTCAAAAACTCAAAGATTTAGCAAATTGAATCCCATTAACACTGGTCGACAAGCCAAATATTTCTAAGATGTTTAAATTGACCTTTATTAATTTGAGTACGCTGAATCCAATGGTGTCAACCATTTTTTAATCTGATTGTCTAGTTTTT
>JAALOO010000872.1_pt1 | contig 24402 bp, 20 predicted proteins | sample 7257641 | NCBI WGS metagenome assembly JAALOO01 (sample SAMN14085613, study PRJNA598686) | mite metagenome | biome: ENVO:01001000; feature: ENVO:01001002; material: ENVO:01001226; isolation source: single female mite from University of Michigan culture on fish food culture... ...
CTAAAACATACTTGGAAATTGCAATAAAGTTTAACTGATCGATCTGAAAGTGATTGAACAAATCAAACTTTAATTTTAAAACTATTTCAAAACACATTGTGATCTCTTTAAACTATTGTGTATTATAAATTAACTAAATTTTTTTTAAAGTATACTAGCAGGGCCAGCATAAAATCAGTTTATGCAGTGTACTTTTAAATTGGTGCATGTGCGATAATGCGTTGATAAGGGGGGACAAATAGTGTAAATTGTGTTAAAAGATTGTGTGGATAGGGTGAATCAACAAATATCAATTAAGAATGCAGTGCAGTGGTTCAGCCGAGCTGACTGATCACTAAATGAAAAAAGCAAGTGCATGAAAGGAAGGCACGCCGTGCTGGCAAAGAAATTCTGCTGTGGTGGTTTGTACACAACCGCTACAGCAGTACATAAATCAATCACAATCTTCAAACTCCAATTGAGCCTGACACTTTGAGACTGATGACGTTAGGAAAAAGCTCGGTAAGGTAGGCCACCAGTGGGTCATTACTTGAAGAGGAGAGGACAGTCATTGGGCGAGCATTGTGAACACTGCGCAGTGAGTGCACGGCGAGATGGGTTATCTGCTGGCGAGTCTCCGGCGACATCATCGAAAGGTGTTCGGCAATGCTCTCCACCGTACAGGCCTGGCGGGTGATCAGCACGAGACGGCGTAGGGCGGGGAAGGAGCAACTAAGAAGGTACTTGACGGTACTGCTGCTCAGGCCACCGATCAGCAGCTCTTCGACGACTGGAAAAGTGCACTGTTGTATCTTTTTCTGCAATTGATCATCGGTTTTTGGAGAACGAACACTGAAAGTGGTACTTTCTATCAGACAGAAGATGCTCAGGTGTTTCAGGCTTTCAAGCGCTTTTATGTGTCCCAATGATTCAATTGGATTAGCGCTAACAGCAAAAAAAGAGTCAAAAAAGCAGCCAAGCAGCGCAGTGACAGGATGAAAAAAGTACGAGTTGAGCCGAGTGAAGAACAGCTGTATGGTGGTAGTCGTGGGTCGGCTGCACTTCCGGAGAAAACTCCACACGTAGGCCATTTTACCATCTTCTTCTCTCATGTAGTTAACTGTCAGGCGGTTAAACGCGCCTGCAGGCAGAAGGACGTGCCCGGCGGTGGGTATTCGGGGCACTTCTTTAGGCGTCTCGTAAACTGGGGAGTTTGTGGGATTAAGCGTGATCCAGTGTACCTGGCGAAGGCCCAGTGCGCCGTTGTTCTTGTTTTCATTTGTTGTTCCATCACCGCCGGCGATGCCAAAGTGCTGCAACTCGCTGGCACAATGGCGCTGAATATTACTGATGTAAGTGGCCAGTAGTTTCGCCTCGAAGCCATGCATGACATATTCTGAACGCAGACGTACCGTAATTTGGCATTTGTTCTGGTGGAGGCCGTTAATGAGCTGCTGAAAATGCCTGTCAACTAGGCGCAGAGATTTGGCCTGTTCGGCCATTGGAAGAAAGGCTAAAATTTCTCGTAAAATTTCCTCAGGAATGTCATTTATGCTAGTGTTTGACGTTGATTCGCTGTGAATGCTGTTGATGCTGGAAGTTGTTGAGACAGCTGCAGTAGAAGCTGCTTTGATCAAATCGACTTCAGAAGGTGAAACGGTGCTGTTGTCCATTGCTGTGATGAGATTCAGGAGTAGAGCACGATGTGAAAGTGCAGAGGCTAGTGATTAAAGATAAAGGCAAGAAATAAAGGCCAAAATGAGAAATAAGAATAAAGAGAAAGGATAAAATGACGACAAATAATACCAATTTGTGTAGTTCAAACAGATTGCTGCTGTTGTTGTGGTTGCTGCGTTAAAGCTAACAGCAATGAAAGGCAACGTAGCAGCAACGCCGGCAGTGGTTGCAGCTGCAACAGCTGGACGAGCAGCAGCACCAGCAGCAGCCGTTCAGTTGAAGCTGAAAGTTAGGCTCACAAAAGTTGCTGGTGAAACTGCTGCTACTGCAGCTTTCCCCACTGCTCCCCCGTGTCTCTTCACGGTTGACCAAGTGCAAAAGTGGACTCGCCCAACTCGCAAGCTAAAAAAGTGACTGGGGATTAGCAGTGGTTGACAAACAACAAATGGCATGCAAAATAGGACCGGTCTGCAGTGCAGTGATTCGACTGTGCGTGTTAGTCACAACAAAGGCAGGCAAAGTGACACTTTTGGAGCACAGTTTGAATATGTAGTCTAAAAGTGAACAACATGAAGAAATGGTGCAAAAAATTTACAAAGGAATTTGAGCAGTTCTGATGCTTGCAACTTTGCCAGTTTGGATTGGATCGAGCAGTGGCTTAATAGCTGAGTGTTTTAGATCATAACGATGAACTGAAATTGTATTAATCAAGCAGTGAGAATTGAATTACCTTTCTCTTAATAGAACGGTCTTGTTTGCTTAGCCTGCGTGAAGAAAACGATAGCATTCAGCTTGTTTTACGATCTGATAAGAAGATTGTAGTTCAAAAAAAGACTGGGGAAGAACAAAATCTCCCATTAAAAGAGGTGCAGTGATGATGAGTCATAAAAGAATCACAAATGTGTAATTTTTCTCAGTAAACTGACCTCATTTAAAAGAGTAAACAAGTAGAGGTTTTAATTGATCTGGTTTTGACCAAATGAAAATGAGCTGACAAACAAGTTGACCTAATCTTTTATTTGTGTTTGATTATCAGTATCTTGATCCAATGAATCATTGAACTAAACATGTGTACTTTTAATGTTTGATTGTTTGTGTTTGTGTTGCCCGGATTTTGACAAACTTTTCTTTTTCTGACAGTTTGAATCTACTTTTTTACTGTGGAAAAAATTTTGAAAATATTTCTCTTGTTTTCCTGACTGGGTCGTTTTTACGAAGCGTCACCCGGCGGTTGGCATACTCAAAAAGCGTGGCAATTGGCACACGAGGGGACGCTTCAAGTTTTTGCAGTGAGGCCAACGACGGGTAGGCCAATTCCATATTGTTGACAAAGTCCTCCTTGGAGATGAGCAGCTGAATGGTGTTCTCGTTCGGCAGGATCTTCACTTCGACGGGAGTGTCCTTGTTGAGGTTGATCATATTAACTGGTAGAAAGAGAGAACGAAAAAGATTATTTGGAATCACTCAAAACTAACTTTATGCTACTAAACACCACAAACCTTGCGTCAGAATAGCCTTAATTTGCGGCGCCTGGAAGTCGATATTTGTCAGGTTGTCAGCGTGTGCCGACTCGTAGATGACCACCGCCGTGTTCGCCTCAATGAGACTGTTCTGGGCGCCAGACCCGTTCCGCCCCGCCAGATGGTTCCACTCCAGGACGACCCGTCCCTGGTCACTGTAGAAGTACAGTGCATCAGATGAATGGGCCAGTGCAATGGGGCCGGGCAAGTGAACTCCCAACTGGTAGCCCTCCTCGGTGCTGTAGTGCATCGCACAGAGAGTGGGCGTTCCGATTTGATTATGCTCCTGCTGCTCAGTAGGACGGCGGATCGGTCTACCCTGGTCACCATACTTCAACACCACCTTCTCACTGCACGACTTCCTGACCAGCCACCAACGAAAGGTCATCGGCTCCGTCTGAATGGGCATGTCCACACTAATGGCAATGGTGGGTGATGAGGGTGACTGCAGGAACATGGTCGGGGAGGTGGAGTTCAGGAGGACGCCATCAACAGTCACCTTTGAGCTAGCATTGGCTGGCACCTGAGTAAAGTTGAGCAGTAGCAGGTGATCGCTGAAGTTTGGTGAAGGTGTAAACTTAAGCAAAGAACTACGCGTTGGGAGTTGTTGGTTGCCTGTGCCCAATGGAAAGGTCACCTGGCCAATGCTTTTCGACAGACGAATGGCCGAGTTGTTGGGGTAGACGGCGAAAAAGGTGCGAAAGTCACTGGTGTAACCAGCATCATCATTGACTGCAAGCAACTCAAACTTCACCGACAGCAGCTGTCCATTGCTGGTCGAAAACTGTTGTGGGCTGCACCACTCACTGTGTGATTTCACCCTGACCGTGGAGTTTTTGCTAACACTGTTTTGGGTCACTGAAAAAAGGACAAATAGTAAACAACATTAATTTGAAATTTAATCAATAGAAGCATACCTTCTTTTGAGAGAACCTCAATTTGCGGCGCCCTGTAGTCAGCATTGGGGGAAATGATGTACGGCGAGTCGTAGATTACCACTGCAATGCTCGTCTCAATCAAAATGGTACCAGCCTTTCCAGCAGTACTGGTCGCTCCCTCCAAATTGTTCTGCGCCAACACGACCTGACCAGTTGCCTCGTAGAAGTACACCGAGTCGGCGGAATCAGAAATGGCCGACGAGCTGAGCAAGTGAATTCCAAACTGATTGCCCCCTTCAGTGGTGACGTGCATGGCACAGCGAACGGGCGAGTTGGACAGCTTCATTCGCTCCGTTTCGTTCAGGTGAAGAATGGTGCGCGCTGGTTCGCCAATTTTGAGCACTACCTTTTGGCTGCACTTCCTACTGACATACCAATAGCGAAAGGCAATGGGCTCCACCTGTGACATGTCCAGAGTGAGGGTGACAGAGGGCGATGAGGGTGACTGCAGGAACATCCTCGCCGAGGTGGAGTTCAGCTGGACGCCATCGACGGTGACGTTTGAGTTGGCATTCACTGGCACTGAAGTAAAGTTGAGCATGAGCAGTTGGTCAGCACTGGTCATTTGATCGGTAGTCTGAAACTCTACTTTTTCTTTGGAAACTGACTTTGCCATGTTTTTGAAATCCGCCAAAGCCCACTCGCTCTTGTTTTGTGGCAGCTGAAAAATTTTATTTCTGTGGTAAACAGCTGAAAAAGAGCGCTCGCCATACCGATAATCTTTACAATAAAGATCGCAATACTTAAGCGTCAACGTTACTCGAACAGAACTGTAGCCGGCCAAACTGATTTGGCTTTTTTGGAAAAACTTTCCTTTTTTGTGAAAAAGAGTGAGGGTTTTTCCATCACGAACGCCTGTGACTGCAATGCTGTCGGCAGACCAAATGGAGGCACTGGTTAGATTTAAGTACGACCAGGTAGTTGGTTTGATTATGTTCCAGTAGCAGTGGCGCTCATTATGTTGATTAAAACTCTTGGTAAAATCTAAAGCATGGTAGTTGCTGGGTCCTTCAACTTCTATAGTTTCATCAAGTCGGCAGTTATGCTGAATAGTTTCTGCAAAAAATAAAAAAATTAAACTGTGTTTTTTAATTAATTTACTAAAACTTACCAGCTGCAACTGAGAAAGAAAAGACAAAGATAATCGCAAGATACAGAAATGTTTTTGCCATTTTTCAAAACAACCTGACACCGGTGTCAGCAAGTGTTTTTGGAGGCACAGAGAAAAGGTGAAAAATAAAGTGATAATGTCGACAGTGTTTAAAATGTTGGGAAAAAATTGATATGAGAGGCAAGGTGATGAAGAGTAGAAGTGTAAGAAAGATGAAAGTAAGCACTTTTAAAACACATGGGCACAATGAGAAAGGGCACAAAAAAGCACACCGGAGAGCTTTTGGCGCGAAAACTCGCGGTTAATCCAGCAGTGTTAGGGGAACAAGGTGTGCACAGAATGACAGTGCGAAAGGCTGTGTGTGAAAGTTCTCCAAAGAAACTGCTTAAATAGCCTGCATAAGACGACTGCGTGCTGGGTAGTCTCTGCTGCGACGAACTCTGCCCCGCAGAGACTGGGACCTGTTGCAGCAATATGGCTCTCTACGGGGCTCAAAGTGCTTGCTTCCTGCTGCGACAGAGGCAGCCTATCCTTTGAGAATGCTTCAGTCAGAGAATGGTCGACTCAGCCAAAGAAATTTCCACTTGACAAAGTACTGTTTTTAAAGCAAAAAAACAATAAGGTGTAGTGGCTGGGACTCCAGTTTTTACAAAAGTTCTCTCTGCCCTGCTCCGTCACTGGTTGACCTTCTGGATGGCCGCCTACTCGTCGTCACCACCAAGAAGTGCCTCGAGCTGCCTCATGTGTTCAATGCGCATTCTTCAGCTCTCTACAGCAGCAATCCAGACATAACATCCGCCGTACTCTTCCTGCACAAACAAGCCAGCAGCCTCAACTTGCCCCACCGAAACCTGAAGGCATATAATCCGACGTCGACCACGCCGTCGAAAGCACACTAGAGCACACATTGCAGACGGCACTACGGCAGAGAACGCAATCAACACCGAGCGGCTGCAACCCGTCTTCCTGTGCTCGTTCCCGCCGGCAAAATAATTCAACTCTGTTACCAGAATTGCTAGAATGATAAAAAGCTCAAGTTTTAAGAATTTTAAAATATTTTAAATATCCCTTTTCCCAAATTTATTAAGTAACCCCAGTAATGTCAAAAATAATATGAAAATTACAAAAATTAAACTTAGAGTTTTGCATTGTTTGTCGTACAAGTGGTCGTTTTTTACAATTCACACAAATGAACAAGATAAATTAAAACTTTGTATTAGTGATGTAAATAACTGAAATAAGACGAGTTTGTTTCACAAGTAAAAAGAGATGTTGACAAGGCAAAAGACAGAGAGCGAGTGCTCGAGAGAAAGCAGGATAATCATTTAGGCAGCGTGGGGACCCGTGCGTACAGGACGTTACGCCCGCTGGATCACCAAATCACAACAATAACCTCTCGATTAATTTCGCTAGCATCTTCCGTTTGCTCCAATAGTCCATAGCCATATGAACCCCAGTCTATTTAAATAAAATACCATTTATTAAACTAAACTTATTTTTAAATGAAATTTGCACTTACCCGAGCCATAACTGTTGCGGATAATCCAGTAGGGCTTTTTTGAGTTATCAGGTCCTCCAAAACCAACCACTACTACTGAATGGCTGGTACCGCCCGGCACTTGAACATCCGATGATGAGAGCGCCCAGTATTTGCCGTAGTCGTTGAATTTTTTTCCGACTGACACATGTACACAAATAGGGCCGTACTTTTCAATGAGATCCATCAGTTCCTTGGCATTGGCTTTTCCCCCTGGATACAAACGATCAATATAAAATGCAGAATAAAATCGCGGTGATTCGAATAAAAGACCAAATAATTCTTCGAAAACAGTGGAAGTACGGTGACAGCTCATTCGCGATGCGTAACGGTATTCATAGTCGTTAGCTTTACTGATGCCAAATTTTTCGATGTAAAGAAACGCCACATAGGGATCACCACCTTTGCAACCATCCTCGTAGGCGCACTCAATTAGTTCCTGCTTAGAAAAACTCACTGGTTCCTGATTAGTTTTCCAGCTATAGACCCCTTCCAAGACGCCAGCTGCGGCAAACGCCCATCCACTGTTGCAATCCTTCTTGAACCACCCATTGGACCAACCAGGGTAAGCTGAAAAACAAACGATAAATATTAATGGAAGATTCAGTAATCAAAAATTAGAAAATTGCTTTAACGAGTAGTGTCACTTGAACACTGACACTGACACAACTTCACATCCCTATGTTCACCCTCGTTCATTTTTTTTTCATTACTTTGTTATTCTCACTTCTATATCAGATTTTTATGAAAGCACACACTACCCTGACTACTACCGTGTCACCAGTCTGTACAATACCAATGCCATGCCATGCAATGCCATCACCCAGTTTTTCAACACTTTATATAAAAAATCGATCGTTTGAAAAATCTTTTTAACTGATCAGAAACCCCTTTTGTTGAGGAGCGTTCTTTAACCAAAAGCACTAGTGTAGCAGAAATCCAAGCCAAAGAGAGAAAGCTGTGGCAGGGATCTGCTCGGTTGTGTCCGAAGCTACTGTTTGCTGGTTTAGGTTCGTGCTGGGGTTCTCGCTCACCTAACCTGCTCAGAGGGTAGCGCAAGCAGCCGTCTCACCGACTCAGCGCTATGGCTCTGAGGATGTTGCTAGTGAATGCGAATGAATGATGACTGCTCCTTAGTCCAGCGTATGCACATAAACCAGAGGGAGAACACGGCGTGGTACTCAAGATCGGGTCACTGTAGTGGCCGGTCCAGCGTATGCACATAAACTGCCGGGCAAGTTCGGGCGCTTCAAGATCGCTCTAGATGACGCAACACTTGACTCGAAATCTGTTTTGCTTTGAGGTCTGATTCGCTCTGTCGCAGCGAGCGGCAGCGTGATCTGTTTAATGACTGCCCGCCTGGGGAGCTCGCTGCTGATAGATTCATAAACGTAATGACAATGGGCCGCTAGTCGGCTTGGCTAGATATGGGAGTGTTAAGCTAAATGGAATAAGGGCCAGAAATGAAAGGCCAAATAGGGGGAACAATAAATGGGAATAATAAACGAATAATAGGTTAAATCATTCTTGTAACATAGTCAGTCAGTCGTTTTGGTCATTCTTTCTCATTGCCAAGTAAAATCTCACATTAGCGGTGTCAAGGAATTTTCCTTGAGGTGATGGCCTCTGACGAGGCCGTTCGAGAAGGCTCCAGTGCGAGGAGCGTACGCTGGCCGGCTTATCGCCTGGCCGCTGAGCACCTCGCCCGTGAGCCATCGGATGATGTGAACGTGAGCGGGGCAACCCCTCACCACGTCTCACCACCACCCCCCGTGCCCCACCGTCGCTGGGAGGCATATAAGCCTGCGGCGCCCAGACGGTCTTGGGTTCAGTCAGTCAGTTGTTGGTTAGCCGTCGTAGCCGTCACTCTGTCGCTCAGCCGACCGGCTGCCCAGTGCGCGCCCATCATCATCGCCCGCTCTTTGCCGTGCCGTGCCCGAGCCCCTTGTCTTTGGTCTCTCGAACCTGCGCCCATTCGCCCTGAGCGGCCCTCTCCACTTATTCTTCTTCAATCCCCTTACCCTTCACCTTTTTCCGATTAAACATTTCAACCGTCGTACGCGCCCGTCTCTTTCTCTCTTTCTACACCGGACCAACACCCGCGCCCGCGCCCATCTCACTCCTCTCTCTTTTTCTCATCATCGCGGAAGAAATTCCGTGACAAGCGGTGTTAATACAATAGATTAAATGTATACTACACTCTCTCAACTTGTAAAGAAGAAGATTCCTCTGCAAAATGTTTTTCTAACAGGAAAGTGCCACCTGCGTGGGCACACAGACGCATCACATTCACATGCGCACACTCATCTCATTTCATCCACTCTTACCTGTACCCGCCTAACCACCAACTTGTTACCAATCTGTTCCCATCTATCCTTCACGTCCCTTTTGTCATTCCTCTATCCTATCATCTATCATCTATCTTTTCAAATCACAGAACATATAATAAACAGTCACAGCACTAGAAAACTTACACTGGCTTTCGGCAGGTTGGTAGTATTTGCGGAAGTCGACTTTAGGAGTAATGGTTTGCATTGAAGGGGTTGTCTGAATATACTGAAAACAGGCCTCGAAATTTAATTTGAAATCTGCATTGCAGAGGTCCTGGTTTAATCAAATCATAAACAAAATATTAGGCTTTGAAATTAAATATAAGGTTTACTTGTAAAAGACTTACGTCCAACTCTTTCATGGTGTAGTTAAGTTTAGCTTCGTATTGCAAGAACAGAGTGGTGGCAACCACCAAAACGCATAGGATTTGCAGAGCACTCATTTTTGGATGTTGTCGGAAGACCAAATGGAGGCCCTGTTTAGGTTCAAGTACGACCAGGTAGTTGGCTTGATTATGTCCCAGATGAAGTAGCGCTCAACACTCTTTTTTTAGAAATCGAAAATGAAATGGTAAAAGCATCCAGATCGCCCAGTTTATATACGAAGGCAGAAGCATCTCGTGATGACTAAATTATTATTTAGGCATGACATTTTAAATGCCAAATGTTAACTTGTTCAGAGTGTCACTATTTACTAGCTTGCAAAAGGAAAGTTACCAAAAACAAATACTCGCAAAAATGTCACACACTTTATTAGCCATGACGCACAACTGCACGCCTCAACTCAACTCAAAGACAAATTTTGTAAAAAAAATTTACAAATAATTTTATTCATTTGTAGCGACTAAAACTTGGACAAGCACTCCAATTCTCAGAAACAGTCTCTTTCTGGTTTGCACTCAACTTGCATTCTATCGCACTTCAACTTTTTTGCTAGCCGAAGCAAAAGCTGACTCAGAGGATGCTCTGACTCAGAGGAAGTACAGTCACCAGAACTTAGCTAATGAACAGCGATGGTAGTACGCACCTGACGAGAGTTAACAACGACATTGCAACGACATTGCTCGACAAACGTTTGCTCAGCGTACAGTCATGCTCAAACAATTATCCGACGAACGTTTACCCAACGTTGATATCCGTCGAAGCTTTGAGCACTACAACATTTTGTGCATCTACACATCTCTGCATACAGCTTGAATCAAATAAAAATAGTTTAGTTTAGTAAGCAAAAGGTCATCCTGCAGATGTTATTGAATATCGACTATCAGCTAGGACAGTTCGTGTGACATTTAAAACGATCAAGTTAATGTAAAGCAAAGAAGTGAAAGCAACAACTTTAGAATTGAGACAGGTTTAATTAGTGTGGCCTTGGGCTTCCTCAGTTCGTAGCATTGTGCCGAGCCTGAGCGGAAGTTGCCTCGGCTTTACCACTGCTGCGACCTCTGCCCGATGTGCCAGTCCTCTTCAGTCACATTGACAGTTTATTAGTTTGAGACCAGGTTACTCGATCGAAGGCAGGTACAGCTGATAGCGGCACAAAGCTTTGGCTCAACTGATGCTCTCTGAAAGTTGCCACTTCAACCCTCTGTAAGCGATCAAGTATAGTGAGCGACCCTTTAGACGACCAAGAAGATGTCGGGTGTCGGGCGTCGAGTGCTCAAACGCTGCAGATACAGTGCGCAAATCTGATCTCGGTCTGATTCCTCAGATCCTCAAAGTTGCGCAGATCGACGGAGAAGATCGATGAGCCTCGATCGAGTGGTCAAAGAGTGAACCACACTCAAATTGATGCAGTGAGGCAGCAAGTGGAGGACGGAGCCAGGCGCAATGGTCAGCGAGCGCAGCTGAGGACGGAACTGTTCAAGCAGCTGGCAGAGCTTGAGCAGGAAGTGAGGCGGCGATTCTAAGTTCTGGTTGCTGCTGCCTTCCTGGAGGCCGCCCACCTTTCGCAGGACCACCTTGAGAGTGTGCACCGAGTGGAAGAGGGCGCTCAAATCTGCTGGCTGACCACCATCATTTGACCATTCGATGGACTCAAGCTGGAGAATGTCGGCGTAGCCAAGAGAGTACTTCTCTTCGGTGGCCAGTGGAAGGTCGTCCAGTTGGGGGCTGACAGAGAGGCGAAGCAACTCTGTGCAATTGTTCAAGCTGTAGTGGTACTGAAAATGACCGTTGAAGGCCTTATCATCGATCATCAGATAGAGTGCCTTTTGTTCGCCCAGAACGGCGGTTTTGAGGGCGGACTGGAGGGCAGAGCCGGAAAGGCTTTTACCAGGTTGAGGATGTCTTTGGTGGACAGTTTTGTGCTAATCAGACGGTGCACTTCGTCTACTATGGCTCGGTTCAATATGGAAAATTGATCCTCTTCAAGTGGCTGCAGTGTGGCTAAGTGGAAAAAGGAGATTATCATTCTCACCACCAGTGATAGAGACAAGGCAGTAAAAGCTCACCGCCTGCAGTTCAAGTGAACAATCACTTACTCGTTTCTGTTACACGACAGCATTAGAGTTGTGTACAAGGGCAACAGTGGTTAACAGCAACTCTGGTCACCTCCGCCAAATCGAGCACATCGGGTGAACTGCAGCATTTCACCACCACCAGCATAACCACCGCCAACTTATCATCAACAACAGCCTCTCCTCAATTGATCTCTCCATCAGTTAGTTCTGCGCATCTGGTCGGTGGCACACTTTCAAGCACCATTTTATCAGTAGAGTCTAGCGCCAGTGAACCAGAGCCCTCAACCGTAGCTGAACCTGATAATGATCCGGTTTTTGTTTAGCACAAACTACTACTACTACTACTGCTGTTTTGCCTTTTTTAGATCTCTTTTTTTCTAAAACATACTTGGAAATTGCAATAAAGTTTAACTGATCGATCTGAAAGTGATTAAACAAAGCAAACTTTAATTTTAAAATTATTTCAAAACACATTGTGATCTCTTAAAACTATTGTGTTTTATATATTTACTAAAAATTTTTAAAGTTTTAACAAATTTTTTAAATTAAAAACGTTCTAAAATGCTAATAAATCATGTAAAATTTTAGTTTGCATATGGAGTTCCTAAAATATTGATTGTGTGCTGGAACCATATAGGTTCAAAATGCAGACAAAAATCAAATTACAGCAAAATACCTTTTTAACTTGCAAACATGTCAATCATTTGACAGGCAATAAAATACAAGTTCATTTCAAACAATGCAGACAATGGATGCTCGAGCTTTAAAAACACCTGCACTTTACGATGCTGGCCTAATGGTACTGGCCAAGTTGAACGTCTAATGAAAGGGTGAGTTCTTTTACTAGTAATTTGGGCCATCATGTGCTCTGTGTTGTGTGCTCAGACTGGATTATTTATAACTTTAACCTAAATAGAATGGGTGAAAGAGAAAGTGGCGGCACTACAAGCCAGCGCAAACACTGCAAGTGAAAAAAGTGATCATAATTTATAAACTGAAAGTAAAAGGGCTGCCCCCGTCATTGCCTAACATGATGTCTAGCACTCCAAACCCTGTTCACACTGACTAATCAGTTAGCTACCATCGTTGGGGTTCAATTTGGTTACGGCAGTGGCCGCAACGGCGGCGGCAACTAGTGTTGTCTGGTACCCACTGGCACATATAATAAATTTCCGTTTCAAAGAACAGTCTTTTTTGACTTGCAGTGCACTAAAGAGCAACAACGGCCACAGATGCGGCCATAACTGCAGCAAGAGACTAAAGTCGACTTCAGAAAAGAAAGATCTCAAAAACAGTACAGTGCCGCGATTAGATGTCCTTGCTTCCCTTCTCAGAGAACTGCATCAGCAAGATGATGAAGATGGCAAAACTAATCGCCTGACGCAACCTCCCTCCCTCTGCGATTTTACGACCTGACCATTTTTGTGGTCGTCCTTCATTCAGCCAGACATCCCAGTGCTGAACTTTGCATCCTGGCTAAAAGCAGGCACCAATTCAACAGGCAGGCAAAACAGGCAGAAATTTTCAAAGCGCCTTTAGCTTGGAAACAGCAGAAGGCAAAAGGCCGCCTTTGCTCTGACCCTTTTTTCTCAGAACACTCAGCAGACACACTCAGTCCTTGGAAAGCATAAAGCTGCAAGCTGTTCAATCACTACTACCACATATAAAATGCCCGTCACCAGTCATCTCTGATTCAGTTCAGCCAGCCCTGTTCAAGCACACGCAATCAGTTCCCTTTTAAAACTTGAAACTTCAGCGTTTTTCTCCAACAAAATGTTGGTCACCAAGCACTTGAAGATGCGTACGCTTCTTCCTCTTTTTCTACTCTTCATCCGAAGCCTACTGCTGCTGTTCATTGTCGCCTCACCCCAAGCCGTTGAGAGCTACTTCAACTGGGCCCAGGAAAACAGCGCCGACAGCACCAACGGAGAGGAGAACCTCTTTAATCTCCAGAACGAGCCGACCAGGAAGCTGAATGCCAATGTCTGCCTGCCACACGGTGCCTTCTTCCTCGATCAGCTCAAGTCGGCAAAGAGCCGTCGAAAGGTGCTGGAGGAAACGTTGAAGCACAGCTTCGACGCCTATCTCGAGCACGGCTGGGCAATGGGCAGGAGTGTGCAGTACTTTTCGGTTTTCGGCGCCACCAACCAGCCTCCCACCGATGTCAACCTGAAGGTGGTCCTCGACGCGATGAACACCTTCAAGCTGCTGGGCATGAGCGAGTACTACCACAAGGCGTCGCACCACGTCGCCCACCACCTGCCCAAGGTCTTTCGCGCCCGCCTCCTGCCGCCCTCTCTCAGCCTCTACCCCAGCCTAGTCACCGCCTACCACCTGACCGGCAACCGAAAGTACTACAACCACGCCGTCGACATTGGCCTCCACGAGGTGCGCCACCTGTGGCCGCTGGAGGCGGCGGTGCTGCACTCCGCCGGGAGCGCACCAAAACGCGCCGAGTACCTCGCCAAGCTGGAGACCGACTTTGACACGCTCTTTGATGAGCACACCTACGACCGCGACTCCATGTGGAAGCACTACTGGATGCTCGGTGAGTACTGATCACTACCTTTCGATTTTAAAAGCTATTAATTTATACTTTTTGCTGTCTATTACCCTAGTGAACTTGCACCGCTACTCCGCCTTCTCCACCAACTTCACCATCACCAACTTCAACTACTGGCTGCGGCTGTGCACCGAGACGGTCGCTATGGAGAACTTCGAACTGACGCCAAAGCTGTTCAGCACCCGCCGCTGGCCGAAGCTGCAGTACATCAGCCCACTGGAGGGCTCCATGCACAGCGTCGACTGCGCCTGGGGCGCCACCATGGTGCTCGCCTCACAGGCCACCGTCGACTCGGTGGTGCTCAGCCGACGTCCTACGGCCCCCGCCCCCGATGTGCAGCTCGTCTGGTCGGACGCCCGACTGCTGAACACCGGCCTCAACATCACCGACACCTGTCGGCTGGGGGCGGCCGTCAGCCCTCACCGGCTGCCCCTCCATCGAATGGCCCTCGACGAGGACCTGGAGGAGGTGGACGAGGCGACGCTGGCCACCATCAATCAGATCAACGGCGGAAGTGGTGGCAGTGCTGGCAATGGCTACGACGACCTCAGCGCCGACATCGCCTTTGGCGGTGGCAGTCTTCATAACCAGGCCGTCTGCGAGCCCTCGAACTTCCTGCGCTCTCGATCCCCGCCGACTCCTGCCGCCCTGAGCAACACCTATCACCTGAGCAGCATGGGCAGCTACAAGCTGCAGTCTCAGCTGGCCCTGTCCAACTTCGTCGCTTACCGCGTAACCCGCAACGAGTACTACCGAGAGTTTGCCTGGGAGCACTTTCTGGCTCTGGTGGAGCGCTGTCAGAAGGAGCCCAGCCACGCCTACGCCTCGCTGACCAAGGACGGTGAGTACGGTGGTCTGGTGAATGTGCTCAAGTACTCCTCCGACCCCGCAGAGCAGGCCTCTGTCTTCTTTGGCGAGGTTATGCGCTACCTGTACCTCACCTTTGATGACGTCTGGAAGTATCCGCTGCAGAAGTACGTTTTTACGGCCAACGGGAATGTGTTTCCCATTGAGGAGTGAGTGCAGGGTTTCACTTTTTAAACTATTTTTTTTATTTTTTTTCTGAAAAAACAAAGCTTTAAACACACACAATTTTGTTACAAAAATTAAAATTTTTCATTTATTTATAAATTACAAAGGTGTGAGTGTCGCTTTGCGACACGGACTCTCTAGTTTTTTCAAATCGTTAAGCATTGACTGATGTCATTTGGTTGATCGGTATCGACCGACGGCTCGGGACACAACTCGCAAGCTCGTTCACACCAGCCTTCAACATTTTGGATTTACTTGGCTGATTAATTTGTGAAATGTTTGTAAAAAGTTCTGTTCAATATCATTTTAAAAATCAATCATAAAAATTGTTTTTTTAAGTCAAATCAACCTAAATTTTGCACCAAATATTAGTCGTTTGTTAGCTTTTTTTTAATAAAACTGCGGCTTGATATCATGAAAGATGTAATTTATAGAATCATAAATGTAAACTTCAGAAAATCATAAAAATTTTTTATAGAAATTTAAACAAAATTTTAAAATGTTTTTAATAATTACTTCAGTAAGTAAAATCAATTTTAATCTTGCTTTAACAAATAGAGGCTAGTTAACATTTCTTTCAGATAAAATTGTTCTTTTAAATCTTAAACGATGTAATTTCTAGAATCATAAACGTAAACACAAAAAATCATATGGAATTAATATATGAAATCTTGAAGTGGTTGTAAAAATTACTTTCGTTGACCCAATCACCTTGAGCTTAACGCCAGTTAGTAGGTATCCGTTAGTTTTGTATTTAGGCAAAAACCGAAACTCGGTAATTTTCAAGGTGTATTTTTTAGAGTCAAAAAAACAAATCGTATAAAATTTATTCAGAAAGTTTGAAATTATGATTTTAAAAATGCACCCGGTGTTCGAATCACTTCAAGTTTGGTACTATGAAAAATGTCATTTAGCTTGTTTATTGTATGAAAACCGTTTCTCAATATCTTGAACGATGTAATTTACAGAAACAAAAAAGTGCGTTAAGAGGGAGAAACATCATTTTTTTGTAAAGTTAAATTTTTTGCATTTTTATAATCAAAACATGATTTTTGTATCGGCTAAAATTGTAATTTGTATTAAAGTTAAATTAATAATTTGTTTTCAAAATTGCTAAAAAACTTTTTGTAATCAGTAAGATTTTTGTATTTATTTATTTTTATAAACAATGTCCCCAAAATTTTTACATATTCAAAAATTGTCCGTCAAACGACGGTTTAAAATCGTCGGTGTGCAATAGCAGGGTTCTTAAAATAGAACTTTTAAAGGAGAATTCTCTATTTCCCTACAAACACAAAAAAATTTTATATGTTTAAAATATTAATAAAAAATTTTGCGTGTATCATGTACTCTGTTTTGATATGACATCCGATGAAATTATTTATTAAAAATTTAATTTTAGAAATTTAAGTTAAAACAAATTAATTCAAACATAACAAAAACAATTATCGATGTAAAACTAGACAAAAAACATTTCCAATAAAAAATAGAAAAATCCGTGTTTTTATTAGAATTAGGATTTGTTGAATTGGTTGAATTTGATCTTTCTGTTTCGTTGTTAACAGAATGGTTTGTAGAACTAGAATTTTCTGGATCGGTTGGATTTGATCTTTCTGTTTCGTTGTTAACAGGATGAGTTGTAGAACTAGAATTTTCTAGATCGGTTGGATTTGAATGGATTGGAAAATCAAACATACTTGAAAAAACAAGTGTTTCCTGTAACAAAAAAAATATTTTTTACATTGAGAGGGAAATTTGCTGGTCCTAATATACAAAAAATTGTTTTATGTTTGTCTGTTATAATTTGCCTGTAATATTCTTTAAAAATGAAAACCAAAAATTTATCAAAATATGCAGTTTAGAAACAGCATAATAGTTTTTTCTGCTAGGTGCTGTTATCAACAACAGGTAAAACAAAAGTAAAACTAGATTTTGATTTTATAACAAACGCTTTTTAACCTTTTAGCAAAAAGCGTGATTAAATGTTTATATAAAAAACTAAAATGGTTGGTTAGTTTAATAAAAACAAACGTTAAGAAAACTAAAAAATCAAAACAGTTTTTCTGTTAACTAATTCAAAATAATTTTTAAAGCGGTTTACTACTCATCAAAATTAAATTTTTATATCAGCAATTTGGATAACTTTTTATAAAAAAACAGCAACAATATAATTAGTTTTAAATACCTGTTGATTTTTTTGTTCATCTCTAACAATTGTACGAAAACATGGATATTTAAAATTAAAATCAAAATTTGAATTTAAACAAAAAAATAATTGTAAATAATAATAAAAAAGTAATAAAGTATAAAAAATATTAAAAATCCATCCTATAAATGAATAATACCCGAAAAAATTTAAAACTACGTTTAAAATTAAAAAATATATTATGGTCAATAAAAAGTAAAAAATAGAAACAATAGGAGTCAAAAACAAAACCAATTTGTCATTTTGTAAAGCAATATTGCAATAATATTTTTTTAATAACCACAAATTACAATTAATAAAAAATATTGCGACAATAAGTTTTAATATTTTTCCAATTAAATTTATTAGATTATCTTGTGTTAAACTATAGTCATAAAAAAGATTGTTTTTGTAAATTTTTTTTTCAGTTTTTGTTATATAATTGTTTAAATTTGTTTGTTTTGTTTCGTTAAAATAAAAAACATTGTTTAAAAAATTTTTCGGACGAGTAAGTTTTGTATCTATATCAAAAAGCAAATTAAATATATATAAAAACATAGGATAATACAAAGATAAAATAATAAAAAATTGTTCAAAAATTATCCACAAAACAAAAATTAACGGTTGTTTAGTTGACAATTGTTTTAATAAATATGTGACAAAAAATATAGAAAAAAAATTTAAAAAATTTAAAAATAGTTTTATGAAAATGTCGTTGTTTGTTTCAAACAAAAATGCAAAAATTATATTTAATATTAAAAAAACAAAAGCAATAAGTTTTAAAAGAGTTGTATTTTTTAAAAAATTATAAAAACACATTTTGAAAATTTTTTTATACAGTTTACTTTTCCATGTTTTTTATTTAATTATAAATATCAATTTTTAAAAAATTTTGATACACGCAATAAAAATGTTTATGACTTAAATATAAAAATGTAGTTGTCAAAAAATTTTACAAAAATTTGTCATAAAAAAGCAAATAAACTTGGTCATGTAAAGAGTAATCACAAATTTCATAAGCAATCTCCCTAAATACCGGCCAACTTAAATGTTTATGAGTCGCACATTTTTGGAAAATGTAGCAGAAATCTAAACTAAAGAGAGAAAGCTGTGGCGGGGATCTGCTCGGTTGTGTCCGAAACTACGTTTCGCTGGTTTAGGTCCGTGCTGGGGTTCTCGCTTGCTTAACCTGCTCAGAGGGTAGCGCAAACAATACATTGCTTTAAATTAAAAAGTCAGTGGTTCAAAACAACTCAAAGTATTTTGTTTTTTTTGTTGATTGTACGTTAGTTTGTGGTTAAAATTATCTTTAAAAAACGTACAATAAAAAAACTGTTTTACAAAAAATTTTTCACAATTACAAGGGCGTGAGTGTCGCTTCGCGACACGTACTCTCTAATTTTTTCAAATTTTTAAGCATTGACTGGTGTCATTTGGTTGATTGGCATCGACCGACGGCTTGGGACACAACTCGTAAGCTCGTTGTGCCCCGAGCCGTCGGTGCCGATCAACCAAATGACACCAGTCTTCAACATTTGGGGTTTACTTGATTGGTTTATTTGTAAAATATTTGTAGAAAGTTCTGGTCAGTGTCATTTAAAAAAATCTATCATAAAATACTTTTAGTAGTCCAGTCAAGAGTGTTAGTGTCGCTTCGCGCCACACACTTTCTAATTTTTTCAAATCGTTAAGCATTGACTGATGTCATTTAATTGATTGGCATCGTCTGACGGCAACACGCAAATACAAAAAGTTTTGATTCATAAACGCGTTCAACTTTAATAAAATAACATTGTTTTCTTTAAAAAAAGTTATAAAAACTCTTAACATTTAAAAATATTTTGGTGACTACTGGTCCAACGTCTTTAATCTAAATTTGCTTGTAGTAGTAAAAATTAGTTCTACTATTGTTAAAGATTTGCAACCAGAGTGTTGGATCACCCTGAGGGTTTATTATAACATTTTCCAAGTAACTCAATAACTTCAAAAAGTTATTAATACTTATTTGACAACACAGTTTGAGTTTTAAAATACTTTTAAATTTTTAATAAAGTTGAATAAGAGGTAAAAAATGTACAATCTGATATGATCTAAAACACAGTAAAACAAAATTTTATTTAAACAGAAATTTGTTTAAAAATAAAAAACTTTTTATTATTCTAAAATATTTTTTAGTTACTGTTTTAAATTTTTATATGTTTTATATAAATATTTTTTTGCCGCTTGTATTTTAGTTTTTTCATTTTTTTTATTTTTTTTGTCACATTCTTCGTCTGAAGATAATTCAAGATTTTCTCTTTCATTTTTTTGTTGTTCGATTTCTTTTTTTTCTTTCTTTTTTTGTTTTTTTGTTTTAGGAATTGTAAAACGTTTATTCATTTCGTTAGCATTTTTTAAAACATTAAAATCTCTCACATCTGTTGTTGAATGTTTAGAATACACTGAGTTTTTTACCATTGTTCGGCTAACTTTATAATTGTTAACAATAATGTTAGAAAAATCTTTCGGTTCGTCAATTTGATCGCCCGTTGGGTAGGTTGTTTTTTTAGTATTTTCATTCGTTTTGCTTGTGCTTATTGAAATCCAATCAACTGCAGGAACAGTTGTGTTTTTATACAATTGGTTGTGGTTATGCTGTTTCAAACTATTTTCGTTTTTGTTTTCGTTTGAGTCTAAAAAAATTTCTCCCTATAAATGATAACAAAACTTTTTATATATTTTAAACATTTAAGTTAACAAAATATTTACTTCAAAATAAATTTTTAAATTATTGTCCAAGAGCAAATCAACGTTTTCAACATTAAATAATTTTTTTATTTTTATAAATTTGTTAATTCCAAATTTTTGATTTTTATTTTTAGAAAAATCTTGAATGTTGTCTAAATTTAAAAATTTTGATACAAACTATTAAATAATTAAAAAAAATTGTATTTTTTACCTTTTGTGTGAATCTTTTTTCCATTTTTGTCTAAAATGGAAAGTTTATATTGTATTGTTGCTGATGTCAAAGTAAATTCATTATCTAATTTAAAAAAAATTGCAATGTATTCATCATTATTTTCATCAGTACCAAATGGATAACAAAAAAGTGTAAATTTAACTTTTTTCTTTTTAGCTTTCAAATTAAATGGAGAAAAAGTAGTTTCAAGTAACATCTGTTGATCATTTGTTGCTTCTGAGTCATTTTTATATAGTGAAACCACATTTTCAATTATCCATTTATGTTCAAATGAAATAACGTCTGATTTAGAATTAAAATTACTTGTTGTAAAGATTTCATTGTCATTTTTTAACAAACTTTTAAAAACGTAAACATTATTTTTGCTAGTTAATTGACTTTGTGACAACTCACTTGAGTCATAAACTTCTCCCTAAATTTTTGCAATATTTGTAATTAATGATTTTTAATTGAAGTACACAAACTGGGTCAACAGTTTTAACAAAATTCAAACTATTTTTTAGATTTATTGTGTTTAAAATTATTTTTTTAAATTTTTAATTGTTAAAATTAACTGAGATATTAAATATTTTATTTTTGACTGGAGTGACAGTCTACCATTGGGTCAAAATCGGTGCGACGGTTTTTTTTGGTCAAATGTTTAACCCACTTCGGTTGTTCAAAATTTCACAAAATTTGTCAAGATGACAGCTAAAGAGTTGTAGATCTGCACAACGCTAATCAAAATTAAAATACTTCCAGCCCTATGGAAACTAGGGCTGTTCAAAAAAAATTTTTTATAGTAAAAAATGTGAGAAATATTGCCTCAACGCTCGCGAGGAAAAGAGTGGCTTGTCCAGCAATAGGCTTTTAATGGCTGGACCGATTGCCATCAAACTTGGCACTAGAGAGCGTAAACTGGATACAAAACAGAGGCAAATAGGCGCGGCCTATTTGCTTTTCGGTGACTTGTCCTGTTTTCGGAGAAATGTACATGCAGTTGCCGCTGCGTTCAATGCGTTACCCGCCAAACCGGAAGCAACTTATTTTGTTTCAGAAAAGGAATTTTACAAAAGAAAAAGTAAATAAGTTAGTTCATGAACTCATGATTGCATAAACCTTAAAAACCAAATATCAAAAAAGTAAAAATTAAGTTTTTCTAATGTTCAAAATAGAATTTCTAGTTTGATTTATCATCTAAACTATCATAATCTTCGTTATCAAGGCCATCATCATAGTTCTTTAAATTTATATCCAGCTCTTTATAACTTTATAAACATAAAATTTAACCTTTTTATGATCATAATCTCCACTTGATTTGTTAGATCTTGTAGTTTTTAAAATAACTAAAAATGAAGCAGAATGTCCCTCTGTCTCTGTTTCACTTTTTCAACTTCAGAAAATACACCCGTTTTTGAAAACACAACTAATGATTTTTCAGTCATTGATAATAAAGTAAACCAAATCAAATTAAAATGATTAAAATACAGATTAAATACTAGAAATAAAATCAGAAAAATTGTTGAGAAAGAGGGGTAACGGCTTTCTTGTTATCGCAATTAAAAGAAAAGTTGATTGTCAACGAAGCAAAATTACCTTTTTCGATTGTTTTACTTTTATCATTTAATCTAACACTAAGATAAATTGATCAATTTCATTGAAATGCATTGAAATACTGGCAGTTTGGCGGGCGGTTGAGCTCAAAAACGGCATGTACATTTCTCCGAAATAGGACAAGTTACCAAAAAGCAAATAGGCCGCGCCTATTTGCCTCTGTTTTGCATCCAGCTTACGCTCTCTACTTGGCACTACAACAGATTATAGCTGTGAGCATTGCAGTATTCAATCAGATTGAAAATCTACCGAGAACTTTTACGCTAGGCCCTTTCAAAGTTGACTTTAATGTGCGCCTGCGCACAAATGCACTGTGAAAAGTAGCGCTACTTTAAGCAGTGCTGTGAACAGCTGGGGAAAGCGCTCAGCTGTGGCAGCTTACCAGCGGCGTTAGGGTAGAGTGTGTGGGTTTAGGGGTTAAGGTAGGGTGTGTGTAGGCGTTAGGGTAGGGTAGGTTTCTAGGGCACCCCTACTCGCTTTAGTCAAAATCTACTGGTGGAATACCCGGATATCCCCTAGTTTACTGAAAATTAAATGTAGAAAATTTTATACATTATTTTTTAAAAATATGTTTAAAAGTTTAAAAATCTCAGTTAGTTTTTAAAAATTAAAACTTTGTTTAAAAAAATAAATTAACACTAAATAAATCATTTTTAATTTTTTTGAAAAAAGTAAAAACCGATTACCAGGTTTTATTTATTTACCTCCATAACTAAAATTAGTTTTTCATCTTTTAAATAATTGAACTCTAAATTTTTTAGTTCACTGTGAGAAATAAACTTTTCTAATTCAGGGTTTGTGATAATTTTTTCCAGTTTGCTTTTGCAACCTATAAAATAAAAAGTTTAAACATATTTAAATTTTATTTTAATTTTTAAAGTTTACTTTTAACGTTTTGATTTTTATTATTAAAATCTAAAATTGAAAATTTAAATAATATTTCAAGATCTTCAGGAAGTTCATCTGGACTATTTAGATTAAGTGATATAAATCCTTTTTCTGATTGACCATTTGGGTAAAACTCCAAAGTATAACAAAAAGTATAACCTTTAAAATTAATAAAAATTGGATCTAATAAAAGAACTGGCGATCCAGTTATTGAAGGCTTAAACATTGAATTGCAATTTTCGATTTCCCATTTTTTAGCAAAAAGATTTTTTAGTTGAAAAATTTCAAAATCGAGCTCGTTTTTCCAATCATTTTTGGAATTTTTAATGTCATGAAGAACAACTAATTTACGACGATTGTATCTTGTTACGTGGCCTTCAATAGCAAACATTATATTTTCATAATTCTCAAATATTTCTGTGAGAACATTATCGTTTAAAAGAATTATGTTTTTTAACATACATTCTCTTCCACCAATTACATGCGAAGCTAAAAATAATGAACAATTTTATATATTTTTGTGAAAACATTATTGTTTAAAAAATTATGTTTTTTACATAATTTTTTTAGTTACATGCAAAGATAAAAAAATAAAAATTATATGTTATTTGTTAATATTATTTTTTTGCAAAATGCTTACTTTTTTCCCATTTTTCATTACTGTTTTTGTAATAAATGTGAAGCATAAATTGCACCTCAGTGTCGTCTAATGTAAACGGATACAAATACAAAGTATATTTTTGTTTTTTTCTAATTGAAGTTTCTGAAACGTTGTTGTTAGTATTGCTGTTTTCTTGTTTTTTATTTTTATCAGTTACAATTTGACATGATAAAGCCATTGCTAATTGAATTTTTTTGTTTTCTTTTAAAAAATATATATCAGAATGTTCTTTTGCTTGGTAAAAAATATCAGAATAAACAACAAACTCTTGAACTTCTTCTTTAAACCATTTTTGATAATTTTTAAAAATCCAAGTGTGTTTAAATGCATCAGTTCGAATTTCTCTGTTAAAAGGTGGTAAAGAAAAAATTGCAGGAGCAGCATACTGGTTTGTAGAAAACTCATTGTTTGACAACTTTTCTTTTAACTTGATAGTTACTTTGCAAAAAAGTTCTAAACATTCACTTGATGTTCTCAAATAACCAGCAATTTCTTGTTTCTTTAAAGTACCGCCAAACCATCCACATTTAGATAATTCACCCTTTTTACCTAAAAATAAAATTTTAATAAAAATGTTAAATAAAACAGAACAATTTCACAAAATACAAACAAATTTTAAAATTTAGAAAAAACTATTAATATGCAAAAACAAACAATTTATTTAAACTCTTAAATTTAAACTCTTAAAGAACATGTTTATAAACAGTTTGCATATTTGACAAAAATAATTGGTTGTTTACTTACTTATAAAAAGTTTGTTAGAATAATTTTCCACAGTTTTGGTTTGGTTTTCCCGGTGGGGCCACATTTCACACAAAATATCTACAGGTTTTTCAAAATTTGTTTTGGCTAATAAATAAAAACCAATTTTTTTTATTTTTCGTCTTATTTTCATTTTATCATATTCAACCCCTGTTAACACCTTCAGGGTCGCGGGTACCCACAGACCTCCAGCCTTTGTCTCTCAACG
>JAALOO010000873.1_pt1 | contig 24346 bp, 30 predicted proteins | sample 7257641 | NCBI WGS metagenome assembly JAALOO01 (sample SAMN14085613, study PRJNA598686) | mite metagenome | biome: ENVO:01001000; feature: ENVO:01001002; material: ENVO:01001226; isolation source: single female mite from University of Michigan culture on fish food culture... ...
GAAATAGAGAAACAGAGGGAGAAAAATCATTTTTTTAGGGATAGGCTGATAATTTCAAAACAACTCGATTCCCGTTCTCGCTCCTTCTGGTGGAGGAAAGAGACACTCGCCTAGTGCCACTGTGACTCGATGTTTTGTTGATGCTGGTGGCATGAGTAGTGCTGTTCCAATTTCTACATTTGACATCGCGACACTTCACAGACACTGACGAGCGGACAGAGACCAGAAAGGGTGGCCGTCGGAGGTCTCTGCAAACCTTCCTGAAAGACAATTCACCCTCATTTGGATGATGATCATCTCGGCAAAAGGCGCACCTCGATCTTGAATTGATTGCCAATGACGCATTGCATTTCACACGACTGCATCTTCCATAACAAAATGTGATACAGCTTTTTTCGGTCTATGGCGTTCCTGCCACCGAACTGAACATTGCAGCAACTTAAAGTACGAAACTGAAGCTTCCCAGTCAACTCACACCTTGCATTTTATACCGTAAATAACCATGGCACCCGACAACAGTTCAAGTGTCCACTCCGCAGTCGCTTCCATTCTTTCCTCTTGGTCTCACCGCCACACTCATGCGACAAATGAATCAACCAATGATGAGCATTTGTGCAAATCAATTCTTTACAGTGAGATTCCGGAAACCCGAATTCGATGTTGGGATGCGATGATATTCGTGCCCAACTTTCTATTCCTCCTATTTCTCCTCTATCGATTCAAAACCTCAAGAGAACGAGTTCGCCAGCTAAATTCCTTTCCTATTTTGCGTAACTTTTACATTTTTATTTATTTATGCGTTTCCGTGTCCATGATGAGATGCTTCGTTTCGGTAGTCATGAAAGTACACACCACTGGCGGCGATCTCACTGACAAGGTAACACTTTTTCGTGCAGTGTATAAATTAGCATTTTTTTCTAACCGTATTTGCTTGTTTTTGCAGATATTTTGGGTTATTGTTCGCTTTTTCCTCCTCTCAACTGAAATCTCAGTCCTCGTTTTTGGACTCTTCTCGGGACACCTCGATGTGCGCTCATCCATTCGACGAATCCTTTCAATTACTCTCTTTGTCTCACTAGTCTACTCAATCTGTCAAGGATCATTTGAGATCATTGCACCCGATGCTTCATTTTACATTGCATCAAAAGACTACTATCTCTACGGCCACGGCGGAATGGTGTTCTGGTGTGGCACGTGTACGGCCTCGTTTTTCGTTTACCTCGTAGTCGTACTGCTGCCCTGGACGCCATGTAGAAATCGCCTTTTATTGCCAAGTAAGTCGTACTCTGTGTTTGCAATTTGATGTATTTTGTAAACTAACTGATGATGTCTTTTTACGTAGCTAAACCATCCTTCTACATGTACGCTGGCATTCTATCTGCTCTTAACCTGGTCCAAGCATTAGGCGCCCTTCTCTTTTACCTCAACCAAATTTCCGGGTTGTGCATTGTGGACGCGACAACTTACCTGTACTTTACCGCCTTTACGCCACTTGTCTACTTTACATTTCTGTCGCCCTTCCTGGCAGTAGGGGCCTCCAACACGGCTGCATCTGCTCTGGTGACTACAACGGCCGGTTCAGAGTCGGCTGGTCGGAACGTTGCTGGCAGGGGCAGCAGTTCTGTGAGTGCACCAGCACTAAATCGACCCACCAACCTCTTCACTTCTGGCCTTCGTGGGGCAGTCAACTTTAGCTACCGCCCGCAGATGGATGACGACCTACTGGATGGCGATGATGACTTTGCATCCTCTATCAACGGAAGCTTTGGCGGGGCCAGTGGCCAGCAGGGAACAGGTACCCAAGGCCTTCACTTTGACCACTACGGTCCGTATGCGTACAATCAGCCGCGGCAAGGGTATTTAGTCTACGGAAGTTCAACTGCAGGGGGCATTCCTCGTGATGTTTCCACCTTTTCCTTTCAATCGAATGTCACAGCTACACCTGTGGCAGTGCCCGACCAGTCTGCCCTTTTGTCTCCCAACTCTGATATACAGTCTAATATGGGAAAGGCTTCTTTAAGAAAGTCAGACCACCTTTTAGAATCACACATGCTTCAGGAACAGCAGCAGCAGCAACAGCAAACTATGCAACCCACTCATACAGAGAACCAGACACCAACGCCAGTTAACAAAGAGGAGGCTTCTCTAAACATTAGTGATACAAAGTTCCACTAGTTCAACGGCATTTCTTTCATCATTACTTATTTTATTTTGTTCACCCCCACTCCACTACATCTTTGTGTGACAGATCTTTTTGGAAAACAAAACTTGTAACTTTTTTGTTTTATCAAATAAAGAACTATTTGCTGTGCAGAGTGTTCGAAATTGAGTCCACCGATTCAATAAATGACGCTCCACTTTGCCATTGCATGACACAGACTTGGTTAGTTTTTATTCGGTTAGCAGCTTTATCCTAAGTGAACACTTCTGATTGGTCGACTCTTGTCATCATTTGTTGTCTAAAAGGTAAAACCTTTTTCCACTTGCATTTCCATTTACTAACTTTCTTTCTTCCCTCCCCCTAGACAGTAGTGATGGCCACAAGCACCCAAACTGCTCAAGCTCCAAATGCTAATCGAAGAAAGCGCTCTCGAGATCCGTTGATCGCTGAAAAGCAGAAAGTTTTTGATTTTGTGAAAAATTCAGGCGCTACTAGTTTGAACGATTTGCTAGCTAGCAATGAATTTGCGGCTTTGGCCAATGGTCTTGCAGTTCTGGTCAATGCCGACGAAACGAGCGTTGCAAAAGACCATAACAAAGCCGAGTCGTACATTGCATCTGGTTGCGCTGTCTTTGAGCGTAAGCAGTCTCGAGGTGCTGGAAAGCCACGCAGGAAGGATCTCGAAGACGCTGCAACCCTCATTCACAAGGGCCTAATGTTGATGCCCACTTTACTGGTAAGCGTTTTTGCTCCTGTTTTTGCCTAATAAACTTTTTACCGTCTTAACGTCATCACTTAGGGCGATGGTGGCAACCCAGCCATTGAGAAGACGCTGGAGTCCGCGTACAAGGCGCTGGCTCAGATCTACAGCGGCGACAACCTGAAGAACCAGGCACGCTTTGAGATGTACAGCATGCTATGGTTGCGCCAGTGCGCCCCCAAGTACACCGACCGTCGTCATCTGGTGGAGGTGCAGTACAATGCACAGGCTCTCTTTGAGAGCTATGGACGCACCATGAAGAACTACATGAAGCGACTCGCTTCAATGGGCCAGTCTGGCACTGCAATGCACCGCCAGATGGGCAAACTTGTGGCGGAGATTCGACGTGTCCGCGCCAAGGCTGAGGAGTGCCTTCTCGCAGAAGCGATTGCCGATTTTCAGGTAAGATGATCACATATGTTTGCTTGGAACCTCACTGATCACCACTTTGTCTACTGACACGCCCTCCCACTAGACTCGCCCACGACTGTTCTCCATTCTGCTGTCGCAGTACAAGGAGATCAAGAGCACGCTGAGCCGAGACTTCAGCGTCTTTGACTCTTTTCAGCTTCAGTCGCCGCTGGAGTTTAACAAGGAGAAGGAGGCCCGGCTGAAAGCCGCTCTTGATCCGGCTCAGGCCTCGAGCTCAAAGAAGGCCCCTTCGCCGGTGACCAACATCCTCGTCAACGTCCTGTTAGACTTTACGGCGAACTGCCTGCGAGCCCGACGCACCCTCACCTCGGGGCGGGTCATCTTCTACGAGCCCGTCATCGCCTCCAACTGGGCGACTGCCAGTCATCACTGCGGCCAGTGCTGCAAGCCACTTCCCTTTGGCGGCGTTCCCTGCCCCAAGTGTAGCCGAGTCAGCTTCTGCACTGAACGCTGTCTCTTCTTCACCCAGGACAGCAGCAGCAAAGTGCCGGTCAATCGTCACGGCGACCTGAGCTGCGCCAACTTTAAGGGCTTCAAGTTGAGCAAGAGCTCTGCTCTGCTGTACGACTTGCTGACCAAAAGCTGCACTAGAATTGTCACTCTTGCAACTGCCATTTTAGAGATTGGCAATGAGCTTAATATCAAGCCACTGAGCGAAGGAGCCTTTGCAGGTGATCTCGCTCTCAACATGCTTGTGGTCTTGATTTGCAAGAGAGCTGCTCAGCTTAATGCATCAAACAGTGGAGCAATGCCAATTGATCCTTGGCTGGCTGCAGAGGCTTTGCACCTGACACTTATTTTCGATAAGTTCCCTGAATTCAAGACCCAGGTGAATCAAAAGTCAATGGTGATTTTCTTGTACAAACTGCTCTTCTACTTTAAAATTTCTCCCCAAGCCAATGTTTATCTTGACCGCTCGAAGGTAAGCACAACGTCCATTTTTAGTTTACTTCAATTGGTAATTGTTCTGTTTTAGGGGGGAATTGCTCTTGGCGCTTTTGGAGGGGGAATGCTCGAGTACTCATGCCTGCCAAACACTCGCCGTCAGCTGAACCCCAAGACAGGCTTTATCGAGTACGTTGCCCTGCGAAAAATTGAGCCTGGTGAAGTTCTCACTGTGGCTCGAAGCAGCAAGAACAAGGTTTCCAAGGGCAGACAACTTAAGGCTGAGTTGGACAAGTACATGCTAACCTGCAGCTGCAACAAATGCGCCCAAACTCCTCAGCAAAATACTCTGCAGGCGAATGCTTCACAGTAGAGGCCAGTTTGGGGCTAATGGGCAGATCGTTCTTCATTGACAACTTTTTTGCATTTTTTGCTGTATTACAGCTTTCAAAAACAGCATTTAGATTTTCATTATGCCACTTTGCTTAGGCACTATTATAGAACTTTTAATTTCGAATTTGTGTGTTTAAAAAGGTTTATAAGTTGAATTAAGTTTTCATTGTAACAGAAAACGTGTAAATGTAGTAGAGTTTTTTGTCATTGAAGTTCAGAAACGGAAGCAATGCCTAAAAAGAAAAAATCTAGTCGAGCTAACGCGAAAACCAAACAACCTGCGCAACGCAAGAAAGCTTCGGCGCGTAATGCTCCACAAGCCCGAGGAAGTCGATTTCAGCGAGAGAAAGTCAAAGTGACGGGCTTTATTGCCACACAGATGAATGCCGCCCAGCAAATGGATACCAATTCTTTTGCCGCTCTCAAAGCTTCTGCCGATAACCATGTCAACCTGAAGAGCTTGCTCCTCAACGATGCAAACGAACGAATCCCCAACGTGAATCGCAGCTCGTTGACTAAAAACTTTATTAAAAACTGCAAGAGAGATGCTGTCCAGTCATTCCGGGTGATTCGCAAGCTGAAGGGCCCTAAGGGCAACAAACCGAAGTACCGCCTGCTGTTCAACAAAGCCATCAAGAGCCTGACGGGCAACCTCTCAATTCAGCCTAATCTCACTGGTCCTCCCTATGGTCAGAATCTGGAGGAGACTCTGAAAGAGTGCAGCAAGTGCTACTACGGCCGAGCAATGCTTTACAGCTTTCGCCCGCGAGACCGTGGGGCCTTTCGCCTGAACGCCAATACCTTTCTCAAGAAGATGGCTCCCTATGAGGTCGAGTACCGAAACAAGGAGAAACACGTCACTGAGATTGGCAAGTTGCTTTTTGAATCGTACATGGACTCGGCGAAACATTTTGAGGCAAAGAAGCGCAAAAACTACCTGAAGCACATTGAACAGCAGTGCAACAGAGCAGTCACGGCCATGCTCATGGAGGCTTTTTCCCTTCAGGGACAAGCTAAAATGGAAAAGTGGTACACACAGTACCTGAAGGTTAAAAAGATTGAGTTGACTCATAACATTAATTGGAGTTTTGACCAAGCGTAAGTACTGCATCATCCTACTCGACTTCTACCTACATACAGTACTTTACTACAGGAACACAGGCCGACCAAGAGCGGGGGCATTCAATCAAAATCAGCCTCTAGCCCGCAAACCGTTCATCTCAATGTTCCGCTTTGCCCAACTGAACACCAACGTTTTGGTGGCTCGCAGTGCCATCAAGAAGAATCGATGCATCCTCTCCCAACCTATCCTCACTGCCAAGTGGTCTAATAAACTGGGCGCCTGTGCCCAGTGCAACAAGCAGATCAAGTCCAACTGGAGCACGCCCTGCTCCTTCTGCACTCAGGCTGCCTTCTGCTCGAACCTGTGCGCCCGAACTTCGGCGGTATTCTTTGATCCTCAATGTGGTAATGATTCTTTATTTATAATGATTTCTCATTTTTGTGTTAGCTTTTGGGCCGCCATTCGCTTAACAAGTGCGCCAACTACTGCTTCCGCCTGGGGACAGCCGCCACTTTGGTGCACCAACTTGTTGAGTTGTGCGGCGGACCAATGCATCTTTCGCACGTGTTGTCGCTCACTAACACTGCCCGCCGTTTTCCCTCGACCAACGAGTGCCTCATGCATTCAGATGTTTCCGTGAACATCAAGGCAACGGCACTGCTCATTTCAGGATACGCTGATCAGCTGAACGGCATGTACCTGGCGCCAGAGTTGGCGCACATCTTCACTGAGGCTATTCATTTGTCTGAAGTTCTCCAGATTGAGTATCCTGAAGTGAAGCAAGTGCCTGATAACGTTGTGTGCATGTTCATCTTTCAGCTACTTCGCTTTGTGAGCGGTAATCCGCTTGCCTGTGCCAAGGTTGGCCGACCTGGAGCCCCGGAGCGTCCGGCAACTAACAATCGGTAAGATACGTTTTCGGATGTCAATTTTCTGTCTGTAACATTTGCTATTGTTTTTGCACAGACCGCAACTGCGAAAGCGTCGACCAAAATCTTATGGATTTGCCCTCGGCATGATGGATTCGCTGTTCAGCTTCTCGTGCGATGCAAACATTCGCCGTCAGCTGAACTTGCGTTCGGGCACCATTGAGTACGTGGCCATCAAGGACATTCGCCAGGGAGACTATCTCTCCATCAGCTGGCAAGCCCGTAAACAAGAGCCCGGATCTCGACTGCTCGCTTTCCTCCACGACGGAACCATGACCAAGCGCTTTATGAAAGCACAGGTTCAGGATTGCCTTTTCTGCAAGACTAAAGGCATAGGTGGCACTGTTGTACAGTGATTTTATTTCATATTTTCAAAATGCTCAATTACAAATTGTTGCACACCATATCACATTATTTAGAACTTTTAAATAAGTGTTTGTATAAAACGCAGCAAAAACTTGTTGCAAGTTTATTTTGTAGAGTGGCAGTTTTTCGGACACAGCAAAACCAGAATGGCAAAGAAACGAAAACGTCACAATGTGAAAATACCAAATGTCGACACTGCAGTAAGTATATCAAATGAAAGTGCTCAACTTTAACCATCACCACTTTCTTTTAGACTGCAGGTCTCCATTTGATTCGCTCAAAAGTGAGGGGCAAAAAAGAGCCAAGCAATTTAGTTATTATCAAAAACAACTTTGCTGAAATTTTGCGCCCATCTATTGATTCCTTAAACGCAAGTAACGATCCAAATAAACTACAGCTTGGTATCGTCCAAGTTGCAAACAGTAATGCCGAGCAACATGCCTTGCTAAAGCAAGCTATCGACAACTTTGGAGGAGTTCTGCCAAATGTGAATCGTACCAACTCGCACGCCGCTCTAGTCATTCAGGCCAATTCCATTCTTGCCCTAACTGAGGAACTGATCAAGCGAGCCTTCAATGAAACACAACGCAAGCCAATCACTCGGGAGGATGCCCGCACAGCAATCAATCAGCTCTCCAGGGCTTACTGCCTACTGTGGACGTCTTCAAACAGTCTCACACTGGAGCAAAAGATGTTTCAGATTTACCTCTTTCGAGCAGTTCTGTACAGCAAGTTTTCCAAACGAAATTTCACCGCCTTTCGCTTGAATGCAAATGCCACCTTCAGCTACTTGACCGGCGAATATTCACGCAAAGTAAGGAGTTGCCGCATAAAAGTAACTTTTTGCTTGCAATATTTAATTAATTTTTTTTATTACTCTAGTACTGCCGAGAAATTCGCTATGTTGGCGCCAAGCTGCACAAAAGCTACCTTGACACCATTCGCTACTCTAGGAAAAGCTACATCAAGTTTGAAAAAGAAAGAAATGCTAAAAAGAGCAACTTTCACAAAAATAAAGTTGAGCGCAAGTGCAAAAAAGCTTTGAAAGCACTGCTGAGTGAAGCCTTTATGACATTCGACGCCAATGAGGACATGCTGGTTGAGCAAGGACCGACTAATTTGAGCAAGATAACAAAGTACTGGTTCAAGCAGTACAGACAGATCAAGTCGAAAATTGAAAAAGAAACAACTACTTTTGCCTGGAAGTTTTTTGACCAGGCACAGCCAATCAATCCAACTCAGAAACCTCAACCTGCTTATCAACTCGTGAAGAAGTCTCCTTTTAGAAAGTGGTTCACTTACAACTTTGTGGGTGATCACTTCTGCACACAAGCTCGACAAAAGATACCCAAAGGTCGGATCATCATGTCCGAACCAATCATTGTGGCCAAGTGGTTTCAGTCAGGCAAGTTCTGCGCTGAATGTAACAAACTCATTTTAGCCAACTGGGCGTTCCCTTGCTCCTTCTGCACTTTGGCGCGTTTCTGCTCTGAGACCTGTGCCAAAGTGTCTCAGGTAATAATGCCGAGTTACTTTAGTACTTATGGTAGTAATTGCTTTTCAATTTCGCAGATGAAATCGTTGCACAATCAAGGACCAGAAGGCATGTGCACTAAGTTTGGCCACTGCCTTGGCCTCTACGCCTCAATGGCCCACAAGCTCGCTGAGTGGTTGGGCAGCCCTGCACTGTTGAATGACCTCAACTTGACTGACGCTGCAGGCAGCTCACAGTTTGTGTCGTCCGGTTCCCGTACAGTGAGGATGCTGAAAGAGGACTACCTGAAACAAGGCCAAAATTACAAACTGGCTGCTGTCGCTTCGTCCATCAGTTCGTACTTCAATGAGCTGAATGAAATCACTTTGGAGGAAACTCTTATCGTTGAAACATTTCACCTTATCAACGTTTTCCAAAAATCTTTTGGTTATTCAAATCAAGACTTGCTATCGATTGGCTCCATTTTTTATCAGCTCCTCTATTTTTTGAAGCACTTTCCGTTTGCCAACGCCAAGATTGGCCCAGCATTTCCGCCAAGGCGTCGAAGCGTCGCTCAGCAAGCAAACACTCAGCAAACGACCAAGCAAGTTCAACGAAAGCCAGCAAGGCAAAAGAAAGCATGGAAAAAGCGAAAGCCAATTTTGTACGGGCAAGCTTTGGGCCCATTTGGAGCAATCTTTGAGTTCTCCTGCCAGCCCAACGTTCGCCGTCAGCTCAACGTAAAGACGGGCCAGATCGAGTACTGCGTCATAAAGGAGGTTCAAAAGGGCGAAAAGCTGCTTGTCGGCTTTACCACTTTTAAAGTGCGCAACAAAAATCCTCACAACTGGATTAAGGAGCACTTTTTGAAGAAATGCGTCAATTGTGAAGGTCAAGTGTCTCCTGTTTTCAGTCAGTAGACTTGCAGTGGCAGATTCTCACAAATAAAATGTTTTAGTTTTATTCGAATTTGCAAAAATTTGCAAAGCATATTCACACTAAAGGTTATGTAATCAGCTGCAGACCGATACCACGTCAGTCTATCTAGTTTGTCATTGTCAAGTCACACTTATTTTTTCATCATGGGGGAAGAAAATCCGGATTTGATCCTGCAAAAGTCTTACGATTTCATTCGTCGCAAAATTAAAGATCAGTATGCTGAAAGTCCCCATTGGCTGGAGTTTGTTTCAACCATTTACACAAATAACAAAAATGAAGTGAAAAACATCTCCAAACTGGTGAGCCAAAAGGCCAAGATTGCAAACGCAAAAAGCTCTGAACTTGCTCTGAACTTCATTTCACTGGGCAATATAAAGATGAAAGAAAGCAGCCAAGTAACCAACAACGATGGTAACATTTTTGCCAACTTTACCCCTAAACCTAATGATTCTTAATGACACTTTTTGTCACTGCAGCTAAAAAGGCACTTATTTCTGAAGCAATTTGCTACTTTAACCAGGCTGAACGAAAAGTTCCCGTGTACGCTGCAAAACTGGAAAAGATGACCCCAGACCCTGCCAATATTCAACTGCTCGAAGTTTACTTGCGCCTTCACAGCTCTCGTGCTGTAGCCTACTTTGAGAGTAAACAAACAAACCTATACCTCTCTGATGCTCAGAAAGTGATCAATCTCAGCTGGTTGCAAGAAATGAATACCGCTTCCGAAACTAAGCAGTTTTTCAAGTACAAAACTTCGCAGTCTCTAATTCAGACACTCGCTTCTCACGCTGAAGCTCTTTTTCAAAAGGCAAAAGCTCTTCTTCTTCCAGTTGCCCTTAAAAAAGACGATCTTTTCTTGAGCCGCCATGATAGCTACAAGGAGCAAGAGCTGGAAAAAATCAGCGACAAAGGCGAAAGTAAACAGATGACCGCCACTTCGATGCTAAGCCGAGCTGAATTCTACCTGCTCTACGAAGCTTACTGGGATTGGGACTACCCGGAAAAGGTACTTTTCCTCAAAAAGACGTATCGTCAGTACTTGAAAAAGGTAAACACATAAAAATAGGGTTTCCTGAAATAACACTTCTGTTTTGCCTGTTTCAGATTGAAAAGAAAAAAGTTACAACGCAGTTGAATGTGGCCCGCGCCGGGGAAGCAACATCGCCAACACCAGTGGCCTTCACCAATCTGTTTGGCCGTGTGAAGTTAGTGGAAAACAGAGGCAATTTTACCTACAAACTGACCGCCCGACGTCGCATCACCGCCGGTCAGGTGATCTTCTACGAGAAGGTCCTCGCCCTGCAGAACACCTCCATTAAGCAGCTTCAGTACTGCGGCCTGTGCCACCGAACCGCCGACCGATTCATCGTCTGTCCCAACTGCTCTGGGGCAGTCTTCTGCGGCAGCACCTGTCAGGTGCTCTCTCAGAAGACCAGTATCCACGCGAGCAAGACTGAGTTGGCCTGCCCGGCGACGGCCAACCTCAGCAAGCTGCAGCTTCTCGCTCTGGAGCTGATCAGCGGATTCACCTTCGAAGAGGCAAAAGTCGCCATTGAGGAGGGTTTCAAGGTGCTGACTGACGGAGTGAAGCCCAGCAATCAAAGTGCGTTGTCTCGTTGGCGATACATGGCCATGTCGGCGCTTTTCATGCGAATGCACGGTGATGCCAACTTTGGGCAGCTCAAGGTAAACACCGCCGAAGAGCGTGAACTGGTGGTGCAGGCGTTTGAGCTGCTGGAGAACAGCAAACAGGCGTTTAGTGCACGAACTTATGCACCCAAACGAGACATTATCGCCTTTCTCTACAAACTCCTGTACATGCTCCGCTACAGTCCTCTGGCACAGGTCGAGTACAACATGGTAAGCGGCAAAAATGGAATGAAGAAGCCGGCCCTCTCCTGGACTGCCCTCGGCGGCTTCGGAGGCCTGCTTGGATTCTCCTGTCAGCCAAATGTTCAACGACGATTTAATGCACAATTTGGAAACATTGAATACATTGCCACTCGAGTCATTCAACAAGACGAAGATCTGCTGCTCTACTGGTGGGGATCCAAAGGAGACAAGCCCAAGCTGCGCCGGAAAGTTACCAAAACTGGAAACTTGATGAGTAAGCCCTTTTCTCCTACACTGTTTTCCAATGCAAATGCTCCAACAGAACAAGCTGTCAGTTTGGTTGAACAATACTTCAAGCGCAAATGCACTGAAAAAGTTTGCAAGTGCAATTAGCATTCGTTTAAATTTTACAGAGATTTGGATTTTGTTTTTCATGCAGAATATTCATTATTGCAAATGAGCTGCAAATTAAATTTTAGCAATTTTTAATTTTTTTAACAGCAGTTTCACATTTCACAAGCACAAGTCACTCTAACAGTTCTAAAATAGCTTCCCAAGTACAGTAGAAAAGCGCAATTGCTGACGTGACAAAAGGTTATTTAGTATTTGCATCTCTGCTGATCACTTGCCAACTCGCTAGTAAACCCAAAAACCTACGTTTGCTTAATTTTTTGGATCCTTCAATGGACGACACAGGCGGTTCAAACCGTCGTGTTTGGCAGCGCGTTCGAATCGGCACCTATGAACCTGATCAAGCCGATGGAGCTGATGCGGATGCGGATGCCAACCAGCACAACTTTCATGCGACGAACTATGGCTCTAACCGCCCACTGCCTTATGGAAGCACTCGTCCAAATCGTCCTTTCTTCGATGAGCTCATTGGACCACAGGTGAACCGACCTCGCCGCGGCTTTGGTGAGGTGTCATTTCGCCCTCGAATGGTGCCAGGAGGACGCAACTCAGGAACTGCTCGACAGTACAATTCGCGCAACTTTAGCCGTTTCAGAGGTCCAGGTAATAGAGTCTACCAAGGAAGCAGCAACGCTAAAAGGGGCTCAAAGTCAAGAAAAAGTAAGGGACGACAGAGTAAGAAACGAGGAAGAGGTGGCTATTATGTCGGAAGTAGCGCCAAAGGGACGTCCAAGAATCGACCAAAAGGAAGGCGAATGAAAAGACGGACTCGACAAACTGCTTTTACTATCCTGAAAGCTGCCTACATCAATGAGGATGCATTCTATGGACGAACTATTGATGAATGCTACTACATTCTCACCTCAAATGATACTCTTAATCCGCGCCCTGGAGTGAAGACTCCCGCTGCACTGCCTCCCAACACCACCTTTGCAAAATTGTACATTGACCTGAAAAATGAGGTGGCAGAAGTGTTCAACAAGCGTCAGCTGTACTCCTGCAAGAAGACCGCTCGCGCCGCTGTTGACGCCAGTTTGGGTCAGGTGATGGCCGGCGTGGTGAAGATTGAAGACGCCAAGCAGCTTCCCAAAGGCGGCTGGCGCAAAGTGCTGCGCAATGCCGTTCTCCACTACACCAAGGCCATCTGCAAGCTGGAGCAGACCGGTGAAGGGCCGCCAGGCAAGTGGGCGCTCAATGAGAAGGCAATCTGTGACCTGTACTACTCTCGAGCTCAGGTCACTATCACTGTTCAAGTCTGGTGGGCAAAGATTAACGGGTTTTTTCTTTACTTGTAGGCGTACTGCATGCTGCAGCGATACGGCGACTTCTGGTCGGACGCACTGGTAGCACTCTCACTCAGTCCATACACCAAACAGATGGAACTGGTGACCAAGTTGGTGGAGAAACGCATCGAACAGGTGCGTCGTAATGCCGATCCCCGCCAGAAGAATCGCACCACGTCGGAGGCTGCAGTGAAGAAGTGGCGAGAAGATTCGCGTGCCGCCTTGAAGCGAGCCGAAGACTTTCTTCTCTTGCAGGCGATTATCGATCAGCAGAACGACAACAAGATCAATCGCCTGATGGCATTCTACAGGCAAATTGCTCAGCTCCGAAAGGAGCGCCTAGTGGAAGGTGACAAACCAAAGGTAAGCACTTTTATGAGACAAACTGGCTATTACTTTACCGTTACTTTATCATTGCAGCCACCCAAAGCGAACCCAACTCAGGCGCCTGAAAAGAAGCCAAAAGCTTTGGCCACTAACATCTTTGACTACGTTGAGGTTCTAGAGGACAACCGCCTGCGCGTCAAGAAAAACATCGCCAAAAACCGTACCGTTTTCTACGAGCAGGTAATCGCCTTTGAGTCCGGTTCAGGAAAAAACGGCAGCCTGGTGAGCAGCCACTGCGCCAACTGCTACCGCCGACTGCTCATCTCCAAGGCGGTGCCCTGTTCAGTGTGCTCTGACGCCCTCTTCTGCAATGCCCTCTGCCGTGAGGTGGCACAGGGGCACAGCTTTGCCTGTCAGCTCACCGCCCAAGTTCGCGCAAAGCTCTCCAGAAACAGCTACTTTGCCTTTCAGCTCATTTGCTACTGCAACTTCTTCATTCTCTTTTCGGTAGAGAAGGGCAAGCTGTACCGCTCTGCCTTCAAGGATCCCTTTTCCATTACCAGCCAGAACGACTCCTCGACTATCGACTACTGGCCCCGATACGCCGTCATCGCCGCCGTCCAGAAGCGCATCGAGTGTCGGGAGATCAATGTGGTTACACAGGCTGATCAGCACCTCCTCGCCGATGCCCTGTACCTCACCAAGGTGCTCGTTAACATTGCCACTGTGCGATTTGTTCCTGATCAGCAGATTAGCTCTGCTGACGAGAAGTTCGTCTTCACAATGATGTACAAACTGTTGTGGATTGTCCACCACGATCCACTGGCCAGCTCACGACTGGGCAAGAGGAAGGACTTTGCCCTGACTCCTTTCGGCAATATGCTCAACTTCAGCTGCAAGCCTAATGTCAAGCGCAAGTTCAACCCGAAGAAAGGCCGAATTGAGTACCAGGCTCTGGTCGACTTGAAGCCAAATGATATCCTGTCAGTGAGCTGGGGCTCGCTGCTTTACGCCAAAGAGAAGTCCCAGCAGAACAAGGTGAAGCGAGCTGAAGGTCGAAAGAAACCATCATCCGTTTCGCCCACTGCTGTCGTCGGCACTACACAGGAGGCAGCTCAAGTTACGCCCGTGACACGAGTGGAAATGGTCAAACAGCTGTTTGCTCTGAACCATTCACCTTGTCCTAACTGCCCGGAGTTTAAAACTCCGCCTGCTTCCACTTAGGAGCAAGCATTTGCGTATTCAACAGCCCAGAAGTTTGTACAATGCTAAACTGGGCATTTTTAGTTTATTTGCAACTTTTTGAAAACCAGGCATCTTTTGTCTTTTTGATTGGCAGTATATTTTTATGATTTTGTTTCAATGTCATATACACTACTTTGCGCAGCACTGATTGCCTGCTGAGCATGCTCATTCATTTGGAGCAGAATTATAAAAAATGTAACATATTTAATAAATAAAAAATGTTGTTAGAAATTGTTCATACGAGACAGAGTTGTACGAGGAAAAGAAGAAAAAAGTCGGAAAATGATCACAGTTTTATCGTCAGCAATTGAATGTAACTATCGCAATTGTGATGGTAGGTATCCAAAAAAGGTGAAATACAGTCAAGTGTGTTCTCTACATGTAGGTCGGGGTGGGTGTGTATGTTTTGTATACAAATAAATAGAGTGAAAACTCGAGAAATGTATATAAATAAAGCGTGGGAGAAGAAAGGTGATCTTGATATAGTGCCAGAGATTTCATTGGAAGGAGACTTGCCTGGCGGTAAGACGCACCGTTTCAGGGATTCAAGTGTAGTCATCTTAGAAGTGCTACTTGAGTCGTTTCACCGAATTCATAGTCTTAGTGTTTGAAAAGGGATCTTAAAGAGTTGATGTGAGTGTGAGTGTGCTGACTGTGCCAATGTGGGAGTGGGGGTGGTTGTAAAAATGCAATAAAGTAAATAAAAGCAAAGATTTGTTTTGAGATCCTAGGGATCCAGATGAGGGGAAAAGAAATAAATGCATCACAAAGTGAGTTGATAAGATGAATCATTGAATGCTGAGAAGGGGGGAGTTCAGAGTGGGATTCAGGATTCAGGGAACACTTAGTGTCCGTTGAGAGAGAGAAGTGGGGGAGACATAAAGTAGAGCAGGGTTGTGAGAAAGCTTACTAGACTGATGAGGATGAACAGTGGTGAACTAATGGGGCCGGGTCGATGACTGAAGTGATGGGGCTGGCGTTCGGTGGTGGTCAGGAGAGGTGGTGGGCACCTGCGAGTTCGAATGACTGGTCGCGTTGGGTGCTGTTGTGGCTGATGGTGCAGGTGCAGTGTTGCCCAGTGTTCGCAGCTGACTGGCACTGGCACTGTGCGTCAAACCATGAGGATGAGGATGCTGAGTGTAGGCGGTTTGAGTGGCACTGCCTGCGCCTGCAGATGCTTGCGAGGCCAAGCACACCGAGTGCGATCCAGTGTACGGAGTGGGTTGGTGAGTGGGGAGGTGATGGGTGCGACTTTGCAGTGCAGTCGCCCCCTGAGAGGCATCATCGTGAAGTAGACGTTTTAAAGCTTCAATTTCCTGCTGCTGACGCTCCTCCATCTCTCTCCGCTCTTGTTCGTGTCTGTTGAAACAAAGTTTTAGAAAGTTGTCGTTTACATTTTTTTTCATAACGTGAACATACCTTTTGTACAGACTGCCAATCTTTGAATCAAACGGTTCGACTGAAAGCGGTTGCTCTAAAGTTGCTGAGTTCATGGGAGTGAATGCAACATCACCAGTGGTCTGCATTAAAAAGATAACAAGTTATTTTTAAGCAATTAGAAAAACCAAAGTGTTACAAACCTGCTTAAGAAGATGCTTCATTGCCAGCAGCTCAGAGTTGGCCAATGGAATAAAGGGCAACTGTTGGTCGGGTGCAGGTGATCCCGATTCGGATTGAATCAAAGTAGAGAAAGGCAATGTCTGGTGGTTTTGATGTGCGAACGGTGAATGCAGCAGTTCGCTTTGATAAACATCACTGGCACAGGCGGAAATGGTCGCTGAATGGTCTGGCGGTAAATTGCGTGCCTGTGCCGGCGCAACTGATGATTGCGATTGCTGAGAGAGTAAATTGGTGTGATCCACTGAACTGGCGCGGTTCTTCAAATCAGACTGAAAGTGCGCAGGCTGCTGTTGATACATCTGTGAACCCTGTGCAGCCATCATACTTTGCCGCAAACCATTCAACAGATGCTGGACGGCCTGCTGAAGTAGCAGTTGCTGTTCTTTAGATGACAGCTGATTCAGTGAAAGTTGATCATGCGAAGTAAGTGTGCTGTTAGTTGTCATTGTGGAGGTTGAGTTGTGCTCAATCAGCTCAGAGTGGTCTCGAACAGAGGAAGTAGAGCTAGATGAGGCCGATGAGCCCGACATTAAAGAGTGGTCTTCGGGAAAGTCAGTTTGAATGGCAACGTCCTTCACCGGGACCCGAATGAAAACACGCTGGGGCACTTGGGCTGCGGCAATGGCCGCCGCCATCTGCCCTGGAGTCAGATTGGTGGATGGACGCCGAGAGGAGGGCAGGGAAGAGGTCTGCGTGACCACGGCTTTCAGGTCCTTCGCTACAGAGGCTACATGGGCAGCGGTTGAGGAGCCAGTTGACTGATTGCTGTCCAGACTGTGCGGTTGCTGCTGTCCACTACTGCTGTACACTGCTGACATCATGTACGAGTGATTGGGGGGCAGAGCGAATGGCGTGTGGTGGTCATGGTGGTGGTCCATGACGACGTGACTGCCAACATGATCCAGTTGATGATGCTCGAGTTGGCCGCTTGTCTGAAATGATCAATGAAAAAGTGTTAGTTTTACACAGTTAAGAGTGGCAAGCAAGTGTGTCAACTACTAACCATGTGCAAGTGATGGGATGACGGCAAGGAGGGGTAGTGCTCGGCTGGCGGCATCTGAGCGGCATTCGCCGCTCCATCGGTGAAGGTTGAGGCGTCGGACATTTGGGTGATCTCTCCGTCGGGGCCGACCACCGGTCCAGTGGTGGAAATAGTGCTCAAGTCAATCGGTTTCGACAGATCCAGCGCTGACGCGTACTTGCGAATGCTGACGTACGGGTAGGTGTTGTAGCTGGAGTCGCCAGTGGAGTTGGTCGTCTCCGGACTGGTCGTGTCCAGGGCGCCATTCGAGTCATTCGTTCCACAGGTGTCCGAGTGGTGGCCATCGTCCACCTCCTCTTCCTCCTCCTCCTCCGTTTCAGTGTCCGTCTCCTCTGTGGCTGTCACTGCATCTGCATGAACTGGTGGCTCGCGAACCGGTGAGCCGCTCAGTGATGCTGGCTCGCCGCATTCAGACAGAGCAGAACTGGCACTTTCGTATGAACTAGAGCTAAGTGAGTTCTTTGAGTCAGAGTTGGCTACATCGGTAAAACCAGCTTCCTCAGGTACAACAGTGGAGTCGGATGACGTCTGAGAATCATCATTTCTCTGAGTTGAAAGAAGAAGTGAAAAGTTAGGCCATGAGCAAAAACACCAAACAAGTACTATTTACCTTGAGTAGAATGGGTGACGTCTGCGAGTACGAGTCCTTCAGAATGGAAGAGTTGAGAGCAATTTGCTCTGCGCTTAGAACCTCCCCTCCTCCAATTGTAGTGAGACTGGTGCAGGGAGTGACTGTAAAGCGAGACAGCTTCAGAGACTGCGTAGGCGCAATGGAAGGCATCGGTTGGGCAGGCTTCAGTTCAGCAGCCGATGACACCACCTTGGGGAGAGTGTCCTTGGGAATGGAGGCGGAAGCGGAGGACGAGGACGGAGCACTGCCAGTTGAGTTACTTTCAGGAAAGCTGTTGGTGGTGGTAGTCGTCGGAGTGGTCAGCGTTTCTGCCGTCACCTGTCCTGCAATCTGATGCAGTGCAGTACTGGCTGGCTCAGCGACCGGTGTCACAGAGAAGCGAGAGGGCCGTCTTCCGAGGGCGGCAGAGGAAACCTCTAGAGGGGCAAAGTTCGAAGGGGACACTGAAGTAGCTGCCACCGTAGTGCTGACCATCGTACTTTTAGGAGCCGTGCTCTTCGATGCCAGCAGTTGTACGCTCGATTGTGCTGACTGCTCAGAGTGGGTGCTTGAGGAGACGGCAGCAGCTTCAGCACCACCGGAACTCGCAGTGACTTCCGGCTCAGGCGAACTGGAAATGGCCGCAGCGGCGGCACTAGCGTAGGTGGTAACCGCCGAAGTAGCCGAGTTGTTGGTGGAGGACACAGCTGTGCCAGCACCAAGTTCAGCAGTGGGCGAGGCCGACTGGTGACGCCGTCCGGGCGTCGAGGGAGGAGAGGAGTGCTTGAGGAGCACCAGTGTGCTCGCCATGTCGTCCTCTCCAAAGGACCCTGGGCGACTCTTGGAGCCGCCAGCGAGCTCACTGGGCGACGCCTGCGATTGCTGGGCAATAGTGGCAGGGGCTGAGGCGAGTGACTGCTGCTGCGACTGTGAGGGCGGCGGCAGTGACTGCTGCTGCTGCGCTGAAGCACTCTGTCCATTGGTGGCGGAACTGCTGCTACTGCTGCTGGTGCCTGCAGTTGCGGCGGCATCCTTTGCAGCGGCGGCGTTTAGCAGTTGGGCGTTTAGCTGCGAGGCTAAAGAAGACGGTGGTGCATGAGCAACGTGCGAATGGTTAGGTAAGGGATGGGCAGGCGTGGCAGTACCGGAGCTGGTGGGGGCAAAGATTTCCGTCAGCTTCGACTCGAGATTCGCCTGGATGATGTTGTGCGATGTCGTCGAGGTGGAGTGTGTCGTCTTGTCGGCGTCCGCTTCCAGCTCTGCGGGGTAAGGAGTAAAAGTTATTAATATGGAAGAGTGCACTTAAAGAGTAGATTTACTCTTTGTCGAAGTGGAAATCTTGACCACCGACGAGGCAGGCAGAGAGTTGGTCGAAGTAAGCGGGGGCTTGGAAACCTGCACCGACTGAGTTGAAGTTGGCTGGACAATTTGCTGCCCGGGAACGGTTAATCCAGTAGCGGTGGCTGTCGTGGTAGTGCTGCTGGTCGTCGTGGAGGCAGTGCTGCCAGGCAGGGTGCTGCTCATTGCTGACGATGACTGGGCCGACGTAATCACACCACCTGTTTGAGTTGGTTGAGTCTACAGGCAAAAAGGTAAAAGAATATTCATTAGAATGACTGTCTTCAATGGGACCAAAAAAGCGACACATGACAAGGTTAGTGAACTAATCGGTAATATCAACAAGCAAATGACATGCAAAGGTAGGAAAAGCGACAAAAACTGAGAATGGCAATAAATAGGTGACTGCAATGGACCCTATTAGACCCTAAAGGTTGAGTTCAAAGGTTGAGAAAACTCAAATCAAGTAAATTACCCCTCCAAGTTGAGATGTGGACGGTGGTGGCTGTTGCTGCTGCTGAAAGACAAACTGCTGTCCCCCGGGAAGCGGCGTCGACGGCAGTGGCTGTGGTGTTGACGGCTCCTGACTGCCAATCAGCGGGGTGGTGGGCGAGCTAGGCCTCGACGCCGGCGAGGAACTCTGCGCAGTACCGCCTGCAGAACTCTGCCCATTAACGGGAACTGGACTGACAGAGGAAGAGTCAGAGGGGGCGGATTGTACAGCAGTGGTCGAAGGAGCGCTGCTTGCTGGCTGAGGCTGTTGGTTGGCTGCCGGGATGTTCAAAGTGGGCTTGGAGACTGTCGCTGGAGACTGCTGCTGAGCTGTTGTTGACTGTTTTGTGAAAAAAGGACAAACAGGATTGCCATTGCAGAACAAATGATTTAGATGTGGTACATAAGAGAGGGTAGGAAAGAATGGTAAAAAAGGTGCATATCTTCCTCTGAAAGTGCACTTGTAAATCTTGTTGCAAAAGCTATCCTAATCCTAAATGATCGAACTTTGAATAATCCTAACATGACTAAATAATAAAAAGGCAAACTGCACTAACTTACGGGCTAACTAAATTTATATAAAAGCCAATTTGTGCATTTCTTAAATACTTCAACTTAGAAGTGAGCGAAAACCAAATGTTTAGAGCAAGCAATTAGACTGAGTACGAACTGAGTGCAAACCAAGACACAATGAACATGGTAATTAACAAAAAAGTCAACGGTAAACAAACAAAATGCTGCACTAAGTAAAAGTTCAGACAGGAAGACAGGATAGAACGATAAGGGAAAGGAAAAGGGAAAAAAGGACAGTAGGGACAGAAGGGAGTCGGCTGAATTGACTCTGCAAATTACCTCTGAAGAGTTGACTCCCTGAGCGGTGGTGGTGGTGGTGCTCGCAGGAGCTGATGATACGACCGCAGACGCCGCCGTACTAGGAACAAGAGCGGTGCTAGGCACCCCCAAAGAGTTCGTAGAAGAGGTGGACAATTCAGTGCCACCTCCAGCATTGGCAGTCTGCTGATCACTGGTGGTGGTCACAGCTGACGATGACTGCTGCGAATCACTAATGACCGAGCTTGAAGAGTGCCCATTCTGACTGATTGGCACTGTCTGCTGATCGGCCACAGTTGATGATGATGAGGATGATGACGGTGCCGTGGCTGCAGCTGCAGAGACCTGTGAGCTAGAGAGCTTGCTCGGGTCGGTCCCCGACACAGCCGTGGGAGGCATGGAGGCAAAGGCAGACAACTGCTGGACAGCAGCACTGGGCACTGAGAGCGTCGAGCTGGGCGCAGAGGGAGTGGTGGTCAGCTGCTGCTGCTGCTGCTGACTACTGTTTGTCTCAGCCATTGATGTGCTGGGAGTGGCAACTGGTACCGGTTGGTGATTCACCATCGACGACGGCACTGGATAGTAGGTCATGCTGGTCCCCGAAACAACGGTGTTCTCAGGTGATCCTTCTGTGTTTGCAAAACAATATCAGAATGAAAAATGGGCACTTTCCACTTGCCAAGTTGGGCTACTTACCAGGGGCAAATGCCGCCACATTTTCTTCAATTAAATTCACGGGAATATCGCTGTGTTTGTAGTGCTGTTGCTGCTGCTGAATCTTCTCAAATCGAGAGTTGGTCTCTGGATTGGAGCTAGGATGGGCATTGGCAAGGTTGGCAGAGCTTTGAATAAGCAGATTTTGGCGATCCTTCAGCAGTAATGAGATCTGATTTTTGATGAGCAGCACCACAATTCGCACGTCTTCTTCGGCGAGGAAACCAGTTTCAACCTGAAAGTAATACAAACAAAAGGTGATAAAATGACTAGGAGGCTAAAAATGTTACTTACCAGTGGCTTGGCAACATCATCCACACTTTCCTTGTCAAAGTTGAAACCAAACTGCAAGGCTTCATTCTCTTTGTACTTGTCCTTTCTCTTCTTTGGATCGGTCACCCGGACGCGCAGCTCCACCTGAGAGTCATAGCTGGCCACTGCCTCGTCCCGGTTAACAAACTCCACCTTGAAGCCAGTGTCCTCCTGGAAGAAGTCATGCTGCAGCAGGTCCTTCACCGTCGGTCTCTCCTCCTTGCGCACCTTGATGCACATGTCGATTATTTGCCGCACCTCAGACTGCTCCACCTTGGCCAGCGACAGCGGCGGCGTTCCCGAGGAGACCTTCTTGTAGATCTGCGCCGGACCGGAGCACTCAGAGTACGGATACTCGCCGGTGGCCATCTCCAGCATGCACATGCCAAATGCGTACACGTCCACCATTTCATCGTAGTGCTCCTCGTACATCTCGGGAGCCATAAACTCGGGCGTACCAATGACCGACTTGGCAAATGAGCGATTTTTCAAGGTCGCCAAACCGAGATCGCCTATTTTGACGGAGCCAGTGGTTCCGGTGATGAATATGTTGTCGCATTTCAAGTCCCGGTGAATGATTGGCGGTGTTCGAGAATGCAAAAAGTTTAGCCCCTTCAAAATCTGTCGGCACCAAGATTTAAGAACTTTTAAGTTGATCTTCTTAAAACGACGCAAGTACCTAAAATTTAAAAAATAAAACAATGTTAAATCAGTCTTCTAAAATGTAGTTTCTGATTTCTAACTAAATTGAAATCGGCACAATCTTTTTCCGTAAAAGCAAATCGCTTTACCAAATGTTTTCCTGCAGCACCACCAAGGTGACTCGCAAACAATGTCAGACAGGAAAGGTCGATGTTCGCGGAGGGAAACGCATATGAAGTCACGTTCTCTGCACTCATCAAAACGCCGAACAAAGCCAGAGTTCATTAGGCAAAACATTCAGTGACATTACGCGTATCAAACACTTAGCAACCTCTCTCTCCAATATAAATAGGTAAGGTCTCCGAAAGAAACCCAACTCTAAGTGAAAAAGTTCAATAACACCTGTCGAAAAGTGTCCAGAAAAATAAAACTTGTTGTACATTATAAACACGTCCAGATTCCGTTTGAAAAATGGTGAACAATGAAAAAGATGCTATCTGCATGGAACAGAAGCAAGCGATAAAAGTCCATTTACCCTCAGTGAGTGCATAGCAACTACTGGAGTACACCGGAAAAATGGCCATTTTCCTTCTGACTATCAACATTTGGTGAATTTCAAACATAATCGCTCATCTCTCTCATTTTACCAGCAAATGCACAGGGTCAGATGGAGGGGAAAGGACATACTCCAAAGTTCAGTGCAGTAGAGGGGAAACACAGAGAGAGAGAGAGAGAGAGAGATCACTTTTCCGGTAGTCAGAGAGTAGCTCTGGTAGTGGCGTCTTCCAGTGCACATTCGCTTATGTCAATTGTGGCAACTGGTGATGGCCTCTGAGAGCAGCAGACAACTGCCAACCGAAACAGCCTCGGTCGTCAACCCTCTCTCTCTTTCTCCCTGTCTTGCCTCCCTCTCCCTCTCGGTGAGTGCGATGAGGGGCCAGTCGTCAGTGGTGTCTGGTAGTGATTCTGCATAAAAAGAGAAAGAAAAGAAGAGTCCTCTTCTTCTAAATTTCATCAACCCCGCCGGCAGGCAGCAGACTAAGGAAGTCCGCTACTCTGATTCTCTATCTCCCCTTCTTCTTTAACTTTAACTTTAGAGGGAAAATATGGTAACTTCATTCATTCATTACTCTCCGACTTAAATTAGACAAATTTAGATCACCGCAAAAAGAAGAAAAACAAAGCAGCGATCTAGACTACTGGTGACGCCTAGGAAGTGGGGAAGGATATTATAAAGTAGCGACACTCGCCAGACAGACAAGGAGAGAGAGAGCCAGTGGGAGCAGACCAAAAGAGTGTTGCAAACAAGTCTTCCTACCAGTTGGAGTCCAGCCATACGGCGGAGTCAGTCAGTCAACAAGTCAGTAGGTAGACAGACTTGGCGACTGGGCGAAAAGTACTACTACTGCCGAAGACTGTTACCAACTGCCACTTCCCATCCATCCGCAGCTGAATATTGCTGTCGCGCAGCTCAGTGTGTGCACAAATAGACAACAAGTAGGCCTGTCAAGTGTGGTCGGCGGCGGCGGTGTTCAAAGGGTTAAAAACCCTTGAGTGGTAACGCAACTTGCACCGATGAGCCAGTTGATAGACCACTTTATCCTTCAGCGCTCGCTGATGAACGAAGAGAGAGGGAGAGAGAGAGAGAGAGCTGTTTCTAACGGTCTGACTAGCGAAAACGAGAGAGAGACAAGCAGACTACAAAGTCCCTCATAAAGTGAACCAGTAAAATCCAGTTTTATTAACAGGTGCCTATCTGACTGCATGAAACTGACTCGAATTAGGGTGGTTAATTAATTGTGCCATACTGTTGCTACCCCCGCATAACCTAGAAAAAACGAAAAGTTCGATAGAGGATATTTAAAACGGAAGGGCATTCTAGAGCAAGGATTTCTCAAATTAATCAAACTTTTAATGACTGTTATTTGCACTAGTGACACACTGCTCATCGACAAACTAATATTAACAAAAATGTTGGCTTTTTATAGTTTAAAAATCAGCTATTGTCTACTTCAATTAAAAACAACAAAAAAAAAATACTCTCCGTTTAAGCAGATAAAATCAGTCTAGAAAACCTACAAACATGGCAGACAGTCTACGAGGTCTATGACGTGTCCCAGACAGAGAGAGAGAGTGAGAGAGAGAGAGAGAGAGAGAGAGAGAGAGAGAGAGAGAGAGAGAGAGAGGAGAGAGAGAGAGAGAGAGAGAGAGAGAGAGAGAGAGAGAGAGAGAGAGAGGAGGCGG
>JAALOO010000649.1_pt1 | contig 24318 bp, 16 predicted proteins | sample 7257641 | NCBI WGS metagenome assembly JAALOO01 (sample SAMN14085613, study PRJNA598686) | mite metagenome | biome: ENVO:01001000; feature: ENVO:01001002; material: ENVO:01001226; isolation source: single female mite from University of Michigan culture on fish food culture... ...
CTCTCTCTCTCTCTCTCTCTCTCTCTCTCTCTCTCTCTCTCTCTCTCCGTAGAGGTGCCCAAAGTGGTGTTGATTTGCCCCCGGTAGCTCGCCGGTGTGTGTGCCAATTAGGAAATGTACAAGAAGAATGAAAAGGTGAAGAGAAGACAAAACAACCACAAAACAATCAGAACACCGGGCAAACACACCTCTACCAACACCAGAGGGAGATCATTTGTAAAGAAGTGCACCTTTATCATTGTGTCAGTGCCGGCGACGGCAGCAGCACCGAGGCAAATGTCCGTCACATGACCAGGAGCGAGCCTTCCACTCAAAGCCGCAAGGCCACAGCAGTGTTTCAGCACTCGGCAGTTCTCGGTTCTCTCTGTTGGTACATTCTGCAAATAGACACACACACACACACACGAGCCCACGAGTCAAACTCAGAGGAAATATGAACCGAGCTCAGCGAACCGAGAGAGAACGGAAAGCGAATGCAGGCAGTGCCGAGGCGGCAGCAACCAGCAACTAGCAACCAGCAACCAGCAATGGCGGCAATGGCGCCCAGTGTGTGAACTTGCACACACACACATGCACAGACACAGTAGGCCTCAGTTGCGGCTCTTCTCTGCTGAGGATCGATCTTTGTGTGCTCGCATGGGGGCCCACCAGGCTCACAGGCTGCGGATAAGGAGTGAGAGAATAAAGCTTTGCAAACGCCGGCCAGTGTGTGTGTGTGTGTGCAATGGCCGCTGCCATGTATCGATTACTACCGACGAGGTTGCTGCTGCTGCTGCTGCTGTTGATGGTTGCAGATGGGCTATATAGTGAGAAGCACAGGCAAAAGTATGCAAACTGAACATTGCTGCCAAAGCAGAATGGACAGAGAATGGATAGACAGTGCTTGTCATGCTACTGCTGTAGTGCCCCAAGTGCGCCGTTGAAGCAGAAGCCAAGACAACGTCGAGCCACAAAAAGATAGACAGATAAAGAGAGAGAAAGTTGCAAAGAAAGTGCAACTTGCGATTTGGCTAAATCGCATTTGCGGATTTATACACACTTTCACCTAACTTTCAACCGCCTTAAAACTGTGCGCACGATCCGACTAAAGATTGAGGACAGTGGACTTGCAGTGGAGAGTGGCCTGGTAGAGCAGGAGGAGAAAAAAGGAAAGATCGGGGGGATCGCAATGACAATTAAGGGAATATAATTCGAAAAATGTGAAAAGGTTCGTGTGGCCATTAGGACAGTATCATCACCGACCGACGACCAACGACTGGATCGATGTGCTTTGCTGACAGTAGGTTCTGCTTCTCTGGAAACTGCTCTCTCTCTCCCTCTTTTTCCAGCTGTGCTCCCAACAGCCAAATTGTGCAACCCTGTTGTGTTTGTGTGTGACGAAACCAGTGGTGACCAGTGAGCTATAGTTAGTGTGCAAGTGAACTGCTGCTGCTGCTGCTGCTGCTCATGGTGCTCACCGACTCACTAAAGGTTAATTAATGCCAATCAAATTAATTAACGCAAATTGGATAAATCCACTGTATTGATGGCAGAAAAAAGCGACACAAAGTGAAGGCAAAAAAGGGAAAAAAGCTGAATAGTCGGGTTTGGGTGCTGAAGAGTGCTTCCAATTAAATGCAGTCAGTGGTTATCAAACAGGCAAACCTATTATAGAGAAACTCACTAGTGTTCCAATTAACAAGAAAAAAATTATCAAAACGTAGATCTGTTGAAATTCATGATAAAAAATATTTACTCAATAGAAAAAAACATGCTGGCACTCAAAGAGATAAAAAGAGTGATGCCATTAGTCTACAGCATCGTCGATGAATGTGCCGACCGATGGCGTGGCAGTGGCTTGCGGTAACACTTTGAAGCACCGATGGGCACCAAAAAGGAGTCATTTAGGCAGGTGAGCAGAGCAGTTATCATTGCTCATTGCTCAGAGAACCACCCAGCAGCACCTGACAAACGGTGGCAATTGGGCAAACAAATGGCGCCAGATTGACACCAAAGGAGAAGAAGAAAGGGCAGTCAAAAAGCGAGAGAAAGGGGAAATTCAAATTGTCTTGCCAGCTAAGTGACAAGTCACCCGACAAAGACGAAGTGCGCTCAAGAAGGTCTCCATACAACTAAGTGAGGACTCTCGTGCACGAAATGGCAGTCATGTTTATTAATGGTTCGCTTAATTGCCGTCAGTAGTCAAAGTGTGTGTGTGAGTCGAACAAAAGAGGCAAGAAGCGAGACGGTGAAAAGGTGCCTCTAGATCGAGGCGATTTGTTGCTAAAGAGGAGCCAAAGTGAGCTGCAACTCCTATGGTATTAGCTGATGTTTATTTCTCCTCGATTCTCGGAAATTGCAAACATCAACGAATCGATCATATGGTTGTTACGACTACTTTTGATTTCTGATTACGCTGATTGCTTGCTGAAAGGAGTCGCATAATCACGGCAAATAACATATAAATTCGATTTGACATGAAAATTCGAGTATTAGACAACTGGTGGAAAAACGGGCAAACGGAAGGCCCCCTCAAATAGAAAGGGGTCTCCTCTAGCAAGTGGCCAACAGTTGGTCATCACTGCGACCTTTTGGCGAGCGTCACCGATCCAATTTGCAGCATGTTAACATCGGTTAGTGTCGTCCAGTCTGTCAAGCGAAAGACGGTCGCCTTGGTCGTCTCCCGCCTCCAAAAATTAGAAACAGTCGAATCGATTTGGCAGCTAGACAGTAGTAGCAGTAGTAGTAGTAGAAAAAGTATCTAGGAAGTCAAACAGTCAACCACACACTTACACGAACACACTCGCACAGACAGGCAGACAGTGCATCCAGTTCAAGCGGAAAGACATCGACGCAAAGACAAACATCCTCTGTCGAACTGAAAAGCGAAACAGTGTGTCTCTTTCTTTCACAGGCAGTCCAGTTTGGTTCAGTTTAGGGGCACTCAGTTTTCTCTCTCGCTCCTCGCTATAATAAATCACCAATTGGCATATGCTTCGGCATCCTCAAGCCAGAACATCTCTCGTTCTCTTCACTTCTCTATCTCTCCGCATTTGGCTATAGAAAATTCATTAAGCTGTAAAGGTAAATATTGACAGTACTGGCAAATTGTAGTCACTAGTCGACACTTGCTGGGCGACACTCGGTGCTCGCCCAATTACCGATGGCAATTGCCACCCTGACACTACACTGGGCTGGTTGGCTAGGCGTCAGTGCAGAGGAAGGGCCGCCATTAATACAGCGGTAGAGGAAGAGGAGGAGGAGGAAGAGGACGATGATGATGGAATGCCCGTGTCGCCCTTTGCGCACTCCATGCATTGGTGCTGTTTTCCAGAGTGTTCGGCGGGCAATGTGATTTTTGGTGCCACCATCCATGCGCTATGCCTTATCAGTAGAAGAAATGAAGTAGTAGTGGCAGCAGCAACAGCAGCAGCAGAAGCCGCCAACTGCTAATTGCCGATGCTCCCAAATGAACACAACCTTAATCCCGACTAATAAGGCCACAGCAACAGCCCCACTGAAACACACGGGCAAATGCAGGCTAATTGCCTACACGTACACACTTAGCATAGAAGCATCCACAACTGGAGAACCAGGAGGCCAAGCATTGAAAAAGCAGTGTGTGTGTGTGTGCCTTTGCGTCAGCACCAGCACCAGTGCACTGCTGCACACTTCCACTGACGCTCACTTGGCAATCTGCAGGCGCCTTCGATTCCTTGGCGCTACATTTGCCGATTGGGCGCAGATCACAGCAGTGAATGAGCGGCAATAGAAACAGCAGTTTTCTCCAACTTTTGCAGTAACGGCAGCAGCAAGACATTCTCTCGGCTGACGCGCGAAAGGGAGCTCTCGGTATTAATTATACCAATTACTGCCAATGACTAACATAGGCTACACTGCGTCTGTGTCTGTGTGTGATGCATCGGCGAATAATTAAAAACCAATTTGCCTTCTTTGGAGCACTCACAGACGGACGGGCCTGAAACTGACGAAGGCAAAAGTAGTCACTTTTCGAAGAGCAGCAGCGGCACCGGCAACTCTCTCAGGGTGCTCTTCTTTCCTCGAAAGGGCAAAAAAGAAAAATTGATGCACCACTGAAAAGGAGTGAAAAAAGTTTGCTCGCCAGAAACTGATTGGTTCAGTCTTTCAGAACTGCAAGTATTCCTACAAACCAATCAGTAGAAAATGATGCGATCAATTGAGATGGAGAAAGAGAGAAAGTTATCTTGAAAAAAGGCCGCTCAAGTTGTAGTGGGCTGAAGAGAAGTTGCAAACACCGAGAATGAAAATGGGTAAACTGTGGAGAACCTGTAATTCTCTATTCCTTAGCCAGGCAATCGGGTAGTGTGCGAATCGATAATTAAGGCCATTTAAAGGCAATCAATTAGTGAGTGTCCGACAGGTTGCGCTGGCCAGCGGCAGCAGCCAGTCCAATCCAGTGATGGTCGCCAGATAAGAGCAGAGGCAGCAGAGAGCATGTGTAATGGAGAGAAGGCGCAGCCAGGCGGCCAATTAGCAGTGCATGAGTAGGAGCAGAAGAGGAAGAAGAAAAGACACACTTGTTGGCAAACATACTGTCAGTGTGTTCGATATCCAAAGGATTATCATCCATTCATCCTCCCTCCCTTCTTCTTTCTTGCTGCTTGCCTTTCTCTGCCAATCTGTCTGTCCGTCTGTTCCTCCTGCCCCTGAAGGAATCATTTGCGGCGGATGCATTTTCTGACGGAAGCGTGTGTGTGTGCACTGAAGAGTTGCAGTTAAAGTGTCTCCTCAGCAAGTGTCATCCGACAGTGGTGCGAAAGTGACAGTGACAGTGTACAGCAGCAACACCAACCGAAAATAGGTGTTGCGCAATTGAGCACTGCCTTTGGCACAAAAGCATTAATGGAAAGACATACACAAGGCATGCATTCATCAATGTTAGCCTCTTGTGTGTGTGTGCATTTCGTCAATGGCAGGTGACTGTGAAAAAAAGCAGCACACTTCATCTCAAAGTGATCGAGTTCACATCACACATACACCTTGCATTACACTGCACACTGCTGATGGACAAACAACGCTGAAAATGGTAAAGAAAGAAGGAATGGTGGAAAGACAGCTAGGCAAAGTGAAAAGTGTGTGTGATGTTGGGGCACTCAACAACGCAACACTGCGAACAGGAAGATCAATTGAAAGGTTTGTTTTACTCATCCATTCAAAGTGCACACACAAGCAAGCATCATCAAGTGGCTCTTGAAAGTGCAAGAGGCAGTAACTATGGCGGCAACTTCAACTACCTGAAAACTCAGTGAAAAACAAGGTGCCGCAATAGAAAAAAAAGAAGAAGCCTGTCCGGTCAAGCTGTACAATTTTCAAGCAATAAACATTGGCCCAGAATGCACTTGGTTGAACTTTTGAAAGCACTGACCAGTGAAGTGATCGTTGCAAACAATCAATTCCAACAGCAACAATCAGCAGAATCAGTGAAAGCGCATTATTTAATTTAGCAGCAAAGTAAGGCAAGTGGCACTCAATTGAAATTTGGCAGAGGCACACACACAACTCTGACAGGTTAATTGATTTTGCTCTCACCGCAGGCCGCAGCCTGAAGATGATGATGATGATGATGCTGTTGCTGTGACCAGTGGATGATGAGGCTGCTGCTGCTGCTGCACGATGAAGCACTACTACCTGTCCGAATGCAAACCAGTGCCGATGCTCCCTCTCTCTCTCTCTCTGACTTAGCCTTTCCATTTCTCAGAGTCTCAACTCACGAATCACACACACACAAACACAGCTCAAGCTCACTTCAAGCTCTCTCCTCGTCACTTTTCTGACGGAAAAGGGGAGAGCGAGAGAAAGGAGCGACCATTGCTTCGGACAAGAAAGAAAGAGAGAGAAGAGCGGACAGGCTGTCTCCCGAGCACTGATTGGCGCTGGTAGTGGCAGTGGTGGATGCAGTGGCGGCACGTCACGGCAACACGTGTAGGGCGAATGAAGGGACATCGATCATGCGATCATGCTGTAGAAGCTTCAGCAGCAGTAGTAGCAACAGTAGTAGTAGTAGTACCATTCATTGCCTACCTGCTGCACATCGCTGCAATCGTAGTGGCACTGGCCGATCTTAAGTATCCCTCCAGTCAGCCAGCAGAGGGTGCGCGCTCAGGTAAGCTGCTGCTGCTGTTCTGCAGCTCAGTTCAGGTGACTGGTTACTGGCTCCTTTCCTTTTGAACACCATTGCTCGTTTTTTTCTCTGCAAACTCTACCTGCAAGCTTTCTATCTGACTACGTTTGCCAATAAATCAATCCTATATCGATGGACAGGCTAAAACTGACCGAGTGCCTCTTTAATCTCATTTGCAAGGAAGAGAGCATCATGGCGACTGCTGCCCATCTGCCTGCTTCTCCCCCCTCCTTCGTTGCAGTTGCAGTCCATCACCGCTTCAGACGGCTGATTGATGGCGACAGGAGAGTGTGGCCAAAGTCCACCAGAGTGATGCAGACTGTGAGCTGACCAGACAGATACTCCAAAGCCTCTCTCTTTTTTCTCACAGCCACTGCCTGTTGTTCTCTTTAAAAGCGCAGGCAATCAAGGCCATCGCGCACAAGGAAGCAACCAGCGGTGATTCCACCAGTGATATGTGGCCCTTTACCTGCTACAACAACAGGAAACTTAACTGTAGGGTAATAACAGGAGACCATTTCAGCGGCAGCGGCGACAACAACAGCAGCAGAAGTGACACTGTCGCAAGCATACCCTTTCAAGAAAATCATCCACTGTCAAGTTTTACACTTTTGTGGCTGTGGCAGTGTGAAATGTCAGTGAAGTGCATCAGTCACTTGGCAGCTAGCCAGCAGCGAACACTGCTGAGAACAGCACTGGTGCAATGAACAAAACTTAATACTTTATATTTAAGAAATAGTTGCAGTAAGTTGTGCTCCTGACGATCGTATTTCCCGAATCACTTGTTGGTAGTCTGCGCCTCTTCACCACCACTACCCCTACACCATCGTCATCGTCATCTTTGTCTCTCCCTCTCTTCTTCTACTTCTTTATCCTTGCCATTTTTGTCGTCGTCATCGTCCTGTTCATCATCCTCTGCACATACCGTCTCATAGTAGTAAATCACCGGAGTCTGCCGTCAACGTACCGTCAGCGAAAGATAGCCGAACGAGAGAGTGCCGCTTGAGCTTTCAGTTGGATACTGTCACAAAATAACGAGCAAAGTATGCAAGCAATGCAAAGATAGTGGCCACGATAAAAAAGGGAGCCGGCCGCAGGCATCGAGTGTGAGAGGAGAAAAGCGAAGACGCAGCAGAGATGACTACTTTTCGATGGGTCGTCGACAGACGTGGATAGTCTCTGTCTGTGTGTATTATTGCAACAAAAAATGAATAGAACGAACTCGATGGCCGGCAAACTTTTTTGTTTGGCGATCATTGCAAACGAGTGCATGATTATAATCAAATTAGGAGAAACGGAGAGGGAGAAAGGAAAAGAAGACAAACTATGAACATAGCCGGGAGAGCAATCAAAGGAGAGCACCAATTGGCGCCGTCAGTGACCGGCTGATCGGCGGAGACTGATGCCGTAAAGTAGAGTGGCGCCCTGTGTACAGTTCAGCAGTTCATTTGTGCAAACCTAAGCACAAATCGAGCTCACTTGGCACTGGTGCTGAGAGATCAGTATGCCTGCTCAACAGTCTGAGAGTCTCCTTCACCAGCGACAGTCGTCTGCGTTTGTTGTTGCTGAAGGGCCACCAAAAGCAACGGTGGACGAGTCAACAAGCGGCAAGACTAGGATAAGACGGTGGCAAAAAGAAAGAAAGAAAGAAGTGCCAACAGTCTTTGGTGATGATGATGGTGATGGTGACACTTTATGCTGCTGCAAAAAACAGCAAAAGAGCGAAGCATTGGGCAATCAGCCAGTCTGATCAGAGCAGCACCAAAGGACGGCAGAGAGTGGCGGTCAAGAGTGCAAGTGCGGCCAGGGTGCCGTCATCCTGAGAACTGATCGAGTTGCACTCTGATAAATGACGATGTGACAAATTAGCTGTGCTGACAAGGATGACTCACTGACCAGGCAGCCTTCTGAGCGGCACAAATTCCCATTAGCTATTCAAAGCTAGCACTCGACTGTTGCTCAATTGCCCAGAATGGAGCTATCTTTCACTGGACGTACATATTGGCTACGTCAAATCAGTGATATTTTTAAAAAAGCACACTACTGACGTACACTTTTAAACTGTAACTGAATTTGTTGTTGCCTTAGAAAAAGAAGCGAAAGAAAGAGAATGAAAAGACTAAGGATAGAAGTCCAGAGGATGCCGTGCACAATGAGGCGTGCTGTTAATTGACTCGATTACAGGCAGTTGCCCCCTTTTATCGGTAGTGCAATCGCCACTGAATTGGCACTCACCAGTGCACCGCTTTCACTCTGCCAAATCAATAGAGTCTTCTTCTTTTTATTGGAATTGACAAAGGGAGTTGTGTGCCTCTGCCTTTGCTTTTGCTTTACTGCTGCGTTTGTTGATGCTGGTGAAATGATGGAGATGTGCAGCCTGCTTGGCGCTTGTATTGCAACAAATCGATACAACACAGAAAGAGAGGCACAAATTGAGATTAATTCAACAGTGCCAACAAATACTCTGTGGCCCCGGGCTCGACAAGAGCGAGGACAGGAGAGGGCGCATTTGAAGAGACGGACTTTGAATGAGCAATGAGCTTGTGGTGGCAGTGATGATGAGGACTGTGCTGCTACTGATGCCACTTTTCTTACTGCAACTGCACAGCAGTAAGCCTGGTTACTGCAGTTGCTACTGGGAAAGTTAATTAAAATTTCATCGAAATAAGTGTGTGTGTGTGTGTGTGTGTGTCTGTGTACGTCGTGTTAATTGATTGACATGACAGTCAAAAAAGAGGCGGCCGAGTTCATCTTATCTCAGGACATAAGTTGGACAAAACTGAGCTCAGTAGTTTCCTGTTCTAAATAATTTGTTTTTGTCTAATGATTTATTCCCGTTCCAAAAACACCAAGACAAGAGGCAAACTTATGCACAGCGTTTTTGGTGTTTTAAAAAGTTCAGGCAACAAAAATGAAGTTATTTAAAGTTTGCAAAGTGAGCCCACGAATAAAAGCAAAAGGTGTAAAAGTGCATCAAATGTTTAAAGTGATGCACACTTTGTATATAAAGAAAGGCAAACACCATGAATGCCGGAAAAAGGATGTTGACATTATCCGGAGAAGCAAAATCGCTTACGTTTGATAGCAAATTTTCAAACTTTTGGCCCTTTGTGATTCGATACAATGCACACAAGACACCTTGCTTGCAGATCAGGACGTCATTGTAGAATCAAAACGGCAAAGAGAGTCTCAGTCGTCAATGCTTTCTCTCTTTTTCTCCGGACACCGGAGTAGTTGTGCCAAAGTGCGAGTAAACAGAAGCAGCAGCAGCACCAGTGACTGTCAGTTGTTTGCAGACCGGGGAGCAATGAAAGATGACATATCGGAAATATGGCTTTCACTTTGACTGTAAACAAAGCAATTAAAAGAGCATCTCCGGCAACCATTGCTGTTAGAGAGAATTGTCAGCCGCCATTGATACATTGTTAAATATGAGAAATGAGAAGGCGAGAGAGAGAGATGGCAAAAAGGGAGCAATAGCGGAAAATTCCAGCAAGGAAGAAGAAACAGCAACACTGATATAAATGTGCCATGAACTGACTGATCATTTCCTCGTGTGGTGGTAGAGCAGCTTGTGTCAGGTAAAATGCCTACATTAATAATAAATTCAGTGCCCTCACACAAATGGAAACTACAAACAGAACATATTAAAGTGTGCCTGTCAAGCATCATCATCATCATCATCATGGCCATCATGTGACTGTGACAAAACTCGTGATCTGAATTTTTGTATGTGTGCATTTAGCCAAGAGGAGGAAACGCAAATGTGTAGCACTACTTGATGCATGTTTATACAGGTTGTCGTACAAACTTACCAGTTGGAACGGTATTGCAGAGTAGAATGAGTAGACAGAGCGATGAGAAGAGAAGCATTGAATGCATCGTGAAGCGAGGTAATTTGTTTTTGATGGTGATGCGGCTGCGAGTGGGCTGCATGCTTGAGGTTGGGGTGGAGGTTGCGATTAAGGTGCTGATGCTGGTTCGGGTGCTGGTAGTGCTGGTCTGATTCAGATCTGAGATAGATGGTGGCCGAAGCCTGAGATAGGGCGATTTGCTGGAGGTAGAAAAGGTGTGCTTGAGGGAGTGTTTTCGCAGTTGAGGGGGGCAACTGTGAAGGAGATTTTGCTGCTGATACTGCTGCTCTGCTTGGCTGTTGGACTGAGCCGCTGGCAAAGAAGGAAAATGGGTTGAAAAGCTGGGGGAGGTTGAGGTGAAGGGGTGTGTTAAGGAGGAGATAAGGGAGGTGTTCTCGGTGATGATGGGCGCAATTGTATCACTGACTCGTTCGTTCGCATTCAGAAGAGAGTGCTCTGATTGGCGGTGTCGTCGTCGGCCTCGACGACAGTCATCCGGTTCGGTGCAGGAAGTGGGCCAATTCAAGTGACCCAAGGTGATGCTTGCCAGATAGAAGGGGCTGTCTTCCATTGCTGCAAACTAGATAGCAAAATGAACCTGCCAGTGAAGTGTGTGATGTACTACACTGCAGATGTGTTGAATGATGTCGGAGATAGAGGAGGGGGCAGTGGTCAGGGTTCTCTTCAGGTTGTAGAATAAATTTAAGTTTTAGTTATTCACTGGGTACTGTTGCACTGTGACAAATAAAGAGAGTGAATCAGCCTGCCAATTGGGGCAATTGACTTCTAACTCCACTGACAATATTTGATGGGGTAGAGATTTCCAATGAACTGTTGAAGGATTCAACTGAGTTGACAGAGGAGTCGAAGCTAAATGGAGCACGACTGACGATGGCTAGCAGACTGCTGCTAGTGGTGGGGATGGTTGTGGTGCAGGCTACGAGGCTGCAGCAGCAGGTGACCCATTGTAAAGGGGCAAGCGAGAGAGGAGAGGCAGATAGATTTGACTGTCTGAGCATGTGATTCCCGATGCAATGCTGATGCTGATGTTGCTTCACAAATGAACTGTAACGAGACAAAGGTTGCTGTTAGAAAGTGAGTAAAAACAGTGAGAGAGAAAAAAAGAAAAAAAAGTTAGAGCTTAATGAAGCTTCATCAGTCAGCGACAGTCGCAGACAGATGTCTGGGACATCAGCAGAAAGCATTAGATGATATAAGAAGGAGTAGTAATTGCTGAAGTGGCTGCAGATCAGTGAGGCAGCACAGACCACTGCAAATCCTCGGGTAAATCGATGAGTGGGATGAGAGAGAGAGAGGGGGACAGAAGAAAGGTTGTGTTTGCCCAGAAGGAAGAACAAGAAGATGAAGGCAGAGTCTCAACGTTGACTCAACTGATTCTCACTGGATTACTGCTCATTGGGCAAAGTTGTGTGTGTTTGTGTGTGCCTTATGTTTACCCTGAGCAATTGGTGGGCAATTAATGACAGTGCTGAATGGCAGAGTGGTAGGTGATGGTTGGGAGATTGCCCGAACGGCAGAAAATGGAGAGCCAGAGAGCGAGCATTGACTTTAATGGTCCATTAAGTACCGACTGTACAGAAGAAAGCAAACACCAAATGACAGAGTGCAGTGCAGTGTGTGTGTACAGTGGGCAACAACAAAAACGTCCATGCTGCCACCACTGAAACCCACCACCGGTCAATGAAGCTACTGCCACCGCTGTCCACCTACTGCTGTTGCCAAAAGTAAGCCAAAGAGATAACGGCGTGGAGACGTTTCTCATTGTCCTCGCATCAGCAGTCAGTATTTGTGTGTGTGTATGTGTGCTGTCGCCTAGCAATAGTGCCCAAATAGGAAAAAAAAGATGCGTACAATGGGCAAGAGAGTGAACAAAGAGTGAGGAGTCAAGTAGAAGCACCTAATTCCGCAGTGTGTTGCCCAGCAGTCGAAAAGATGGGTCAGCTGGCCAGTTGAAGGTCGGTGAATGCTCTCTGCTACAGTTGGCGTAGAGTGCCCGTGTGGTGAGAAGCGGTCAAGGACCATTGAAGCAGTCGGTGAGCTAATGCCACAGCTTACAAATGAAAAGATGTGTGAAGGTCCAGATGGTGGTCAGTGAGTACAAGGCACAGTGACTACCTCTGCCACAACATCATTATCATCAGTTGCGCAAGGGCAACCCTTCCGATGGCTTTCCATCTTCTCTAAATGTTATCTAAATCGAGTATTAAATAGGGGAGCCAGTGAAGAACCAAACATGTGCATACTCTGCATACCAGTTGGCGAATTGGGGTGCTGAATTGGCTACTTACTGCTTAGAGATAGATGGATAGATAAAATAGGCCGACGTTGGGTGAGAAAGAACGAGAAAGAGAGCCAGTATGTTCTTCACTGGCGAATGGATGTGAACATACATACAGACAGACAGACACAAGCAAATATATACGCAATATCAGCAGGCACTGAGCTCTTCTATCTGCAAGCACTTGATACCACCAGGCTCTACTGTCAAACCAGCAACAGCAGCAGCAGACCAGCGCGAGTCCACACCAACGCTGGAGAGAAGAAAGTTGTAGAAAATGGTAGTGTCCATGAAAAGTCAGCCAGCCAGCAACATCAACTAACAACAATTCCCCCTAACGGTTCGCTGCCTAGAGAGCATAACAAACAGCAAACACTGGCACATTCATTGCTGAAGAATGGTCAAAGGATGCCTGGCAGACAAAAAAAGTTGGTTCCAGTGGTGATGGTAGAAGACACATTCTCTAGCTGCCACAAGCTCGCCACTCGACTGAGCTTCAGCAACTCGGACATTCCACTGATGATGCTGGCCGCAAAATGTAACAGCAGCAGCAGTCAGTCAGTCAGGCAACCAACTGGCCGTCACTGATCACCAGCACCGCCACCACCACCACCACCACTGGACTCTGCCGCGATGTGAGCCGAGATGAAGTACAGCGACAACAACAGCGAGGAAGTGAACGACAACGACGACAGCGAATACGACGGTGACTTGAATTAATCACCTCAATGACACGACAACAAAGATGAGAGTGTATGAGGGGAAAAGACAACTGGTCAGGTGAAAGAAGGTGCCATAGACTGTGTCCACTGACACCACTGCTGCTGGTGATGGATGCACGGAGTGCTGTTGAAAGCAGTGTGATGCAGTGATTGCTGTAAATGGAGAAGACAGTTTTCCTAAGAACCGTTGAGATTCGCTGACTGGATACAGTCTTCAGTGCCGGAGAATGTGTACAGTGTGACATTTACATGCGACACACACTCACAAGGCAATTGCCAATTGTAAATTAGTCGGTAAAAGTGGCTTGTTTGGTTTGCGCCAGGCACTGGCTGTGACTGGCTGGCTGTGTGTGTGTTGGCATAACGAAGTGGCAGTGGCAGAGAGAGCCAGAAGGGCACCGACAACCAGTGTGTGTTTGTGGATTGGCGTGTTTTCCCTCTGTTCTCTTCCTCACTCAACGTTCTGCCGTTGTCATTTACTGCTGCTGGTATCGTTACTTTGTTGCAGTTACGACGAGGTAGCAGCAACAGCGCCTGGCGCCATCAAGGTTGGTCAAATGTGGTTAATCTAAGCATTACCGGCAGGCTTCCTTGGCAATTGGCGGAGAACCCAGCAATGATTGGCCTTTCCACTGGCCACCGTCATCCTCTGTCGGTTTTGGACCACTGTGTTTAGGTGAATAAAACGGTAGCAGTGAACGGCAGCGACCGCATCAGCATTAGCATCACCGTTAAAAACACATGGTTTTAATTGAGCACAGGAGCATCTTTGGGTTCAGCAGGCGCCACCTCAACTGGGTAACACTATTTGAAAAACATGAATTGGTTAACTTAATTATTTCAGTTGGTAACATTGCTTTGTGGTGATGGTGGCTGCCTTTCAAATGCATCAGCACCAGGCAGCTGCTGATGCTGCTGTGCTGTCGACCGAGAAATTGAACGAGCCACCAGAGAACACGGTGCTCGATTTCGAGTGAAGCGAGTCCAAAAAGACAACGAGACACACCACGCACTGCTAAGAGAGGAAGAGAGAATGGCACGTTGTTGTTGGCAGTTGATGTACGGGCAAAAAACGAAAAAGAAGAGATTGTGCGGATTGCTGCAGCTCCTACGGCTAAAGCTGAAGCTCTTTCCAGTGAGTCTGTTCACTGAAGAGAGCAGCGACAAGACTTGCTAACTGAAAAGTAGTCCGAAGTACTCAGTACACCACAACTAACGAGGTGCCGCTGGGCACCACCGCGTGGCAATCCGATTTGCCAGCAGGGCCAGCTGACACCAGTCATGAAAGTGCCTAGCGTAAAGTGATGAGGAGTTTCTGCGTTTGGTACACACCGAATACTGAAGTTGTAGATGGTGGCGTTATTTAGTAACAAAGTCAATTTAAACGGTCACTGATTGCACTGAATAGCACCGAGAGAAACGGAGAGAAGACTTTTGCCTGGTGAATGAACTTGTCCAGCTGAAGAGCAGCACTGGTTAAGTGTTGGCCAGAGCAGTGCACCAAAACACTGTGCTTGTCTGTCTGTCTCGGTGTGTTGTTGATGATGATTAGTCGATGGCAGTGACACGAGTGCAGGCACAAAAAGAGTAAAGTATACAGTGTGCCCGGTGACAGTGATCAGAGAAGAAGCACTTCGGCACTGTAAGAGACACCATTCAAGTTGACAAGTGAAGGAGTGATCAAAGTAGTGCCAATTGATGATAATGATGATGGTGATCGGGTGTCAGTGTACAAAGTAGCACAGGGCTTTCGGCTGACAATGTTTAGATGCTGGGTGTTCTGACGGTGGTGGCGGGGACGCCGATGAAGATGATGATATTAGAGGCACTGATGTTGGAGCAACGTTGGTCGTGTGCTCAATGCACTAATTGCAAAGCTAGGACCCAAAACACGCACAACGTGTGTGTGTGTATTTGTATTTGTATGCGGCGAATGCTTGCTTGGCTGGTTAGCTGCTGCTGATGGTGCCACATTCAATAGTGGTGGCGGTGGTGACGGTGATGGTGGTGGAGTGTCGAGGATCGGAGGACACGACGAGAGAGAGAGAGAGAGAGAGAGAGAGAGAGAACTCATTCAGTGAGACAAGCTGCGTTTGGACGAGATGAGCACTGACTGAGAACAGCAACAGAGGCAAGCGCAGGACTCGGCAAAGTAGCTGCTCGTTTGCTCGTAGCTCTGCTAACGTCAAGCACTGCAGCAGGCTTTCCACGGCGATCGGGCATCGAAGGAAAATATTTTTATGACGCTCAAGAGGGCGAGGCATGAGACGATGCCACGGAGTGGAAGCGGTACGTCGCAAGGCGGCCTCTGCTATCTGCCAGTACGGCTTGTGCTAGTCGGCACCAGGAGAAAAGCAGGCACTGTTCTGGTGGAGGTGCTGGTGGTAGTGGTCGGAGGCACTGTGCCCCAAGTACTGTCCTGTCCTGCGCTGCCTCAACTACCACTGTCGCTGGCAACCATCGACAATGACGCCGTCAGCCGCTGCTGGAGCACAGTACAATCAGGAGGAGATGGAGGCAATGCTGCAGCTGCAGCTTCAGCTTCAGCGACGAGGCAACGAGGCAACAAGACAACGAACCGAGAGAAGCACTGAGCATTGAGCACTGTGTTCATCAACAGCAGTGGAAGAGCAGTACTCCTCTCTGTCAGTGCTGAGCAGATCATCTGGAGAGCGCAGTCTCACTGCTACCTCTCGCCGGCAAGAAGGCAGCAGTCCCACTCTGCGGTCTACCTTCCTCATCGCCGACCACGCTGTGGCGGCAGACTTGGCGCCGAAATCAAAACCGGGATAGCGAGTATTCCCTTGCTCTGCCTCAGTGAGGCCCTCTATCCACCACGTTCTCTCTCTTGGCAAAGACGAAGAAGGGGAACAAGGAGAGAAGAAGATTGGTGGTGGAGAGAAACGGTCTCTGGTGGAGAGTCCGCGTACGGACACGCGCATGTCCGTGACCTCTCTTTCCACCGGGAGGAAGCAGATGATGGCTCCCACTCGCCAGCTCCCCAACTGTTCGGCTCTCTCTGTAAACAAACGTCCTCTCTCTGAAGACGTGACGCCCGGTCGTTCTCTCGCTCTCGCTGCCTCGGTCGAATAACCGGATTGGCGGACGGAGGGACCACCACTGCGGACAGACAGACGGACGAAAGAGCGGAGAATAGTAAGCTCGTACGCAGCGAGCTTCCAGCGCGGACTCCCCTTCTTTTTTGTTCGCTCATTCTTCTTTCGTTTCCTTTGCGGCTTTCCACGCACAGGAAGGCCATTTGCCGAAGCCGAAGCCGATTGCCGATGATTTGCCAGAGCGCGCGAAAGAGTGCAGAGGCAGCGAGCGAACAAGCGGACAGAACAAGTACAGACAGACCGACAGAGACCGACCATCGCAGCAATGGAATTGCTGCCTAGACGGCAATATATTTCCGACCATATATTCTCACCAGTGCCGCTGCCAGTGGTCGCCGTGATGATGGTGATGATGGCGTCGATGGAATGAAAAGCGGGAATATCCAACGACGTTGAATATTCTCGGCACGACCAAACACACTCAGTCATTCAGTCTGTTCGGTGGTCAGATCGACCAATGTCCAGTGGGCATGTGAACAAGGCACAAAGTGGTACTTCTGCCGGGCTGAAGGAGATGCCGAATTGCAGAATTCGGAAAGCTGACCAAACTCGAATTGTGAACTGTCCATTGCGCAATTCTTCGTCAGTCACATCGAGAGACATTGTCTCCTCATTGCCACCATTTTCGGGCGACCATCTTCGCTGGGCTCGGTGGTGTTTGCCCGTGTGCGACTGCTGTTGCTGCTGCCGCCCGTCAGTGTCCTCAGTGAGCTGCTGTTGGCCGGCTGGCAGACAATAAAACGGAATTGAAGGCAATCAAATGGCGATTCGCGCCCGCCGCAGCAGTATTTGCTGCATAAGGAATCGATGCCATCGATCTTTGATTGATTGCCTCATTCACGGCACTGCTCCGTCGGGCAGATACACACTCATACACACACACACACTTTCAGACAATACACAATGTGCCAGGAGTTGTAGTAGAAGTAGTAGTTGTAGTAGTGATGGGTCAGTGCCAGTGATGCACTACTGTGAGGATGTCCATTGACGCCACCGTCGCCGCTGGCTGGCTGGCGATGATAATCGCCACACGATCCACCACCACTCATTGTCACGATTTGAGGGCAAGTGCTGTGATTCACTGGGTTGACTGTGTTGATGACCAGAGGGACAACGGGCGCACTGGCAGCCACTGACTGAGGAAGATGCATGTCCACGTGTCTCAAAGTGACACCCGGTGCTGAAACCCCGAAAAAAAGGTAGTGGAAAAAGATAGAGCAGCTCAGTCAGTGACAGTTGTTGGCAGAAGTGCTAGAACATGCTTTTCGTCAGTCCATACGTCATCTGTCCTGTCACTGATCGTGTCACTGTCAGTCTGCAGACAAGGCGAGAAGTGTCACCTGGTGCACTCCGGTTTATCTCTCATTTGCTGTAAGGTGCACAGAAGAAGCGACTGACAAAGTTGACATCCCTGATGACACCGGCTACAAGGTTTGAGATCACAAAGCTCTTGATCTCTCTCTCCTGGTAGTGGTGATGCTGCGGCGCTGGTGGTGGTGATGAAGCTCCGACCTGATGATGACGTCGCCGACAGCCGTCTCCTGACACAGGCATGATTGCAAGATGGTGAATCTATTGCCAATAGATGCTATAATTAACGCTTTCTCTTTTTCAGCGTCGCGCGATCATGTTCCTCTCTTCATCATCATCATCTTCTTTTTCTTTGCCAGTGCCTTTGTCTTTACTCGATATGTGCACTGGCACAACTGTGTGGAAGTCCCGAGATACTACAATGTATCTCTCTTGCTTCCTCTCTCTCTCCCTCTCTCGGCCCACCAACAAGCACCAGACACAAAGTTGGATGCAGATTGAGGCGCCCACCAAGCGCACTACCATTGATGACGAAGTGATGTAAACACACTGAGCGTATATTTTCATTGCTGCACACTCACACACATTGCACACAGAATAAGACAAGATGCAATTGTACTGCTGCAACTACCAAGGCTGAACTGAATTGCATCCTTCATTCTTCTTGACAGAAAAACTGTACTGTTGTGTTGGAGAAGCATACAGAAAACGTAGGAGAGAAATAGAGAGAATACTAGAGTGATAGAAGAACGCGAATGACCGGCAATTACTGTGCCAATGCAACAAGAAAAAGAAAAGTTGATTGTCGGCAAATGAGCAAACAATAATGCAATGAAAAAGTGGCAGTTGGGGGTGAATGATGCGACTGTGAGGCAGGTAAAAGGTAAAGAAGGGAAGGGAAGGGAAAAAGAGGCCCGAAGTTAAAGAGATGCTCTGTGCGGAGCAGCACAGAATCAGATTCGGGTGCGAGATGCAGTGCAAGCGGTGCTTGCCAGATGTACATCACTGATTGACGTCACGTTGCCATTGAATTGGACAGGCAGACTTCAATTTGAACACACCAGCGCTTTGTTGCACTGAGCCGCTGCAGCTAACCGAGCAGTTCTTCGGCCAACTGGCAGCCAGACTGCTCTCTTCTCCACTTGCAAGTGCACTGAACACCAGTGAGTATCCCCGACCATCATCAACGTCCTACTTCATCGCACTGCTCCGAACGGACCACCGAGCAGCCACTCGAATAAGGTGAAGAGGGAGAACTGAGAACTGTAGTAATCGATTCGCCTCGATTGGGCGCTGGCGATTTGATTAAAGAAAACGGCTGATCACAGCACTCAACAAGTCGTTGCACGGCGCAGCGCAGTTGACATGGCAGCCTCTGCAATCAACAACCACTGGCCAGGACACGATTCTCTGCTCAAAGTGCTTCTTCGCCTGACTAGTCAAAGTGAACAAAAGAAAAGACTCGGGGGCTGCAGACTCTGCTGCTAATTAGCACTGCTTGAAAATCGAATACCTTTTTGAATTTTGAGGAGTATGGCACAGTAGAAAAAACCCAATTGTGGGCTACAGAATGACCACCGTTCAGGTCAGAGTAGACACAGTGTGACAAGGGCGTCACAACCATGCACAGACATCTTCATAAAAACGATGTGGGTGGCGGCCTGGCTAGTGATGGTGGCCATTTATTAAATTAAGGGTCGATCGGGTAGACTCATAAAAGTCGGCTTTGTTGTCCTCCCCCTTTTTGCCTTTTTCTTCTCCTGCTGATGGAACAAAGTGCGTGCCGAGTGGTGCAATAAAGCAATGACGACGTGCCCGACGCCGATCAAGTGACGCTCGCTCTACCTCGGTGCGAACTTTTCTATTCCCCATCACTGGAAACGGCAGCAGCAGCTTCATCCTTCATTCCTTGCAAGACTTGAGCACGCAAATTGCCCCTTTTATTGCACCTTTCGGCTTCAGCTTTAGCTTCAACTTGCTTCTGAAGTTGATGCTGTCGCCTTTCTGTTTGCTCGGCACATTTCCAGCCTGACAACTTAACGATCGTCCCCATTGCTTTACCGTCAATCCACTCTCTCTTGCTCACAACTTCGTTGGTTGTCCCCTTTCTTTTCCTTCTTTGCACTGAACGTTGCAACTCGACCAATGCATCTCCCTCTCTTCCTTTCAGTTCATTTTCCTCACTCGACAACGACTGTCGCAGCAACAGCAACAGCAGCTGCAGCAGCAAAAGACATCATCTTTTCTGCACGTTTCTCCGGAAATCCGTAATTTCCGATGCAGTCTGTCGTCGGAGACAGCGAGGCGATCTATTTTAGTGGCTAGGCAGAGTGAGGCAACGCACAAACTGCTGAACATTGCGCTGATGGCAATCAAGCGGACTGTCCACTGTGCAGCACCGTTGCAGCAACGCACCATCATACAAACACCCAGAAAAACGCAGAAAGTCTCTATTTTTGGGCGCCCACTTAGGCACTACCGCAAACCACACCAAGAGGAACATCAGCAAAGCATAGAGTGCAGCAAGATTATTAGCTAAACTAGGGAGGCAAGCAACCACCAAACTAACCAACTAACCCTCCCCATGTCCGTCTGTGGGCAATTAGCCTGTCAGGCTGCTGTGGAAACGGGTCAACAGTTGTGCCACCTTTGCTCGGAATGGACAGTATCGGCCAATCTCAACTCCATAGCAGCAGATACGATCTAAGTGCCCTCTAAGTACTAAATAATGTCTTCCGATAGAGATGGGCACTTTCGCCGATGAAAAGGAAAGAGAAGAAGAAGAGAAGACGCTGCACATGCACCATTAGAATAAATGTGTATTAAAAAGGACGGCCACCGGCAGTGCAGATGATGAGCTCATCTGCTGCTGCTTACTACCTATTGTGCTCATGCATCCCCTTCTCTCTCACTCCTTCTTGAAGACCCTTCTCCTCGGTGACGTTTGTCGAGACTGGGCTAATTGGCAATAAATTATGCCTTTTGTCTTTACACACTGCCCCGTCGTCCTAGGTTAGCCCATTACATCACCAATTAATTGCATATTAATTAAGTGCGCGTGCTATTGTCTGTGCTCCTCTGTGCAACATTATATAAATGACTGTTTTAGAGGCAGCCAGTGCAATTTACTGCAGCAGAACCGCTAATGGTCGCTCTCTGCCTGAACTATTTTTGATGGGAGAACAGTGTACCAAAAAAAATAAAAAAATCAACTGTGCTGAATCTAAGTAAAAAACAATTCTTTTTTCCAGTCAATAATTTTATTGCAAAGTGCTGGCGCCTGCTACTGATCAAAGAATGGCAGTGTTAGCGGCATCAGAAAAGATTAAAAGTGAGCTGAGAAGCTCTCCTGTGCATCTCCAGTGCAAAGTCTCAAATCTGGCCGTGGAGTTCACATGAAGGTAGTAGAAGATCAAGAGCGTCCACTTGCGTCACACTGCTCAATCGATGCGAGGTGACAAGTGGGGGCAGTGGGCGCCAAGTGAACACACACATTCAACACTGACGCCACAGCAGTGAGAGAAGAGCAATGAAGTTTGGACCACGCGAGCAGGCGAGGCTGATGCTGCTGATGATGATAATGGTGGCGCTGAAGAGGCACCACCGAACAGGCAGCACAGGCAACGACGACAGTCTTACTTACTTACTGACTGCCTCTTCTGCCTGTTTTCCTCTTCTCCTTCGTCGCCTTCCAACTACCTCTACCCGATCATTTGGCTGGAGTCAGGCGAGCGAGCGAGCGTGCTCATTCTCGGGCGTCTCACTAAGTCTGTTGCTGAGCTAAACAAAAAGTTTTTTGACCTCTTGCCACTGCTGCTGTAGTAGTGGCTGACAGTGTCGACTCGACTCGACTTTGGCTCTGTCAACTTCGCTTCAGTATATCGTTGCCGTCCGCCGGGCGGGCGGCAGAGAGAGATCGAAGAACGAGTGAACAAGTATGAACAGCAAGAGAGCACACTGACTGACTGCTTGGAAGAGCGCTTCTCCGAAGCAACACACTGCTACCACTGCCACTCCAATCATCATCATCCTCGGCAACCCTTCCTCTGAAAGCTGCTTTTATCCTCAAGCTGCTTCTCACGACTACTGCCGCCGTTGCAGCAACTGCCGCAACTGACCTGCTGCTGCGGCAGCGCACAAGTGAACACAATCACTGCTACTGGGCCGCACAAGTGTGCTGTTCCCGGTACTGGTTCAGTTGGAGCTGAAGAGTTGGCGGCAATTTGTGATTGATTGGCACTCACTTTCCTACTCTCGAAGGAAGACCGGCTGTTGAGCTTTCCTATGCTTCTTCCTCTTCCTCCCCGACAGCTGCCACCCAAGTGCTCCATCCCCAGCAACGGCACCTCATTCCCCTTGCCTTTCTTTTATAACCCCCATATGTCTTTGAACATTGCAGGCACCGCACACTGGCCGCGCAAGAGTCGGTCTTTTATTGTCTGCACTGTTATGCAAACCTTTCCGCGCACTTTGTTCACACTTGCTACATTTGTAGCCAGCAGGCGCTGTGGTAAAGTGGTGGTAATGTGATGCGGCGGTGAATCTTTTTGTTTTCCTTTTTATTCAGTCTTTTTATGCCGCCGCAGCAACGGCGGCGGTTGTGGCTTCTCTTGCCCTGCACTCCAGCAGCAACCTGGCCACACACACTTGATGCACAGTCATCGTACCCATGAAAGTCTGTGTGTGTGTGTGTTTGTGTGAAAACATTAGTAGCTAACCAGTGTGGGCAATCGATCATCGTCAGTATGCCATCTGTCAGAAGGTGACCACAAATCGGCGCCCGCTACCCGCGCCTTCAAGTGCTACTGATGCTTTGGATGTTGCTGGTGGCGGTGATGACGATGATGATGATGAGGGTGCTTGTCGTCAATGTCACGGACCATTCATGATCAGCTTATCTGCCTGTTGTGGCTGCAGGTAAGCTGATGGAGCTAATTGAACCATCAAAAAAGGAGAAAGTCTAATGAGGACACTGATTAAAAAGCAAAGCGTTTTTGTTTACTGTTGAAAAAAAACAAAAATGTTTCTAACAGTTTTAGTGTTTGGTGACATTTGTTCTACTAATCTAAACTTGAGCCAATTTTTACTGCTAAATCCTCAACCAAATAAATATACTGCTGTCATGTGGCAAAAGAAAGAGGTGACGACTGCAAAAAGGGCATAGTCGCTACAGTAGCAATTTGTAAAACAGATTTACCCAAGTGAAAAACTTATCAAGCAGTTGACGCCAAGTTGCGAAAATAGAAAAACAAAAGGGGAGCAAATGAAGTAAAAAACAATCTTGTCAATCAACTTAAAACCATCGAAAAGGAATCAAATAGCAAAAAGCTCCTTTACTCGCTCACCAACTCGCAACTGCCTGCTAGTGATGAGCTTTGCTGTCAGAGAGAGCAGCACTACTTTCACTGTAGCAATTTATGTTTTTATTATTGTTCTTTATACGAAAGAGCTCACGTTACGACAATTTAGTTTGAAGTTTACTGCTTTATGAAATGTGTATGTGAGTCTGTATTTCCCCAGTATGAACATGCAAAGAACAACAGTCATCTGACGGAAAAGAAAAGACAAAGAGGAAGAAGAATGTACACGTTGACAATGGGTGAAATCATAGCAGCAAAGGCAAGTTGTTGGCAAGTGCCGCTCGGAATAAAAGTGCTCTCACTGTAAGTACCACACATTCAGTGAGTAGTCGGGAAAAAGTCTAATTATGGTCGCCAGCGTAAGTGCACTTGGCAACGAGATCCGAAGATCCGAGTCCAATTAAACTAACAAGATCAAAGCTAAACAGAGGCAGTCACTGCTCCAAACTGTCGCTCTTTTTCTCTTCTCAAATTTACAAAAGTTACGGCTTTGTTAATGCACTTTCTTGTAAAGTCAAACTGACGAACTGCAACAGCATTTGTTCCAAAACGTTTCCCAAGTTACCAGCAATTATACAATTATTCTTCTGCCGTACAAATTAAGTTTCTACTTGTAGCTTCTGCCACTTTTTTCATCGCAAAATAAAATACAAAAATAAAGTTAATTTTTTAACACAAATGTCAGACGAACTTGAAATTAAGTCAGTTTGACAAAAATACAAAGTAAAAAATCAGCTTCAAAGTCATAAATTTTTGCAATGACAGAGTTGACTTGATTTATAAATTGCTAGTTAGTTTTCAGCGGCAAACCTAATTTCCACCATTTTTTTCTGGTTAGCCGGAGGCAAACAAACAGCAGCTACATTTGTAGCGGCGGCAGAGATATAATTTTCAAAGTCGCCCGGCGCGCGTGTGCCCACTTCAAATAATAAGACGGCGGTGATTTAGGTGCTCTGAGCACGAAAAGTGCCAGAAAGGTAATTGTGAGGTGAGCACGCCTTTTGATCAATAAATCAACACATCGAATAATACGACTATTTGGTAGTGGTAGTGGTGAAGATGGCTGCTAATAACAGGGTAAAGTAGGCAGATGAAATGACTTTTGGGTGGCAATTAATGGAGAGAACATGCACATTGACACATTGCTCATCAATGAAAGATGCTGCTGTTGCTGCTGCTGCTGCTGCTGCCAAGTGTGCTGCTACTGCAATTGAGTGCCGCCTGACACGCACTCAAAAAAGCGTCAAGTGAAGGAGTGAGTAGAATGAAGATAGATTAAACAATTGAAGACAGTCAATGAAATAGAGCAAAGACATTAGGAAGATTAGATGTGTCTGTGCGTTTTTGTGATTATATACAAATTGGACAAAAAGGACAAACTCGAAAGCTCGACTACTCAGCCGAGTCAAATTGTGTTTTAGCGCTGATGCCGGTACTTTGCCGGCATGCCTCAACACCGTCTCAGGCCAAAAGCTGTCTTTTCCAATTATACACTCTACAGTACGCTCAGACGG